>Ga0209050_1000268_pt1 | contig 111281 bp, 99 predicted proteins | sample Araplavi_mTSA_r2_FD_184276 | JGI IMG/M metagenome (GOLD analysis project Ga0209050, IMG submission 184276) | Arabidopsis root microbial communities from North Carolina, USA - plate scrape MF_Cvi_mTSA_r2 (SPAdes) (version 2) | ecosystem: Host-associated > Plants > Roots > Endosphere | place...
CAGCACGCGCGCGATCTCGGGCATCACGCCGGCCTCGAAGTCGTCGAGCGCGCGCTGGTTGTGGCGCATTCCGGCGATGCCGGTGACGGCCAGCACGATGGTCAGCAGCAGCAGCGCGAGGAAGGTGGCGAGCAGCCGGGTGCGGATCGCGAAGCGGGCCGGGACCTCGGCGGCGCCGAAGGCCGCGGGCATGGCGGCATCGGCCACATCAGCCACGCGTCACCGGCATGCCGAACACATAGCCCTGGCCGCGCTCGGTGCGGATGTAGGCCGGCTGGCGCGGATTGGGCTCGATCTTGCGGCGCAGCCGCAGGATCAGCACGTCGACGCTGCGGTCGTAGGCGTCGGCCCCGGTGCCGCGGAACTGCGACAGCAGCTCGTCGCGCGCCCACACGCGGCCGGCCTGCGTGACCATCGCGGCGAGCAGCGCGAACTCGCCGCGCGTCACCTCGCAGGGCTCGCCGCTGGCGCGCGCCAGCGTGCGGGCGGTGCGGTCGAGCACCCAGTCGCCGAAGCGGTAGCGTTCGTGCACCGGGTCGTCGGGGCGGGCCGCGGGCTGCGAGAGTTCGGTCGAGCGGCGCAGGCTGGCGCGCACGCGGGCCAGCAGCTCGCGCCCGGAGATCGGCTTGACGAGGAAGTCGTCGGCGGCGAGTTCGAGGCCGAGCACGCGGTCGGCCTCGTCGCCCTTGCCGCTCATCATGATGATCGGCACGGTGGAGCTGCGCCGCAGCTCGCGCGCGATCGCGAGGCCGTCTTCGCCGCGCAGCTTCAGGTCGAGCATCACCAGCGAATGCGGCTGCTCGCGCAGCGCGCGCTGCATTGCGGCGCCGGTCTGCACCGCGGTGGCCTGCAGGCCGCCGTCGGTGAGCACCGCGCCGATCCAGTCGAGCACGTCGGGCTCGTCGTCGAGGACCAGGATGCGGTGAGGGGCGGGCATCGGTGGACTATACGAAAGCGCTGCCTGGGGCGCGCTTGGGAATGTCCCTCGAAGCGGGCTTGGCGCAATATCATGAACCGGAGGGGACGATTGCAGCTCATTTCGTCTTGTGCGCGACCCGCGCAAACGCCGCACTGCATGGCGCCAACCGGGCCTGCCCGCCTTCCACCCACGCATCCATCGAACGCTCGGTGACCGCCACCGCGGCCCGATCGATCCGGTAGTTGGCCGCTTCGCCCGACAGGTTGAACAGGCACAAGAGCGTCTCGTCCGGCGTCACGCGCTCGAAGGCCAGCACCTGGTCGGTCGGCGCGAGCAACTGCAGCGACCCGTGCCGCAACGCGGGCTCGTGGCGGTGCCAACCGAGCCAGTCCACATAGAACGCGTGCAGCGAATGCGGGTCGCCGACCTGCTCGCGCACCGCCAGCGGCAGGTGCTCGTCGGCGATCGGCAGCCAGGGCGTGCCGGTCGTGAAGCCGGCGCCGGGCGCGCGCGTCCACGGCATCGGCGTGCGGCAGCCGTCGCGGCCCATCTTCTGCGGCCACATCGTGATGCCGAACGGGTCGCGCAGCTGCTCGAACGGCACGTCGACCTCGGTCAACCCGAGCTCCTCGCCCTGGTACACGCACTTGCCGCCGGGCAGCGACAGCAGCAGCGCCGCGGCCAGCTCGGCACGCTGGCGCGCGGTGCCGCCCCAGGCCGACCAGCGCGATGCCACCCGCTCCACATCGTGGTTGCCGACCGACCAGCACACCCGCGAGCGGCTCGCATCGCGCAGGTACTCCTCGAGCACGCCGGCCAGGTGGCGCGCCGAGCAGTCGCGTTCCAGCAGCCGGAACACATAGGCCATCTGCAGCCGCCGGTCGCCCTCGGTGTACTCGGCCAGCGTCTTGTACTGCTGGTCGTCGCCGATCTCGCCGAGCAGCACCGCGCCGGGGAAGCCGTCGCACAGCGCGCGCAGCCGCTCGATGAAGACCAGGTTCTCCGGCTGCGTCTTGTCGTGCAGGTGGCGTTGCCACGCATACGGGTTGCTGCGGTGCGCCGCACCCGCGAACCGGCCGGCCGGCTGCGGCGGGTTGTTGCGCAGTTGCCGGTCGTGGGTGTAGAAGTTGACGGTGTCGAGCCGGAAGCCGTCGACGCCGCGCACCAGCCAGAAGCGTGCCACCTCCAGCAGCGCGTCCTGCACCGCCGGCGTGTGGAAGTTCAGGTCCGGCTGGCTGGCCAGGAAGTTGTGCAGGTAGTACTGCTCGCGCCGCGTGTCCCACTGCCAGGCCGAGCCGCCGAAGATGCTGAGCCAGTTGTTCGGCGGCGTGCCGTCGGGCTTCGCATCGGCCCACACATACCAGTCGGCCTGCAGGTTGCTGCGGTCGGCGCGGCTCGCGGCGAACCACGGGTGCTGGTCGGAACTGTGGCTCAGCACCAGGTCGATCATCACGCGCAGTCCCAGCGAATGCGCGCATTCCACCAGCGTCTCGAACGAGCGCATCGTGCCGAACATCGGGTCCACGTCGAGGTAGTCCGACACGTCGTAGCCGAAGTCGCGCATCGGGCTGCGGAAGAACGGCGCGATCCACACCGCATCGACGCCCAGCCCCTTCAGGTAGGGCAGCCGCGCGGTGATGCCGTCGAGGTCGCCGATGCCGTCGCCGTTGCTGTCCTGGAAGCTGCGCGGGTAGACCTCGTAGATGACGGCATGGCGCCACCAGTCGGTGTCCTGTTTGAGGCGAGCGTGGTTCATGGTCTGGTTCATCCCTTGACGGCGCCGGCCGTCAGGCCGGACACGATGTAGCGCTGGAAGGCCAGCACCAGTGCGATCAGCGGCAGCGTGACGATGACGGACGCCGCCATCAGGTTGCCCCACGGCAGCTCGTAGCTGCTCGCGCCCGAGATCAACGCAATGGCCACCGGCACCGTGCGCTCGGTCGACGACAGCGTGAAGCTGAGCGCGAACAGGAACTCGTTCCACGCGCCGATGAAGGCCAGCAGCCCGGTCGCCACCAGCGCCGGCCACAGCATCGGCAGGAACACGCGGAAGATCATCGTGAACACGCCGGCACCGTCCATCAGCGCGGCTTCTTCCACTTCCTTCGGCAGGTCGCGCATGAAGGTGGTCAGCACCCACACGGTGAACGGCAGCGTGAACAGCAGGTCCGACAGCATCAGCGCGGCCAGGCTGTCGTACAGGCCGAGCGCGCTGACCAGCTCGAACAGCCCCGCCAGCACCGCGACGTGCGGGAACATCGAGACGCCGAGGATGGTCAGCATCAGCGCCTGCCGGCCGCGGAAGCGCACCCGCCCGAGCGCCCAGGCCGCCAGCAGCGCGAGGGCCAGCGACAGCGCGACGACGACGCCGGCCACCAGCGTCGAGTTCAACAGGTTGGTGCCGAACGGCTGGTCGCGGAACAGCGCCAGGTAGTTGCCGATCACCGCGCGGCTCGGCCAGAACTGCGCGCTGAACAGGTCGCTGCCCTGCTTGAACGAGGTGGCGACCGCGTACGCGAGCGGGAACAGCGAGGCGAAGACGACCAGCAGCGACGCGCCGCGGCGCAGCGTGGTGGCGATCATCAATCGAGCTCCCGCATCCGCGAGCGCGTGGCCAGCAGCCACGCGAGCGTGACGACCGCGATGGTCGCGAACAGCAGCGTCGCCGCGGCCGAGCCGGCGCCGATCTTCTGGAAATCGATCAGCTGCTCGCGCACGTAGACCGACATGCTGCGGGTCGCGCGGCTGTTGGAGGTCATCACGTAGATCACGTCGAACACGCGCAGCGCGTCGAGCCCGCGGAACACCATCGCGACCAGCATCGCCGGCAGGATCAGCGGCAGCGTGATGTGCGTGAAGATCGTCCACGGCGATGCGCCGTCGATCTGCGCCGCCTCATGGCAGTCGCGCGGCACCATCTGCAGCGCGGCCAGTGTCAGCAGCGCCATGAAGGGGGTGGTCTTCCAGACGTCGACCATCACGATGGTGGCGAAGGACAGCGACGGGTCGGCCGTCCACGCGAGCGGCTCGGCCACAAGGCCGCTGGCGACCAGCGCGGTGTTGAGGATGCCGAACTGGTCGTGCAGCATCCAGGTCCACATCCTGGCCGACACCACCGTCGGGATCGCCCACGGCACCAGCACCGAGGCGCGCAGCAGCGTGCGCAGCCGCGACGGGTGGTTCAGCAGCAGCGCGATGCCCAGCCCGAGCAGCGTCTCGAGCAGCACCGAGCTGACCGTGAACAGCAGCGTGTTGCCGACCGAGGCCCACCAGTCGGGATCGAACAGCACGCCGCCGTCGCCGAAGCGGTGGCCGAGGTAGTTGTCGAGCCCGACGAAGCGGTGCGTGCCGAGCGCCGACAACTTCGCATCGGTCAGGCTGAAGAAGATCGTGCGCGCGAGCGGCCAGCCGGCCACCGCCGCCAGCACCGCGAGCGTCGGCAGTACCAGCCACCAAGCCTGCATGCGCCGCGCGCGCTGCAGGCCGGTGCCCTGCAGTGTCATGTCAGTTCCATTTGTCGGCGGGGGCCAGCTTGTTGAGCTGCTTGTCGAGGTCGGCCACCGCCTGCGGCGCCTTCGCCTTGCCGGACAGCACGTCGTGGGCGGCATTCCAGAACAGGTTGCTGACCTGGTTGTATTGCGCGGCGGTCACCGTCGACGGGCGGCTCACCGCGGCCGCGAAGGTGCTGCCGAGTTCGGCCATGAAGGGGTTGGCCGCCATCACGTCGGCATCCTTGTAGAGGGCCGGCAGCGTCGGGTTGTACGAGGCCTTGATCGCGCGGTCCTTCTGCACCGCGGCGCTGACCAGGTAATTCACCAGGTCGGCGGCCACCGCGGCGTTCTTCGAATACTTCGAGACCGACAGCTGCCAGCCGCCGAGCGTCGCGGCACTGCGGCCGCCGGTTCCACCCGCGGGCAGCGGCATCACGCCGACCTTGCCGGCGATCTGGCTGTCGGGTTTGTGCGCGAGCGCCCAGACGTAGGGCCAGTTGCGCAGGAACACCGCGTTGCCCGACTGGAACACGCCGCGGCTGTCTTCCTCGGCATAGTTCAGCACCGCCTTCGGCGTGATCGTGCCGACCCAGCCGGCCGCGGTCTGCAGCGCCTTGATCGCGTTGGCGTTGTTGACCGAGACCTTGCCGTTCGGCTCGACGACCGCGCCGCCGCCGAAGCTCGCGAGCCATTCGGTCGCGTTGCAGCTCAGCCCCTCGTAGGCGCGGCCCTGCCAGACGAAGCCCCACATCTTCGGGTTGCCGGCGGCACGCTCGCCGTCCTGGATCTTCTTCGCTGCGGCGGCCAGCGCATCCCAGGTGGTGGGCGGCGCGACCTTGTACTTCGCCAGCAGGTCCTTGCGGTAGAACAGCAGCCCGGCGTCGGTGAACCACGGCATCGCGACCAGCTTGTCACCCACCGTGTTGTTCGCGACGATGGCCGGGAAGTGATCCTTCTCGGCGCCCTTGGTGTAGGGCTTCAGGTCGATCAGGTGGTTGGCGAGCAGGCCGGGCCAGACGACGTCGATCTGGTAGATGTCGATCTTGTCGGAGCCGCTGCCGAGGATCTGCTGGTACAGCGCGAGGCGCTCGTTCGAATCGTTCGGCGCGTTGATCACCTGCACCTCGTGGCCGGTCTTCTGCGCCCAGGCGTCGGACTCTTCCTTGCAGAGCTGGAACTCGAGCCCGACGGCGCCGCACGAGATCTTCAGCGTGACGGCCTGGGCGCCGAACGCGCCCAGGCAGAGGGTCGCGGCCAGCGCGGTGGCGCGGAGGGTGGCTTGCATCGTGTGTCTCCTGGTGTCGGGGCCGTCGACTGCAGCCCGCACGCTGGATTGGAGGTGCCGGCCGTTAACCCGGTATGTCGTGATGGGCGCGGCTGTTCACGATTGAAACATTGCGCGGCCTGGCGGGGCGGGTGGGCGCAGGGGCTGGGGGCTCATGCCGAGGCGGTCGGCCGGGGGGCCGACTCCACGAAGAAGCTCGGCTTCGGGGGTGCATCGCCAAACTCCCTCCACTCACTTCGTTCGTTGTGGTCAAACAGTGGCGATGAATCAGTCTACGAAGCGCGCTGGCGCGCGCCACCCCCGAAGCCGATCTTCTTCGTCGCCTCAGAAATCGCCCCCAGCCCCTGCGCCCACCCGCGCCTTTGCAAGCGCAACAACAACACTCAATACGTCGACCGCCCCCCAGTGAGATCGAACACCGCGCCGGTGCTGAACGAGCATTCCTCGGATGACAGCCACGCGATCATCGCCGCCGCCTCGTCGACCGCCAGGAAGCGCCCCATCGGAATCTTGGACAGCATGAAGTCGATGTGCGCCTGCGTCATCGTCTCGAAGATCGCGGTCTTCGCGGCGGCCGGCGTCACCGCGTTGACGATCACGCCCTTCGTCGCCAGCTCCTTCGCGAGCGATTTCGTCAGCGCGATCAACCCGGCCTTCGACGCGCTGTAGTGCGAGGCGTTCGGGTTGCCTTCCTTGCCGGCCACCGACGCGATGTTGACGATGCGCCCGTAGCCCCGCTCGATCATGTGCGGCACCAGCGCGCGGCAGGTCAGGTAGGGCGCGACCAGGTTGACCTCGATCACGCGGCGCCACACCTCGGGCGCCAGTTCCCAGGTCGTGCCGTTGCCGCCGGTGATGCCGGCGTTGTTGATCAGGATGTCGACCTGGCCCCATTGCGCGATGGCCGCATCAGTGGCCCGTCGCACGGCGGTCTCGTCGCTCAGCTCCACCAGTTGCGCCGCCACCGGCCCGAGCGGCTGCAGCGCCTCGCGCGAGCGCGCCAGCAGCGCCTCGTCGATGTCCCAGACGATCACCTTCGCGCCCGAATGCAGCAGGCGCTGGGCGGTCGCGTAGCCGATGCCCTGCGCACCGCCGGTGACGATCGCGACCCGGCCGTCGAGGTCGATGCGGTTCATCGCGCCAGTCCCTTCAGCGCCGCGGCGCCATTCGGCGCGGCCTCGCAGTCGGCGATGTACTGCCGGACGATGTCGGTGAAGCTGCCGTCGGGCTTCAGGCCGAGATGCGCCGCGCGCGCGGCATCGGCCGCCTTCGGCCAGTTGGCGACGATGCCGGCGATGCGCTCGTCGCTTTCGAAGCGCACCCGCTCGCGCACCGCGCGGCCGGCCACTTCTTCCAGCGCGTCCAGCATCTGGCCGACGCAGACGTTCAGCGCCGGCAGGTTCATCGCGAGCCGGCCGCGGAAGGCCTCGCGGCTCGCCTCGTACACCGCGATCAGCCCGTCGACCGTGCGCGCCGGCGACGCCACCGGGTGGCAGACGTTGGCCGACACCGGGCACACCGCGTCTTCGCCGGCCAGCGGCTCGCGGATGATCCCGGAGAAGAACGACGAGGCCGCGCCGTTCGGCCGCCCCGGGCGCACCGTCACCGTCATCAGGCGCGCCGCGCGGCCGTCGATGAAGCCCTTGCGGGTGTAGTCGGCCAGCAGGTATTCGCACATCAGCTTGTGCGTGCCGTACGAGGTCTGCGGCGCCGGCAGCGTGTCGTCGCCGACGCGCGCCGGCAGCGGCACCGCGGCATCCGGGCCGAACACCGCGACCGAACTGGAGAACACCAGCCGCGGCACCGGCGCGCCGTGCTGCACGGTCGCGCGCAGCGCATCGAACAGCGCCCGCGTGCTGTCGAGGTTGGAGCGCAGGCCGAGTTCGAAATCGGCCTCGCATTCGCCCGACACCGCCGACGCCAGGTGGAACACGCCGTCGAACGGCTCGTCGCGCAGCGCATCGCATTGCGCCAGCAGCGCGCCGGTGCGCGCCTTCACGCGCGGGTCGGCCAGCAGCTCGGCGCGCGGCGCGACCTGGTCGGCCAGCACCAGGGTCTCGATGCGGCGCCCGGCCAGCGTGTCGCGCGCGAGCAGGGCCTGCGCGAGCCGCGTTCCCACGAAGCCGGCGCCGCCGGTGATCAGCAGTTTCATCGCATGCCTCCCGCCGGGCAGCCCGCCCGGCGCAACCCATCATGCGCGCACAGCCCGGGCAAACGCGAGGAGGGGCAGCGCCGATTGACACGCCCGTGGGGTCGTCATACAACCCGCGTGCCCCGTCGCACGCCGATGGGCCAGCGCTGTCCCGACGCTCGGGATCGCCACCACCTTGCAGGGGTACGACGCATGGCCAGTGTGAGCATCCGGTCGGTGAAGAAGCGCTTCGGCGCGGTGCAGATCCTGCACGGCGTGGACATCGAGATCGCCGATGGCGCCTTCACCGTGCTGGTCGGGCCGTCGGGCTGCGGCAAGTCGACGCTGCTGCGCATGATCGCCGGGCTGGAGGAGATCTCCGACGGCGAGATCCGCATCGGCGAGCGCCGCGTCAACGAGCTGCCGCCGAAGCAGCGCGACATCGCGATGGTGTTCCAGAACTACGCGCTGTACCCGCACATGACGGTGCGCGACAACATGGCCTTCTCGCTGATGCTGGCGAAGCAGGACAAGGCGGTGGCCGACCCGAAGGTGGCGCGCGCCGCCGAGATCCTCGGCCTCACCGCTTTGCTCGACCGCTACCCGCGCCAGCTGTCGGGCGGGCAGCGCCAGCGGGTCGCGATGGGGCGCGCGATCGTGCGCGACCCGCAGGTCTTCCTGTTCGACGAGCCGCTGTCCAACCTCGACGCGAAGCTGCGCGTCGCGATGCGCAGCGAGATCAAGGAGCTGCACCAGCGGCTGAAGACGACGTCGATCTACGTCACCCACGACCAGATCGAGGCGATGACGATGGCCGACCAGATCGTCGTGATGCGCGACGGCCGCATCGAGCAGACCGGCGGCCCGCTCGACCTGTACGACCGGCCGGCCAACACCTTCGTGGCCGGCTTCATCGGCTCGCCGTCGATGAACTTCCTGCCCGGTACGCTGCGCCGCCGCGCCGGCACGCTGCAGGTGGAGCTGGCCGACGGCACGCAGATGAACGCGCCGACCGGCGCGAACGGCGAGGACGGCCAGCCGGTGATCCTCGGCACGCGGCCGGAGCACCTGTCGCTGCGCGACAGCGGCGGCATTCCGTCGCAGGTGGTGGTGGTCGAGCCGACCGGCGCCGACACCTTCGTCGCCTGCCGCCACCAGGGCACCGAGGTGTCGGTGGTGTTCCACGAGCGGCACCGCTTCGAGCCCGGCGCGACCATCCACCTGCAGCCCGACCTCGGCCGCGCGCACCTGTTCGACGCTGGCAGCGGCAAGCGGCTGGTGGCCTGATTTCCCCACGGCGCCACCAGTGCGCCGCTTCACAACTTGAAGGAGACAACGATGACCGAGTTCAATCGCCGCAAGTTTCTGGAAGGCACGGCGGGTATCGCGACGCTGGGCTCCGGTGCGCTGTGGACGCCGACCGCCGGCGCGCAGACGCTCGCGTACAAGCTGGAGAAGGGCGCCAGGCTGCGCGTGCTGCGCTGGAGCCGCTTCGTGCAAGGCGACATCGATGCGTACATGGCCAACGTCAAGCGCTTCACCGAGAAGACCGGCATCGAGGTGCGGGTCGACAACGAAGGCTGGGAGGACGTGCGCCCGAAGGCCGCGGTGGCGGCCAACACCGGGGCCGGGCCCGACATCATCCTGTCGACCAACGACGACGCGAACCTGTACCCCGACAAGCTGCTCGACGTGACCGACCTGTGCGAGTACCTCGGCAAGAAATACGGCGGCTGGTACCCGGCCTGCGAGGCCTACCTGCGGCCCGACGGCAAGAAGTGGATCGGCGTCGCGCTCGGCGCGGCCGGCTCGCTGGTGGTGTACCGCGAGAGCCTGATGAAGGCGGCCGGTTTCGAGACCATGCCGAAGGACACCGACGGCTTCCTGAAGCTCTACAAGGCGCTGGCCGCGAAGGGCACGCCGGGCGGCATGGCGCTGGGCAACGCGACCGGCGACAGCGGCTGGTGCCACTGGCTGCTGTGGGCCTTCGGCGGCGCGATGGTCGACAAGGACAACAGAGTGACGCTGGACAACCCGGCCACGCTGAAGGCGCTGGAGTATGCGAAGGAGCTGTACGCGAGCTTCGTGCCGGGCACGCTGTCGTGGCTGGACCCGAACAACAACAAGGCCTTCCTCGACGGGCAGATCAGCATCACCAACAACGGCATCTCGGTGTACTACGCGGCGAAGAACTCGCCCGACCCGAAGCTGAAGGAGATGGCGGCCGACATCAACCATGCGGCCTTCCCGATCGGGCCGGTGGGCGTGCCGACCGAGTACCACCTGTTCTTCAACCAGATGATCTTCAAGTACACCAAGTACCCGCAGGCGGCCAAGGAGTTCCTGCGCTTCATGATGGAGCAGGAGCAGTTCGACCCGTGGCTGCAGGGCGGCGGCGGGTATGTCGCGCAGCCGTTGCGGGCCTACGAGAAGAGCGCGGTGTGGAGCGTGGACCCGAAGAACACGCCGTACCGCGACAGCGTGAAGAACCTGCGGCCGGCGGGGTATGCGGGCAAGCTGGGCTATGCCTCGGCGGGCGCCCTGGCCGACTTCATCGTGCCGAACATGGTGGCCGAGGCCGGCAGCGGCTCGAAGACGCCGAAGGAGGCGATGGAGCGGGCACAGAAGCGCGCGGAGCGGTACTACAAAGTGTGAAGTTGACCACCCCCGGAGGCGCTTCGCGCCACCCCCCTCAAGGGGGCGCCGCCGGTGGCCCGGCAGAGCCGGTTCCACGGCGGCCGCTGGATCGGATGCGCCTTGAGGAAAGGAACGGCCTGTGATGCTTGAAAAACTGCAGAACAACCGCAACGCCCTCGGCCTGGCCTTCATGTTGCCGGCCGCGGTGCTGTTGCTGCTGTTCCTGACCTACCCGCTCGGGCTGGGCACCTGGCTCGGCTTCACCGACGCAAAGATCGGTCGCGGCGGCTCGTGGATCGGCATCGAGAACTTCGAGTTCCTGGTCGGCGACAGCGTCGCGCAGCTGGCGCTGTTCAACACCTTGTTCTACACGGTGGTCGCCAGCATCGCGAAGTTCGTGCTCGGCCTGTGGCTCGCGGTGCTGCTGAACAAGAACCTGCCGTTCAAGTCGTTCTTCCGTGCGGTGGTGCTGCTGCCGTGGATCGTGCCGACGGCGCTGTCGGCGATCGCCTTCTGGTGGATCTACGACGCGCAGTTCTCGGTGATCAGCTGGGTGCTGATGAAGCTCGGCTGGATCGACCGGTATGTCGATTTCCTCGGCAACCCGTGGAACGCGCGCTTCTCGACCATCGTCGCCAACGTGTGGCGCGGCGTGCCCTTCGTCGCGATCTCGCTGCTGGCGGGGCTGCAGACGATCTCGCCGTCGTACTACGAAGCGTCGGCGATCGACGGGGCGACGCCGTGGCAGCAGTTCCGCCACGTCACGCTGCCGCTGTTGTCGCCGATCATCGCGGTGGTGATGACCTTCTCGGTGCTGTTCACCTTCACCGACTTCCAGCTGATCTACGTGCTGACGCGCGGCGGCCCGCTGAACGCGACCCACCTGATGGCGACGCTGGCGTTCCAGCGCGCGATTCCCGGCGGCGCGCTGGGCGAGGGCGCGGCGCTCGCGACGCTGATGGTGCCGTTCCTGCTGGCGGCCATCATGTTCAGCTACTTCGGGCTGCAGCGGCGCGCATGGCAGCAGGGGGGCGACAAGTGAAGGAACAGGGCAAGCCGGACAGCGCCGGCATGGACTATCTGCAGACGCTACCGAGGCGCTGGGTCACCGTCTACATCCCGCTCGGCATCTTCGTGTTCGTGCTGCTGTTCCCGTTCTACTGGATGGTGGTCACGTCGTTCAAGCCGAACGAGGAGCTGCTCGCACGCACCGGCAATCCGTTCTGGATCGTCAGGCCGACGCTCGCGCACTTCCACAAGCTGCTGTTCGAGACGGCCTACCCGGAGTGGCTGTGGAACACGGTGCTGGTGTCGGTGACGTCGACGATCCTGTCGCTGGTGGCGTCGGTGCTGGCGGCGTATGCGATCGAGCGGCTGCGCTTCCAGGGCGCGAAGCCGGCGGGGGCGGCGATCTTCCTCGCGTACCTGGTGCCGCCGTCGATCCTGTTCATTCCGCTGGCGGCGATCATCTTCCAGCTCGGGTTGTTCGACACCCGCATGGCGCTGATCCTGTCGTACCCGACCTTCCTGATCCCGTTCAGCACCTGGCTGCTGATGGGCTACTTCCGGTCGATCCCGTACGAGCTGGAGGAGTGCGCGCTGATCGACGGCGCGAGCCGCTGGCAGATCCTGGTGAAGATCGTGCTGCCGCTGGCGGTGCCGGGGCTGATCTCGGCCGGCATCTTCGCGTTCACGCTGTCATGGAACGAGTTCATCTACGCGTTGACCTTCATCTCGTCGTCGGAGATGAAGACGGTGCCGGTCGGGGTGATCACCGAGCTGGTGGAGGGGGATGTGTACCACTGGGGATCGCTGATGGCGGGGGCGCTGCTCGGGTCGCTGCCGGTGGCGTTCATCTACTCGTTCTTCGTCGAGCACTATGTGTCGGGGATGACGGGGTCGGTGAAGGAGTAGCGGCCGCTGCCTGCCGCTCCGAACGGATCGAAGGCGTTCGCTGGGCGCCTCACAGCAATCCGTGCATCGCGGTGATGGGGAACCCGGGGCCGTTCAGCCTGCGGCCGAGCTCTTCGGCACGAGCCAGCTGTGGCGAACCGCGTTTCTCAAGCATCCGCTCGATTTCTCGATGCTGCCTTGAAAGGCGCATGACCCTTTCTTCCACGAGGGACCTGCATTGCAGCCAGACGGGGTTCTTCTTGGTTGCCTTGATGACAAGCATTTGATCGTGCGGTTGGAGCGGGAACCCGGCCAAGCCCAGCCGCCAGATGTCCGCCAGCGCTTCGGCACTCGCTTTCTTCTTCCTGTTGGATATTCCCTTTGCCGTGGTCTCGGGCTCGCATTGCAGGTGGCGAAGCAAGCGCTGCGCATGTGCCCGGCTGCGAGCCGAGTCGGCCGCTGCGCGTGCCGTCTTGGTGACACTCAACAGTCCGCGCAGGAGCCACGCAGCTCGCTGCGGCCCACTGCTCGGCAAGTGAGAGGCGATGACACCCATCAGATCGGCCGGCAGCGGAATTCCGTCATGCGTCGCCTTGAAATGAACTGAGCGGGTTGCGGCGCGAAGGGCTGCTGGCGAGGCAAACAGATACTGTCGCCTGCGCAATTCAGAGACGTTGAGAGGCGGGACAGCGTAGGGCTCCATATGGATGCTCAGATCGACCATCTGCCGATCTGCTGCCCGGCCAAGATCGACAAGCATCTTCTTGTTCGAGTTGCTGACCGACAGCCCGGGTACGAGTTCGACATCTCCCAGAAGGGTGCGCTCGTCGATCAGGCGAATCAGCAGGCGGCACGCTTTCTTGCCAAACATCTCCCCGCCGTATCCAGTGCCCTTCTTGTTGGCACGCAGAGACAAATTGCGTAGCAAAGGGACGGGGAACTCAGGCCCGGCGCCGTGCGAGGTGGCAGACGCGTTTTCCGATGGCGCGGTGCCAAGCAGATGCTTCAGCACGATCAGGACCTGCGTGCGACAGTCCAATCTGATCCTGACTTGTTCGAGCGAGCGGTTGCACTTCAATCCGCGTGCCAGGGCGTTCGCGTGCTTGATGGCCGTCTTCGAGACGACAACATTGAGGAGAGTCAGCGATGTGTTGTCAGGCAGGCCTTGCTCCAGCGCCAGCAGCCAGCAGGGCTTGCATCTGGGCCGGACAATTTCCAGTCCGGTCAGGTGATGCATGTCGGGCAGGGCTTTGACGATCAGTTCAAGTGCCTCATGACTGATCTGGCATTTGTGGAGTGTGAGCGTGACGGCACTCTGGCGATCTTTCAGCACGTCGATCAGCGAGGCAACGTAGCCGTCAGAGATGTGCTTTTGGCTGAGGGTGATGTGGCGCTGTCTTTCCAGCTCATCACGGTTCGGCAGAAGCGGGTGTCCGACGTCCGGGGCGCGGTTTTCCCGCTCCGCGCCCGAAGGGGATATCAACACGCTCCGCCGCTTGGGTTCTGTCTTTCTCATCTGCTCCACTCGCTTTGAATGTCGGCTGGATGAGTGGCATCTACCCTCGGCTTCGTTCCTTTGTCCTGGAGTGGTGCGGCGGGCGGCGCAGGCTTCGATACCTCAGCCCGTCGGATCCTTCTCAGCCTCATCCAGCCGCCGCCGCACCATGTTGATGTGGCTGCGCAGCGAGTACAGCTCGTCCGCGTAGCTCAGCGGCACCGTCACGTTGCCGACCCTCGATTCGATCTTGTCCAGCTCCGAGCGCAGCTCGTCGTTCGGCCGCACGCCCTGCCCATCCTCCACCGCGCGCAGCTGCCCATACCACCGGAAGATGCGCGAGCGGATGCGGAACTGGTACAGCGGCGGCACCACGCGCGACAGCGGGATCAGGATCGCGACGATCGACACCAGCACCACCCACATGCGGTCGATCAGGTTGGCCAGCCAGAACGGCAGGTAGCGCTGCAGCAGTGGAGCGCCGCTCGTGTAGAAGCGCTGCGCCTCGGGCGCCAGCGGGCGCTCGGTGCCGCGTGCGTTCGGAAAATCGCCCTTGCGCTGGAACCAGCCCGCCGGACCGTGGATCTTCGCCGCCGCCTGCACGAACAGCTGGATCAGCGCCGGGTGCAGGTCGTCGCGCGCCACCAGCGTCGCGGTCGGCGCGATCAGCCGCACGTCGTTCGGCGGCACGTCGCCGGCCAGGTCGACCACGCCGCGCGGCAGCGTCACCGGCGTCAGGAAGGCGAAGCGCCTTGAATACGCATCGGCCTGCGCGAAGTCGAACAGCTTGACGCCCGGCGTCTGCAGCAGCATCTGCACCATCAGCGCCTCGGGCGCCGACGCGAACACGATGGCGTCGATGTCGCCCGCCAGGAACTTCACGACCGCGTCGGTCTGCTCCTCGCGCGACAGCGTCATCGACGCGGGGTCGATGTGATTGGCATCGAGCAACTTGCGCATCAGGTTCGGCGCGCCGCTGCCGCGGGCGCCGCCATCGACCTTCCATCCCTGCAGCTGCGCCAGGCTCGTCAGCGGCACATCCTTGAGCAGCCGCTTTGCCGAATCCTCGCGGTAGAACAGCCACACCGGCTCGAAGAACAGGCTGCCCAGCGAGTTCAGGTCTTCATCGGCCAGCGCATTCGCCGCGGCGTTCTTGCGCGATTCGCCGGCGCCGCCCTGCGTGAACGCGATGTCCACGCCCGAATTCGGGTCGCGCAGCAGCTTCAGGTTCTCGGCCGCGCCGTGCGTGGTGCGCAGCTCCACCTGGATGCCGTAGCCCTTCAGGAACTCGGCATAGCGCTTGCCGAACTCGGCATACGCCCCCTGCTCGACGCCGGTGGCCAGCACCACCTTGCGCGGCGGCGTCGGGTCGAGGAACCAGTAGGCGACCACCAGCAGCACCAGGGTCAGGAAGACGAACGGGCCGGCGGTGGCCAGCACATCGCGGAACGACAGCAGCGTGTTGCGTAGGACTTTGGGCATGAGGCGGTGTTTCATGAGCAGCCGGAACAATAGCGCCTGAATCGGCTCCCTGCGGGCGCGGTATGCTTTTTGTTGTGACCGACCTGGACCCCTGATGCGACTGTTGCTGGTGGAAGACGACCCGATGATCGGCGAGAGCCTGCGCCACGCGCTGCGGCTCGAAGGCTTCGCCGTCGACTGGGTGCGCGACGCGGCGGCCGCCGACGGCACGCTGGCCAGCGAACGCTTCGACCTGGTGCTGCTCGACCTGGGGCTGCCGCCGGGGCGCGCCCCCGCTGCTGCGGCGGTGGCAGCCGACGCGGGTGGGCTCGGCGTGCTGCGCGCCTTGCGCGCGCGCCACGACAGCACGCCGGTGATCGTGCTGACCGCGCGCGACGGCGTCGGCGACCGGGTCGCCGGGCTGGACGCCGGTGCCGACGACTACCTCGTCAAACCCTTCGAGCTCGACGAGCTCAGCGCCCGCATGCGGGCCGTGCTGCGCCGCCACAGCGGCCGCGCGCAGCCGCTGCTGAGCCACGGCGGCGTCACGCTCGACCCGGCCACCCGCCAGGTGACGCGCGACGGCCTGCCGGTGCTGCTGTCGGCGCGCGAGTTCGCGGTGCTCGAAGCCCTGATGCAGCGGCCCGGCGCGCTGCTGTCGCGCGCCCAGCTCGAAGATCGGCTGTACGGCTGGGGCGAAGAGATCGAGAGCAACGCCGTCTCGGTCTACATCCATCAGCTGCGCCGCAAGCTGGGCGCCGACTTCATCCAGAACATGCGCGGCGTCGGCTACTACGTGGGCGCACCCGGCGGCCCGGCCACGCCGCAGGCGGGTGCCGCTTGAAGTCGATCCGCCTGCGCCTGCTGCTGGCACTGCTCGCGATGCTGGTGGTGGCCGCCGCGGTGATGGGCGCGATCACCTACCGCGGCGTGCTCAGCGAGACCGAGGCGTTGTTCGACTACCAGCTGCGCCAGATGGCGCTGTCGCTGCGCGACCAGGGCGAGATCCCGCAGGAGCAGATGAACGCGCTGGCCGACGAGCAGTTCGATTTCGTCGTGCAGATCTGGAGCGTCGACGGCCGCCGCATCTACGCGACGCGCGACCACCCCGACCTGCCCACGCGCGTGCTGCTCGGGCTGGCCACCGTGCAGGCCGGGGCCGACGGCGCGGGGCCGGCCTGGCGCACCTTCAGCGTGGCCACCGGTTCTCGCGTGATCCAGGTGGCGCAGCCGGCGCAGATCCGCAAGCGGCTGGCAGCGGGCGCGGCGTTGCGCAGCGTGGCGCCGCTGCTGCTGCTGGCGCCGGTGATGGCGCTGGCGATGGGCTGGATCGCCGCGCTCACGCTGCGCCCGCTGCGCCGCGTGGCGGCGCAGCTGCGCGAACGCGGCGAGCAACTGCTGGAGCCGCTGCCGCAGCACGGGCTGCCGGACGAGGTGGCGCCGCTGGTCGGCGCGTTGAACGGGTTGCTGCAGCGGCTGGGCCAGTCGCTGGACACGCAGCGCGCCTTCGTGTCGGACGCGGCGCACGAGCTGCGCTCGCCACTGACCGCGCTGAAGCTGCAGCTGGAGCTGCTGAAGCGCGCGCCGGACGACGCACAGCGCCGGCAGGCGATCGACGCGCTGAGCCACGGCATCGACCGTTCGGCACGGCTGGTCGAGCAGCTGCTGATGCTCGCGCGCACCGAGCCGGGCGCGGTGCCGGCCGCCACCGAGCCGCTGGACCTGGCCGAGGTGGTGCGGCAGGTGCTGGCCGATACCGCGCCGTTCGCGCTGTCGCGCGGCACCGAGTTCGCGCTGTTCGCCGACGAGCCGGTGATCGTGCAGGGGGAGCGCGGCGCGCTGTCGGTGCTGGTGCGCAACCTGGCGGACAACGCGGTGCGCTATTCGCCGCCCGGCTCGCGCGTCGAATTGCGCGTGGCGCGGGAGGAGGGCGCTGCGATCCTGCAGGTCGACGACGCCGGCCCGGGCATCCCGGCCGATGAACGCGAGCGGGTGTTCGACCGCTTCTACCGCCGCGCCGAGCACGAGGAATCGGGCACTGGGCTCGGGCTGGCGATCGTGCGTGGTGTCGCGCAGCAGCATCGGGCGAGCGTCACGCTCGGCGAGTCGCCGCTGGGTGGGTTGCGCGCGACGGTGCAGTTCATGCCGGGCGCCGCAGCGTTGCTCCCGCACTGACCATCTCTTCTCGAGATCGGGCTATTCGGAGCGTTGCAGTTTCTACTGTGACTTCGTCACCAAGACGCCCTGGTCGGTCACTCGCACAGGGAAAGGCTCGCAGTTGGACGGAAAGGTCGACTGGTATCGCTGCAGGCAGCCGTGAAGGTAGACAGCGGCTGTTGTGTTCGGTGCCGCCTTCGCCTCGGGAATCATCATCGACACAACGCTCTTGGCGGCAATGAGAGCGAGAGCGCTGGCGATGACAAGCAGCAAGTAGTTCGTGACGCGCAAGCTGGACATGTTGTCTCCTGTCAGTTGAGTTTGTCGACTAGGGCCTGTTGACAGGCCCTAGCCCGGGGACGGGCATGAGCTTGTCCACACCCTTGCGCTCAGACTTCCACACCAGCTGCTGTTCTTCGCCGGATGCCGGCGCAGACGCAGTTGGCTCACGGAGCGCTTGGGCGCCATCTCCTTGCTCAGTGCTTTGGATGTCAAGGATGTGCTCTCGTTATGGCGACGGCTTGCTTGCCGCGGGTGAACAGGTCACACAAGGCGCCGAAATGGCGGCGGGAATGGCATTGCCGCACTTGGTGCCGTGTGCGCAGTTCTGGTACCAGGTGACGGCCATCGCGCCCAGCACGATGCAGATGGATGCGGCGTGGAAGAGGGTGACCGGTAGGGCCGCCACTGGTTTGACGACGAACGAGGAGGCTTCGTCGCCCGTCTGTTCGGCTGACAGCCGCAGGCCCTCACCGATGCGGACCAACTCTTGCTGCGAGCGACGCAATACCCACAGATTGCTTCCGGCGAAGAGCAGGTAGGCCGAGCCCATGAAGAGGTATGCCGGGCTGCTCCAATTGATTTTGTCCGAGCCGATGGTGAACCCAAGAACGGCGATGGAGACGACGGACAGGTAGCCCCAGAGCTTGTGCACGGCGTCGCTCTGCTTTTGGTAGATGTCGAAGGCATCTTTCAGCGGCACCTTCGGAGCACTGGCCGCGGGCGCCGCGACCATGACCGCAGCGACAACGAGTTCGGAGGTTAAGTACGACTCCCAGGGGCACCAATGCGCGTTGGGCAAAAAGGCGCCTCCGACGTCACTCAGGTTCTGCTCGACATAAAGGGATGCGGCGTCGCACACCTCTGTGGCGATGTCGAAGAACCCGATGGTCGATGGGTCGAGGTGATAGCTCCAGCCCGGGTTGTACTCGGCGGGCTTGGAGACGATGATGCCCTGCACGTGGGGCCTGCTCGTCGTCGTGCCAGCCATGAGCTGCCGGGCGTGGGCGATGAGCCCGTCATCCTCGAGTCGGATGACGAACGGGCGCTTGTCCCCATCCTCCATTCGAAAATAGGCGATAGCCATCGTCGACCTCCTCCTTTTTCTGTTGCGGCAGCTTATCGAACTTCCTTGGTCAAGGAAATCGGAGCAGGCACGGGGAGGTGGCTCGGCAACGGTGGTTCTTGACGTCGTCGACGACGGCCAGTGCTTTGCGATGACGGTGTCCAGCCAATCCGCGGCATGGAGAATCCACGCGAGCTTCTCCTTGCCGACGTCGTCGCTGAACGAAGCGCTGGCTTCCATGACAGCCACTTCAACTGCTGTTCTCGTCGAGCTTTCCGAAACGCCAGTGCAGCTCGCCGGCTTCGACAGGCTCAGCCCGAACGGATTGGTGGCACGCAACCTTCGACAAGCTCAGGGCGAACGGGTTGCCTCGTCACAGGGTGATCACATCACCCGGCCGAACCACCACACCGACAGCGTCGCCGCCACCAGCACCAGCAGCGCGCCGAGCGCCGCGAACAGGCTGCTGACCTCGGTCTCCTTCTTCTCGACCATCAGCCGCGAGCTCAGGCTCTGGTAGACCTTCTTCAGGTCGACGGCGGTGCCGGCGTAGAAGTACTCGGCGCGCGTCAGGTTGGCGATGTTCTTCAGCGTCTCCTCGTCCAGCCGCACCCGCATCGACCAGCCTTCGAAGCCGATGGTCTCGCCCTCCTTGGTGCCGATGCCGACCGAATACACCTTCACGCCGCGGTCGGCCGCCATCTTCGCGGCGTCCAGCGGGTCGGGCCCGGTGGTGCGCTGGCCGTCGGTCAGCAGGATCACCGCGGCCGATGCGTACGAGCCCGGCGCGACCGGCACGAAATCCTGCTTCGGCTTGTCGCCCGGGCCGAGCGGCATGTTGCGCTGGCCGGTGATCTGCGACAGGTCGATGCCGGCCTCCGGAAAGATCGTCGCGAGCGACAGCACGATGCCACTGCCGATCGCGGTGCCGCGCTGCAGCTGGAAGCGGTCGATCGCGGCGACCACGTCGTCGCGGCTCTGCGTCGGCGGCTGCACCACCGCCGCGGTGCCGGCGAACGACACCACGCCGACGCGCACGCTGCGCGGCAGGTCGATCAGGAACGACTTGGCGGCCTCCTGCGCGGCGGTCAGGCGGTCGGGCTGCACGTCGGTGGCGCGCATGCTGCCGGACACGTCCATCGCGAGGATGATGGTCTCCTGCTGCAGCGGCAGCGTCACCACCGCCATCGGCCGCGCGGTCGCGATCAGCAGCGAGCCGAGCGCCAGCAGCAGCAGCGCCGGCGGCACGTGGCGGCGCCAGCCGGGGCCGCCGCCCTGCGCCTGCTTGACGACGGCCAGGCTCGCGAAGCGCAGCGTCGATTTCTTGCGCTTGTGCAGCAGCCACAGGTAGAGCAGCACCAGCAAGGGAACCGCCAGCAGCATCCACAAGAGGTGAGGCCAGACGAAGGTCATACCGCACTCCTCGCGCCCAGCGGCCGCAGGTGCGTCGCCATGCCGCCGCCGTGCGACGCCCGCGCGCGCTGCCGGCGCAGTTCGACGAAGCGCAGCAGCGCCTCGCCCAGGTCGTCGCCGGTGGTCAGCTCCAGCGTGTCGACGCCGGCGCGCGCGAAGGCGGCGTGCAGTTCGTCCTCGCGCGCCTCGGCGATGCGCGCGAAGCGCTCGCGGAAACCGGGGTCGTGGGTGTCGACCAGCAACTGCTCGCCGGTTTCGGCATCCTGCAGCGTGACCAGGCCCAGGTCGGGCAGGTCGAGCTCCATCTCGTCGTACAGCCGCACCGCGAGCACCTCGTGCCGCTGCGCGAGGCGCGCCATCGCGTCGGCCCAGCCGGGCGCGCTGATGAAGTCGGAGACGACGAACACCATCGAGCGCCGCGGGATCATCGTCGCGGCGCGCTGCAGCAGGTCGGCAAGCCGCGTCTCCGCCTGCGCGGCGGCCTGCGGCGCCGCATGCGCGCGCAGCCGCTGCAGCAGGTTCAGCACATGGCCGCGGCCGGTGCGCGGCGGCAGCACCGCATCGACCTCGCTGCCGTAGAACACCGCGCCGACCCGGTTGCCGTTGCGCGTCAGCAGCCGCGCCAGCACGGTGACGAACTCGGCCGACACGCTGCGCTTGCTGCGCTGCGCGCCGAAATCGATGCTGCCGCTCAGGTCCAGCAGGAACCAGGCGCTCATCTCGCGGTCTTCGGTGAACTCGCGCACATGCGGCACCTGCAGCCGCGCGGTGACGTTCCAGTCGATGTGGCGCACGTCGTCGTGGTGCTGGTACTCGCGCAGGTCGGCCAGGTCGAGCCCGGTGCCGCGCCACAGCGTGCGGTAGTCGCCCTGCAGCAGGCCGTCGAGCCGGCGGATCACGGTCCACTCCAGCCGGCGCAGCACCGCGTCGGCCGTGGAAGCGGTCGCTGCCTCGACCTGGCCGGTCCCGTCCATCAGCGTCCCGCTTCTTCCGCGCGGTGCGCCATCGGCTTGTCCGGCTTGGGCACCTTCTGCACGATCTTGTGGACGATCTGGTCGGCGCTCAGCCCGTCGGCCAGCGCCTCGTAGCTCAGCACCAGGCGGTGGCGCAGCACGTCGGGCACCAGGTCGAGCACGTCGTCGGGCAGCGCATAGGTCCGCCCGCGCAGCAGCGCCATCGCGCGCGCGCCTTCGACCAGGCCGATGGTCGCGCGCGGGCTGGCGCCGAAGCTGATGAACTTGCCGAGCTCCGGCAGGCCGTAGCGCGCCGGGTTGCGGGTCGCGCTGACCAGCCGCACCGCGTACTGCATCAGCGCCGGGTCGACGTACACGCTGCGGCAGCGGTGCTGCAGCTCGGCCAGCTGCTCGGTGCTCGCGACCGGGCTCACCTGCACCGGGTCGCCGGTGACGCGCTCGACGATCACGAACTCCTCGTCCTCGCTCGGGTAGCCGACCAGCACCTTCATCATGAAGCGGTCGACCTGCGCCTCCGGCAGCGGGTAGGTGCCTTCGGTCTCGATCGGGTTCTGCGTCGCCATCACCAGGAAGGGCGACGGCACCTTGTGCGTCTCGCCGGCGATCGTCACCTGGCGTTCCTGCATCACCTCCAGCAACGCGCTCTGCACCTTGGCCGGCGCGCGGTTGATCTCGTCGGCCAGCAGCAGGTTCGCGAACACCGGGCCGAGCGAGGTCGCGAACTCGCCGGTCTTCTGGTTGTAGATGCGCGTGCCCACCAGGTCGGCCGGCACCAGGTCGGGCGTGAACTGGATGCGCTTGAAGCTGCCGCGCAGCGTGGTCGCGAGCGTCTTGACGGTGATCGTCTTCGCCAGGCCCGGCACGCCCTCGACGAGCAGGTGGCCCTGCGCCAGCATCGCGACCATCACGCGCTCGAGGAACTTGTCCTGCCCGACGACGACGCGCTTGATCTCGTACAGCAGCCGCTCCATCAGCGTGGCGGTGCTGGTGTTGTCGGGCTGGTCCATGAAGGCTCCGGTGAAGGGGTGCTGCAGAAGTGTCAGAACGGCGGCATGCCGGCCGCGTTGGCCGCGCTGTCGATCGGCACCGCGAAGCCGATGCCGATGAAGGTGCGGTGCTCGGTCGGGTTCAGGATCGCGGTGACGATGCCGACCACCGAACCGTCCATCGTCACCAGCGGGCCGCCGGAGTTGCCGGGGTTGGCGGCGGCATCGAACTGGATCAGGTTGTTCAGCAGCCGCTGGCCCTGCGGCGAGCGGAAGTCGCGCTTCAGGCCGGAGATCACGCCGCCGGAGACCGACGGCCCGATGCCGAACGGGTAGCCGACCGCGATCACCTGGTCGCCGGCCTGCAGGTCGGAGGCGGAGCGCATCGTCGCGGCCTGCAGGTCGTCGGGGATGCTCTTGGCGCGCAGCACCGCCAGGTCGTGCTCGGGCTCGACGCCGACCACCGTCGCGTCCGATTCGAAGCCGTCGGCAAAGGTCACGCGCAGCTTCTTCGAGCCCTGCACCACGTGCAGGTTGGTCAGGATGGTGCCGTTGTCGATGATCACGACGCCGGAGCCGGTGGAGGTCGACAGGTGCGGTTCGCCCGGTTCGGGGGTGTCGGCTGCCGTCTGCTTCTTGCGGTCTCCGGGCAGCGGCTTGGCCGCCTTCGGCAGCGGCACCGGCTTGGGGCGTTTCGCTTCGGGCTTGGTGTCGGCCTTCGCGGGGTCTGCCTCATCGCCATCGGTGCCGACCACGCGCACCACCGACGGCGCGATGATCTCGTAGGCCTTCGCATAGGCGGACGGCAGCGGCTCCTTCTCCAGCGAATGCCGCACCGCCGCATCGATGTCGGCCTGGGTCAGCGCACGAGCGGCGGGGTTGACGGCCTGCCAGGCGGCGACGCCGCCGAGCACCAGGATCGCGCCCGAAAGACCCCACAGCATGCGTTCGTGGCGGCCGAACCAGCCGCGCCAGCGGTTCGGCGGGCGGGCGGTTGCCGTGGCGGCTGTGGCAGGCGTTGCCAGCGGCGGCACGTCGGGCAGCGGCTCGCCCGGTGCCGGATGTGTTTCGGGCGCTGCCGAGACGGCACCAACCGGTGCCCGCCGAGAACGGCTGTAGAGCGGAGCCTGTCTCATGCCTGCCTCCTGCGATGGCAGTCGGCACAGGGAGATACAAAACTGTGCCGAACGCTGACGATGACGTCACCGTAACACGGAGTCGACGCCTGTGCACGTGCCGAGGTACTACTTCACGTGGCGGGCAAGGCATCATCGCGGGATGCGCTGGATCGACTCCCATTGCCACCTCGACGCCCCTGAATTCGATGCCGACCGCGATGCCGTGGTGCAGCGCGCCCGGGCGGCCGGCGTCACCCAGCAGGTGCTGCCGGCTGTGATGGTCGGCAATTTCGACACGGTGCGGGCGCTCGCGCACCGGCACGGGCTGGCGTACGCGCTGGGCATCCACCCGCTGTGCGTCGACGCGGCCGACGACGGCGACCTGGCGCGGCTGCGCGCCGCGCTGGCGCAGCACATCGGCGACCCGCGGCTGGTGGCGGTCGGCGAGATCGGGCTGGACCACTTCGTGCCCGGTCTCGACCGGGCGCGCGGCGAGCACTTCTTTGCCGAGCAGCTGAAGCTGGCCCGCGAGTTCGGCCTGCCGGTGATCGTGCACGTGCGGCGCTCGGCCGATTCGCTGCTGAAGCACCTGCGGCGCATCGAGGTGCGCGGCATCGCCCATGCCTTCAACGGCAGCGCGCAGCAGGCCGAGGTGTTCGTCGAGCTGGGGTTCAAGCTCGGGTTCGGCGGCGCGATGACCTTCGATCGCGCGCTGCAGATCCGCCGGCTGGCGCAGACGCTGCCGGCCGGCTGCCTGGTGCTGGAAACCGATTCGCCCGACATCCCGCCGCACTGGCTGTACCGCACCGCCGAGCAGCGCGCCGCGGGTGCCACGTCGCGCAACGAGCCGGCCGAGCTGGCGCGCATCGCCGAGGTGCTGGCCGGGCTTCGCGGCATGCCGTTGCACGAGTTGTCGCAACTGACACGCGACAACACGCACGCCGCGCTGCCGCGGCTCGCGGCTCTGGCAGACTGGCCCGCTGGATGAAGAACCCCGCGATCACCGCAGCCGCGACACCCGCCGACGCGCCCGGCCTGCTGCAGGGCCTGCCGCCGGTGATCGGCCCGCGCACGCGGCTGGTGGTGCTCGGCAGCTTTCCGGGCGTCGCGTCGCTGCAGGCCGGCCAGTACTACGCCCATCCGCGCAACCACTTCTGGCCGATCCTGTCGGCGCTGTGGAACGAAGACCTGCGCGCACTGCCCTACGTCGAGCGCATGGACCGCGTGCGTGAGCACGGCCTCGGGGTCTGGGATGTCTATGCCCATTGCCGCCGCGAGGGCAGCCTCGACAGCGCGATCGAGGATGCGCAGTACAACGACCTGGCCGGCCTGAAGCGCCTCGCGCCGGGCCTGCTGGGCATCGCCCACAATGGCGGCGAATCGGCGCGCGCGATGCGGTTCACCGCGACACTCGGGGTGACGGTGACCCGCCTGCCGTCGACCAGCCCGGCCAACGCCTCCTGGAGCTTCGAGCGCAAGCTCGCCGCCTGGCGAGCCGCCTTCGAAGCCCACGGAATTGCCTGAACCCCTGCCCCTGATGCCCGCCCGCCCGACTCCCGAACCCGAACTCGTCCCCGCCACCCTCTCCGAGGCCGACGGCGTGCGCTACCTGCACCTGGGCACGCCCTGGGTGCAGGGCGCGATGCGCGTGCGCAAACCGAACGTGATCGAGCTCGACTACGTGCAGCGCATGATGGTCTGGCTGCTGCTGGTCGACCCCGAGGCGCTGGGCGAAGGCCATGCGGTGCAGCTCGGCCTGGGGGCCGCGGCGATCACGCGCTTCACGCGGCGCCTGGGCATGCGAACCACCGCCGTCGAGCTGAACCCGACCGTCATCACCGCCTGCCGGCTGTGGTTCAAGCTGCCCGAGGACGACGACCGGTTGCAGGTGCTGAACCAGGACGCCGGGCAGTGGGTGGCCGATCCGGCGAACGCCGGCAGCGTGCAGGTGCTGTGCGTCGACCTCTACGACCACGACGCGGCCAGCCCGGTGCTCGACGACGACGCGTTCTACCGGGCCTGCCACCGCGTGCTGGCCGACGGCGGCGTGATGACCGTCAACCTGTTCGGCCGCGACGCGAGCTACGAACAGAGCGCCGCGCGCATCGCCGGCGCGTTCGGCGCGGCGGCGGTGTGGAGCATGCGCCCCACGCGCGAGGGCAACACCGTCGTGGTCGGCATGAAGGGGCTGGGACTTCCGTCTCGTGAAGTGCTGGCCGCGCGTGCCGACAACATCGAGAATCGCTGCGACCTGCCGGCGCGCAAGTGGCTGCGGATGATCCGAAACCCGAACGAGACGACCCCATGACCGCAGCGGCATCCACCAGGCACCCGAAGGGCGACAAGGCTGCCGCGTCGTCCCACCCGCGCGGCCGGCTCGAGTGGCGGCGCCTGCTGCATTGGCTGCTCGAAGACGGGCTGATCAGCCGGGAAGACCACGACCGCGTCGAGAAGCGCTTCGCTGCCGGCGACAGCGTGCAGCATCCGCTGGTGCGGCTGGGCAGCGCCGGGCTGTCGAACCCGTCCGGCAAGCCGTTCGACACCGAGCTGCTCACCGAATGGCTGGCCGGCCGCATCGGCATGCCCTACATGCGCATCGATCCGCTGAAGGTCGACGTCGGCCGCGTCGGCGACGTGATGTCGATCAGCTACGCCGAGCGCCGCCGCGCGTTGCCGCTGCTGTTCGGCGCGCAGGACGTGACGGTGGCCACCAGCGAGCCGTTCGACATCGCGTGGGCGCCGGAGATCGAGGCCCACACGCGCAAGGCCTTGCGGCTGGTGCTGGTGAACCCGGTCGACGTGGCGCAGTACACCACCGAGTTCTACACGCTGTCGCGCTCGGTGCGCGCGGCCGCCAAGAACGGCGAGAGCACGGCCGCCGCGAGCTTCGAGCAGCTGGTGGAGCTCGGGCGCAGCAACAAGCAGCTCGATGCCAACGACCAGGGCGTGGTGCAGGTGGTCGACTGGCTGTGGCAGTACGCCTTCGACCAGCGCGCGAGCGACATCCACCTCGAGCCGCGCCGCGAGCTGAGCCTGATCCGCTTCCGCATCGACGGCGTGATGCACACCGTCTACCAGCTGCCGCCCGGCGTGATGAACGCGATGATCGCGCGCGTGAAGCTGCTCGGCCGCATGGACGTGATCGAGAAGCGCCGCCCGCTCGACGGCCGCATCAAGACCCGCAACCCGAACGGCGACGAGGTGGAAATGCGGCTGTCGACGCTGCCCACCGCCTTCGGCGAGAAGATGGTGATGCGGATCTTCGATCCCGACACCACCGTCAAGTCGCTCGACGCGCTCGGCTTCGGCAGCCACGATGCGCAGCGCTGGGAAGGGCTCGTGGCGCGGCCGCACGGCATCATCCTGGTGACCGGGCCGACCGGTTCGGGCAAGACGACCACGCTGTATTCCACGCTGAAGCGGCTGGCCACGGACGAGGTCAACGTCTGCTCGATCGAAGACCCGATCGAGATGATCCAGCCCACCTTCAACCAGACGCAGGTGCAGCCGGCCCTCGACCTCGGCTTCGCCGAAGGCGTGCGGGCGCTGATGCGGCAGGACCCGGACATCATCATGGTCGGCGAGATCCGCGACCTCGAGACCGCCGAGATGGCGATCCAGGCGGCGCTCACCGGCCACCTGGTGTTCAGCACGCTGCACACCAACGATTCGGCGTCGGCGGTGACGCGGCTGGTCGACCTGGGCGTGCCGCCGTACCTGATCGGCGCCACCGTGATCGGCGTGCTCGCGCAGCGTCTGGTGCGCGCGCTGTGCAAGAGCTGCAAGCAGCCCGACGACGCGATGACGGCCGACTCGTTGAACGAGGTCATCAAGCCGTGGCGCATCAACGGCAAGGCTCGGCCGTACAAGCCGGTGGGCTGCCTCGAATGCCGCATGACCGGCTTCCGCGGCCGCGCGGGCCTGTACGAGCTGCTGACGCTGAACGATGCATCGCAGGCGGCGATCCACCCGGTGCCCGATGCGTCGAAGCTGCGCCAGCTGTCGCTGGCCGACGGGCTGCGGCCGCTGCGGCTGGCCGGCATCATGAAGGTGGCCGAGGGCATCACCACGGTCGACGAGGTGCTGCGCTCGACACCCGCCTGGGACACCTGAGCCGACGACACGGTGACGACACCTCAGGACACAGTGCGCTACGTGTAAACCACACACGGGGCCTGGAGTGGCCTGCCTAGAATCAGCCGCAAGCTGTAACAGACAGCGTCGGTCAGAGCAGAACACGAGGAGCTATCCGTGAAGATCAAGAGCCAACGGGACTTCTGGTCCGGTTTGATGTTCGTCGTCGTCGGCGTGGTCTTCGCCGTCGGCGCGACCAACTACAGCATGGGGACGTCGGCGCGGCCGGGCCCCGGCTATTTCCCGCTGATCCTCAGCATCCTGATGGCATTGCTGGGCGCCTTCGTGCTGTTCAAGTCGCTGACGATCGAAGTCGAAGGCGGCGACCCGATCGGCGCCATCGCCTGGCGGCCGCTGCTGGTGATCGTCGCGTCGATCGCGGTGTTCGGCGCCGCGCTGCCGCGCCTGGGCCTGGTGATCACGGTGCCGATCCTGATCCTGATGACCAGCCTCGCCGGCGATGAATTCAAGTGGAAGGGCGTCCTCGCGACGGCCGTCGTGCTCACCGTGGGTTCGTGGGCGATCTTTGTGCTCGGGCTGAAGCTGGTCATCCCGATGTGGCCCTGGTTCGTGGGCTGAGAAGGAAAACACCATGGACTTGTTGGGAAACCTCGCCCTCGGCTTCGGCGTCGCCTTCACGGCGCAGAACCTGATGTATGCGTTCTTCGGTTCGGTGCTGGGCACGCTGATCGGCGTGCTGCCCGGCCTCGGCCCGGTGGCCACCATCGCGATGCTGCTGCCGTCGATCTACTCGCTCGACGCGACGCCGGCGCTGATCATGCTGGCCGGCATCTATTACGGCGCGCAGTATGGCGGCTCGACCACCGCGATCCTGATCAACGTGCCGGGCGAATCGAGCTCGGTCGTGACCGCGATCGACGGCTACCAGATGGCCCGCCAGGGCCGTGCCGGTGCGGCACTCGCCGCGGCTGGCCTGGGTTCGTTCTTCGCCGGCTGCGTCGGCACGGTCATCATCGCGGCCTTTGCGCCGCCGCTGACCGAGCTGGCCTTCAAGTTCGGCCCGCAGGAGTACTTCTCGCTGATGGTGCTGGGCCTGATCGGCGCGGTGGTGCTGGCCTCGGGGTCGCTGATCAAGGCGATCTCGATGATCATCCTCGGGCTGCTGCTTGCGCAGATCAACACCGACGTGATCTCCGGCACCGCGCGCTACAGCTTCGACATTCCCGAACTGACCGACGGCATCGGCTTCGTCGTGATCGCGATGGGCGTGTTCGGCTTCGGCGAGATCATTTCCAACCTGGGCATGCCGGCCGAGCACCGCGAGGTGTTCACGAAGAGCGTGAAGGGCCTGTGGCCGACCAAGCAGGACTTCAAGGAAGCCTGGCCGGCGGTGCTGCGCGGCACCGCGCTGGGCTCGCTGCTGGGGGTGCTGCCCGGTGGCGGTGCGCTGCTGGCGTCGTTCGCCGCGTACACGGTCGAGAAGAAGGTGGCCGGCGCGAGCGGCCGCTTCGGCAAGGGCGACATCCGCGGCGTGGCGGGCCCCGAATCGGCCAACAACGCCGGTGCGCAGACCTCGTTCATCCCGATGCTGACGCTGGGCATCCCGCCGAACGCGGTGATGGCGCTGATGGTGGGCGCGATGACGATCAAGGGCATCCAGCCCGGCCCGCAGGTCATGACCAGCAACCCGCAGCTGTTCTGGGGCCTGATCGCGTCGATGTGGGTCGGCAACGCGATGCTGGTGATCCTGAACCTGCCGCTGATCGGCATCTGGATCAAGCTGCTGACGGTGCCTTACCGCTTCCTGTTCCCGGCGATCACGCTGTTCTGCTGCATCGGCGTGTACACGCTGAACAACAACACCTTCGACGTCTACATGACGGCGGCGTTCGCGGTGGTCGGCTACGTGTTCTACAAGCTGAGCTGCGAGCCGGCGCCGCTGCTGCTGGGCTTCATCCTCGGGCCGATGATGGAAGAGAACCTGCGCCGCGCGCTGCTGCTGTCGCGCGGCGACTGGGGCACGTTCTTCGTGCGGCCGCTGTCGGCCGGGCTGCTGATCGCGGCCGCGCTGATGATCGTGATCGTGCTGTTGCCCTCCATCAAGAGCAAGCGCGAGGAAGCCTTCCAGGAGGAGTGACAGCCCCCCAGTCGCTGCGCTCCTGCCCCCAAGGGGCGCCACGCCTGGGCCCGGCAGAGCCGGATCCCGGCGCGTTGCTTGATGGGCACCATGCTTCGCTGGTGCATGGCCGTTCGGGCTGAGCTTGTCGAAGCCCTTTTTTGCAGAGGGTGATGATGAGCTCAAGCAACCACTTCGACTGGAGCGCCGGCTACACCAGCCAGCGCCTGCCGGTGTTCGGCCGCAACGTGGTGTCGACCTCGCACCCGCTGGGCGCGCAGGCCGGGCTGCGCATGCTGCTGAAGGGCGGCAATGCGGTCGATGCGGCGATTGCCGCCGCCGCCGCGATGACGATCGTCGAGCCGGTCAGCAACGGGCTCGGGTCCGACGCGTTCTGCATCCTGTGGGACGGGCAGGCGCTGCACGGGCTGAACGCCAGCGGCCGCGCGCCGGCCGCCTGGACGCCCGGCTACTTCCGCGCCAAGTACGGTGCCGATGCGAAGACCCCGCCGGTGCGCGGCTGGGACAGCGCGACGGTGCCCGGAGCGGTGGCCGGCTGGGTGGCGTTGAGCGAGCGCTTCGGCAAGCTGCCGTTCGCCGACCTGCTGGAGCCGGCGATCGAGATCGCCGAGCGCGGCTACGCGGTGCCGACCGTCGTGCAGCAGAAGTGGTCGGCCGCGGTGCCGGTGCTGGAGCAGCAGCCGGGCTTCGCCGAGACCTTCATGCCGCACGGCCGCGCGCCGAACCTGGGCGAGCTGTTCCGCTTCCCGGGCGCCGCGAGATCGCTGCGCCTGATCGCGCAGACGCGGGGCGCCGCGTACTACGGCGGCGAGATCGCGGAAGCCGCGGCGCGCCATGCGAAGGCGCATGGCGGCGCGATCCGCGTCGAGGACTTCGCGGCCTACCGGCCGGAGTGGGTCGACCCGATCGGCAAGGCCTACCGCGGGCACGTGCTGCACGAGATCCCGCCGAACGGGCAGGGCATCGCGGCGCTGATCGCGCTGGGCATCCTGTCGAACTTCGACGTCGAGCGGCTGGCGGTCGACGGCGTCGATTCGCAGCACCTGCAGATCGAGGCGATGAAGCTGGCGTTCGCCGACACCTACCGCTTCGTCGCCGAGCTGGGCAGCATGGAGGTGACGGCCGCGCAGATGCTGGACGACGCCTACCTCGCGTCGCGCGCGAAGCTGATCGACCTGAAGCGGGCGCAGGATTTCGGTGCCGGCAACCCGGTGAAGGGCGGCACCATCTACCTGAGCGCAGCCGACGAGAGCGGCATGATGGTCAGCTTCATCCAGAGCAACTTCATGGGCTTCGGCTCGGGCGTGGTGGTGCCGGAGTACGGGCTGTCGATGCAGAACCGCGGGCACGGCTTCAACCTGGTCGACGGCAGCGCCAATCAGGTGGCGCCGGGCAAGCGGCCGTTCCACACCATCATCCCGGCCTTCCTGACCCGCGATGGTGTGCCGCAGATGAGCTTCGGCGTGATGGGCGCCAACATGCAGCCGCAAGGCCACCTGCAGACGCTGGTGCGCATGCTCGACTACCACCAGCACCCGCAGGCGGCCTGCGATGCGCCGCGCTGGCGCTTCAACCAGGGACTGGAGATCAACGTCGAGCGCGCGATGGACGCGGCGACGGTGCAAGGCCTGGTCGAGCGCGGCCACCGCGTCGAGGTCATCAACGATTCGTACCAGGATTTCGGCGCCGGCCAGTTCATCTGGCGGCTCGGTGATCCGGGCAGCGAAGGCTACGTGGCCGCGAGCGACGCGCGGCGGGACGGGCAGGCGGTGGTGTTCTGACCGCGAGCACATCGACGACCCTTTCACCTCCTCAACATTGAGGAGACGGCTTGCGCCGCCAAGGCGCAAGCTTCGGGCCTGCAGTTCACAGCGCCCGTTCGCTCGGGCCATGACGTGGAGCCCGGCATGGGAAGGATCGCGTCGAGCGTGCCTCACCGGGCGCGCCTTGTCAGGATGCGCCACGGTGCGTCCACGCGGGTGGCGATTTGTCTGGCGCTTCTGCACCGGGCGTCCTCATTGGGCCGGCATCGTCTCGCCCCAATGACATCGAAGCACCTTCTTGTTGCATGGCTGTGCGGGCTGTTCACCTTCGGTGCTTCGCCGCTGGCCGCGGCCGAGCCCGCCGACCCGGCGAACGCCGGCGTGCTGCTCGCATCGCTCAACGGGTCCGTCAACCACCGCATCGTGTACGACGGCGAACCGCGGCGCCGCGACCCCGCCGTGCCCTGGGCCTCGCCCGCCGAGCTGCGGGAGCGCGACAGCGGCGACTGCGTCGACTACGCGACGGCGAAGTACTTCAGCCTGGTCGCCGCCGGCCTGCCGCCGGCGCAACTGCGCATCGCCTACGTCGAGGCGCAGTCCGGCGTGCCGGACGGGCCCCGGCAGCGCCACATGGTGCTGGCCTGGCTGCCGCCGGACGATGCCGACGGCGATCCGCTGATCCTCGACAACCTGCTCGATGCGGTGCGCCCGCTGTCGCGGCGGCCCGACCTGCGCGTGCTGATCAGCTTCAACACCGAAGGCATCTGGTCGGGCCTGGCGCGCGGCCGGCCGGCCCGCGACGCACGGCGCATCACCGCCTGGGCGCGCGTGCTCGACCGCCTGGCCGCCTACGACCTCGACAGCACCCGCACCACCACCGGATCGAGGTGATCGCGGAAGCCCATGCGCAGGTACAGCGCATGGGCCGCCTCGTTGCTGCACATCACGTGCAGGAAGGGCGTCTCGCGGCGCATCAGCTGGCGCCGTGCGAGCTTGTCCATCAGCTTGCGGGCGAGGCCGCGGCCCTGGAAGTCCGGGTGCGTGCAGACGCCGCTGACCTCGCGAAACGTGCCGGCCGTCGAGCGCTCGCCGGCCATCGCGACCAGCCGGCCGTCGTCGACGACGCCGAAGTAGTCGCCGAGCTCGAGGGTGCGCGGCCCGAACGGCCCGGGGCGGGTCAGCGCCGCCAGCTCGACCGCCTGCTGCGCATGCTCGGGGCCCAACCGGGTCGCCTCGGGCAGCAGGTCGTCCGGCATCGCATCGCCGCGCCAGACCATGCGGTGCATCGTCGCCTCGGCGACCAGCTGCCAATCGCGTGGCACCGGGCCGCGCCAGTCGGCGGTGTAGAAGTGCTCGCCGATCGGGCAATGCGGCGCGAGGCCGTCGAAGTCGGGGTGCTCGAGGTCCGCGAAGGCGAAGATCGGCGACAGGCCGGGCGCATAGCGGCGCGCGCGCGCCGAACCCATCGAGAAGCGCAGCTGCGGGCCGCTCAGGGCCTTCCAGAAGACGTTGTCGAGGTGTGATTCCATCGGCGGACGATACGACAGCCGCGCGACCGGCGTCTGGGGCAGGGCGCTGCTGACACTTGACTGAACACTACTGACAGTTTCGTGCAGGGGGTGCACGTATCCTGCTGCGCTTGCCCTGCACCTTCGTGCGCCCTCTCACCGCTGCAAGGACACCTCGCCATGATCCTGAACCGAACCTTGTGGGTCGCCGCCCTCAGCGGCGTGCTGGCCCTGTTCCAGCCCCCCGTCGAGGCCGCACCCGCCGATCCGGCGGCGGCGCTCGCGACGCTCGCCAGCCAGTACTACGACGAGCAGGCCCGGCGCGATCCGGTCTACACCGCGACGCTGGCTGGCGACAACCGCTTCGACGACCAGCTGCCGCTGACCATCGCGCCACGCGAGCGGCAGCAGCGTTTCGCGATGTACCACCGGATCGAGCGGCGGCTCGCGGCGATCGACCGGGCACGGCTCTCGCCCGCCGACCAGTTGACGCACGACCTGCTGGCACGCGAGCTGCGTACCCGCATCGGTTTCGAGGCCTTCGACGACCACCTGCTGCCGCTGCAGCAGCTCGATTCGATCCCCGTGCTGCTGGCGACCTTCGGCAGCGGCCAGGGCGAGCAGCCGCTGAAGACCGTCGCGCAGTACGACGCCTACCTGAAGCGCATCGCGCGCCTGCCGGCCTGGGTCGACCAGGCGATCGCCAACATGCGCGAAGGCATGCGCCGCGGCATCGTGCAGCCGAAGGCGGTGGTGGTGGCGACGCTGAAGCCGCTGCGCCCGCTGGGCGACGCAACGCTCGCGACGAACGCCTTCTACGCGCCGATCCGCAACCTGCCGGCGTCGTTCGGCGACGCGGATCGCCGCCGGCTGACTGCTGCCTACCGCGACGTGGTGACGCGCCACGTGGCACCGGCGCTGCGCAAGCTGACCGCCTTCGTCGAAGGCGACTACCTGGCCGCGGCCCGCAGCAGCGACGGCTGGGGCGCACTGCCGAATGGCGCGGCCTGGTACCGCCAGTGGGTGCGCGACCAGACCACCACCGACCTGGGCCCCGACGAGATCCACGCGATGGGGCTGGCCGAGGTGGCGCGCATCCAGGGTGAACTCGCCAAGGTGGCGCCGCAGCTCGGCTACGACGGCGATCCGAAGGGCCTGCTCGGCTGGGTGCGCACCAACCCGAGCTTCCTGCCGTACCGCAGCGAGGCCGAGATCCTGCAGGCCTACCGCGCCATCAACGAGCGCGTGAAGGCCAGCCTGCCGCAGCTGTTCGGCCGCGTGCCGAAGGCGCCGCTGGAGATCCGGCCCGAGCCCGAGCTGACGAAGGCCTCGGCCTCCGACCACTACTCGCTGCCGGCCGAAGACGGCTCGCGGCCCGGCATCTTCTGGGCGGTGATCGACGACCCCGCCGCCTACGACCGGACGACGATGACCGCGCTGTTCCTGCACGAAGGCCAGCCGGGCCACCATTTCCAGATGGGCCTGCTGCAGGAGCTGACGCTGCCCGAATTCCGCAAGCGCATCTGGATCAATGCGTTCGGCGAAGGCTGGGGGCTGTATGCCGAGACGCTGGGCCGCGAGATGGGGCTGTACGACGATCCGGCCGCCTGGGTCGGTGAGTTGCGGCTCGAGATCGCGCGCGCCGCGCGCCTCGTGGTCGACACCGGCCTGCATGCCAAGGGCTGGAGCCGCGAGCAGGCGATGGCGTACTGGCAGGCCAACGTCGGCGCCTCGCCCGACCAGGCCCGCAACCAGATCGAGCGCTACATGGCGTGGCCGGCCCAGGCGCTGGGCTACAAGATCGGTTCGCTGAAGATCCAGGCGCTGCGCGAGCGGGCGCAGCAGGCGCTGGGCGAACGCTTCAGCATGCCGGTCTTCCATGACGCGGTGCTGGCCGAGGGCGGGCTGCCGCTGTCGGTGCTGGACACGCAGATCGACCGCTGGATCGCGAGCCGGCGCTGAGCGGCCCGCCGGAACACGGCGCACTTCAGCGCGCCCGTTCGCGCCGGGCGATCTGCGCCGCCGGCGTGCCCGGTGGCGCGGGCAGCACCGCGATGCGCCGCGGATCGTTCAGCCGCAGCAACTCGGCCAGCGCAGCGCGGCGCGGCTCCTGGCCGGGCAGGCGGGACAGGTGCTCCAGCAACAGCTGGGCTGCCAGCACGACGGATTCGTGGCGCGTGAGCGGGCGCAGCGCCGACGCCGGCATCACGCCGCGCGGCGGCACCGGCTCGATCGTCAGCTCGCCGGTCGTCGGGTCGAGCGCGCGCACCACGCCGGCGTCGTCGCGGTAGAGCACGCCGAGCTGCTGCGGCGCGGTCGCGAGGCTGACGTCCAGCCCGAGCCGCTGGCCGACGATCGCGAACAGCATCGCCATCGACACGCAGTTGCCGCGCCGGGTGACGAGGTGGGTCGCGAGCAGCTTGGTGGCGATGGCCTGGCAGGCCGGGTCGTCGGCGGCGCGCAGCCACGGGCGGTTGCCGTTCCACTCGCCGGCGCGGTAGAGGTAGGCGTGCAAGGCCTCGAAGCGCTCGTGGCGAGTCGGTGCCGGCGGCAGCATCTCGAGCACGTTCGTGACGATGGTGTCGAGCCGGCGCCGCACGGCGGCCACGTCGATGCGCGGCTCGACGCGCTTGTCGATGTCGAGCTTGACGTCGGCCAGGTCGATGTCGGCATCCGGCTTGCGCAGCATCGCCTCGATGGCCTGCAGGTCGGCATCCGGTTGCGGGCGCAGCTCGGCATGAGACAGCATCGCGGCCGACAACAGCCAGCCTGCGAAGAGAGAAAGACGCTTCGACATCGTGTGCACCCCGCTTGTGAACGCTGGTGCGCACGCTGCTGCGTGCGCGTTGTAGGGCCAGCGGGGTGACGCTAGTCAGCGACCTTGCAGCAAATGTGGGGAGATGACGGAGGGTGCCTGGAGATTTGTGCGCGCTCGGTCAACGAGGCTGACGATCGGTTGCGACTGGCGAGCTGGCGAGCGGCGATGTCTCTGCAGGTGCGGCCGCCGACGGCAAGCCCAGTCGGGCCGCGCTGCGCGCGAGGCGCGCGGCATCGCCGGTGCGCACGGCCGACCAGGCCAGCCACTGCGCATTCCAGTGATGCCGCCAGGCGTTCGAGATCATGTAGGCGCAGAAGGCCAGCCCGACGTTCCACCAGCCCAGGGGTTGGTAGATGTTCCAGATCGTCACCGCCACGACACCGCACAGGAGAAGCGCCCCCCACCGCAGCGTGGTGCCGACCACGAGCAGTCGCCAGTTCGGCAGCAGGGCAGCCGGCATGTCGGCGTGGCTGCGTTGAGCGTCGCGTTGGGTGTCGTTGACCACCACGGCACCCGCACTCGCGAGCAGCAGGCACACCAGCAGCGCCAGCAGGGCGCCGGTGAGGCCGGTCCGCGTCGCTGGCGATGCACCGGTGGTCGGCTTGCGCTGGCTCAGCCGGTAGCCCACCTGGTCGCGCGCTTCTTCGAGGTGGGCGATGTAGGCCGCCAGCCGGGCCGGCGGTACGTGGTCGGAGAGGCTGCGGTAGTGGTACTTCATCAGCAGCGTGCGCCGGGTCGCGTCGACGCCGGAGTCGGCGCTGAACTCGAAGGCAGGGTCGTTCACCTCGGTGCGTTCGGTTTTCAGCACCCAGGGGTCGGGCAGCAGCGCGGTCAGGGACACCGTGACGTTCTTGGGATGGTCGATGCGAAGCGGCGCGCTGCGCACGGTGTCGTCCGGCCGCGCGATCAGCGAGCGGATGTCCGGCACACGCAGGTAGACCGGCGGGTTCGCGCTGCCGGCCTCCTTGGCCACCAGCGTTTCCAGGCGGTAGTGCTCGTGGGTCACCAGCCGGTTGCCCGCTTCGTCGTCTTCGAAGCTGAGCGGCTTCGAGACGCTCAGGCCCGGGTACGCACGGAGGTAGAAATTCAGGTAGTCCGACTGCAGGTCGGCCAGGCTGTCGTTGCGCAGCGTGTCGCGCATCTCGTCGGCCTTCTCGCCCTGGTAGGTGCTGGTGATGTCGAGCGTCGGTGATTTGTCGAATCCGCGCGAAGCGTCGATCACCATGGCGATGTCGTGCGACCGGCGCGTCGCCGGCGCGGCGGGCATCGACTCGAGGGAGGTCGAACGGCCGTCCAGCAGCAGGGCCTGCCCGAAGTCGGCCTGCGCAATGTGGTCGAGGCCTCCTCGCTGCTGCGAGCGGGTCGGGTCGACCCATACCGCCCGATCGCCGATTTGCGCGCGCAGGATCACGTGGTTGAACGCGCCGGGCGAGGGCAGGCGATCGCCGACATGGTCGCGCAGGCGGGTGTGGACCAGGGCGGGGTCGGCCGGCACGCCGAGCGCGCGCAGCATCGTCACGGTCAGCAGCACCTTGTCCTTGCAATCGCCGTAGCGGCGGGCGAGCACCGTCTCGGGCGGCCGTGGTGCGTGCGATCCGGGTCCCACCTCGACGCCGAGGTAGCGGATCTGCGACTGCACGAAGGCCAGCGTCGAGAGCAGTCGCTGCTCGGGCGACAACGCCGACGCGGCGATGCGGTCGATCTCGGCGCGCAGCGGGCCGGCGGCCGGCGCACGTGCCGCATACAGCGGCTCGGCCCAGCGCGCCACCGCGGCCCAGTCGGCGAACTCGCTCCAGCTGACCGACGCGTAGGCGTCATACCAACGCGGCGCGTCTTTCTGCTGCGGCAGCGCGTCGATGTCGGTGGCCTGCCAGACCTGCTCGGTCCAGTTGCCCCGGCTTGAGACGCGTGGTGCCGGCACGCCTTCCGAAGCGCGCCACCGGATCGCGCGGTTCGACGGGGCCAGCAGGCGGTGGTGCATCGCGTGCACTGGCACCGACCATTGCAGGTCCATGCGACCGAAGGCGCGCCCACCGAACACCGGGTTGTCGCCGGCGCGGCTGTAGGCGTAGTCGATGACGTCGCCGGGACGGATGTCGTCCAGCACGATGTCGACCGTCTTGCTGCCGTCGTAGACGAGGTACTCGAGGTCGGATTCGCGCTGCAGCACCTTGATCTGCGCCGACGCCAGGCGGTCCTGGATGCGGCCGTCGCGGCGGACGTTCAGCGCGTGCAGCGTCAAGGTTTCATACGACGGATCGAACTCGATGGCCAGGTGCGATTCCGACTCGACCCCGCGCAGGTTCAGCGCCCGGCTGGCGACGCGTCGGTAGGTGTTGCGACCGCCGGGTTCGAGACGGGTCTGCTGGTCGACCAGCAGGTAGTGCACGCCCTGGTTGCCCTTGCCGAGGGCCGGCTTGGCCTGCTCGTCCAGTGGCTGCGGCTCGATCCAGGCCGGTGCCGGCCCGCGCCGGTATTCGGCAGCGTGGCTGGCGGCGGCCAGCGACAGGATCATGCCGGCCATCCATGCCATGGTCCCCCGTGCCCGTCCGGCGCGGGTGGTGCGTCCCTTCTCCCGAAGCATCATTTGTCCTTGTTGTGTGCCGCCCTCCGGGGCGCCGCGGCGGATGCTAGCAAGTCATCGGCCCGAGGCCGCCGAGGCGGTCGATGCGCACGCCGGCGTGCCGAGTTGTGCTCAGAACATCGGGAAAACCCTCAAGTTTCCTTGCGCGTGTCCGATAGCCAGGCATTGCCTTGCCGCCGCAGGTGGATTGCCGACGGCAGCCCCCTTCGTACGGTGCAGTTTCGAGGACTTTTCGATGACGTCGTTCTTCTCGCGCATGCGCCTGGCCCCGCGGCTGGCGCTGGCTTTCGGCCTGGTGATGCTGGTGACCTCGCTGGCGGCCGGCATCGGCATCTGGCGCCTGGACCGCCTGCAGGACATCGCCAACGACCTGGGCGGCGCGTCGTCGCAGCGCGCGCTGCTGGCGCGCGAGTTGCACTCGATCGTCGTGCTGAGCTCGGCCCGTGCCGAGACGCTGCTGCAGATCGACGATGCCGACTTCGCGGCCCGCATCAACGCCGACCGCAAGCTGACCTCGGCGCGCTCCGAGGTGGTGCGCAAGACGCTCGAAGACCTGTCCGACACCGACCGCACGAAGGAGCTGTTCGGCGTCATCGACGAGGCCGGCGGCAAGTTCCGCGGCGTGCGCGACGGGCTGGTCAAGCGCAAGGCGGCCGGCGAGAAGGTGGCGGGCGACGACATCGCAGGCAAGCTGCGCCCGGCGGCCGATGCCTATGCGAAGGCGGTCGACGACCTCGCGGCCTACCAGGCGCAGCGCGTCGAGGAGGCGCGTGCCGCGGCCGCGCGCAGCGAGCGCGAAGGCATCGCGATGCTGTCGATCGGCATCGTGGCCGGCGTGCTGGTGAGCCTGGGCTGCGCCTGGGCGCTGTCGCGCTCGATCGTGGTGCCGCTGGCCGGCGCGTCGCGGATGGCCGAACGCGTCGCTGCTGGCGACCTGAGCATGGTGCCGCAGTCCACGGCGCAGTCCGCGGGTTCGCATGACGAGGTGCAGGCGCTGGTCTGCGACCTGGGCGCGATGCAGGGCAAGCTGGCCGAGCTGGTCGCGAGCGTGCAGAACGTCAGCGAATCCATCACGACGGCCAGCACCGAGATCGCGGCCGGCAACCTCGACCTGTCGGCGCGCACCGAGCAGACGGCGTCGAACCTGCAGCAGACCGCGTCGAGCGTCGAGCAACTGACCGCCACCGTGCGGCAGAGCGCCGATGCGGCGAAGCAGGCGAACCAGCTGGCGCTGTCGGCCTCGGGCGTGGCCACGCGCGGTGGCGAGGTGGTCGCCGACGTGGTGCAGACGATGCAGGCCATCGCCGGTTCGTCGAAGAAGATCGGCGACATCATCGGCGTGATCGACGGCATCGCGTTCCAGACCAACATCCTGGCGCTGAACGCCGCCGTGGAAGCGGCGCGCGCCGGCGAGCAGGGCCGCGGTTTCGCGGTGGTGGCCGGCGAGGTGCGCAGCCTGGCGCAGCGCTCGGCGCAGGCCGCGCGCGAGATCAAGAGCCTGATCGGCGACAGCGTCGGCAAGGTCGAATCGGGCACGCGGCTGGTCGAAGAAGCCGGCACGACGATGCGCGAGATCGTCAGCTCGGTGCGCCGCGTGACCGACATCATCGGCGAGATCAGCGGCGCGGCCGGCGAGCAGAGCGACGGCATCGGCCAGGTCAACCAGGCGATCGCCCAGCTCGATCACATGACGCAGCAGAACGCGGCGCTGGTCGAGGAGTCGACCGCGGCGACGCAAAGCCTGAAGGACCAGGCGACGATGCTGTCGCGCGCGGTCGGAAGCTTCAAGCTGTAGGCCGGATCGCCATCCGGCGCATCGAGGCGATGTGTCCCGGATTGGCATCCGGGCTACGTAGAATGGCCTCGATGAGCAGTGCTTCGCAGGTCCCCGCGACAGAGATTTCCGCCCCCTCCCGTCACTGGCCCGGCCTGCTGCTGGCCACGCTCGGTGCCGTCGCGTTTTCCGGCAAGGCCATCATCGTCAAGCTGGCCTACCGGCACGACGTCGATGCGGTGACGCTGATCATGTACCGCATGCTGTTCGCGCTGCCGCTGTTCCTGCTGCTGTCGTGGTGGGCAGGACGCGGCAAGCCGGCGCTGACGCGGCGCGACTGGATCGTCGTGCTGGGCCTCGGCTTCAGCGGCTACTACCTCGCGAGCTTCCTCGACTTCGCCGGGCTGCAGTACATCAGCGCGAGCCTCGAGCGGCTGATCCTCTACCTGAACCCGACGCTGGTGCTGTTCCTCGGCGTCGTGCTGTTCCGCAAGACGGTGAACCGCCGCCAGCTGATGGCGCTCGGCGTCAGCTATGCCGGCGTGCTGCTGGTGTTCGGGCACGAGATCCAGCTGGTCGGCTCGCACGTGGCGCTCGGCGCCGCGCTGGTGTTCGGCAGCGCGGTGAGCTATGCGCTGTACCTGGCGTTCAGCGGCGAAGAGGTCAAGCGACTGGGCGCGCTGCGGCTCACCGGCCTCGCGACCACGGTGGCCTGCGTGCTGTGCATCGGGCAGTTCGTGGTGCTGCGGCCGATGGCGGCGGCGGTGGTGGCGCCCGAGGTGATCTGGCTGTCGGTGCTGAACGCGACGCTGTGCACCTTTGCGCCGGTGCTGATGGTGATGATGGCCATCGAGCGCATCGGCGCGACGATGGCGGCCCAGACCGGGATGGTCGGGCCGCTGTCGACGATCCTGATGGGCGTGCTGATCCTCGGCGAGCCGTTCACCGGCTGGGTGGCGGCCGGCACGGTCCTCGTACTGGCAGGGATCTGGCTGCTCGCGAAGGCGAGAGGATGACAGCCCCTCGGTCGACGGGTACATCGACCGATCCCCCGAGGGGATGCGGGCCGGCTTGGGGCGGCCCGGCGCTCGGCCCGCCTCAGCCAGCAATCCAGGCTAGGCTTCGTCGGCCTCTTTGCAGGACGGCGCGCAGACGAACTGGGTCTTGCCCAGCAGCTTGCGCGACTTCAGCGAAGTGCGCGCGCGGTGCTTGCCGCACAGGAAGCACGACATCGTCGCGGCGCTGAACACGCCGGCAGACGCAAACGGAGAGCCGGGGGCCTTGGTGCGATAACGCAGGCCTTCGGCATCGATCGAGTTTTTGACTTGGTCTTTGGCCATGGATCAGGGGGTTGCGGGCGCGGGTCGCGCACCCGGAGGGAAAGGGCACGGATCGCAGGCCCCACAGAGGGCCCCCGACCGCGCGGGTCCGACATTATCAGGGCTGGCGAGGTTTCCTTCCCGAAAACAGTTGGATACCCTTGCCACGGCGCCGGATTCCACCGGATGGCCACAACGCCGAGCATCCATCACCAGGAGAAGCGAATGAGCAAGTCAGGGATCGACCAGGACGCACTGATCGCCATGTTCTCGCAAGCCAGTGCCCGCCAGGGCGAGGCGCTGCGCAAGGCGGTCGGCGAGGCGACGCTGAAGGCGCTGCAGGGCCGCGAACTGACGCTGCAGAACATCCGCGGCGTCGTGAAGACGGTGACCAAGGCCGCGTCCACCGGTCTGGCCGACAACCCGTCGCCGGCGATCGACCCCGAGGCGCTGCTCGGCAAGGCCTTCGCCGGCATGGACGGCGCGCTGCTGCAGGCCGTCGAAGCGCACCGCAAGGCGCTGCAGCAGTTCGTCGACCAGGGCGTGGGCCTGCAGGAAAAGCAGCTGAAGGGCGCGCTGGCCGACCTGGAGAAGATGGAGGACACCTTCTTCTCGACCGTCAGCAAGGCCGCCGGTTCGGCCACCGAGCCGCTGCAGGGCGCGTGGAGCCAGGTGCTCGAGACGATGAAGCTGAAGGGCACCGACACCGGCGCACAGGCGTCGAGCGCGGTCGAGCAGCTGGTGTCGCAGGCGCAATCGGCGATCCGCGACAGCCGCGCGCTCGGGCTGAAGACGGCGCAGGCGCTGCTCGACAGCTACTCGGCGCTGGTCAGCGGCGTGCTGATCGGCATGGCTGAAGGGCTGCAGGGCGGTGGGGCCGAGGCCCCGGCCGCGAAGACGCGGCGCCGGTAGGGGCTCAATGCACGGAGAGCTCGGTGACGCTGTTCCACGCGCTCGCCGTGCTGCCGTGCCCGGTGATGCGCACGTAGCGCGCCGTCACGTCGGTGATGTCGTAGAACTCCTTCGCGGTCGTCTGGCCGCTGGAGATGCCGCGCCAGCGCGTCGTCCAGCCGCTGCCATCGGGTGACGTCGCGATGTCGAAACGCGCGCTGCGCTGGTCGCCCAGGTAGAAGGCGACGCCGACCTTCTGGATCGCGCGGGTCGAGCCGAGGTCCAGCGTGATGGCCTGGCCGTCGCCCTCGGCGCTCCAGCGCGTCGCGAGGCTGTTGTCGATCGCATTCGCCGCCGGGTTGCCGGCCTGCGCGCTGGTCGCGCTGACCGCTGCCACCGGCAGCGCCGCCAGCCCCGGGTCGACGCGCCGCCAGCGCTGCATCGCCTCCAGCAGGTAGTAGTCGCCCCAGGCCGTGCCCTGGTTGTAGAGCGTGTTGCCGGCATGGTGGTTGTAGGCGCTCTGCAGCAGCAGCGCCTGGCTGTTCGACGGCAAGCCGAGCGTCGCGAACCAGGGCGCCGACAGCAGCGCACTCAAGGCCGTGCGCGCCGCGTTGCGGTAGGTCGTCGCGCGGGCGCTGTCGGTCTCCAGCAATGACAGCTCGATCAGCCCCGACGCCGCGATCGCCGCGGCCGAGGTGTCGCGCGGCGCGTTCGGGATCGCCGGGTCGTTGAAGTCCCAGTACGGCACCGCGTCGGCCGGCAGGTGCGCGAGGTACCAGTCGGCCAGCTTGCGCGCGGTGTCGCGGAAGGTGGTCTCGCCGGTGAAGCGGTACGCCATCGTGAAGCCGTGGATGCCCCAGGCCTGGCCGCGCGCCCAGGTCGAGCTGTCGCTGTAGCCCTGCACCGTGGTGCGCGATTTCACCGCCCCGGTCACCGGGTCGTAGGTGACCAGGTGGTAGCTGCTGCCGTCGGCGCGCACGTGGTTGTCGCGCGTCTTCAGCGCATGGCTGCGTGCCTGGTCGTAGAGCGTCGTCGAGCCGCCGTGCCGGCTGGCCCAGAACAGCAGCTCCAGGTTCATCATGTTGTCCATGATCACCTGGAAGTTCGCGTTGTCGCCGGTCGAGCCCCACGAGCGCACCGCGCCCACCGTGCCGTTGTAGCGCTGGCTCAGCGAATTCGCGGCGGTCAGCGCCACCTGCCGGTAGCTGTCGACACCGGTCAGCCGGTACGCATTGCCGAACGGCGTGAACACCATGAAGCCGACATCGTGCGTGCCGGTGTTGGTGTCCTGGCCCTCCATGCCGTTCTGCCAGGCCTGCGCCTGCGTGCTCCAGCCGTCGGCCGCGAACTGGCCGTGCAGCAGCCACAGGTTGGCGGCGAAGAAGCCGCTGGTCCATTCGCCGGCGCCGGCGTAGGTCCAGGCCTGCGCGGCGTCGCTGGTGGTGACCTTCGGGTACGAGGTCTTGTTGCTGCGCTGTGCGACCGCGCCATCCTGCTGTGCCGCGACGGCCCATCCGTTGCGCAGTTTCAGGTCCAGCGCATCCTCGGCCTGCGCGGCACCGTGCGCGGCCAGCGCGCATGCGGCGGCCACGAGCATCGATCTCGGGGTCATGTCGTCTCCTTCGTTGTGGTTCTGGTCGGCAAAACCGACGACAGGAATTGGACAAGTGGTCAGGCCAATTGGCAACAGAGCGGGCGTCAGGGAGTTCCCTGTCAGGGCCAACCCCTCTTGGATCGAGGGGACGGCTCCCGGAAGATCAACTGGCCTGACCACTTGCGGCCCTTCGGTCGCCATGCCCGCCAGGCCCCGCCGCCATGCCCATCCAGACCATCGAGAGCCGCCGGCTGTACCGGCAGATCGCCGACCAGCTGAGCCGCCTCATCGACAAGGGCGAGTTCCGCGTCGGTGCGCGGCTGCCGTCGGAGCGCGACCTGTCGGAGCAGCTCGGGGTGAGCCGGCCGTCGGTGCGCGAGGCGCTGATCGCGCTGGAGGTCGAAGGCCTGGTCGAGGTGCGCGGCGGCGCCGGCGTGTTCGTCTGCGCGCGCAAGCCGGTCAACGCGTCGCACCGTGCCGAGGCGACCCAGCCGGGCCCGTTCGACCTGATCCGCGCGCGCTGGATCATCGAATCCGAAGCCGCCGCGCTGGCCGCGACCCATGCCACGCCGGAACACCTGCAGCGCCTGAAGAGCGCGCTGAACGACATGCAACGCCATGCGACGCACGCGCCCGAGGCGGTGGCGGCCGACGAGCGCTTCCACCTGTGCCTGGCCGAGGCCAGCGGCAACAGCGCGCTGCTGATGGTGGTGCAGCAGCTGTGGGAGGCGCGCACCGGCCCGCTGTACACGCAGATGGAGTCGCACTTCTCCGGCGAGGCGGTGTGGAAGCAGGCCGTCGAAGAGCATGGCGAGCTGCTGCAGGCGGTGGCCGGGCGCGACCCGCGCGCGGCGCGCGAAGCGATGCGCAAGCACATGAAGAACGCCGAGGTGCGCTTCGCCTCGGGCTGGAAGCCGGGAGAGCACTGATGCCGCCTGCCGTCGTCGACCCCTCGCTGCAGGCGCCGCCGCCCACCGTCGCGCAGGAGGCGGCGCATTTCGACATCCACGATGCCGACGTCGACCTGCACGCCTACCGCGCCGAAGACTGGCTCGCGTTCGTGCTGTTCGCGCTGCTCGGCGCGACGGTCTTCTACCAGTTCTTCACCCGCTACGCGCTGAACGATTCGGCGTCGTGGACCGAGGAGATCGCGCGCTACTTCCTGGTTGCGATCGTCTTCATCGGCGCAGCGATCGGCGTGCGCAAGAACAATCACATCCAGGTCGACTACCTGTACCGCGTGCTGCCGGCCAAGCCGATGCGCGTGGTGGCCACCGTGGTCGACGTGGTCCGCATCGCGTTTCTTGGCACCTGCGCGGTGCTGACCTGGCAGCTGATCGGGCGCATCGGCGCGAGCCGCATGGCGGTGGTCGACCTGCCGATGGGGCTGGTGTACGGCGCGGTGCTGCTGGGCTTCGCGGCGATGACCTGGCGCGCGGTCGGCGTGGCGCGCGCGAACTGGCGGCGGGGCGCCTCCCCGCTCGAGAAGCCCGAACTCGCGGACGAGGTGCACCCATGACGGTGGTGTTCAAGCTCGTCTTCCTGGTGTTCATGGGCGCCGGCGTGCCGGTCGCGATCGCGATGGCTGCGGCGGTGCTGCTGTTCGTGCTGCTGAGCGGCAACGCGCCGCCGTTCGTCGTGATCCACCGCATGGTCGGCGGCATCGACAGCTTCCCGCTGCTGGCCGTGCCGTTCTTCATCCTGGCCGGCAACCTGATGAACGTGGCCGGCATCACGACGCGCATCTACAACTTCTCGCTCGCGCTGGTGGGCTGGCTGCGTGGCGGTCTCGCGCACGTCAACATCGTCGGCTCGGTGATCTTCGCCGGCATGAGCGGCACCGCGATCGCCGATGCGGCCGGCCTCGGCACCATCGAGATCAAGGCGATGAAGGACCATGGCTACAGCACCGAGTTCGCGGTCGGCGTGACGGCCGCGTCGGCGACGCTCGGGCCGATCATCCCGCCGTCGCTGCCGTTCGTGATCTACGCGATGTTCGCCAACGTGTCGGTCGGCCAGCTGTTCCTCGCCGGCATCGTGCCCGGCGCGGTGATGGCGCTGCTGATGATGCTGACGGTGGCCTGGTTCGCGCGCCGCAACGGCTGGGGGCGCGACACGCAGCCCGAGTGGCGCCGCATCGCGAAGGCGCTGGCCGAGCTGGCGGTGGTGGTGGCGTTTCCGGTGGTGCTGTGGGCGCTGTCGGGCACCGGCGTCAACATGCAGCTGGCCACCGCGCTGGCGCTGGCGGCGCTGCTGGTGGCCGACCGCTTCTTCCGCTTCGATGCGGTGCTGCCGATCATGACGCCGGTGCTGCTGATCGGCGGCATGACGAGCGGCCTGTTCACCGCCACCGAAGGCGCGATCGCCGCCTGCGTGTGGGCACTGTTCCTCGGGCTGGTCTGGTACCGAACGCTCAGCCTGAAGACGCTGGTCAAGGCTTGCATGGACACGGTGGAGACCTCGTCGACGGTGCTGTTCATCGTCGCGGCGGCTTCGATCTTCGGCTGGATGCTCACCGCCACCCGCACCACCGAGCTGATCGCGCAATGGGTGCTGACCTTCGCGACCGAGCCGTGGCAGTTCCTGCTGCTGGCCAATGCGCTGATGCTGTTCGTCGGCTGCTTCCTGGAGCCGACCGCGGCGATCACCATCCTCGTGCCGATCCTGCTGCCGATCGTGCAGCACCTGGGCATCGACCCGGTGCACTTCGGGCTGGTGATGGTGCTGAACCTGATGATCGGGCTGCTGCACCCGCCGATGGGGCTGGTGCTGTTCGTGCTGGCGCGCGTGGCCCGGCTGTCGGTCGAGCGCACGACGATGGCGATCCTGCCGTGGCTGGTGCCGCTGCTCGGCTCGCTGGCGCTGGTGACCTTCGTGCCGGCGATCTCGCTGTGGCTGCCGCGGCTGCTGTCCTGACGACCTGCTTTCACCGATCCCTGACGACAACGACAAACCGAACGGAGACAACGACGATGATTCGCTTCGACGCTGCGCGGCATGCCCTGCTGTTGGCCGCCGCCTGCCTGCTGCCCCTGGCCGGGTTCTCGGCCTTCACCGCGTCCAACGCCCGGGCCGCCGACTACCCCACGCGCCCGATCGAACTGCTGGTGCCCTACCAGCCCGGCGGCGGCACCGATGCGCTCGCGCGCGCCTTCGCCGAGGCCTCGCGCAAGCACCTGCCGGCGTCGATGTACGTCAGCAACAAGCCAGGTGCCAGCGGCGCCATCGGCTGGGGCTACGTGATCAACAGCAAGCCCGACGGCTACACCCTCGCGGTGATGACGGTCGAGATCGCGACGCTGCCGCACCTCGGCCTCGCGAAGTTCACGCACGAGGATTTCATCCCGATCGCGCAGCTCAACGCCGACCCGGCCGCGATCACGGTGCGCGCCGATGCGCCGTGGAACACCTACGAGGAGTTCATCGCCGCCGCGAAGAAGGGCGACCTGCGCGTCGGCAACTCGGGCGTCGGCTCGATCTGGCACCTGGCCGCGGCGGCGCTCGAAGACCGCACCGGCGCGAAGTTCCTGCACGTGCCCTACCAGGGTGCCGGGCCGGCGGTGCTGGCGCTGATGAGCTCGCAGATCGACGCGGTGTCGGTCAGCCCGGCGGAGGTGTCGACCTACGTGCAGGCCGGCAAGCTGAAGACGCTGGCGGTGATGGCCGACCAGCGCGTGAAGGGGTTCGAGAAGGTGCCGACGCTGAAGGAGCGCGGCGTCGACCTGAGCATCGGCACCTGGCGCGGGCTGGGCGTGGCCAAGGGCACGCCGCAGGACGTCGTCGACGTGCTGCGCGCCGCGACGCAGAAGACCGCCGCCGAGCCGAGCCTGCGCGAGGCGATGGACAAGCTGAACCTCGGCTACGCGTATGCCGATGCGGCCGCCTTCAAGACCGTGATCGCACGCGACCACGAGACCTTCAAGGTGTTGATCCCGAAACTGAACCTGAACAAGCCATGAGGAGACGATGATGATGTTGACCACCGTCCTGAAGCAGGTCGCCGTTGCTGGTGCCGTCGCCGTGCTGGCGCTGTGCGGCACCGCCGCGCTGGCGCAGACCAAGCTGAAGTGGGCCCACGTCTACGAGACCAGCGAGCCGTACCACAAGCAGGCGCTGTGGGCCGCCGAAGAGATCAGGAAGCGCAGCAACGGCAAGTACCTGATCGACGTGTTCCCGGCCTCGACGCTCGGCAAGGAGACCGACATCAACCAGGGGCTGACGCTCGGCACGGTGGACATCATCTACACCGGCATGGCCTTCGCCGGTCGCGCGTACCCGCCGCTGTCGATCGCGTCGGGGCCGTTCATCTTCCGCGACCATGCGCACTGGCAGAGCTTTCGCGACAGCGCCATCTTCAAGGAGCTGGCCGCGGGCTACGAGGCCAAGAGCGGCGGCAACCACATCGTCGGCTACACCTACTACGGCCAGCGCCACCTCACCGCCAACAAGCAGGTGCTGAAGCCGGAGGACATGAAGGGCATGAAGCTGCGCGTGCCGGATGCGCCGCTGTTCATGATGTTCCCGCGCGCGGTGGGCGCGAACCCGACGCCGATCGCGTTCGCCGAGGTCTACCTCGCGCTGCAGAACGGCACGGTCGACGCGCAGGAGAACCCGCTGCCGACCATCGAGGCGAAGAAGTTCTACGAAGTGCAGAAGTACACGATGCTGACCGGGCACATCACCGAATCGCTGGTGACCATCGTGTCCGGCACCACCTGGGCCACGCTGCCGGCGGCCGACCGCAAGCTGTTCGAGCAGGTGCTGTGGGAAGCGTCGACGCGCGCGAGCAACGACATCGTCGAGTCGGAGACGCGGCTGCTGACCGAGTTCGAGAAGGCCGGCCGCACGATCGTGAAGGTCGACCGCAAGCCGTTCATGCAGGCGGTGCAGAAGGCAGTGACGGCGCCCGATGCGCCGTGGACGAAGGAGTTGTATGACCGGGTCGAGGCACTGAAGTAGCGACATCGCCGAGAATCCGCCGGCATCGCCGACCGGCGTCGAAAGGAATCTCGTGGATCTCGGAATCGAAGGCAAGTGGGCGCTGGTGTGTGCCGCCAGCAAGGGCCTGGGCAAGGGCTGCGCGCAGGCGCTGGTGCGCGAGGGGGTCAACGTGGTGATCACCGCGCGCGGCGCCGACGCACTGGAGGCCACGGCTGCCGAGCTGCGCGCGCTGAAGCGCGGCGAAGTGCGCACGGTGGCCGGCGACATCACCACCGCCGCCGGCCGCGAGGCGGCGCTGGCGGCGTGTCCGCAGGTCGACATCCTGGTCAACAACGCCGGTGGCCCGCCGCCCGGCGATTTCCGCCAGTGGGGCCGCGACGACTGGATCCAGGCGCTGGATGCCAACATGCTGACGCCGATCGAGCTGATCAAGGCGACGGTCGACGCGATGGCGGCCCGCGGCTACGGGCGCGTGGTCAACATCACCTCGGGCGCGGTGAAGGCGCCGATCGGCGTGCTGGGGTTGTCGAACGGCGCGCGCAGCGGGCTGACCGGCTTCGTCGCCGGCCTGGCGCGCAGCAACATCGCCGCGAAGAACGTGACGATCAACGGCCTGCTGCCGGGCGCGTTCGACACCGACCGGCTGCGCACCACGGTGCGCGCCGGCGCGCAGAAGGCCGGCCAGGACGTCGATGCCGCCTGGGACCTGCGCCGCAAGACGATCCCGGCCCAGCGCTTCGGCACGCCCGACGAGTTCGGCGCGTTCTGCGCCTTCCTGTGCAGCGTGCAGGCGGGCTACCTGACGGGGCAGAACATCCTGCTGGACGGTGGGTCGTACGCAGGGACGTTCTAGTTTTTCAGCGGAAGGATGTACTGCGCGTGGAACGATGGGGCGGCTGGCGTGACATACCGGGCGTTACTCGGGTGAGGGCTCAGCGGTGAGGCTGAGGTGGCGCCTGGGGTGTTGTCACAGACCTCGCAAAGGCCATCATGGGCAATCGCTCCGATATTAGCCACCACTCTCGCCGCGTTCCACCGCAAAGCAAGTCTGATGCTTTTCAGCACATCGAGGTGCGCACCGGCCGTCCATTGGTCACCAAAAAGATTGCGGCCAATCGTGAGCGTGCTCTCCCCTGTACGCCGCTGCCAAGCGTCGGCAAACCAGGCTCGGCGGTCGGACGCAGGTCGCATCTCTTCAAAGTCCCGTCGTTCGTGTCCATCAACGGCGACGCACCTCTGAGTCAGGATGACAAGGAACTCTTCTACGAGCTCCTGTGCATTCAGCGGTACTACGACGACCAGCGTGCCAACGCACCGATCGGAACGACCACGCCAGAAGTTCAATCCGCGGACTGGAAGCGCATCGGGGATCTCGTGAACGCCCTGAAAGCCTGCCCGGAGTTCTCCAGGTTGTCGCCTGCGCTGGGCGGCGTGATCGACGCCCTGCAGCCGCTGCTGAGTCAGCCCGGCGGCCAGGCGCGATACAACGCATGGACAGCGTTTTGCCGTGCCTCCAAGGCCAGGGCGGCGACGGGCAATCGGGTGCCGGCGCTGCCGTCTTCACCACCACCGAGGCGGCAGGTGTCGAGCCCGGCGCCCACGCCCGCGGGCAAGCCCGCTGCCTCCTGTTTGGCTGCATGCCGGGATCTGGCGCAACTGCGTGACAACACCAAGGCGATCAACGGCTGGAAGCAGATCAACTGGAGAGCGACTCGCGCACTCGTGAACTCGATTGTGGCGAGTGATGATTTCACCACTCGATTCACGCCGCGGCAGCGAGCCGCGTTCAAGGATTTGCAGAGGCTCAACAGCGCCGATGCTGGCAGCTTCGGGCGATTCAAGGCATGGGAATCGGTGCAGCTGCTGCTTCCGAAGCAAGCACGCGCCCCGGTTGAATTGCCACAACTTCGTCGCGTGTTGAATCGCTTGATCAACGAGTCGGTCTGGATGACGGCGGACACGGACGCTTTCGCGCGCTTGTGCAGGACGGGGAAGTCCCAGCCTCAAGTCTGGGGCGCGGAAGTTGCGGGGCTGATGGGAACGGCCGCATCCGCGTTGGACTTGAACGCATCGAATACGAAGGATTGGATGCTTGATTTGCGTGATGCCCTGGGCCGAGCATTTCCGAGCGCTTGAGCTCGACTGAAACGGACGGGAGGGTGACCGTCACCCTTCGCCCAGCATCGGCGCCTGCGTCAACTCCGCATCCAAATTCATCAGCACACTGGCCAGCGACAGCGCGCGCCACAGGTGCGGCGGCATCGCCATGATGGCTTCGGGTGACTTGGCGCTGGCGACCCAGGCGCCGATCTCGGCATGTTGCTCGATCGTCAGCAGGTGCCGACGGCGCATGTCGTCCAAGGTTTCCATCGAGGGCCTCTCAGGGTCAGAAATGGGGTTGGCGGGCCAATCATCGCATTCGAGGGTTCATCTTTCCGGGGCGAGGGGATCGGGGCGCCTTGGGCCTGTTGCTGCAGAATGCTCCGTTCTTGCCGATCGCCGAGGAACGAATCGAATGAATGAGCCACTCAAGCCGAACGAGATGGTGCGGTATCGGGGATCACCCAAACACAAGAATCGGCCGACGGGTGAGCGAAAGGGGACGCTCTGCCCCGATTGGACGCACAGCACTGAAGGCTCCGGTTACGGGTCCGATCCGTTTTCCCATGATTGGGCGAGAACCATGGCGAACAAGCTCTTCGAGAATGCAGTGTTGTCACCGAACGGAAGCCGTCGGTTTGCGACCCTGAACGGGATTGCCTTCGAGGCCAAGCCGACCGGGGACGGTACGTGGCACGGCTATCCGGTTCCGTGGGAGAGCGTTCCTCACGAGCTCCTGCAACGCTGGAAGGACGAGGGAAGCGTGTCTCGCCGGGAGGTCAGGCAGCATTTCAGCAAGAGTCCTGACGATCTCCGATGGGCCATGGAGGCTGACACGCCATGAGCGATTTCGTTTCCTTCGGTTCGCCGGATCTTTTCGAGATCGCTGCGCGCTGGTCGGGTGATGATGAGGTTCGTGATCGCCTGCCGAGGGAAAGCGGCTGGTCGACGGGTGATCTGCGCATCACGGTGCGCCATCGTGTGCTGACCACACGGAGCATGGGCGGGGCTGTAGAAGATCACCTGTCGTGGTACCTGTCGCCGATCTTCGAGTGGCTGCTGTCGCAGTGGACATGGCTCTTTCACGAAGAGGCCTACAGCTGGCCGGAGAAAAGCGGGGCGCCGGCAGCGCTTGCCGTGTTTTCTGCGTTGGGGCGGTACATCGCGCCGGAGGACGAAGATTTGGCCGCGCTTTACCCGAAGGTTCAGAGTTGGTGGCGCAGGCATGCACTGCGGGCTGCCGATCCCAGCGCCGTCTATCCGGACATCTGCTTTCGCCGGTTCGACGACGACATCGAGATTTCTTGGGCAGGGCGCCAGCCCGGTTTCGCGCCCGACGGGTTTGCGTTGGTGATTTCTCCGGGTTTTGCGGTTTTGCCGGTGGAGGCCGTCGTCACGCCGCTGTGGCAATTCCTTGAGTGGGGCACATCAACGGCCGCAGGAGCGAGTCCTTCGGACCTGCAGATGATCGGCGCCTTGCAGGCGCAATTCAGGCGATTGAAGAAAACGCCACTGCGCCAACTTGAACTCGCTCATGTCGATGCACGGTTGCATCAGATGTTTGAGACGGTTCGTGGCGCCGAGCAACTGGAACGGGTCGATTCGCGCGTAAAGGGTATTCCAGCCATCGCTGAATTGGATCCGGCTGTCTTGATGTTTGGTGGCCTGAGTCCGGACATTGGAATGCAGGATGCGCGGACGCTGACTGACTTCCTGGCCAGACACCAGCACGGGACGGAAAGCGAGCCGCTCAGAAGGCTGGTGAGCAACGAGGTTCTCGTGCCAGGGATGGAGTCTTTTTACGACGGCTACGGGCTGGCGCATGAGACGCGCGACAGGCTTGGCATTGATGCCGCAGAGACCTGCGTCAATGTTCGCGGGCTTCTTCACGATCTGGGTGTGCAGGTCGAAGAGGCGATGCTTGAAACGGATTCCATCCGCGGTGTAGCGGTGGCTGGCCGGGGCTTCGGGCCGGCGATCCTGATCAACACGTCCAGCGTCTACAACAAGGCCGAGGATGGGCGACGGTTCACGCTCGCTCATGAGTTGTGCCACATCCTTTTCGATCGGACCAGGGCGAAGAGGCTGTCGCATGTCAGTGGTCCCTGGACGGCACCCAGAGTCGAGAAGCGTGCCAATGCCTTTGCCGCCATGTTCATGGCGTCGAGCACCGCCATGCGCAAGCTGCTGATGAAGGCTGACGTTGAACATGTGAGTCAACTTGCCAAGACTTTTCAGATGGGGTTCTCCGCCCTGACCGAGCACCTCTACAACAACGACTTGATCAGCGATGCAGACCGCGAGCGCCTGAGGGCGGCGGCAGACTGATACCGTGCACGGGCAGTCGGACGCGGCTTACATCGACACGGGATGCGCCCCGGCTGACAGTGCGCGGGCGGCGGTGGACGATGCAGCCCATGGACTCCATCAACCGGCAACAACCCGAGCAGAACCGCCAGGACCTGCAAGCCGCCGACGCCGTCGCCCGCATTCGCGAGGTCGTCGACAAGAATGCGTCGTGCTTCTTCTGCACCGCCAGCCACCTGGGCGACGCGATCGCCGCGCGGCCGATGAGCGTGCAGCAGGCCGACGAGCGCGGCCACCTGTGGTTCCTGAGCGCGAGCGACAGCCACAAGAACGCCGAGATCGCCGCCGACCCGGCGGTCACGCTGTATTTCCAGGCGTCGAAGCATTCCGACTTCCTGCACCTGCGCGGCCGCGCCAGCCTCTCGACCGACAAGGCGAAGATCAAGGCGCTGTGGTCTGCGCCGTTGAAGACCTGGTTCACCGGCGGCATCGACGACCCGCGCATCACCGTCATCGAGTTCGCGCCGACCGACGGCTACTACTGGGACAACCAGCATGGCGATGCGGTCGCCGGCCTGAAGATCCTGATCGGCGCCGCGATCGGCAAGACGCTGGACGACTCCATCGAAGGCCGCATCCACCTGCCGCGCTGACAGCTACACACCTGCTCACATCCCCGCCGTTGCCAGTTGGAACCAGTTCCATAACACTGCCCCCCGCAGGCGATGACCTGCCAACACAGGGGACGGACGATGCGCAGGATTCACTCGATGTGGAAGGCCGCCGGTTTGGCCGCGGCGATCGGCCTGATCGGCACGCTGGCCGCGTGTGGCGGTTCCGAAGGCGGCCGTGCGAGCGGCACTGCGGAATCGCCGACAGCCGCAGCGCCGAGCGAGGCGGCGGCTGCCTTTTCACCACCGTCCGACACCACGCTGCCGCTGCAGGCCGAGCGCTACGTGCTCGCCAACACCGGCACCAACCAGTGCCTCGAAGCCGCACCCGACAACGTCGACGGTGCGCGTTTTCGCTTTGCCGACTGCAACATCGCCGCCGCGAGCCAGGCCTTCAATGTGAGCCTGGATGCTGCAGGCCGCTACAAAGTGTTGGCTGCCGGCGGCCGTGCGATGGATGTTGCCGGTGCCTCGGGGGCCGACGGCGCGGCCGTGCAGCAGTGGACGGACAACGCCACCAACGCACAGCGCTTTGCCTTCAAGCGGCTCGGCGGCAACCGCTTCGCGCTGGTGAACTCGGGCAGCGGCAAGTGTGTCGCGCCGTCGAGCAGCAGCGGGTTGCAGCAGCTCGCCTGCAAGGACGAGCCGGCGCAGTCGTTCACCGTGCACCCGGTCGCCGGCGGCGGCAAGGCCGGGCCCGCAGTGGGCCGTTATTCGGTGCGCTCGGTGCATTCGCAGCTGTGCATCGGCATCGAAGGCGCGAGCACCGCCGACGGCGCCCGCCCCTTGCAGGCCGCGTGCGCGAGCGATGACGCCCAGCGCTTCGACATCGCCTCGGCCGGCGGTGGTGCCTGGCGCCTGACCAACGTGCGCAGCGGCAAGTCGATCAGCGTCGCAGCATCGTCCATCGCCAACGGCGCGGCGGTGCAGCAACTGACCGACACCGCCGCCGCGAACCAGCGCTACACCGCGACCGCCGTCGGCGACGCCTTCGAGCTGAAGGCCCGCCACAGCGGCAAGTGCCTCGACGTGCGCGACTTCAGCAATGCCGTCGGCGGCGTGGTGCAGCAGTGGGACTGCACCCGCAACGACAACCAGCAATGGCGCCTGGTGCCCGATGGCGGCACGACGACGCCGTCGAACCCGGTCGGCAAGAGCGCCAAGCGCGGCATCGCGTACGACGTGGCCACCACCGGCGACCTGAACGCGCTGTCGCCCGGCGTGTCCTGGTGGTACAACTGGTCACCGCGGCCGAAGCTGACGCCGCCGGCCGGCACCGACTTCGTGCCGATGCTGTGGAACTTCAGCTTCAACGACGCCGAGATCGAGGCGCTGCTGAAGGCCAACCCAAAGTACACCTACCTGCTGGTGCTGAACGAGCCGAACCTGTGGGGCCAGGCGACGATGTCGCCGGCCGATGCGGCGGCGGCGTGGCCGCGCGTCGAGGCGCTGGCCGCGAAGACCGGCGTGAAGATCGTCGGTCCGCAGATCACCTGGGGCAACCTGGCCGGCTTCGAGGACCCCGTCGTCTGGATGGATGCCTTCTACGCCGCCTACCGCGCCGCCAACGGCCAGCGCGCGCCGCGCATCGACATGCTGGCCTTCCACTGGTACGACTACGGCCTGGCGGCCCAGCTCGATCGCCTGACGAAGTACGGCAAGCCGTTCTGGGTCACCGAGTTCGCGAACTGGCACAACGGCGACGGCTCGGCGCAGATCGACAGCGTCGCGAAGCAGAAGGCGCAGATGAGCGAGATGGTCGGCGTGCTGGAGAACCGGGCCGATGTCGTGCGCTACGCCTGGTTCACCGGCCGCTGGAGCAACGACGTGCACTTCTCGAGCCTGCTCGGTGCCGACGGCCAGCTCACCGAGCTGGGCACGTACTACCTGTCGCTGCCTTACAAGCAGCCCTGAACTACAGCCCCTGGGCCGCAGGCGCGACGCCGGTCGACACGTCGCGCACCGGCGGCTGCCCGTACAGCCGCGCGTACTCGCGGCTGAACTGCGACGGGCTCTGGTAGCCGACGCGGTGGCCGGCCGTCGCGACGCCCAGCCGCTCGACCACCATCAGCCGGCGCGCCTCGTGCAGGCGCAACTGCTTCTGGTACTGCATCGGCGTCAGCGCCGTCACCGCCTTGAAGTTGTGGTGCAGCGACGATTCGCTCATGCCGACATGCGAGGCCAGGTCCTCGATGCGCAGCGGCTCGGCGAAGTGCCGGCGCAGCCAGTCGACCGCCTTGCCGACGCGGTGGCTGCGGCTGTCGGCCGACGCGATCGCGAGCAGCCGCCCGCCGTCGGGGCCGGTCAGCAGGCGGTACAGGATCTCTTCTTCGACGAGGGGTGCGAGCGCCGCGATGTCGTGCGGGCTGTCGAGCAGGCGCAGCAGGCGGAGCACCGCATCGAGCAGCTCGGGCGGCGCGCGGTTCACGGTGACGCCACGCAGGCCGTCGCCCGCCGCCGCGGCCTGCGGCGCGCGCACGCGGCGCAGCAGTTCGGTCAGCCGCACGCCGTCGATCGCCATGCCGAGCCCGAGGCTGGGCGATGCCGCGCTCGCCACCGTCACGCGCGACACGATCGGCAGGTCGACCGAGGTCACCAGGTAGTCGCCGACGCCGTAGCGGTACTCGTCGTTGCCGAGCGTCAGGATCTTCTCGCCCTGTGCCAGCAGTGCGAAGCACGGCCATTGCGCGGCGTAGTGCGGCTGCGACGGCGTGGAGCAGCGGCCGAAGAACAGGCTGCCGATGGCGGTGCTCGCCTGGCCGTCGGCGGGCGCGTGGCGGGCGATCAGCGCGGCGATCTCGGCGTAGCGGTCAGGGTTCGAAGCCATGCCGGCGATCTTGCCCGAGGCAAGGCGTTCTGCCGTTTTGCGACCGCACGATTTGCAGGATCGTGCACGAGTTCTGGAGGATCCGGCTAACGGGGCGAGGCCACGCTGCAGGATGATGCGAGCCGTCTCACCGGAGGAAGCCATGACCGAAGCGATCGAAATCACCACCTTCAAGCTCGCCAACTGCACCTGCGACGACTTCATCGATGCCAACGTCGAGATCGACGACTGGCTCAAGCGGCAAGCGGGTTTCCGCTCGCGCCGGCTCGCGCAATGGAACGACGGCACCGTCGTCGACATGCTGATCTGGGATTCGGCCGCGCACGGCCGCGTCGCGATGGCGCGGCTGATGAACGAGATGGGTCACTCGCGCGTGCACGCGATGATCGACCAGCCGACGGTGTCGTGGAGCGTGGCGCCGGTGCGGCACCAGATCTGACGCGAACCCGATCCCGAGCCGCTCACTCCGCCCGCTGCACCGCCCGCGCCTTCAACCGCCGCTCGATCGCCGCCACCAGCTGCTCCTGCGTGAACGGCTTCGCGACGTAGTCATCCATGCCGGCGGCGAGGCAGGCCTCGACGTCGCCCTTCATCGCGTTCGCGGTCAGCGCGACGATCGGCAGCCGGGCGCTGCCGGTCACGCCTTCGGCGCGCTCGATCTCGCGCAGCCGCGCGGTCGCCTCGAAGCCGTCGACCACCGGCATCAGGCAATCCATCAGCACCACGTCGAAGGCGTGGCTGCGGGCCGCATCGATCGCGGCCTGGCCGTCGGACACCACCTGCACGTCGTAGCCGGCCAGCCGCAGCATCTGGGCCGCCACCTCCTGGTTCACCAGGTGGTCCTCGGCCAGCAGCACGCGCGCACTGCGCACCGGGCCCGGCGCGGGCAGCGGCGGCGACACCACGGCATCGGGCACCGGCTGCGCCTCGTGCGCCAGCAGGTCGATCAGCGCGCGCCGCAACTCCTGCTTGCGCACCGGCTTCGACAGCCAGCGCTCGATGCCCAGCCGCGTCAGGCTGATGGTCGGCATGTCCAGCCCCTGCGAGCTCAGCATCACCAGCTTCAGCCCGTCGAGCCGGCGGTTCGCGCGGATGCGCTGCGTCAGCGTCAGGCCGTCCATGTCGGGCATGTGCACGTCGAGGATCGCCAGGTCGTGCACCACCGGCCGCTTGCTCATCAGCTCGAGCGCATGCTCGCCGCTGCTGGCGGTGTCGACCCGCAGCCCCCAGGCCGTCAGCTGGTGGCGCAGGATGTCGAGGTTGGTGCTGTTGTCGTCGACCACCAGCACCTGCAGCCCCTGCAGCGCCGCGGCCTCGCGGTCGGTCAGCATCGTCGCGTTGTCGGGCACCAGCCGCATCGGCAGCGAGAACCAGAAGCGCGAGCCTTCGCCGCGCGTGCTCTGCAGCTGCAGCTTGCCACCCATCATCGCGACCAGCTGGCTCGAGATCGTCAGCCCGAGGCCAGTGCCGCCATGGCGCCGGGTGCGCGAGCTGTCGGCCTGCGTGAAGGCGTCGAACACCCGCGCCTGGTCGGCCGTCGAGATGCCCGGGCCCGAATCCGACACCGCGAACTCCAGCAGCGCTGCATGGTTGTGCGCCGCGCTGCTGGCCGGCAGCTTCACCACCGAGATCATCACGTGGCCGCGTTCGGTGAACTTGACGGCGTTGCCCATCAGGTTCATCAACACCTGGCGCAGCCGAGCCGCATCGCCGTAGGCGCGCACCGGCAGGTCGGGGCCCATCTGGCAGATCACCTCCAGCCCCTTCGCATGCGCCTGCACCGCGAGCAGTTCGGCGACGTCGTAGGCCACCTCGCAGGGGTTGAACGGCAGCGACTCGACCTCGAACTTGCCGGCCTCGATCTTCGAGAAATCGAGGATGTCGTTGATCACGCCCAGCAAGGCCTGGCCCGAGCGGTGCGCGCTGTCGGCGAAGCGGCGCTGCTGGTCGTTCAGCGTCGTGCCCATCAGCAGCTCGGTCATGCCGAGCACGCCGTTCATCGGCGTGCGGATCTCGTGGCTCATGTTCGCGAGGAACTGCGACTTCGCCTGGCTCGCCGCTTCGGCCGCGTCCTTCGCGGCCTGCAGCTCGATCAGGTGCCGGGCCTTGTCGGCCGATGCCGTCTCCATGCGCCGGCGGATCAGGAAACCGTAGACCAGCATGCCGAGCGTGATCGCGGTGACGACGACGGCGCTCGCGAATTCGAGCCAGCGGTAGCGGCCCACCGACTGGCCGAGCGCATCGAACTGCGCCTTCTGGAGGGTGCGCGAGATGCGGCCGACGCCGCGCAGGTCTTCCTGCAGCCGCGCATAGCTGCGGTCGACCTCGACCATTGCGCGCGACGCGGCGTCGAGCCGCTGCTCGGCGAAACGCTGCAGCGTGGTTTCGGATTGCTCGACCATGCGTTGCACCGTGGCGCCGGCCGATTGCAGCCCTTGCACCATCAGCTCGCGCTCGCCTTCGATCGGGTGGCCTTCGAAGCGCTGCAGCGTCGTCGCGAGCGACTGCTTGAAACGCTCATGTGCCGCATGCAGCCGCTGGCGCTCGGTGTCGACCTGGCCGGACGCGAAGATGTCGTTGGCCGGGGTGTCGACCTCGCCGGCCAGGCGGCGCAGTTCGCCCAGCGCCTCGAAGCGGGCGGCCCAGTTGCGGTCGGCGGCCAGCGAATCGCCGAAGCGGTCGTTGACCTTCACGCCGAGGAACTGGTCGAGCCCGATCACCAGCAGGATCAGCAGCGCAGCGGCACCGTACAGCAGCTGCCACGAAGGCTTGCGGGCGGGGGGAGCTGCGTCGGAACCGGAAGCGGTCATGGTGTCCTGCGGGGCGCTGCGCGGGATGTTACGACGATCCCCGCTGCGATCAACCCGAATGCGGCGATGTGGTACCACTGCGGGCCTTCACCGAGCATCGCCGCCGACAGCAGTGCCGCGAAGACCGGTGTCAGATTGGCGAAGAACGCCGCGATCGCCGGCCCGACCGCGGTGACGCCCGCACCCCAGCAGAAGTAGGCGACGATCGACGGGCCGATCGCCACGTAGGCCAGCGCCGCATAGACCGGGCCCGACCACAGCACCGGCTGCCCGGTGAGCGCCTGCTCGGCCCCCGCGCCGGCGCCGGCCCACAGCGCGCCGAAGCCCACTTGCGCGAGCAGGAACTCGGCGCCGCTCCAGGCCGGCCGCTCGGGGGCGCGCATCGACGCCGGCGGGCGCGCCAGCATCCAGCTGTAGACCGCCCACAGCGCGGTGGCCAGCAGCATCAGCAGGTCGCCGGGCACCAGGTGCAGCTGCAGCAGCGTCGACGGGTGGCCGTGCGACAGCACCAGCGCGACGCCCAGCAGCGACAGCGCGGCACCGGCCGCCTGGCGCCGCGTCGGCTGCTCGCCGTAGGCCAGCGCGCCGATGGCCAGCATGAACAGCGGCGAGCTGGCGGCGATCAGCGTGACGTTGATCGGCGTCGACGTGCTGACCGCCATGTACTGCAGCGCGTTGTAGCTGCCGACGCCCACCAGGCTCAGCGGGGCGAGGTAGCGCCAGCGCTCGATCAGATCGCGCGGCCGCCGGAACAGCCGCCAGCCGAGCGGCAGCAACAGCAGGAATGCGAGCGACCAGCGCAGCGCATTCAGCGCGAGCGGCGGCACGCTGCCGACCATCAGCCGGCCGACCACCGCGTTGCCCGCCCACAGCACCGGCGGCAAGGTCAGCATCAGGATGATGCGGGGATTCAGCGCCGTCATGCGGAAGGCATCGCGGCGCCGCAGTTCCAGCACTGCTCGAACGGGCCGTCGATCACTTCATGGCATTGCGGGCAGGCCCACAGCTGGCGGCGCGGATGCTGCAGCTCGTTCAGCCGCACGATGGCGAGCGCATGGTCGGCCTCGTCGTCGACCCACAGCTCGGGCAGCGTCTCGCTGGGCGGCACGCCGCCCGACAGGCTGCTGGCGAACGCGCGCTGCACGGTCGTGGGAATGCCCGTCTGCGTGAGCATGTCGGCCCACAGCTGGGCGAGGGCGAGGTTGGGTGCGGTGGTGAGGCGTTTCAAGACCGGAGGCGGGCAGGGTCGCGGGAGTGCTGGCACGATAACGCATCCACTGGAGCAACCCATGCCTGTCAATGCCCACTCCGCACACGTTGCACACGCCGTCCGCCTCGACCGGGCCGGCGGGCCCGAGACCCTGGCGCTGTCGGAGGTCGCGGTCGGCGAGCCCGGCCCCGGCGAGATCCGCATCCGCCACCATGCGATCGGCATCAACTACATCGACGTCTACCACCGCAGCGGCGCCTACCCGCTGCCGGCGCCGTTCGGCATCGGCGTCGAAGGTGCGGGCGTGGTCGAGGCGGTGGGCGAGGGCGTGTCGCACCTGCGCGCGGGCGACCGCGCGGCCTACGTCAGCCAGCCGCCTGGCGCCTATGCGACGCTGCGGGTGATGCCGGCGAAGTGCGTCGTGAAGCTGCCCGACGCGATCGGCTTCGACGAAGGCGCGGCGATGATGCTGAAGGGCTTCACGACGCAGTACCTGCTGCGCCGCACGCTGCCGCAGGGCGGCCTCGCGGCCGGCGACTTCGTGCTGTTCCATGCGGCGGCCGGCGGCGTCGGGCTGATCGCCTGCCAGTGGGCGCGCGCGCTCGGGCTGCAGCTGATCGGCACCGCCAGCACCGACGAGAAATGCGCCGCCGCGAAGGCGCACGGCGCGGCCTTCACGATCAACTATGCCCGCGACGATTTCGCGGCCCGGGTGCGCGAGATCACCGGCGGCAAGGGCGTGAAGGTGGTCTACGACGGCGTCGGCCGCGACACCTGGGACAAGTCGCTCGACTGCCTGCAGCCGTTCGGGCTGATGGCCAGCTACGGCAGCGCGTCGGGCAAGGTGCCGCCGTTCGACCTGGGCGTGCTGGGTGCGAAGGGCTCGCTGTTCCTGACGCGGCCCACCGTCTTCACGCACATCGCGACCCGCGAGTCGACGCAGGCGATGGCCGACGAGCTGTTCGCGATGGTGACCAGCGGGCAGGTCAAGATCCCGGTGGAGCACCGCTACGCGCTGAAGGACGCGGCGCAGGCGCATGCCGACCTGGAGTCGCGCAAGACGGTCGGCGGGTCGGTGCTGATCCCGTAGACCGGATGGGATGCATGACCGTGGAACCCGGATCGGCATCCGGACGACCGATATGTGGTGGGGTACATTTCGGATTCTTCCACGTCGTCACGCTCCCACCATGCGCCTCGCTGCCCGCCTGCTGCTCGCGGCCGCCCCGGTCCTCGCCACCACCGCCCACGCCGCCGACCTGACGGTCTCGGCGGCCGCCAGCCTGACCAACGCCTTCAAGGACCTGGCCCCTGCCTTCGAGGCGCAGAACCCCGGCACCAAGCTGCTGCTGAACTTCGCGGCCTCCGATGCGCTGCTGGCGCAGATCGCCAAGGGCGCGCCGGCCGACGTGTTCGCCTCGGCCGACCAGGAAACGATGGACCGCGCGCAGGCGCAGCAGCTGATCGCCGCCGGCTCGCGCCGCAACTTCGCGAACAACGCGCTGGTGCTGATCGCGCCGGCCGACAGCACGCTGGCGCTCGCCGCGCTGTCCGACCTGAAGCAGCCCGGCGTCAAGCGCATCGCGCTCGGCCAGCCGAGCGGCGTGCCGGCCGGCCGCTACGCGAAGGGCGCGCTGGAAGCCGCCCGCCTGTGGGGCGATGTCGAACCGAAGGCCGTCTACGCGCAGAACGTGCGCCAGGCACTCGACTACGTGGCCCGTGGCGAGACCGAGGCCGGCTTCGTCTACGCCACCGATGCCGCGGTGCAGAAGGACAAGGTCAAGGTCGTGCTGGCCGTGCCGACCGAAACGCCGATCAGCTACCCGCTCGGCATCGTCGCCGGCGGCCCGAATCCCGCGGCGGCCAAGGCCTTCGTCGACTTCGTGCTGTCGCCTGCCGGCCAGGCGGTGCTGGCGCGCTACGGCTTCCAGAAGCCGTGAACGCCGCGGAGTCCGCGTGGATTCCGCTCGCGCTGTCGCTGAAGGTGGCCGGCTGGGCCACGTTGATCGACCTGGTGCTGGGCGTCGGCCTCGGCCTGCTGCTCGCCCGCGGGCGCTTCCCCGGGCGCGAGCTGCTCGACGCGGTGCTGACGCTGCCGATGGTGCTGCCGCCCACGGTGCTCGGCTACTACCTGCTGGTGCTGATCGGCAAGCGTGGCTGGCTGGGCGCGTGGCTGTACGAGCAGTTCGGCATCCAGCTGATCTTCACCTGGCAGGGCGCGGTGATCGCCGCCAGCGTCGTCGCGCTGCCGCTGGTGCTGAAGGCGGCGCGCGCGGCCTTCGAGGGGGTCGATCCGCAGCTGGAGAACGCCGGGCGCGTGCTCGGGCTGTCGGAGGCGGCGGTGTTCTTCCGCGTGACGCTGCCGCTCGCCTGGCGCGGCATCCTGGCCGGGCTGCTGCTGTCGTTCGCGCGTTCGCTCGGCGAGTTCGGCGCGACGCTGATGGTTGCCGGCAGCATCCCCGGGCGCACGCAGACGCTGTCGGTCGCGGTCTACGAGGCGGTACAGGCCGGGCAGGACGGCGTGGCCAACGTGCTGGTGCTGATCACCTCGCTGACCTGCATCGTCGTGCTGCTGCTGGCCGGGCGGCTGTTGCGCGGGAGTGCCGTCCGATGAGCTTCGAGGTCGACATCCGCAAGACGGTCAGCAGCCCCGGGCGGCGCTTCGAGCTGCAGGTGCGTTTCACCGCGCAGGCGCGCCGCACGGTGATCTACGGCCCGTCGGGCGCCGGCAAGACGCTGACGCTGCAGGCGATCGCCGGGCTGTTGCGGCCCGACGCCGGGCGCATCGCGTTCAACGGCGAGGCGCTGTTCGACAGCGGCGCACGCGTCGCGCTGCCGGCGCGGCAGCGGCGCTTCGGCTACCTGTTCCAGGACTACGCGCTGTTCCCGCAGCTGAACGTGCGGCAGAACGTCGCGTTCGGCCTGCGCGGCGGCTGGCTGAACCCGCCGCGCGATGCGGGCGGCGACGCAGTCGAGCGTTGGCTATCGGCGTTGGAGTTGCTGCCGGTCGCGTCGCAACTGCCGCACCAGCTGTCGGGCGGCCAGCGCCAGCGCACCGCGCTCGCCCGCGCGCTGGTCGCCGCGCCGCGTGCGCTGCTGCTGGACGAGCCGTTCTCCGCGCTCGACCCGGGCTTGCGCGATCGCACGCGCGACGAGCTGGACCGGTTGCTGGCGCAGGTCGACATCCCGCTGCTGATGATCACGCACGACCCGGACGACCTGCAGCGCTTCGGCGAGCAGGTGCTGCAGCTGCGCGATGGAGCGGTCGGTGGCTGACGCGCAGGACGGCGGGCTGACGCTCGACGCCGAGCTGACGCTGAACCTCGGCGGGCAGAGCCTGGCCGGCGCGCGGCGCATCGGGCTGCTGGTCGAGATCGCGCGGCTGGGCTCGATCACGCAGGCCGCGAAGGCGGCGGGCTTCAGCTACAAGGGCGCTTGGGACGCCGTCGAGCAGATGAGCAACCTGGCCGGCGAGCCGCTGCTGGAGCGCAGCGCCGGCGGGCAGGGCGGCGGCCGCACGCGGCTCACGCCGCGCGGCGAGCAGCTGCTGCGCAATGTCGTGCTGATCCAGCAGGAGCATGCACGCTTCGTCGAACGGCTGAACCGGCAGGCGGCCGGGCTGGCCGGCGACTACTCTCTGATGGAAGGGCTGGCGATGAGAACGAGCGCACGCAACCAGTTCGCCGGCACCGTGGTCGGGTTGCGCGGCGGCGCGGTCAACGACGAGGTTGAGCTGGAGGCGATCGGCGGGCTGCGCATCGTCGCCAGCATCACGCACGACAGCACGCTCGAGCTCGGCCTCGCGGTCGGCGTGAAGGCCTTCGCGCTGGTCAAGGCCTCGTCGATCATCCTGATGGCCGGCATGCGCGGCGTGAAGCTGTCGGCGCGCAACCAGCTGAAGGGCGTGGTGTCGCGGGTCACGCCGGGGGCGGTGAACTGCGAGGTGGTGATGGCGCTGGCCGGCGGCGGGGCGGTGGCGGCCATCATCACGAACGACAGCGCGGCGGCGCTGGCGCTGGAGGTCGGCAGCACCGCGACCGCGGTGTTCAAGGCGTCGAGCGTGATCGTCGGCGTGGCGGCCTGACAGGCACGCCGAAGCTCACTTGGCGCGCCGCACCCGCCGCAGCTCGTCGACGATCAGCAGGATCGCGCCGAGCGTGATCGCGCTGTCGGCGAGGTTGAACGACGGGAAGTACTTCTCGGCCCAGTGCACCTGGATGAAGTCGACGACGTAGCCGTGCATCAGCCGGTCGATCACGTTGCCGAGCGCGCCGCCGAGGATCAGCGCGAGCGCCCACGCGAACAGCCGTTGCCCGCCATGGCTGCGCAGCATCCAGACGATGAATGCGGCGGCCACCGCGCCCAGCCCGACGAAGAACCAGCGTTGCCAGCCCGACGCGCCAGCCAGGAACGAGAACGCCGCGCCGGTGTTGTGCACCCGGACCACGTTGAAGAACGGCGTGACGTGCACGCTGTCGCCGTACGCGAAGTTGGCGAGGATCAGCGACTTGGTCAACTGGTCCAGCACGATGACGATCAGCGCGATGCCGAGCCAGGGGAGGAGGGAGGCGAAGGGTTTCTGAGAGGGCATGAGTCAGGGCGTCAATGGCTGCGCAGGCGTTTCAGGGCGATCGCGGGGTCGCGGGCATTGTGGAGAACAACAGCGACGAACACCTGCTGCTCGTCGAACGTATAGAACACCTTGTAGGGAAATCGGCGGAGCACGGCTCGGCGAATGGCGGGTCCGACCTCGGGGAAGGCCTGTGGGTTCCGACAAATGGTCTTCAACAGGGTGCCAACGGCGGCGTTGAATTCGGAACCCACGCCTTCGCTCTGTTCGTCGTACCACTGGCGTGCCGACCGGATGTCGTCGAACGCTTCCGGCGTCAGGACAAGCTCGTGCATCAGGCGTCGCGCATGCGCTTCTGGGCTTCCTCCCACGAGATTCCACTTCCGGGATCGGCCTTGTAGCGCGCCATGCGTTCCTGGACCAGCGCAATGACTTCCGGCGACTCCGGTTGCGTGGATGACTCGGTGGCAATGCTGTCCCACAACGCCTCCACGAGATCGATCCGTTCGTCGACCGGCAGCTTGAACAGATCGGGATACTCCGCGCGAGGATTGCTGTGGTTCATCGAAGGCTCCTGGGGAAAGTTCAGGCGACTGTACGCGTCTCGCCGGCCCCGTACAGGTTGCTTGTGCACCTGCCGCAGATCGTCGGATGCTGCGCATCGCTGCCGACGTCGTCGCGGTAGTGCCAGCAGCGTTCGCACTTGGTCGCGGCCGACGGCGTCACCGTGACAGCCAGCTCGGCACCCGTCGCGATGCGCGCCTGCGACGTGATCGTCACGAAGCGCAGGTCGTCGCCGAGCGACGCGAGCAGCGCGAGATCGTCGGGCGCCGCGGTGATCAGCAGCTCGGCCTGCAATGACGAGCCCACCTGGCCCGCGCTGCGCAGCGCCTCGATCTCCTTGTTGGCCACGTCGCGGATCTCGCGCAGTCGGCCCCACTTCGCGAGCAGCGCCTCGTCGGCCCACGCCGAGGTGTCGCTGAAGGTCTCGATGAAGATCGACGCCGACTGCCCCGGCGCGAACAGCTTCCAGGCTTCCTCGGCGGTGAAGCTCAGGAACGGCGCCATCCAGCGCAGCATCGCGTGCGTCACGTGCCACAGCGCGGTCTGCGCGCTACGCCGCGCCGCCGATTTCGGTGCGGTGGTGTAGAGCCGGTCCTTCAGCACGTCGAGGTAGAACGCGCCCAGGTCCTCGCTGCAGAACACCTGCAGCTTGGCCACCACCGGGTGGAATTCGTAGACCTCGTAATGCTTCAGCACCTCGGCCTGGAACTGCGCCGCGCGGGCCAGCGCATAGCGGTCGATCTCGAGCATCTCGCCCAGCGGCACCAGGTCGGTCGCCGGATCGAAGTCGCTGGTGTTGGCCAGCATGAAGCGCAGCGTGTTGCGGATGCGGCGGTAGGCATCGACGACGCGCGCGAGGATCTTCTTGTCGATCGCGAGGTCGCCCGAATAGTCGGTCGCGGCGCACCACAGGCGCAGGATCTCGGCGCCCATCTCCTGCACCGAATCCTGCAGCGAGATGAAGTTGCCCAGGCTCTTGCTCATCTTGCGGCCCTGGCCGTCGACCGTGAAGCCGTGCGTCAGCAGGCCGCGGTACGGCGCATGGCCTTCCATCGCGCTGGCGATCAGCAGCGACGAATGGAACCAGCCGCGGTGCTGGTCGTGGCCTTCGAGGTACAGGTCGGCCTCGGGGCCGCCTTCGCCACCCGGCCCGCCGGTGGTGCCCGGCTGGCTGCCGACCTTCTCGTTCAGCACGTGATGGAAGGTCGAGCCCGAGTCGAACCACACATCGAGGATGTCGTTGCTCTTGATGTAGTCGCCGGCCTCGGCACCCAGCACCTCGTCGACCGTCAGCTTCGACCAGGCCTCGACGCCGCCTTGCTGCACCACCTCGGCGGCGCGGTCGATCAGCGCCATCGTGTCGGGGTGCAGTTCGCCGGTCGCCTTGTGCAGGAAGAACGGCAGCGGCACGCCCCAGTTGCGCTGGCGGCTGATGCACCAGTCGGGCCGGTTCGCGATCATGTCGTGCAGCCGGGCCCGGCCGTTTTCCGGGTAGAAGCTGGTCTGGGCGATGGCTTCCAGCGCGGTCTGGCGCAGCGTCTTCGGCGCCTTGTCCTTCGTGAACACGCCGTCGCCTTCGTCCATGCGCACGAACCACTGCGCCGCGGCGCGGTAGATCACCGGCGTCTTGTGGCGCCAGCAGTGCGGGTAGCTGTGGGTCAGCTTCGAGGTGGCGAGCAGCCGGCCGGCGTCGCGCAGCGCATCGACCACCAGCGGCGCGGCCTTCCAGATGTGCTGGCCGCCGAACAGCGGCAGCGTCGCCTCGTAGACGCCGTTGCCCTGCACCGGGTTCAGGATGTCGTCGATCGCCAGGCCATGCTCGCGGCAGGAGTTGAAGTCGTCCACGCCGTAGGCCGGCGACGAATGCACGATGCCGGTGCCGTCCTCCGCGGTCGCGTAGTCGGCCAGGTAGACCGGGCTGACGCGGTCGTAGCCCGGGTCGACATGCGCCAGCGGGTGGCGGAAGGTGATGCCGTCGAGGTTCTTGCCGAGCGTGGTCGCGATCACGCGGCCCTGCAGGCCGTAGCGTTCCAGGCACTTGTCGACCAGCGCCAGCGCCAGCAGCAGCAGGCCGCGCTCGGTGTCGACCAGCGCGTACTCCAGCGCGGGGTTCAGGTTCAGCGCCTGGTTGGCCGGGAGGGTCCACGCGGTGGTGGTCCAGATCACCGCGAAGGCGTCTTTCGCGAGCGACGGCAGGCCGAAGGCGGCGGCCAGCTTCGCCGGCTCGGCCGCCAGGAAGGCGACGTCGACGGTCTGCGACTGCTTGTCGGCGTATTCGATCTCGAACTCGGCCAGCGACGAATGGCAGTCGAAGCACCAGTAGACCGGCTTCAGCCCGCGGTAGACGAAGCCGCGCTCGATCAGCCGCTTCAGCACGCGGATCTCGTTGGCCTCGTTGCCGAAGTCCATCGTGCGGTACGGGTGGTCCCAGTCGCCGAGCACGCCGACGCGCTTGAAGTCGGCCATCTGCTGCGCGATCTGTTCGCCGGCATAGGCGCGGCTCTTGGCCTGCACGTCGGCGCGTTCGAGGTTGCGGCCGAAGGTCTTCTCGATCTGGTTCTCGATCGGCAGCCCGTGGCAGTCCCAGCCCGGCGTGTAGCGCGCGTCGTAGCCGGCCAGCTGGCGCGCCTTGACGATCATGTCCTTCAGGATCTTGTTGGCCGCGTGGCCGACGTGCAGCGTGCCGTTGGCATACGGCGGGCCGTCGTGCAGCACGAAGCGCGGGCGGTTCACGCGGGCGTCGCGCAGCTGCTTGTAGATGCCCTGGTCGCTCCAGTCCTTGATCCAGCCCGGCTCGCGCTTGGGCAGGTCGCCGCGCATCGGGAATGGCGTGTCGGGCAGGTTCAGCGTGCTGCGGTAGTCGGTGGTCACCGTGGATTGCGTCGTCTTGTCGGTCATGGCTTTGCGCGCCGCGCGGCGCGTCTCGAAGACAGGTGCCGGCGCCGGGCGCCGGGGCTCGCGAAAGTGGTGGCGGGGCGAGCTTTAAATTCGGTCGCGCGTGGTCTGGCGGCGTTGCGCGGCGTATGACGCGAGGCAGACGCGGGCGTCCTGCACGTCCTGCGCGATGGCGGCCGTCAGGGCGTCCAGCCCGTCGAAACGCGCTTCGTCGCGAAGTTTGTGCAGCAGTTCCACGCGCACGAGTTTACCGTAGGCCCCCTCGGCACCGAGGCGTGCGGGCCAATCGAGGCAATGCACTTCGAGCAGCACCCGCCCGGCGTCTTCGACGGTCGGGCGCACGCCCAGGCTCGCGACGCCGTCCAGCGGCTGCTCGCCCAGGCCGTGGGTGCGCACCGCGTAGATGCCCTGCGCGGCCGACTTGGCATGCGCGAAGCGCAGGTTCAGCGTGCGAAAACCCAGCTCGCGGCCGAGCTTGCGGCCGTGCACCACGTGGCCGCTGATGCTGTAGCTGCGGCCGAGCAGCGCTTCGACCTGCGCCATGTCGCCGGCGGCCAGCGCCTGGCGCACCGCCGAACTCGACACCCGCAGCCCGTGCACCTCGTAGCTCTTCATGCGGGCGACGTCGAAGCCCTGGGCCGGGCCGGCGGCATCGAGCATCGCGTAGTCGCCGCCGCGCCGGGCGCCGAAGCGGAAGTCGTCGCCGACCAGGATGTAGCGGGCGCCGAGGCCGCGCACCAGCATGTCGACGATGAAGGCCTCGGGCGACAGCGACGCGAGCGCATGGTCGAAGCGCAGCACGACGACCTGGTCGATGCCACAGCGTTCCAGTTCGGAGAGCTTGTCGCGCAGCGTCGCGATGCGCGCCGGCGCCAGCTCGGGCTTGCCGGCGGCGCGGGCGAAGTAGTCGCGCGGGTGCGGTTCGAAGGTCATCACGCACGACGGCAGCCCGCGGTGCTGGGCCTCGTTGCGCAGCAGCGCCAGCATGGCCTGGTGGCCGCGGTGGACACCGTCGAAGTTGCCGATGGTGAGGGCGCAGGCATCGGCGATGCCGGGATGGTGGAAACCGCTGAAGACGCGCATGGGCGGGCATTATCCGTCGCGGCGCAGCGGGTCGCTCGCCGTGCACCCCCCTTGGATCAGCGCTTGCGCACCAGCTGTTCCCGCTCCGCCGCGCTGACCCAGCGCCAGGCGCCGCTCGGCACGCCCGCCAGCGTCAGTTCGCCGAAGCTGCTGCGGTGCAGTGCCTCGACCCGGTTGCCCGCCGCGGCCACCATGCGTTTGACCTGGTGGTACTTGCCTTCGGTCAGCGTGAGCCGCAAGGTGTGCGACCCGGTGGCCTCGCAGGCCGCGGCGCGCACCGGCGCCGGGTCGTCGTCGAGCACCACGCCGTCCAGCAGCTTTGCCACCTGGTCGGGCGTCACCTCGTGCTTGGCCGTCACCTCGTACACCTTCGGCACATGGTGCTTCGGCGAGGTCAGCCGGTGGATCAGCGTGCCGTCGTCGGTCAGCAGCAGCAGCCCGGTGGTGTCTTCGTCGAGCCGGCCGACCGGCTGCACGCCGCGGTTGCGCAGCGGTGCCGGCAGCAGGTTCAGCACGCTCGGGTGGTGCTTGGGCTTCTGCGAGCACTCATGGCCGGTCGGCTTGTGCAGCAGCACCAGCGCCTTCTCATGGAAGCGCCACTCGCGGCCCTGCACCGTGAAGACCAGGCCGTCGGTGTCGACCTCTTCGGCCGGCTCCTCGACCACCCGCCCGCCGACCGACACCAGCCCGTGCCACACCAGGCCGTCGCATTCGCGGCGCGTGCCGAAGCCCTGGGAAAACAACACCTGCGACAAGCGCATCGACGACTTCTTTCGTTCAGGAATGGAGTTCGAGCAGCACGACGTGGCCGTCGGCACAAGGCCAGGCGCGGCCGACGATGCGCTCGCCGTTGAATTCTGCGGCCACCGCGCGGCCGGCCTTGTCGGTCACCTTGACCGCGGCCAGCGACAGGCCCGCGACGCCCGGCGGCAGCCCGGTGGGCGGGTGGCCGTCGAGCAGGATGCGGTCGCGCGGCACGCCGAAGTAGCCGCGCGGCCGGCTCAGTTGCACCAGCGCGAGCGCGTCGCGGTCGGCCGCCGGGTCGGCATCCGCATCGACATCCGCCAGCCGCAGCGCGCGCAGGTGCACCAGCGACGACGAACGTGCGAACGGCGAGCGGTAGACGTGCGTCGTGCTGTGCCCGGGCGCGCCGACGACGAACTCCAGCGGCGTGCGGCTGTCGGTGGCCAGCGGGCCCCAGGCGCCATCGCTGCCGATGGTGTGGCGGTACAGCGCCGGGCCGATGCGTTCGCCCGTCGCCGGATCGGTGGCATGCACCTCGACGGTGGCGCCGGCCAGCGGCAGGTTGTCGTGCACCGCGGCCTGCGGGTGCAGGCCGGAGACGGTGCCGGCCAGTTCGATGGCGCCGTCGGCCGGCGTCGGCTGCAGCGTCGCCGGCGCGCGGCCGGTCAGGAAGCGCCACATCGCGTCGAACGCGGCCGGGCCGAACGAGGTCTCGCGGTGGTCGATGCCGGCGATCACGACGTTGTGCGCGCCGCGCAATGCCGGGCTGTCGGCACCGACGCCGGTCGGCCGCCCCGGCGCGCCGATCCACAGGCCGTCGGGCTGCGCGTACTTGTCGTTGCCGTCGGAGCGCACCGTCATCCAGCGCGGGCCGGGGATCGTCTCGTCGCCATCGCCGTGGCCTGCGTTCAGCCGCTGCAGGAACGGCCCGGCGCCATTGAACTCGTTGCCCGGCCGGAAGCCGGCGTCGGCCCACACGCCGTGGTTCGGCGTGCCGCCGAGGATCGCGTGCGACACCTGCGCCGCGCCGCCGTTCGCAATGAAGTTGCGCACCGCGAAGCCGCCGCGCGAATTGGCGATCAGCACCACCTGCGCGACACCATGCCGGCGGCAGGCCTGCTCGACGGCGTCGGCCACGCAGCGCCGCGCGTCGTCGCTGGAACTGCGGCCGGGCTGCGCGATGCCGTCGTCGTCGCGGGCCAGCGGGCAGGGCATGTCGATCGCATGCAGGCGCTCGCGCGGCCAGCCGTTGCTCTCGAAGCGCCAGACGGTGGTGAGCCACAGCGCGGCGGTGTCGCCGTTGCCGTGCACGAAGACGATGGGCGGAAAGGTGTCGTTCATCGGGGCAGGTCTCGCGCCGCCGGATACGGTCCCCAGCCGGCTGCTGCCTCGATGGCGCGGACGACGGCCCGGGCCATCGCCTCGGCGGCCATCGTGCCGAGCAGCGTCGGGTGGGCGACCAGGCCGCTGGCCCCGGTGGCGAGCGCGAACACGGTGTCGCCGTCGCTGTGCGTGTGCACCGGGCTGATGCTGCGCGCCAGCCCGTCGTGCGCGGTCTGCGCGAGCTTGCTGGCCTGCGCCTTGGTCAGCACCGCATCGGTGCCGACCACGCCGATCGTCGTTGCCGCGCCCGGCTGCAAGGGCTGCGGCAACTCGCCGAGCAGCAGGGCCTGCGTGCTGTCGAGCAGGCCGCTGCCGTCGGCACGGCGCGCACCCGCCAGCACGCGGCCGCTGGACGGATCGATCACGTCGCCCATTGCATTGACGGCCACCCACGCGCCGACCGTGACGCCGGCCACCGAGACGAAGGCGCTGCCGAAGCCGCCCTTCATCGCCCGCTCGAGCCCGAACAGCTTGCCGACCAGCGCGCCGGCGCCGGCACCGACATTGCCTTCGGCGCAGGGTGCGTCGCTCGCGGCCTCGCAGGCGGCGTAGCCGGCGGCCGCGTCGGGGCGGATGCGGCCGTCGCCGACCGACAGGTCGAACAGGATCGCCGCCGGCACGATCGGCACGCGGTGCGGGCCGACCGGGTAGCCGATGCCGCGCTCGTCGAGCCAGCGCATCACGCCGCCGGCCGCATCGAGCCCGAACGCGCTGCCGCCGGCCAGCATCACCGCATGGACCTGCTCGACGGCATTCAGCGGCGACAGCAGGTCGGTCTCGCGCGTGCCCGGCGCCGCGCCGCGCACGTCGACGCCACCGACCGCGCCGGCGGGCGCGAGCACGACGGTGCAGCCGGTCGGCCGGCGGCTTTCGGTGAAGTGGCCGACGCGCAGGCCGGGAACGGCAGTCAAGCCGGGTGTGGGATGCATCGCTGGGAAGAAGACGCGAACCCGGCGATTATCGCGGTCAACGATTCCGGGGGTGGGTCATCCTCTACGCGAAGACGCCGGCGGTGTCCTGCATGCGGTCGGAGACTTCGCCGAGTTGATGCAGCGTGTCGCCGAAGCTCAGCTCCATCACCGTCAGCCGCTTGAAGTAGTGGCCGGCGATGTACTCGTCGGTGACGCCGATGCCGCCGTGCAGCTGGATGCATTGCTGGCCGACGAAGCGCATCGAGACGCCCAGCTGGTACTTGGCCTGCGCCAGCGCGCGGCGGCGCACCGCGGCCGGCTCGTTCATCTTCAGCGTCGCGAAGTAGCTCATCGAACGCGCCAGCTCGAGCTGCATCTTCACGTCGGCGATGCGGTGGCGCAGCGCCTGGAAGCTCGCGATCGCGACGCCGAACTGCTTGCGGGTGTTCATGTACTCGACCGTCACCGCGACCAGCTGCTCCATCGCGCCGACCGCTTCGGCGCACAGCGCGGCGATGCCGATGTCCACCGCGAGCTCCAGCGCCGCATGGCCGCCCCCGCCGGGCCCGCCCGCCGGCACCAGCAGCGTGGCCGGCGCCTCGGCGAGCGACAGCTCGGCGGCGCGTGCGCCATCGGCGCTGCCGTAGCCGCGCGTCTTGACGCCCGCGGCGCGGCGTTCGACGAGGAACAGCGCGATGCCCGCCGGGTCGTCGACCGCGCCCGAGACGCGCGCCGGCACGATGAACGCATCCGCCTGGTCGCCGGCCGGCACGACGCTCTTGGCGCCGCTCAGCGTCCAGCCATGGCCAGCTGCCTTCGCCGACGTCTCGACCTGCGCCAACCGGTAGCGCGCACCGCGTTCCTGGTGCGCCAGCACGACCAGTGCATCGCCGCCGGCGATCCTGCCGAGCCAGCCGTCGATGGCCGGCTGCGGTGCGCAGGCCGACAGCACGCCGCCGGCGATCAGCGCGCCCTGCGCATAGGGTTCCAGCACCAGGCCGCGGCCCAGTTCTTCCATCACCACCATCGCGTCGGTCGGCCCGAAGCCCATGCCGCCGTGCGCCTCAGGCACGAACAGCCCGGTCAACCCGAGGTCGGCGAGTTCGCGCCAGGCCTCGCGCGAGAAACCGCCGGCCTGCACGATGCGCTTGCGCCGCTCGGCGTCGTAGCCCTTGGCGACCCACTTGCGCACCGAGTCGCGCAGCATCTCTTGATCGTCGGAGAAGTCGAAATCCATGGTCGTTCCTCAGCTGCCGAGAACGGTCTGCGCGACGATGTTGCGTTGCACCTCGTTGCTGCCGCCGTAGATCGTCGTCTTGCGCACGTTGAAGTAGGTCGCCGCGAGCGGCGCGCAGTAGGCCGCGCCGACGTGGTCGCCCTGCCAGCCCGCTTCCATCGCGTCGTGGATGAAGGGCACGCTGTACGGCCCGGCCGCCAGCATCAGCAGTTCGGTCAGGCGCTGCTGGATTTCGCTGCCGCGGATCTTCAGCAGCCCGGCCACCTCGAGCGACTGCTTGCCGGCCTCTCTTCTCGTGGACCCTTCGGCGCTCAGCACCCGCAGCACCATCATCTCCAGCGCGACGATCTCGACCTCCAGCTTCGCGACCTCGTCGCGGAAGCGCGTGTCGCCGTACACGTTCTCCGCCTTCGCGATGCGCTTCAGGCGCTCCAGCTCGCGCTTCGAGCGGTTCACGTCGGCGATGTTGGTGCGCTCGTGCGCCAGCAGGTACTTCGCGTAGGTCCAGCCCTTGTTCTCCTCGCCGACCAGGTTGTCCGCCGGCACCTCGACGTTGTCGAACCAGACCTCGTTGACCTCGTGCTCGCCGTCCATCGTGATGATCGGGCGCACCGTGATGCCGGGGCTCTTCATGTCGATCAGCAGGAAGCTGATGCCGGTCTGCGGCTTGCCGGAGCTGTCGGTGCGCACCAGGCAGAAGATCCAGTCGCCGTACTGGCCGAGCGTGGTCCAGGTCTTCTGGCCGTTGACGACGTAGTAGTCGCCGCGGCGCTCGGCGCGGCACTTCAGCGACGCCAGGTCGGAGCCCGAGCCGGGCTCGCTGTAGCCCTGGCTCCACCACACGTCGCCGCTCATGATGCCGGGCAGGTGGCGCTGCTGCTGCTCGGGCGAGCCGAAGGCCATGATCACCGGCGCCACCATCACCGGGCCGAACGGCACCACGCGCGGCGCGCCGGCCAGCGCGCATTCTTCTTCGAACAGGTGGCGCTGGATCGCGTTCCAGCCCGGGCCGCCGAACTGCTTCGGCCAGGCCCAGCCGTGCCAGCCCTGCCTGCCGAGGATCTTCGCCCAGCGCTGCAGATCGTCCTTCGACAGCCGCAGCGCGTTGTGCACCTTGTGGCTGATGTCCTTCGGCAGGTGCTCGGCCACCCAGCCGCGGATCTGCTGTCGGAAGGCCTGCTCTTCGGGCGTGAAGTTCAAATCCATCGTCGTGTCTCCTGTCCTGCCGCGTTTCTTGTCGCGTTTTTTAGCACGGTCGTGCGCTGACGAACTGTCCCAGCAGCGACAGCGGGCCTACCGATAATCCCGCGGTGACTTCCTATCGATCCACCGTGGCCGCGCTGGCTGCCGGCCAGCTGGTGAGCTGGGCGGCGCTGTACTACGCATTCTCGTCCTTCGTGCTGCCGATGCAGCAGGCCTTGGGGTGGAGCAAACCCCTGTTGATGGGCGCCTTCACGCTCGGTCTCGCGGTCTGGGGCGCGAGCAGCTATGCGGCTGGTGCCGCGATCGACCGCGGGCATGGGCGCGGCGTGATGACGCTCGGCGCGGTGTTCGCGGGGCTGGGCTTCCTGGTGTGGTCGCAGGTGGAGCAGGCGGCCACGCTGTATGGGGCGTGGGCCTTGCTCGGCGCCGCGATGGCGATGACGCTGTACGAACCGGCCTTCACGGTGCTGACCAAGCGCTTTCCCGAGCGCTACCGCGACGGCATCACGTCGTTGACGCTGGTCGGCGGCTTCGCGAGCACGCTGTCGTTCCCGGCGGTCACCTGGCTGGTGAACGCCTGCGGCTGGCGTGTGGCGCTGGCGGTGATCGGCGGCGTGCTGCTGCTGGGCGTCGCGCCGCTGCATGCGTGGGCGCTGCGCGGCAGCGATCCGCCGCGGGCGCCGCGCGGTGCGCACGACGCGGCCGACGACGCGACGCTGCATGAAGCCTTGCGCCACCGTTCGTTCTGGCTGCTGACCGGCACCTTCACGCTGTACTCGTTCGCCGCGGCGACGCTGTGGGCGCACGTGATGCCGATCTTCGCGGCCAAGGGGCGCAGCGAGGTGCAGGCGCTGGCGGTGCTGACCTGGATCGGTCCGGCCCAGGTGGCCGGCCGGCTGGTGTTCCTCGCGTTCGGGCGCCGCGTCACGCCGCGCGGGCTGGGGCTGGCGGTGCTGGGCGGCCTGCCGCTGTCGTTCGCGATCTTCGCGGTGGCCGAGAACCTGGCCGCGCTGATCGCGTTCGCGGTGCTGTTCGGCATCGCCAACGGGTTGGTGACGATCGTGCGCGGCAACCTGGTGCCGGCGTACTTCGGCCGTGCGCACGTGGGGCGCATCGGTGGCGCGATGTCGGCGATCGCGCTGCTGTCGCGGGCGGCGGCGCCGCTGTTGACGGCCTGGCTGCTGCTGGTGCTGCCGGGCTACCGCGAGCTGTTGCTGATGCTGGCGGCGATGGGGGTGGTCGCCCTGGCCAGTTTTGCGCTGGCCCGACCGCCAACGTGATGACGACCCCTCGATCGACGAGTACGTCGACCGATCCCCCGAGGGGATGCGGGCCGGCTTGGGGCGGCCCGGCGCTCGGCCCGCCTACGGCTTCTTGTCGAGCGTCATCGTGTCGCTGTCGCGGCGCATCTGGAAGCGCGCCAGGAAGCTGTTGCCGAGCAGCACCTGGCTCATCGAGGCGGGCAGCACGACGGCGTCGACGTTGTAGACCTGCACGTCGCCGACGCGCACCGAGCTCAGCGTGATGCGGTAGGACGGCACCGACCCGTTCGCGGTGCTGACCATGCCGCGCTGGCCGTCGAGGTACTTCAGGCCGATCGCGTCGGCTTCGGACTGCGCGATGGTCACGGTGGTGGCGCCGGTGTCGACGACGAACACCACCGCCTTCCCGTTGATCGAGCCCTGCGTGAAGAAGTGGCCGCCCGGCCCGACCGGCAGCACGATGCGGCTGCCGCCGCCTTCGACCGGCGCCGCGCCGAGGCTGACCTGCACGCCGCCGAGCCGCAGTTGCCGGCGCTCGCCGCCGATCTCGACGATCGCGTCGCCGCCCGCCATGCTGATCAGCTTGACGCCCTGCACGGTGCTGCCCACGGCCACCGTTCGCGGCGCGCCGTTGATCATCAGCAGCGCCTTGTCGGCGCCCAGCGTGCCGCTGAGCGAGACCGCCTGCGCCGACGCACCGGTGGTGGTCAGCACGCCTGCGGCCAGCGCGGCTGCGATCAGGCCGCGGCGCATCAGTCGCGGAAGTTGTCGAAGCTCAGCGGCGCGTCCGGCACGTCCTTGCGGATCAGCGCCATCGCCGCCTGCAGGTCATCGCGCTTGGCGCCGGTGACGCGCACCGTGTCGCCCTGGATCGCGGCCTGCACCTTCATCTTGCTTTGCTTGATCAGCGCCTGGATCTTCTTCGCGGTGTCGCTGTCGATGCCGTTCTTGACGGTGATCAACTGCTTGACCTTGTCGCCGCCGATCTTCTCGATCTTCGCGCTGCGGTCGAGGAAGCGGATGTCGACGCTGCGCTTGGTCAACTTGGCCAGCAGGATGTCCATCACCTGGCCGATCTGGAAGTCGCTGTCGGCGTAGACCGTCAGTTCCTTCTCTTTCAATTCGACGCGGGCCGACGAGCCCTTGAAGTCGAAACGGGTGCCGATTTCCTTGGCAGTCTGGTCCACGGCATTGCGAACCTCGACGAGGTTGGGGTCGAGTACGGCATCGAAGCTGGGCATGGTCGGTATTTCCTCTTCCGGATCAGCGAAAATTCTCGCATGCAAATCGAGTCGGGCGTCAGCCTGAAACCCTACAACAGCTTCGGACTGCCGGCTGTCGCCCACACGTTGGTGCGCATCGCGGCCGATGCCGACGTGCGCCGCGTCGTCGACCACCCCCAGCTCGGCCGTGCCCCGAAGTTCGTGCTGGGCGGCGGCAGCAACATCGTGCTGACACGCGACATGCCGCAGGTGGTGCTGAAAGTCGAGGTGAAGGGCCGCTCGCTGGTGCGCGAGACCGACAGCGCCTGGATCGTCGAGGCCGGCGCCGGCGAGAACTGGCACGAGTTCGTCGCGTGGACGCTGGCCCAGGGCTGGCCGGGCCTCGAGAACATGGCGCTGATCCCCGGCACGGTGGGCGCGTCGCCGGTGCAGAACATCGGCGCCTACGGCATCGAGCTGAAAGACCGCTTCGAATCGCTCGACGCGGTCGACCTGGTCACCGGCCGCAGCGTCACGCTGGCCAGCGGCATCTGCGCGTTCGGCTACCGCGACAGCGTCTTCAAGCATTCGCTGGCCGGCCGCAGCGTGATCACGCGGGTGCGCTTCCGGCTGCCCAAGCCGTGGCAGCCGGTGCTCGGCTACCTGGAGCTCGAACGCAAGATGCTCGAGACCGGCATCGGCGCGCCGAGCCCGCAGCAGGTGTTCGACTGGGTCTGCGCGATCCGCCGCGCGAAGCTGCCCGATCCGGCGGTGGTCGGCAACGCCGGCAGTTTCTTCAAGAACCCGGTCGTGACGCCCGAGCAGTGCCGCGACATCATCGGCCGCGATCCGGAGATCGTGCACTACCCGATGCCCGACGGCAGCGTGAAGCTGGCCGCCGGCTGGATGATCGACGCCTGCGGCTGGAAGGGCAAGAGCATCGGCCGCGCCGGCGTCTACGAGAAGCAGGCGCTGGTCATCGTCAACCGCGGCGGTGCGATCGGCTCCGAGGTGGTCACGCTGGCCCGCGCGATCCAGGAGAGCGTGTACGGGCGCTTCGGGATCCGGCTGGAGCCGGAGCCGGTGGTGGTGTGAGGTTGCGCCAGGCCGTCAGGCCCGCCCGCCTGCGATGAGGGCGTTCCACGTCTCGGCGTTCCGGTAGCCCCACAGCGCCGTGCGTATCCTGTCGCACTGGTCTGGCGTCAGCGGCGTATCGCCGAGATCCAGCTTGGTCAATGATGAGTTGCGTCTGGCGGCCCGGATCGCCGCCTCGACCAGCGTGTTGCTGAAGCTGCTGCCGGGGAACGACAGCGACTGCAGTTGGCAGGTTCTACTTTCCAACGCGTGCAGAAACTCCAGTATTCCGATGTTCGGCAAGTTGCCGCCCAAGGTCAGCGACGAGAGCCACGGGCTCTTGCAGATCGCTTGACCCAGCAACTTCATATCCCCGTCCCACCAGGGCAGGGTCAGATGGGCCGATGAAGTTTTCAGGTTGGTCGACAGCGCATCGCACAGGGCACGCACCCAATCCGTGTCGCCGGTCGGCTGGTCCTCGATATGGATTTGCAGGTCGGACAGCGCGCTGGCGCGCGCTTCGTCGTGCGAGAACAGCCACCACAACACCGTCGAATCGACAGGTACCGCCTTGGCCACATGCAGTCGAAGATTATTCAGGCTGCTGTTGCCTGCCACGGCGTTGGCGAGACGGCAGGCCTGCGCTTTGGTCTCGGGAATCGGCAGTTCCATTGCCGGGCCTTCGCTCGCCAGGCCATTGGGAATGACGGGGCGCGGCCGAGGTGTATCGAGGAGACGTTTCATGATGGATCCGGAAAGGCGTCGAAGGGACACCTGCCTGAGTGCACCGTTGTCGTCCCTCGGTTCCATCGCCGGGATCAGTTGACGCGTGACGCTTGCGCCTCGCTTGGCCCCGCTTGCGCCTCGCGCCAGCGCGCCGCCGCCTGGCCGCGCGTGTCGGCGCCGAGCTTGTCGAGGATGTTCGCGACATGCCGCTTCACGGTGTGCGGGCTCAGCGCGAAGGCGCGCGCGATCAGCTTGTTGCTGTCGCCGGCGGCCATGCGCGCCAGCACCTCGCGCTCGCGCGCGCTCAGGCCGGCGAGCGGGTCCGTGGGCGGCACCTCGGGCCGCGCAACGGATGCCACGGTCGGCGCGTCGTCCGCGCGCGGCGGCTGGTGCCCCCGCAGCCGCTCCGCGCCATCGAGCCAGTTCGCCAGCGCGACCTGCGCGCCGGCGCTCAGCACCAGGCCGCCGTGCGCCAGCACCGCGAGGACGCGCGGACCGGCCAGCAGCGCCGAGCCGATCCAGCCGTCGGCCGCGCAACGCGCCACCGCGGCCTCGACGAACGGCGCCGCGTCGCGCGGCCGGCCCAGCCGCACCAGCGCCGCGGCCAGCCGCAGCCGGCCTTCGGTCAGCAGCCCGTACCACTCGAGTGCATCGGGCGTCTGCAGCGCGGCCTGCCAGCCGGCGACCGCCTGCGGCCAGTCCTCGGCCAGCTCGGCTGAAAGAGCCGGCAGCGCCAGCTCGCGGGCGCGTTGCGCGATGCGGCTCGAGACCAGCAGGTCCGGCGCGCCCAGCGCGGCGACCAGCGCACGCGCGCGCTCGCCGTCGTCGGCGATCATCGCCAGCCGCAGCGCCTGGAACTGCGCGTGGCGGCGCAGCTTGTCGCGGCGCGCGCTCGGCGGTTCCTGGTCGGCGTCGGCCAGCAGCCGGGCCGCGGCCTGGCGGGTCGCGTCGACGTCGCCGCGCAAGGCCTGCAGCAGGCCACGCGCCAGCGCCAGCATCGTGCAGACGTTGCGCGGGCTGCCGAGCCAGCGCGCTTCCTCCTGCGCACGGTCCAGCCGCTCGGCCGCGCGCGCCGCGTCGCCCTGCCACAGCGCGATCAGGCCGTGCAGCAGCCAGGCGATAGCGCTCATCGCGGTCGGCTGCTCGGGCGCCAGCCGCAACGCACGCTCGACGAACAAGCTCAGGGCCGGCGCGATGCCTGGCAGCGCCACGTCGCGCGGGTTCGGTGTCGCCTGGTACCACAGCCCGATGTCGGTGCAATCGGCCAGCAGCTCGTTGCGCCGCGCCATGTAGCCGGCCGACGGCCCGACCGGCCCGTAGTCGCCGGCATGCCACAGGCTGGCCGTCAGCGTCGTGACCTCGGCCTCGCGCGGCAGCGCCTGCGTGCGCAGCTCGGCGAGCAGGGCCGCCGCCTCGTCGCGCTTGTCGAGCTGGCACAGGCTCAGTGCGACATAGGCACGCGCGAGCTGCGCCTGCTCGGCCAGGCCCTGCTGCTCGGCCAGCCGCAGCGCCTGCTGGAAATGCCCGGCCATCGCGGGGAACTCCCAGCGTGCCCACGCCGCCAGCCCCTGCAGCAGCATCAGCGGCGATGAACGCTCGCGCCACGCCGGCGGAAACTGCGCCAGCAGCCGCTGGGCCTGCGTCAGCCGGCCGTCGGTGAGCCAGCCGCGCGCGACGGCGTTCAGCGCTGCCTCGGCTGCCGCCCAGTCGCCCACGCGCTGCAGGTAGGCGATGCGGCGCGCGTCGTCGGGCTCGGTGTCGGCGGCGCGGTGCAGCAGGCCGGTCAGCGCTGCGGGCGATTCCTGGCGCAGCCGGTCTTCGAGGAAATCGCGGAACAGGTCGTGCAGGCGCAGTGTCAGCCGAGGCCCGTCGAGCACGGTGACGAACAGGCCGCGGCGCTCGATCTCGTCGAGCCAGTCGGCGGCCTGCGGGTCGCCGGTCAGCGCGGCGCAGCGGCCGGCCTCCAGCTCGGCGAGCACCGAGGTCTGCAGCAGGAAGCGGCGCAGCCCGTCCGGCATGTCGGCCAGCACCTCGCTCGCGAGGTAGTCGAACAGGTGGCGCTGGCCCAGCGCCGTCGGCGTGCGGGCGCCGGCGTGCGGTGCCGCATCGAGGCTCAGGCGGATGCCGGCCGGCCAGCCTTGCAACCGCTCGATCAGCGGTTCCACCAGGTCCGCGCCGACGCGGCGCTGCGCGGCGAGCGCGCGCACCTCGTCGTCGGCGAAGCCCAGCTCGGCCTGGCGCAGCTCCAGCAGCTCGCCCTGCGCGCGCAGCCGGGCCAGCGACAGCGGCGGGTCGGTGCGGCTCGCGAGCAGCACGGTCCACGGCGCGGGCAGGTGTTCCAGCAGCAGGTCGAGCAGCTCGAAGATGCGTGCGTCGGCGATGCGGTGCGCATCGTCCAGCACGATCATTCCCTGCCCTTGTCCTTGCGGCAGGTCGGCACCGCCCAGCGCGCTCAGCAGCTCGTCGGCGATGCGGCGCAGCCCGCGCGGCTGCGGGCCGAGCGTCGACAAGGCCTGCGGCGAGATGCGCCACGGCAGGTCGAGCGGCTCCAGCGCGGCCACCAGGCAGGCGACGAAGCGGGCCAGGTCGTCGTCATCGTCGGCGGCGATCCACGCGACCGCGGTGTCGCTGCAGGACGCGAGCAGCTGCCCCATCAGCGCCGTCTTGCCGAAGCCGGCCGGCGCACTCAGCAACATCAGCCTCGCCTGGCCGATGGCGGCTGCCAGGCGCTCCTCGAGCTGCGGGCGGACCAGGTGATCGCCGCGCGGGCGCGGCGGCTGGATCTTGGTCAGCGCGAAAGGCGGGGCTTCTGCCATCAGGCGAATTCCCGGATGGGCATCCGGGCGATGTCAAGCCACGGCCACAGGGATTTTTCCGATCTTGGCTTGCCATTCCTTCGGGCCGGTCTGGTGCACCGAGGTGCCTTCGGAATCGACCGCCACCGTCACCGGCATGTCGTTGATCTCGAACTCGTAGATGGCTTCCATGCCGAGGTCGGCGAAACCGACGACCTCGGCCTTGCGGATCGCCTTCGACACCAGGTAGGCCGCACCGCCGACCGCCATCAGGTAGGCCGACTTGTGCTTCCTGATCGCGTCGATGCCGGCCGGGCCGCGCTCGGCCTTGCCGATCATGCCGATCAGCCCGGTCTGCGCCAGCATCATCTCGGTGAACTTGTCCATGCGCGTCGCGGTGGTCGGGCCGGCCGGGCCCATCACCTCGTCGCGCACCGGATCGACCGGGCCGACGTAGTAGATGACGCGGTTCGTGAAATCGACCGGCAGCTTCTCGCCCCTGGCCAGCATGTCCTGGATGCGCTTGTGCGCGGCATCGCGGCCGGTCAGCATCTTGCCGTTCAGCAGCAGCGTCTCGCCCGGCTTCCAGCTCGCCACCTCTTCGCGCGTCAGCGTGTCGAGGTCGACGCGGCGGCTCTTGTTGTAGTCGGGCGCCCACTTCACGTCGGGCCACAGGTCGAGGCTGGGCGCTTCGAGGAAGGCCGGGCCGGAGCCATCGAGCACGAAGTGCGCATGGCGGGTGGCGGCGCAGTTCGGGATCATCGCGACCGGCTTGCTGGCGGCGTGCGTCGGGTAGGTGGCGATCTTCACGTCGAGCACGGTGGTCAGGCCGCCCAGGCCCTGCGCGCCGATGCCGAGCGCATTGATCTTGTCGCACAGCTCGATGCGCAGTTCCTCGAGCTTGTTCTGCGGGCCGCGCGCCTTCAGCTCGTACATGTCGATGTCCTGCATCAGCGACTCCTTCGCGAGCAGCATCGCCTTCTCGGCCGTGCCGCCGATGCCGATGCCCAGCATGCCCGGCGGGCACCAGCCGGCGCCCATCGTCGGCACCGTCTTCAGCACCCAGTCGACCAGGCTGTCGCTCGGGTTCATCATCACGAACTTGCTCTTGTTCTCGCTGCCGCCGCCCTTGGCTGCGATCTGGATGTCGACCGTGTTGCCCGGCACCAGGCTCATGTGGATCACCGCCGGCGTGTTGTCCTTGGTGTTCTTGCGCTCGAAGTGCGGGTCGGCCACGATGCTCGCGCGCAGCTTGTTCTCGGGGTCGAGGTAGCCGCGGCGCACGCCTTCGTTGACCGCCTCCTCGACACCCGACGGGAAGCCCTCGAAGCGCACGTCCATGCCGATCTTCATGAAGACGTTGACGATGCCGGTGTCCTGGCAGATCGGGCGGCGCCCTTCGGCGCACATCTTCGAGTTGGTCAGGATCTGCGCGATCGCGTCCTTCGCGGCCGGGCCCTGCTCGGACTCGTACGCCCGCGCGAGATGCGCGATGTAGTCGGCCGGGTGGTAGTAGCTGATGTATTGCAATGCGGCGGCGACGCTGTCAACCAGGTCGGTGTAGCGGATCGAGGTCATGTGGCTATCCCGGAAAGTGGGCGGAACTACGGAACAATCCCCGGCGGACGGGCTTGGCTTGAAGCCGCGAATTTTACTGACAGGGGAGAACTCATGCTGAACAGCATCCGGCGCTTCATCGCGTCCGAGTCGGCCGGCGGCGTCGTGCTGGCGCTGGCGGCCGCGATCGCGCTGGTGGTCAGCAACTCGCCGTGGCATGACGCCTACCAGCGATTCGTGAGCCTGCCCGGCGAGCTGCGCATCGGCGGCGACCTGCTGGTGCTGGCCAAGCCGCTGCTGCTGTGGGTCAACGACCTGTGGATGGCGGTGTTCTTCTTCCTGGTCGGGCTCGAGATCAAGCGCGAGCTGCTGGCCGGCGAGCTGGCCTCGGCCCGCCAGGCGCTGCTGCCGGCCGGCGCGGCGGTCGGCGGCATGGCGGTGCCGGCGCTGATCTATGCGCTGATCAACCTGCGCGATCCGGTCGCGCTGCACGGCTGGGCGATCCCGGCGGCCACCGACATCGCGTTCGCGCTCGGCATCCTGATGCTGCTGGGCTCGCGGGTGCCGGCGTCGCTGAAGGTGTTCCTGACCGCGGTGGCCATCATCGACGACCTCGGCGCGATCGTCGTCATCGCGTTCTTCTACACCGCCGATGTGTCGCTCGCGATGCTGGGCGCGGCACTGGCCGGCGGGGTGCTGCTGTTCCTGACGAACCGCGGCCGGGTCATGAGCGTCGGGCCGTACGTCGTCGTCGGGTTGGTGATCTGGGTGTGCGTGCTGAAGTCGGGCGTACATGCGACGCTGGCCGGCGTCGCGACGGCGCTGGCCATTCCGCTGCGCGGGGCGGGCGACGGCGAGGCCGGGCATTCGCCGCTCGAGACCACCGAGCATGCGCTGCACCCGTGGGTGGCGTTCGCGGTGCTGCCGATGTTCGCGTTCGCGAATGCCGGCGTGTCGCTGCAGGGCGTGAGCTTCTCGACCCTGGCGCAGACGGTGCCGCTGGGCATTGCCGCGGGGCTGGTGCTGGGCAAGGCGATCGGGGTGTTCGGCGCATCGTGGCTGCTGGTGCGGCTGGCCGGGGCCGAGCTGCCGGCCGGCGCGAGCACGCGGCAGTTCTTCGGCGTCTGCGTGCTGTGCGGCGTCGGCTTCACGATGAGCCTGTTCATCGGCGCGCTGGCGTTCGAAGGCCGTGGCGGCGACTACGAGACGCAGGTCAAGCTGGGCGTGCTGTGCGGCTCGCTGGTTGCCGGTGTCGCCGGCACCTTGTTGCTGCTGCGCAAGTAGCAGTCAGTGCTCTGCCGGGCCCTGCGGCAGCAGCCGGTCGGTCATCGCGATCGCCATCGCCGACAGCAGGAACGCGCAGTGGATCACCGTCTGCGCGACCAGCACCCGGTCGCTCAGCGCATCGGCGTTGATGAAGGTCTTCAGCAGGTGGATCGACGAGATGCCGATGATGGCCGTCGCGAGCTTGACCTTCAGCACCGACGCGTTGACGTGGCTCAGCCATTCGGGCTGGTCGGGGTGGCCTTCGAGGTTCATGCGCGACACGAAGGTCTCGTAGCCGCCGACGATCACCATGATCAGCAGGTTGGAGATCATCACCACGTCGATCAGGCCGAGCACGACCAGCATGATCGTGGTCTCGGTCAGCTTGGTGCCCTTGGCCGCCTCGCCGCTGACGCCGACCGCGCTGAACACCGCCTGCAGCGCCGCCTGGCTACCGAAGGCCGCTTCGACCAGGTGCACCAGCTCGACCCAGAAGTGGAACACGTAGACCGCCTGCGCGACGATCAGCCCGAGGTACAGCGGCAGCTGCAGCCAACGGCTCATGAAGATGAGGTTGGGCAACGGGCGCAGCTTGCTGTTGCTGTGGTCGGGGATCTGGGCCATGGGGAGTGCAGGGATAGTCCGGTTGCCGCGAATTCTAGTTGGCCCACCATCGGTGAAGACCCCGGGCGCCCTCGTCAGTCGTTCGTAAGAGCAGCTGGCTATGGTGCGTGCAGAATTCGCAAGTAAACCGGCAAGAAAATCGCTGAAGGAGACACGCAATGAGTTCGAGCGAACACAAGGTCTACCCGCCGCCCGCCCCACTGGCCAAGGCCGCCCATGTGTCCGGCATGGCCGCCTACGACAAGCTGTGCGCCGAGGCCGAGGCCGACTACGAAGGCTACTGGGCCCGCCTCGCGCGCGAGATGGTGAGCTGGAAGACGCCGTTCACGAAGACGCTCGACAGCAGCCAGGCGCCGTTCTTCAAGTGGTTCGAGGACGGCACGCTGAACGTCTCGTACAACTGCCTGGACAAGCAGGTCGAGGCCGGCCTCGGCGACAAGACCGCGATCATCTTCGAGGCCGATGACGGCCAGGTGACGCGCGTCAGCTACCGCGACCTGCTCGCGAAGACCTGCCGCATGGCCAACGCGCTGAAGTCGCAGGGCGTCAAGAAGGGCGACCGCGTCGTCATCTACATGTCGATGTCGGTCGAGGGCGTGGTCGCGATGCAGGCCTGCGCGCGCATCGGCGCGACCCATTCGGTGGTGTTCGGCGGTTTCTCGGCGCAGAGCCTGCGCGACCGCATCGAAGACGCCGGCGCGGTGATGGTGATCACCGCCGACGAGCAGCTGCGCGGCGGCAAGCAGCTGCCGCTGAAGGCGATCGTCGACGACGCGATCGCGCTCGGCGGCTGCAACAGCATCCGGAGCGTGATCGTCTACCAGCGCACCGGCGGCAAGATTGCGTTCGATGCGTCGCGCGACCGCTGGATGCACGAGCTGACGGCCGCGCAGCCGGCCACCTGCGAGCCCGAATGGGTCGGCGCCGAGCACCCGCTGTTCCTGCTGTACACCTCGGGGTCCACCGGCAAGCCGAAGGGCGTGCAGCATTCGACCGGCGGCTACCTGCTGCATGCGGCGCTGACGACGAAGTGGACCTTCGACCTGAAGCCCGACGACATCTTCTGGTGCACCGCCGACATCGGCTGGGTGACCGGCCACACCTACATCGCCTACGGGCCGCTGGCGCTCGGCGGCACCGAGGTCGTGTTCGAGGGCGTGCCGACGTATCCCGATGCCGGCCGCTTCTGGCGGATGATCCAGGACCACAAGGTCTCGATCTTCTACACCGCACCGACCGCGATCCGCTCGCTGATCAAGGCGGCCGAAAGCAATGCCGCGGTGCACCCGCGCAACTACGACCTGGCGTCGCTGCGCATCCTCGGCTCGGTCGGCGAGCCGATCAACCCGGCGGCGTGGGAGTGGTACCACGAGCACATCGGCGGCGGCCGCTGCCCGATCGTCGACACCTTCTGGCAGACCGAGACCGGCGGCCACATGATCACGCCGCTGCCGGGCGCGACGCCGCTGGTGCCGGGCTCCTGCACGCTGCCGTTCCCCGGCATCATCGCGGCCGTCGTCGACGAGACCGGCAAGGACGTGCCGAACGGGCAGGGCGGCATCCTGGTCGTCAAGAAGCCGTGGCCGGCGATGATCCGCACCATCTACGGCGACCCGGAGCGCTTCAAGAAGAGCTACTACCCGGCCGATTTCCAGGGCCGCTACTACCTGGCCGGCGACGGCGCGATCCGCGACGAGAAGACCGGCTACTTCACGATCACCGGCCGCATCGACGACGTGCTGAACGTCAGCGGGCACCGGATGGGCACGATGGAGATCGAGTCGGCGCTGGTCGGCTGCACCGACCTGGTCGCCGAAGCCGCGGTGGTCGGCCGCCCGGACGACACCACCGGCGAGGCGATCTGCGCGTTCGTCGTGCTGAAGCGCCCGCGCCCGACCGGCGACGAGGCCAAGGCGATCGCGAAGCAGCTGCGCGACTGGGTCGGCAAGGAGATCGGCCCGATCGCGAAGCCGAAGGACATCCGCTTCGGCGACAACCTGCCGAAGACGCGCTCGGGCAAGATCATGCGGCGCTTGCTGCGCTCGGTGGCCAAGGGCGAGGCGGTGACGCAGGACACCAGCACCTTGGAGAACCCCGCGATCCTGGAGCAGCTCGGTCAGGCGTACTGAACTCGCGCCCGATGAAAAAAGCCCCGCAGTGCGGGGCTTTTCAACGTCAGATGAGGGTCACTTCAGCGTCAGGATCCATTGGACCAGTTGCTTGGCTTCGGCATCCGACACCTGCGTGTTCGCGGGCATCGGCACCGCGCCCCAGACACCGGCACCGCCCTTGATGACCTTTTGCGACAGCTTGTCGACGGCGTCCTTCTGGCCGGCGTACTTCGCGGCGACGTCCTTGTAGGCCGGGCCGACCAGCTTCTTGTCGACGGCGTGGCAGGCCATGCAGTTCTTCTTCTGCGCCAGCTCCGGGTTGGCGAAAGCCGGTGCGGCTGCCAGGGCAGAGAGGGCAACGATCAGCGAAAGCAGCGACTTCATGATTTCCTTCCGAAGGGGTGGGGAGCCATCCATTACATTTCGAACACTGGACAACTCAACGAATTCTACGTGCCACGGTTGACCCGTGCATTGGCGTAGGACAAGCCGGAAGGCCGAGGGAAGATCATGTATTTCGTCGTTTTGGGCGTGTTGCTGCTGGTGATGAAAATGGCCGAGGTCGGGCCGGCCGCCGACTGGGGCTGGCTCGCGATCCTGTGGCCGTTCGCCGCGGCCATCGCCTGGTGGATGTTTGCGGACTCCACCGGCTACACCAAGCGCAAGGAGATCGAGAAGATGGACGAGCGCGTGGCCAAGCGGCGCAAGGAAAGCCTCGAGAAGCTCGGCATGGACCATCGCGGCCGCCGCAAGAAGCGCAAGGTCTGACCGCGCGATGCGCCGCTGGCTGCTCCTGTTCTTCGCCGTGCTGCTGCCGCTGCAGCTGGCGTGGGGGGCTGCGTCGGCGTATTGCCAGCATGAAGGCGCCGCGCCCGGCGGCAGCGTCCAGGCCCGCCACATCGGCCACCACCTGCACGAGCATCAAGACGAGCGCGGGCAGGCGTCCGGCGGCTCGCTGGCCGTCGACACCGACTGCGCCACCTGCCATGCCGCCTGCGCCCCGGCCCTCGGACCCGGCACGCTGCATGGCTCGCCGGCTGTCCGGTCCACCAGCGCCGGCGGGCTGTCGTCCGACGCGGCGTTCAGCTCCGCGCTCGCCCGGGCGCCCGACCGCCCTCAGTGGCCCCGTCTCGCCGTCCGGCGAGACGCGTGAACTGACTTCATTCCCCCGCTTCCGGTCGCGGAGGCGCTCGCGTTTCGCCGAATCCTCAGGTCCCAACCCATGAGATTCGATGCGAAGAATGTTGATGCCGCTGGTGCTCGCGGCGATGTGGTCGAGCCCGCTCCCTGTCCAGGCCCAGCCTGCGACTCCCTTTCTTGAACTCAGCCTCGACGGTGCCGTCGAACGGGCCGTGTCGCGCAGCCCCGTGCTGCTGGCGGCGCAGCGCGAGGTCGACGCCGCCGAGGCCGCGCTGCAGCAAGCCGGCGCGCGCGCCAACCCGACGCTGAACGCCAGCGTCGAAGACACCCGGCGCGCGTCGCGCAGCACGACGGCCACGCTCGAATGGCCGATCGAGCTCGGCGGCAAGCGCGCGGCACGGCTCGCGGTGGCCGAACGCTCGCGCGAGCTGGCGCAGGCGGCCTGGGCCGACACCCGCTTGCGGCTGCGCGCCGACGTCGTCCGCGAGTTCTTCGGCGTGCTGGTGGCGCAGGAACGGCTGGCGCTGGGCGCCGATTCGGTCCGGCTCGCTGCCGCGGCGGCCGATGCCGCCGCCCGGCGCGTGGCCGCCGGCAAGGTGGCGCCGATCGACGAAGCCCGTGCGCGCGTCGACGAGGCGAACGCGCAGCTCGAAGCTGCCGAGGCCGACGCTGCGCTGGCCCAGGCGCGGCGGTCGCTGGCCATGCTGTGGGGCGATGCCGAGCCGGACTTCGCCCGCGTGCAGGGCGACACCGACGCGCTGCCGGCGCGCCCGCCGCTCGGCGAGCTGCTGGCCGAGCTGGACGCTTCGCCCGGCTTGCGGGCGCACCGCATCGAGCTCGACCGGCAGCGGGCGCTGGTCGACCTCGCACGCAGCCGCGCGGTGCCCGACCTGGGCATAAGCGTCGGCGCCAAGCGCGACAACGAGCTCGGGCGCACGCTGGCCATCGTCGGCGTCTCGCTGCCCTTGCCGCTGTTCGATCGCCAGCAGGGCGGCGTGCTCGAAGCCGCGCGCCGTGCCGACAAGGCCGAGGCCGAGCAGCAGCAGGCCCGCCTGCAGGCGCTGGCCGCGTTGCAGCAGGCCAGCGGACAGCTGGCGCTGGCGACCACCACGGTGCGCCGGCTGAAGGACACCGTGCTGCCGGCCGCGCGGCAGGCCCAGGACGCCGCGACGCGCGGCTTCGAGGCCGGCAAGTTCGGCTTCCTCGACGTGCTCGACGCGCAGCGTTCGCTGCTGCAGGCCCGCGAGCGCCATCTGTCGGCGCTGTCCAGCGCCCACCAGGCCGCCGCGGCGATCGATCGCCTGCTCGGCCGCTGACCCCCACTCTTTCTTGAGAATCACCATGGCAATCACACAACGACAAGGCATTGCGATCGCGGTCATCGTGCTGGCCGGGCTGCTGGGCGGCACGGCCGTGCTGCTGACCGAACGGCATCGTGGCGGCGAAGAGGCCGGCCACGAGGCGCACGCCGACGAACACCGCGGCGAGCGTCCCGATGTGCTCGCCGGTGCCAGCGCCCACGACCAGCGCGAGGTCCGGATCGACGATGCGCAGCTGCAGGCCGCCGGCATCGCGGTGCAGGCCGCGGGCCCGGCCACGCTGCAGGACGGCACGCCCTTCCTCGGCGAGATCCGCTTCGACGACGACCGCACCGCGCACATCGTGCCCCGGCTCGCCGGCGTTGCGCAGGCCGTGCCGGCCAGCCTCGGGCAGGTGGTGCAGGCCGGGCAGGTGCTGGCGGTGATCGCGAGCACCGCGCTCTCCGAGCAGCGCAGCGAACTGCTGGGCGCCCGCAAGCGGCAGGCCGCCGCGCGCGTGGCGCACGAGCGCGAGAAGACGCTGTGGGAGCAGAAGGTCTCGGCCCTGCACGACCTCCAGCAGGCGCAGGCGGCGCTGCAGGAGGCCGACATCGCGGTGGAGAACGCGCAGGCGAAGCTGGCTGCCGTCGGCGCCCCGGCCACGGCCGCCGGTCCGCTGAACCGCCTCGACCTGCGGGCGCCGTTCGCCGGCACCGTGGTCGAGAAGCACCTGGCCGCCGGCGAGGCGGTCAAGGAAGACGCCAGCGTCTTCACCGTCTCCGACCTGCGCAGCGTCTGGGCCGAGTTCGCGGTCGCGCCGAAAGACCTCGCGACGCTGCGCGTCGGCCAGAAGGTGGTGGTGTCGTCGACCGCGTTCGAGCGCACCGCCGAAGGCCGCATCGCGTACATCGGGGCCTTGCTCGGCGAGCAGACCCGCAGCGCGCGCGCCCGCGTCGTGCTCGCCAACCCCGACGGCGCCTGGCGCCCCGGCCTGTTCGTGACCGTTGCGGCGCTGGGCGCGGCGCAGCAGGTGCCGGTGGCGGTGGCGGCCGATGCGCTGCAGGAGATCGACGGGCAGCCGATGCTCTTCGTCGTGGCCCCCGGCGGCTTCGTCGCGCGGCCGGTCAAGACCGGCCGCCGCGACGGCCGCTGGGTCGAGATCGTCGCCGGCCTGCAGCCCGGCGACCGCCATGCCGCGAGCAACACCTTCATCCTGAAATCGGAGCTCGGCAAGGCCGGCGCCGAGCACGCCCACTGAGGCCGGAGCGATCCATGTTCGAACGCATCATTCACTTCTGCATCGCGCAGCGCTGGCTGGTCATGCTAGGCGTCGCGGGGATGGCGGCCCTCGGCGCCTGGAACTTCACGCGGCTGCCGGTCGACGCGGTGGTCGACATCTCCAGCGTGCAGGCGGTCATCAACACCGAGGCGCCCGGCTATTCGCCGCTCGAGACCGAGCAGCGCATCACCTATCCGATCGAGCGCGTGATGGCGGGGCTGCCCGGGCTGCAGCAGACGCGCTCGCTGTCGCGCTACGGCCTGTCGCAGGTGACGGTGATCTTCCGCGACGGCACCGACATCCACTTCGCCCGCCAGCTCGTCAACCAGCGGCTGCAGGAGGCGCGCGACCAGCTGCCGCGCGGCGTCACGCCGAGCATGGGGCCGATCTCGACCGGCCTCGGCGAGATCTACCTGTGGACGGTGGAGGCCCGCCCCGGCGCGAAGAAGCCCGACGGTACGCCCTACACGCCGACCGACCTGCGCGAGATCCAGGACTGGGTCATCAAGCCGCAGCTGCGCAACGTGCCCGGGGTCACCGAGGTCAACTCGATCGGCGGCTTCGAGCGGCAGTACGTCGTCGCCCCCGACCTGGAGCGGCTCGGTGCCCACGGGCTGGGCCTGGCCGACGTGGTGGCGGCGCTGGAGAAGAACAACGGCAACCAGGGCGCCGGCTACATCGAGCGGCGCGGCGAACAGGTCCTGGTGCGCGCGCCGGGGCAGGTGCGCTCGGTCGACGACATCGGCGACATCCTGGTCGGCCGGGGCCTGCGGGTGCGCGACGTCGCGCAGGTGGAGACGGGCCGCGAGCTGCGCACCGGCGCCGCCACCGAGAACGGCCAGGAGGTGGTGCTCGGCACGGTGTTCATGCTGATGGGCGAGAACAGCCGCAGCGTCTCGCGCGCGGTCGACCGGCAGATGGCGGTCATCAACACCACGCTGCCCGAGGGCGTGCAGGCGGTCACCGTCTACGACCGCACGACGCTGGTCGACAAGGCCATCGCGACCGTGCGCAACAACCTGATCGAAGGCGCGGTGCTGGTGGCCGCGATCCTGTTCGCCTTCCTCGGCAACCTGCGCGCGGCGCTGGTGGTGGCGATGGTGATCCCGCTGGCAATGCTGTTCACCTTCAGCGGCATGGTGGGCCGCGGCATCAGTGCCAACCTGATGAGCCTGGGCGCGCTCGACTTCGGGCTGCTGATCGATGGTGCCATCGTCGGTGCCGAAGGCGCGATCCGCCGGCTCGCGCATGCGCAGGCGAAGCATGGGCGGCTGCTGACGCGGGCCGAGCGCTTCCACGAGGTCGCGCTGGCGGCGAAGGAGACGCGCCGGCCGCTGTTGTTCGGCCAGCTGATCATCATGGTGGTGTACCTGCCGATCCTCGCGCTCACCGGCGTCGAAGGGAAGATGTTCCACCCGATGGCCTGGACGGTGCTGCTGGCGCTGCTGGGCGCGATGCTGCTGTCGTTCAGCTTCGTGCCGGCCGCGATGGCCTTGTGCATGAGCGGCCGCGTGGCCGAGCAGGAGAACCGCCTGATGGTGTGGGCGCGCCGGTGGTACGAGCCGGCCTTGCGGGCCACGATGGCGAATGCGCCGGTGGTGCTGGCCTTTGCCGGCGTGTCGGTGCTGTTCTCGCTGGCGGTGGCGAGCCGGCTGGGCAGCGAGTTCGTGCCCAACCTCGACGAAGGCGACCTCGCGATCCAGGCGCTGCGCATCCCCGGCACCAGCCTGACGCAATCGGTCGAGATGCAGAAGCAGCTCGAGGCCCGGCTGCTCGCGGCCTTTCCGGAGATCGAACGCGTGTTCGCGCGCACCGGCACCGCGGAGATCGCGGCCGACCCGATGCCGCCGAACATCTCCGACGGCTACATCATGCTGAAGCCGGTCGACCAGTGGCCCGAGCCGCGCAAGACCCGCGAGCAGCTGGTGGAAGCGATTCGTGATGAAGCGGCCCGGCAGCCGGGCAGCCAGCACGAGCTGTCGCAGCCGATCCAGTTGCGCTTCAACGAGCTGATCTCGGGGGTGCGCTCCGACGTTGCCGTCAAGGTGTTCGGCGACGACCAGCAGGTGCTCGACGCCACCGCGGCGCGTTTGGCGGCGGTGCTGCAGGCGGTGCCGGGCGCGACCGACGTGAAGGTGGAGCAGACCAGCGGCCTGCCGATGCTGTCGATCCACATCGACCGCAGCCGCGCCGCGCGCTACGGGCTGAACCTGGGCGAGGTGCAGGAGACGGTGGCCGCCGCGATCGGCGGGCGCGAGGCGGGCACGTTCTTCCAGGGTGACCGGCGCTTCGACATCCTGGTGCGGCTGCCGGAATCGGTGCGGCAGGACATCGACGCGTTGCGCCGGCTGCCGATCGCGTTGCCGGCCTCGTCATCGGGGCCGGCCTACGTGCCGCTCGGCGAGATCGCGTCGCTGGACCTCGCGCCGGGGCCGAACCAGGTCTCGCGCGAAGACGGCAAGCGACGCGTCGTCGTCAGCGCCAACGTCAGCGGGCGCGACCTCGGCAGCTTCGTCGCCGAGGCCCAGGCCGCGCTGGCCGCGGTGAAGGTGCCGGCCGGCTACTGGACGGCCTGGGGCGGCACCTTCGAGCAACTGGCGTCGGCCACGCAGCGCTTGCAGGTGGTGGTGCCGCTGGCACTGCTGGGGGTGTTCGCGCTGCTGTTCGCGATGTTCGGCAGCGTGCGCGACGGGCTGCTGGTGTTCACCGGCATTCCGTTCGCGCTGACCGGCGGCGTGCTGGCGCTGTGGCTGCGCGGCATGCCGCTGTCGATCTCGGCGGCGGTCGGCTTCATCGCGCTGTGCGGCGTCGCGGTGCTGAACGGGCTGGTGATGCTGTCGCACATCCGCAGCCTGCGCGAGAACGGCATGGGGCTGGACGAGGCCATCCGCGACGGCGCACTGACGCGCCTGCGGCCGGTGCTGATGACGGCGCTGGTGGCCTCGCTCGGCTTCGTGCCGATGGCGCTGGCCACCGGCACCGGCGCCGAGGTGCAGCGGCCGCTGGCGACGGTGGTGATCGGCGGCATCCTGTCGTCGACCGCCCTCACGCTGCTGGTGCTGCCGGTGCTGTACCGGCTCAGTCGATCTTGTCGAGCACCGCGCCCTGGCTGGCGCTGGCTGCGTTCTTGAAGAACTTGGCCATCACGCCGCGGGTGTAGCGCGGCGCCGGCGGCGTCCACGCGGCGCGCCGCTGCGCCAGCACCTCGTCGCTGACGTGCAGCTGCAGCGTCAGCGTGTGGGCGTCGATCGTGATCGAGTCGCCTTCGTGCACCAGCGCGATGGTGCCGCCGGCGTAGGCCTCGGGCGCGACGTGGCCGACCACCATGCCCCAGGTGCCGCCGGAGAAGCGGCCGTCGGTGACCAGCCCGACCGATTCGCCGAGGCCCTGGCCGATCAGCGCGCCGGTCGGCGCCAGCATCTCCGGCATGCCCGGGCCGCCCTTCGGGCCGAGGTAGCGCAGCACCATCACGTCGCCGGCGACGATCTTGCGCGCCATGATCGCGGCGAGTGCCGACTGCTCGTCGTCGAACACCCGCGCGGGGCCGGTGATCACCGGGTTCTTCAGGCCGGTGATCTTGGCCACGCAGCCTTCGGGCGACAGGTTGCCCTTCAGGATCGCCAGGTGGCCTTCGGCGTACATCGGGTTGTCGATCGTGCGGATCACGTCCTGGTCGGTGCGCGGCACGTCGGGGATCGCGGCCAGGTTCTCGGCCACCGTCTTGCCGGTGATCGTCATGCAGTCGCCGTGCAGCAGGCCGGCCTTCAGCAGCACCTTCATGACCTGCGGGATGCCGCCGGCGCGGTGCAGGTCGACCGCCAGGTACTTGCCGGAAGGCTTCAGGTCGCACAGCACCGGCACCTTGCGGCGCACGCGCTCGAAGTCGTCGATGCTCCACTCGACCCCCGCCGCGTGGGCGATCGCCAGGAAGTGCAGCACCGCATTGGTCGAGCCGCCGGTGGCCATGATCACCGCGACTGCGTTCTCGATCGACTTCTTCGTGACGATGTCGCGCGGCTTCAGGTCGGCCTTCACCGCCTCGACCAGCGCGCGCGCCGCCGCCTTCGCGGTGTTGGCGGTCTCGTCGTGCGGGTTGGCCATCGTGCTGCTGAAGGGCAGGGCCATGCCGAGCGCCTCGAACGACGAGCTCATCGTGTTGGCGGTGTACATGCCGCCGCACGAGCCGCTGCCCGGGATGGCGCGGCGCTCGATCTCGCAGAAGTCTTCCTCGCTCATGTTGCCGGCGCTGAACTGGCCGACCGCCTCGAACACGCTGACGATGTTCAGGTCCTGGCCCTTGTAGCGGCCCGGCAGGATGGTGCCGCCGTAGACGTAGATCGCCGGCACGTTGGCGCGCAGCATGCCCATCATGCCGCCGGGCATGTTCTTGTCGCAGCCGCCGACCACCAGCACGCCGTCCATCCACTGGCCGCCGACGCAGGTCTCGATGCAGTCGGCGATCACCTCGCGCGAGACCAGGCTGTACTTCATGCCTTCGGTGCCCATCGCCATGCCGTCGCTGATGGTCGGCGTGCCGAAGATCTGCGCATTGCCGCCGGCTTCCTCGATGCCGGCCACCGCGGCGTCGGCCAGCTTCTGCAGCCCGGAGTTGCACGGCGTGATCGTCGAATGGCCGTTGGCCACGCCGATCATCGGCTTCTTGAAGTCGCCTTCCTGGTAGCCGAGCGCGTAGTACATCGAGCGGTTCGGCGCGCGCGCGACGCCTTCGGTGATGTTCTTCGAACGACGGTTCACGGGGCTGAGGGGGCTGCTCATCGGGGTGTCTCCTGGCGGATGCTCGGGGGAGCGTGAGTATCGATCGCGTGCAGAATGTCGTCCAATATATCCAGCGTGGTGGATTGATATGTTCTGTGTATGACTGAAGAGTTCCGCGTGCCGGCGATCGAGCTGCGCGCCTGGCGGCAGTTCCTGGTGCTCGCCGAGACGCTGCATTTCGGCCGCGCGGCGCAGCAGCTGAACATGACGCAGCCGCCGCTGACGCTCGCGATCCGCCAGATCGAGGCGCGGCTGGGCACCGCGCTGTTCGACCGCACGCGCCGGCGCGTCGCGCTGACGCCGGCCGGCGAGGCGCTGGTGTCGCCGGTGCGCCAGCTGCTGCAGCAGGCCGCGGCGCTGGCGGCGGTGGCCGGCGCGGCCGGCAGCGGCGCGGTCGGGCGGCTGCGGCTCGGCTTCGTCTCGACGGTCGGCTTCGGGCCGCTGCCGGGCTGGCTGCGCGACTTCCGGCTCGCCGAGCCCGGCATCCACGTCGAGCTGCGCGAGGCCACCACCGACGTGCAGCTCGCCGCGCTGTCGCAGCGCGAGGCCGATGCCGGCTTCGTGCTGCACGCGCCGGGCATGCTGCCGGCGCCGGCGCTCGAGCACCTGTCGCTCGGCACCGAACCGCTGGTGCTCGCGCTGCCGGCCGCGTCGCCGCTGGCCGCTGCGCGCCGGCTGGCGCTGCCGGCCCTGCTGGCGCAGCCGCTGATCATTTTCCCGCGGGCCATCGCGCCGTCGATCCACGACGCGGTGGTCGCGTTCTACCACCGGCATGGCGCGACGCCGGTGATCGGCCAGGAGGCGATCCAGATGCAGACCATCGTCAACCTGGTGTCGGCCGGGTTGGGCCTCGCGTGGGTGCCCGAATCGGTGACCCAGCTGCGGCGCGACGGCGTGCTGTACCGGCGGCTGCCGCCCTCGCTGGCCGCGCCGGCGGGCGCGGCGCCGCAGTCCGAGACCAGCCTGGTGTGGCCGCGCGATGCCGGGCCGGTGGTCGAGCGCTTCGTGCGCTTCGTGCGGGCGTCGCTGGCCGGATGAAAAGCCGGGCCGGGCCGCGGCTGCGGTATCGTTCGCCTGCTTCAGCATTGCCCGGCTCCCCACACCCATGCTCGTTCACCCGAAATTCGATCCCGTCGCGCTGCAGGTCGGCCCGCTGGCCATCCACTGGTACGGCATCACCTACCTGGTCGCCTTCGGGCTCTTCCTGTGGCTCGCGTCGATCCGCGTGCGGCAGACGCAGTTCGCGCAGGCCGGCTGGACCCGCCGCGACGTCGAGGACCTGCTGTTCTACGGCGTGCTCGGCGTCGTGATCGGCGGCCGGCTCGGCTACGTGCTGTTCTACAAGCCGGGCTACTACGCCAGCCATCCGCTCGAGATCTTCTCGGTCTGGAAGGGCGGCATGGCCTTCCACGGCGGACTGCTCGGCGTGGTCGCCGCGATGGGCGTGTTCGCGTGGATGCGCAAGCGGCCGTTCTGGCAGGTCACCGACCTGATCGCGCCGTGCGTGCCGACCGGCCTCGCGTCCGGGCGCATCGGCAACTTCATCAATGGCGAGCTGTGGGGGCGCTTCGCGTCGCCGGATCTACCGTGGGGCATGGTGTTTCCGGAGTCGGGCAGCACGCAGCCGCGCCATCCGTCGCAGCTCTACCAGTTCGGCATGGAAGGCCTGCTGCTGTTCGCGTTCCTCTGGTGGTTCTCGCGCAAGCCGCGGCCGATGGGCCAGGTGTCGGGCGCGTTCCTGATCGGCTACGGGCTGTGCCGCTTCGCCGCGGAGTTCTTCCGCGAGCCGGATGCCTTCCTCGGCATCCTCGCGCTCGGCATGAGCATGGGCCAGTGGCTGTGCGTGCCGATGATCGCGGCGGGCATCGTGCTGTGCGTGTGGTCGGCGCGGCGCGGGCTGCCGGCGGGCGAGAAGGTGGCGGCATGAGGCAGGTCTTCTTCGACACCGAAACCACTGGCCTGAGCCCGGAGTCCGGCGACCGCATCATCGAGATCGGCTGCGTCGAGATGGTCAACCGGCGGCTGACCGGCAACACCAAGCACTTCTACGTCAACCCGCAGCGCTCGAGCCATGAAGACGCGGTGAAGATCCACGGGCTGACCGACGAATTCCTGGCCGACAAGCCGCTGTTCGCCGCGATCGCCGACGAGCTGATGGACTTCCTGGCGGGCGCCGAGGTCATCATCCACAACGCCGGCTTCGACGTCGGCTTCATGAACGCCGAGCTGCGCCGGCTCGGCCGCCGGCCGTTCGCGGAGTGCGTGGCGGGCGTCAGCGACAGCCTGCTGATGGCGCGCGAGATGTTCCCCGGCAAGTCGAATTCGCTCGATGCGCTGTGCAAGCGGCTGGAGGTCGACAACTCGAACCGCTCGCTGCACGGTGCGCTGCTCGACGCCGGGCTGCTGGCCGAGGTCTACATCAACATGACGCGCGGGCAGAACTCGCTGGTCATCGATGCGGGCGGCAGCTCGTCGCAGGACATCGTCATCGCGGCGATCGACTTCGGCAGCTTCGACCTGCCGGTCATCCTCGCGAACGACGAGGAGCTGGCGGCCCACGAGAAGCAGCTCGCCGATCTCGACAAGGCTTCCGGCGGCAAGACGGGGTGGCGCCAGCTTGTGGCATAATCCAGGGCTTCGCGGCGAGGCAGTGATGCACGGCGCGAACCGGTGATCGCAAGACACTCGGGCGGTTAACTCAGCGGTAGAGTGCCACCTTCACACGGTGGAAGTCGCAGGTTCGAACCCTGCACCGCCCACCAGTTCGATCACCACGAAACAGCAGCACGATGTGCTGCTTTTTTTTGCCTGCGTTTTTGCCAGCGTTTCTGTCTTCGTGACACGAGCCGACGCGCCCGCCCGTTGGCTGCCATCGCGCGGTGACCGGAGTCATCATTCGCCGCAGATATAGTTGATCGGCATGCCCAGCATTCAACTCTCTTCGACCCGCGCGCTGGCCGTGCTGTGCGCCGTTGCCGCCTGCGCCACCGCGCACGCCGGCCCGCCCGACGGCGACCTGTTCGGCTACAAGCTCGGCGCACCGTATGCCGTCGGCGAGTTGACGCAGCAGCGCACGCGCGTCTCGCCGATGGTCGAGATGGTGATCGACAAGCCCGACAGGGCGCCCGAGTTCAAGGCGGTCGAACTGCTCGCGACACCGAAGAGCCTGACGCTGCTCAGCGTGCACGGCGTCGCCGACTTCCCCGATGAAGCCCAGGCGCGCGCGTTCGCGGCCCGCCAGTCCGCGCAGATCGCCAGCGCCTACGGCGACAAGTGCCCGAAGAGCCCGTCCTTCATGAACGACCTGGTGAAGCTGCTGTGCCCGGGCGGGCTGGAGCTGTCGCTGTCGTACTACCCGCCGGATGCATCGCGGGTGCAGCACAAGGTGCACCTGGGCCTGCGATTGGCGCCCGACAGCGAGGCCGGGCGCCGCCTGAGCCGCCTGGCGGAACAGGAATCGACGGCGCCAGCCGTCGATGTGGATTCGGCGCAACGCGGCGACAAACCAAAAGCCGATACCCCGGCCGCGAAGCAGTCGCCGCAATAGGCGCCCGAACGGGCTCCTTCTTCAAAAACTTGAGCGTTCCAATCGTCAGGATTGGCAGGCTTTCGCCTTGCTTATTTCCGAGCGCAATCAAGGACTTATCGTCAGCCAGAGGCGGTTTTGTAGCGAAAACCTACGAGTCTGTAACTGAATCCGAAACATGTTGGACGTCGGATAAACCCTACATCGCCCCATCGTGTTTTCCGATGGATCGGGACATCCCCCTCTGCCACCCCCGTGAACAAGGGGGTGCCGCCCGCATTCGAACGCTTGCAAAAACAAAAGCCCCTGATCTGACCTCCCGTAACAGGGCTCACCTCTGGCTGTTCAAAGATTCGTCCCAGCCGTCGAAACAGGGATGCCGCATCGACGGGCGCAGGGATTGGCCCGGCGTTTGGATTGGCTAGAGGAGCTATCGAATGAGTTGGTTTCACAAGGTGTTGGGCGCGTTCTGCGTGACGGCCGTGCTGGCCGGATGCGGCGGGTCCTCGACGGATCAAGGCACGGATGCGGCGGATGCCGCGGGTGCCACCGAATCGGCCGCGGCCATCGGCACGCGCTACACGCTGACGGTGTCCGGCCAGGCCGGCGGCCTGATCGGCACGCAGCCCGCAGGCATCGTCTGCGGCGAAGGCAACACCCAGTGCTCCGCGAGCTTCGCGGCCGGCACGCAGGTGATGATAGGCACGCGTGCCAGCAGCGGCTACACGTTCAAGGGCTGGAGCGGCGGCTCGTGCACCGGCACCGAGTTCTGCTACGTGACGATGAACCAGAACCGCACGGCGACCGCGAGCTTCGTCTCGACCGCCACGCCCACCCCGACACCCACGCCGACGCCGACCCCCACGCCGACGCCGACGCCGACTCCCACGGTCACTTACCCGCTGCAACTCACCGTCACCGGCAGCGGCTCGCTGACGTCGAGCCCGGCCGGCGTGTCGTGCAGCGCGTCGTGCACCAGCGTCTTCTACTCGGGCACGCCGGTCACGCTGAACCCGGCACCGGCTGCCGGCTACAGCTTCAGCGGCTGGAGCGGCGCCTGCTCGGGCACCGGCACCTGCACGGTGCAGATGAATGCGGCGGCTGCGGTCGGCGCATCGTTCACCGCCACCTCCACCGGCGGCGGTTCGGGCGGCACCGGCGGTACCGGCACCGCGCCGGGCACCGGCACCGGCAAGGCTTACTTTGTCGCGACGACCGGCAGCGACAGCAACGCCGGCACGCTGGCGGCACCGTTCAAGACCATCAACAAGGCGGTCGGCCTGGCCAGCGCCGGCGACACCATCGACGTGCGTGCCGGCACCTACACCGAGAGCGTCGTGATCCGCCGCCAGGGCAGCGCCACGAAGTGGATCTCGCTGCGCGGCTACAACGGCGAGCGCCCGGTGATCAAGAGCACCAGCGCCGGCCCGACCGTGTACTTCTACAACTCGGCCTGCGATGAAGACGCGGTCGGCGACGGCAGCGGCAACACCGACTGCTACCCGATGTACTGGGTGGTGCAAGGCCTGGAGATCCAGGGCAGCGCCGCCGGCGGCAGCGACGGCAACGCGATCAAGATCGACACGCCGAAGGTCAAGCTGGTGGGCAACCGCCTGTGCTGCAGCGTCGCCGACATCGTCAAGCTGGTGCGCACCTCCAACGACGTCGAAGTGCTCGACAACGAGATCTGGCAAGACCCGTCGAAGGTCACGCCGGGCAGCAACGCCCAGGGCGTCGACATCGTCGGTGCGGACCGCGTGCGCGTCGCCGGCAACTACATCCACGACGTGCCGGACATCGGCATCTACGCCAAGGGCAATGCCCGCAACCCGATCTTCGAGAACAACCGCCTCGTCAACATCGGCAACGCCAACAACGGCCATGCGCTGATGCTGGGCCAGGAGACCGACGACTACCGCCTGGTCGACGGCACGTACGAGACCTATGACGGCATCGTCCGCAACAACGTCGTGGTCGGGTCCACCTGGGCCTGCCTCGCGACCTCTTCGTCGAGCAACGCCCGCTTCTACAACAACAGCTGCTACGACACCGGCAAGCTGATGCACGGCTCGATCTTCCTGTCGAACGAATCGGAAGTGGGCCAGGCCGGCACCAACGTGTACTTCGGCAACAACATCGTCTACGGCTCGTCGGCCAAGCCGGTGGTGAAGATCGGCTCCAACGCGATGACCGACTACAAGACGCTGGTCTTCGACCACAACGTCTACTACACCAGCACGGGCAACCCGACCTTCTCGTCCGACTCGTTCAGCGGCGTCAACTTCGCGACCTGGCTGACCAAGTACAAGGCGCTGAGCGGCCGCGACGACAGCGGCAGCAAGGTGGCCGATCCGAAGTTCTCGACCACGACGGGCAGCACCCCGCTGACGCTGTCGACCGGCAGCCCGGCGATCGATGCCGGCGCGAGCCAGTCGCTGTCCCCGACCGACATCCGCGGCGTGCAACGCGCCCAGGGTGCGGCAACCGACATCGGTGCCTACGAGTACTGATGCCTGACCAGGCGCCGGCGATCCTGCCGGCGCCTTCCTCGATCAACACACGCGGCCGATGCGGCCGCACGAAGCCCAGCCCGGCGATCCACGCGATCGGGCCTGGACCGGGCTTGTCTGGAGCTAGTCAATGAACAGGGTGAACAAGGTGTTCGGTGCGATGTCGCTGGCGATGATGCTGGCGGCTTGCGGCGGCGGAAGCAACGGCAACAACGCGACGAGCGCTGCCTCCGAAGTCGATCCCGAACTGGCTGCCGCCGGCGCCACCGAGAGTGCGCAGGCCGTCGGCGACAGCGCCTACTACCAGGCGCGTCCGATCACCGTCACGGTGACCGGTCCCGGCATGGTGGGCAACATGGTGAGCGGCGTGCTCGGGCCGATGAACTGCGGCAACGGCGGCACGGCCTGCTCGGTGAAGTACACCAAGTACACCTCGGTGCTGCTGGGCGCGTTGCCCAACACCGGCATGGTGTTCCTCGGCTGGGGCGGCGCCTGCTCCGGCACGGCCAACACCTGCACGCTGAACAACAGCCAGTCGCGCGCGGTCACGGCCAAGTTCGGCCCGGCCGGCACGACCACCCCGCCGACCGCCCCCACCACCTACAAGCTGAACGTCAGCACCAGCGGCTCCGGCACGGTGGCCTCGGGCGCCGGCGGCATCAACTGCGGCGCCGACTGCACCGAAGACGTGACGCCGAACGCCGCCGTCACGCTGACCGCCACCCCCGCCGCCGGCTTCAAGCTGAGCGCCTGGGGCGGCGACTGCTCCGGCAGCGCCAGCACCTGCAGCATCACGATGAGCCAGGCGCGCGACGTCAGCGCGGCCTTCGTCGTCGCCGACACGACCGCGCCGACGGTGGCGAGCGCCACCCCCGGCGCCGGTGCGACCGACGTCGCGGTGACCGCGCCGGTCAAGGTGACCTTCAGCAAGACGCTGGACTGCTCGACCGTCTCGGGCCAGACCTTCAAGGTCGGCTCGGTCTCGGGCTCGATCGCCTGCACCGGCAACACCGCGACCTTCACGCCGACCGCCGCCCTCGCGACCGCCGCGCAGTACCCGGTGGCGCTGACCGCCGGCACGAGCGGCATCAAGGACACCGCCGGCAACGCGCTGGCCGGCACGACCAGCTGGAACTTCACGACGGCCGCGGCGACCACGACGCCGCCGACCACGCCCCCCACCACGCCGCCGGCGACCGGCGGTGCCTTCAGCTTCCTGGCCTACGGCGACAGCCGCTCGGGCAACGGCTGCGGCGGCAACACCGTGCACATCGGGCTGGTGAACCGGATGGTCAATGAATCGGCCGCCTTCGTGTTCAACCTCGGCGACATGGTCACCGGCTACGACAAGTCCACCAACTGGGTGCAGCGCGGCGATTGCCCGAGCGACGCCTCGAAGGGCAGCTTCAAGGAAATCATCGCGCCGCTGCAGAACAAGACGCCGGCCGCGGGCCTGTCGACGTACTACTTCCCGGTGGTCGGCAACCATGACGACAACTTCGGCGACGGCTGGTATCCGGACAAGTTCGGCAACGGCTTCTGCGACGTGTTCGACCCGAAGAAGGTCGGCATTCCGAACCACACGCAGAACAAGGCGTACTTCAAGGACTGGACCACCTCGAGCGTCACGCACTACACCGACGACCAGTTCTACCAGCTGGCCTGCGCGAAGACCCGCAGCGGCGTCTATCCGGACTACATGTACTACTCGTTCGACTACAAGGGCACGCACTTCGTGGTGCTGCGCCTGAACTCGGACTACTACGACCTGAACGAGTGCTCGAGCAACTGCACGGCCGCCAACGAAGGCAACTACGACGCGTACTACTACAAGCACCAGCTCGACTGGCTGCGCTACGACCTGGCGCAATCCTCGGCCAACGCCGCGATCCAGAACACGATCGTGCTGATGCACGCGCCGCTGATCTCCTATTCGGACGGCCATGCGCCGAACGCCTCGTGGCCGACGCTGATCAAGGACTTCAGCAAGCACCCGAAGGTGAAGATGGTGATCTCGGGCCACAGCCACGTGTACGAGCGCTCGGTGCCGGTGTATGCCGACGATGCGAACCCGAACGGCGTGCGTGACGATGCCAAGGGCACCGTCTACACGGTGACCGGCGGTGGAGGCTCGGCGCTCGCGGGCTTCAACAAGGTCGGCGCGCTGAACGCGAAGGCCACCGCGGCCTACCACTACATGCGCATCGATGTCGACGGCGGCAAGGTCAGCGTGAAGACGATCGGCCAGGACGGCGCGGTGCTCGACACCTTCTCGACGCGCTGATCGGGTCCATCCGACGAGGCCCGGCGTGCGTTGCACGGCCGGGCCTCTTTCATCCGTGAAGCACTTTCGGAAGCAATTCTCGAACAGTCGCTTTGGTAACGATTCGACTCGACAGACCACTCAATGAAGTGGCGGCGGGGCCGAAACAGGTCAGGTCACGCGGACCTTGCGATGGGTGCAAGGCCGGACGTGGTTGGAGCAGGGAATGAAGAGTTTGAGCAAGACGGCCGGCGCATGCCTGCTGATGGCGCTGCTGGCTGCATGCGGCGGTGGTGGTGGTGGCGGCAGCGATGCCGCGGAGGCGGTTCGTGCGGCCGATGACGCCGTGACGGTCGGGCAGGCGACGGCCCCGTCGACGAACCCGGACGATGCGGCGACACTCCCGGTGGTCGCCCAGGACGCGGCACCGACGCACGATGCGGCGGGCGGCGCCGAATCGGTCTCCGGGCCGGTCTCCGAGTTCGTCGCCAGCGTCGCGACCGACGCGTGGGTGCAGACCTGGGACGACGCGGAACTGGATGCCTACTATCCGCTGCGCCCGATCCGGGTGCTGGTGACCGGCCAGGGCACGGTGGGCAACTCGGTGCGCGGCAACGCCGGCACGATGAGCTGCGTGCAGGGCGGCACCAACTGCAACGCGATCTACACGAAGTACAAGACGGTGCTGCTGAGCGCGGTGCCGAAGGCCGGCCAGGTGTTCCGCGGCTGGGGCGGTGCCTGCATCGGCTCCGGCACGCGCGACACCTGCGAGATCCGCAACTACATGCTGCACAACGTCACCGCGACCTTCGGTCCGGCCTGAAGCTGGGGGGAGACCGCCGCGGGGAACGGGCCTGCCGGCCTCTAAACTGGCGGCATGGCACCGACCCCTTCCCTGCGCGCCGCCGAGCTGCGCGCCCAGCTGAACCACCACGCGCACCTCTACTACGTGCTCGACGCACCGGCCCTGCCGGACGCCGAGTACGACAAGCTGTTCCAGGAGCTGCAGGCCCTCGAAGCCGCGCACCCTGAACTGCTGACCCCGGACTCGCCGACGCAGCGTGTCATCGGTGCGGTGCTGCCGTGGCTGACGCCGGTGCACCACGTCGTGCCGATGCTGTCCATCACGACGGAGACCGACACGACCGAGGGCGGCGCGATCGCATTCGACGCCCGCGTGCGCCGCGAGCTGGGGCTGAAGGAAGGCGACGCGCCCGTCGACTACAACGCCGAGCTGAAGTTCGACGGCCTGGCCATCAACCTGCGCTACGAAGACGGCGTGCTGGTCCAGGCGGCCACGCGCGGCGACGGCGAGACCGGCGAGGACGTCACGCACAACGTGCGCACGATCGGCCAGATTCCGTTGCGCCTGCGCGGGGATGCGCCGCCGGTGCTCGAGGTGCGCGGCGAGGTCTACATGCGCCGCGACGCCTTCGAGGCGCTGAACGAGCGCCAGCGCAGCAAGGGCGACAAGACCTTCGTGAACCCGCGCAACACCGCGGCCGGTGCCATCCGCCAGCTCGATTCGCGCCAGGCGCGCGACAAGCCGCTGAGCTTCTACGCCTACGGGCTGGGCGAGGTGCAGGGCTGGGCGCTGCCGGCGACGCAGTCGGGCCTGCTGGATGCGCTGGCGGGCTTCGGCCTGCCGGTCAACGAGCTGCGCACGGTGGCCACCGGCACGGCCGGCCTGGTCGCCTTCCACCAGCGCGTGGCCGAGGCGCGCGACGGCCTGCCCTTCGACATCGACGGTGTCGTCTACAAGGTCGACTCGCGCGAGCTGCAGCAGAAGCTCGGTTTCAAGACCCGCGAGCCGCGCTGGGCGGTGGCCCACAAGTACCCGGCCCAGGAGCAGGTGACGACGCTGCTGGCCATCGACGTGCAGGTGGGCCGCACCGGCAAGTTGACGCCGGTGGCGCGGCTGGACCCGGTCTTCGTCGGCGGCACGACGGTCAGCAACGCGACGCTGCACAACGTGTTCGAGATGCGCCGCAAGGGCGTTCGGGTGGGCGACAAGGTGATCATCCGCCGTGCCGGCGACGTGATCCCCGAGGTCGTCGGGCGCGTGCCGGGCGCGCGCGCGGGCTATGTCCCCAACTTCCACATGCCGAGGGCCTGCCCGATCTGCAAGAGCGAGGCGACCCGCGAGAAGGGCGGCATCGAATACCGCTGCACCGGCGGCGTCTTCTGCCCGGCGCAGCGCAAGCAGGCCCTGCTGCACTTTGCCGGCCGCCGCGCGATGGACATCGAGGGCCTGGGCGACAAGCTGGTCGAGCAGCTCGTCGATGCCGGCATCGTGTCGAGCCTGCCCGGGCTGTACAAGCTCGGCGTCGCGAAGCTGGCGGCGCTGGACCGCATGGCCGACAAGAGCGCGCAGAACATCGTCGATGCGCTGGAGAAGAGCAAGACGCCGACGCTCGCGCGCTTCCTGTTCTCGCTGGGCATCCGCCAGGTCGGCGAGACGACGGCCAAGGACCTGGCGCGCCACTTCGGCACGCTGGACAAGCTGATGGCAGCCAGCGTCGAGCAGCTGCTGGAGGTGCCCGACGTGGGCCCCATCGTCGCGGCCAGCGTGCAGACCTTCTTTGCCCAGCCGCACAACCGCGAGGTCATCGAGCAGCTGCTGGCGGCTGGCGTGCAACCCCGGGAGAGCGTGGGCGAGGGCGACGACCGCCCGCGCCCGCTGCTCGGCAAGACGCTGGTGCTGACCGGCACGCTGCCGGTGTGGTCGCGCGACGAGGCGAAGGACGCGATCGAGGCGGCCGGCGGCAAGGTGTCCGGCTCGGTCTCGAAGAAGACGCACTATGTCGTCGCCGGCGAAGAGGCCGGCAGCAAGCTCGAGAAGGCGCGCGAGCTGGGCGTCGAGGTGATCGACGAGGCGGCGTTGCGGGCGCTGCTTCAGTAGCCCGGATGTCAATCCGGGGTGTGATCGGACGAATCCCGGATTGGCATCCGGGCTACGACACGGCGTGCACCGCCATCGCGAGCAGCGCCAGGCACCAGACGATCAGCGCGCCCGCCGGCAAATCGAACGCCGACGACAGCGCCAGCCCGATCGCATAGCCCGCCACGCCGATCCCATACGCCAGCGCCAGCCGCCGCGACTCGCGGTGCTTGCGCGTGCCCAGGCTCGGCACGATCAGCGTCGCGAACACCAGGTAGACGCCGACCAGCTGCACCGACACCGTGACTGCCAGCGCGAACAGCAGGTAGAAGCCGGCCCGCTCGACCAGCGCGCGCGCGCCGAACCACAGCCCGAGGATCGCGAGCGTCACCACCGCCGGGATCGCCAGCTGCGCATAGCCGACCCACAGGATCTGCCCGGCCAGCAGGTCGCGCAGGTGCTCGCCGCCATGCGGGTTCTTCGCCAGCAGCAGGATGCCCGCGGTGGCCGCCAGCACGAACAGCACGCCGATCTGCGCTTCCTGCACGTCGGGCCACTTCTTCTCGGTCCAGGTCAGCAGCAGCGCACCGGCCAGCGCGGCGAGTGCCGCCGCCACCTGCACCTGCCAGCCGCCCGGGTCGATGTCGAGCAGCCCGGCGACGATCACACCGAGTGCGGCGATCTGCGCGATCGCCAGGTCGATGAAGACGATGCCCTTGCGCAGCACCTGCGCACCCAGCGGCACGTGCGTCGCGACGACCAGCAGCCCGGCCGCGAAGGCCGGCGCGAGGATCGCGAAATCGATAGGAGCCACCATCATTTGGCCGCCTCCAGCAGCAGCGCGATGCTGCTGTCGAACAGCCCGAACAGGTCGCTCGCCTTGTCGTTGCCGCCGACGGTGAACGGCAGCGCGACGGCCGGGATCTTCGCGTGCTCGGACAGCCACTTCGATGCGCGCGGGTCTTCGTACGCCGCACGCACCACCATCTTCGCCGGCTGCTGCGCGAGCAGGGCGCTCAGTTCGGTCAGGTGGCCGGCGCTCGGCTCGACGCCGGGCTTCGGCTCCAGCGTCGCGACCTCGCGCACGCCGAGCCAGTTCCACAGGTAGCCCATGTTCTTGTGGTGCGCGACGACCACCACGCCCTTCAGCGGCTTCGCCTGCGCCTCCCAGCGCTGCTGTGCCGCGGCCCAGCGGGTGTTGAAGTCCTGCAGCCGTTGTTGGTACGTGGCCGCGTTGGCGGCGTCGAGCTGCGTCAGCCGCGCGCCGAGCGCGGCCGCCACCTTCGCGATGTTGCGCGGGTCCTGCTGGATGTGCGGATTGCCTTGCGCATGCACGTCGCCGTCACCGCGGTCCAGGCGCGTGGGCACCTCCAGCGGCGTGACGAAGCGGCCGGCCTCGAACATCGCCGGCGCACCGGGCGACAGCTTCGCATTGCCCGACTGCTGGATGAGCACCGGCAGCCAGCCGATCTCCAGCTCCATGCCGGTGCACACCAGCAGGTCGGCGCCGCGCACGCGGGCGATCAGGCTGGGGCGGGCCTCGATGTGGTGCGGGTCTTGCAGCGCGGTGGTGGCCGACGCCACGTTGAGCTTGTCGCCGCCGAGCTCTTTCGCGAGCGCGGCCCATTCGGGTTCGCAGGCGACGACGTTCAGCGCGGCCTGCGCCTGCAATGCGCAGCCGGCGAGCGCGGCCAGCGCCAGGGTCTTCAGCAAGGGAGTCATGCGGTGTCCTAGAACGAGTGGGCACCATGGGCGCCGAGGCTCATGATGTATTGAAGGAAGAGCTGCCGGTCGGTCGCGTCGCCGCGGCTGCGGTCGTTCGCGAGCTGCAGCCGGAAGCGGCTGAATTCCGACAGCGAGTAGTCGACCATCAGCGTGCTGCGTGTCGGCGTGGCGCGCTGCAGCACCGGCAGGTCGGCCGCGCTCAGCGTGCCGTCGTCGACCAGGCCGATGCCCAGGCTGCCGGCATCGAGCCGGTCGTAGCGCGCGCCGACGCGCCACTGCGGCATGAACTGATACACCGCCTGCAGGTACCAGCCGCTCTGCGTGCTGCGGTAGCCGCCGACCGCGGCGGCCTGGGCCAGCGTGCCGTCTTCGGTGCGGCGGAAGTACTCGCCTTGCAGTTTCAGGTTCTCGCGCGTCGCGTTGCCGCCCGGCGCCCATTTGTAGATCGCGTCCGCCACCCAGGTGGTGCTGTGGCCGCTGAACGACGCGCCATGGTCGTTGCCGCTGGCGTCGAGGTCCTCGTAGCGCCGGTCCTGCGCGCGTTGTCGCAGCACCGACAGGCCGGCACGCCAGCTCGCGCTGTCGCCGACGTCGTCGCCGAGGTGGGCGAACAGCGCGGCCGAGCCGATGCCGTTGCGGCCGGTGTCGTTGCCGGGGAAGGTCGCGCCGGACCCGACTTCGGCGCCCAGTTCGACGAAGCGCTCGATCGGCGCGAGCCAGTGCAGGTGCAGCCCGTCGGTCTTCAGCGGGCCGCCAAAGAAGGCCTGGTAGGCGAGCGGCGCATCGACGAAATCCCAGGCATGCGCATGCTGGCTGTTCAGGTAGCCGATCGACGACAGGAAGCGCCCGCCCGTCAGCGTGGCGCCGTCGAACAGGCCCTGGCGCTCGAACACCGCCTCTTCGACGCTGACGGTGTCGTCGCCGCTGTCGTTGGGGCTCAGCGAGAAGGTCAGGTGGCCGCTGAAGGTCGGGTCGATGGTCGCGGCGAAGCCGAGCTCGGACTCGCCGAGCTGGAAGCTGCGCCGACCCGGCCCGACCTCGCCGCCCGACGGCATGAAGCCCTGCAGCCGGTAGCGCGCCGGGTCCTGCGACAGGTTGGCGTAGGTGCCGTTGAGGATCAGCGAGATCGCCGGGTTGAAGGCCGATGCCGAGTTGGCCGCGGCGGCGGCCGGTGCCGGTGCGGGCGACGGTGGCTCGGCCGGCGCTGCGGCCGGCGCGGCCTGCTGCAATTGCAGCAGCTTCTGCTCCATCGCCTGCAGCCGGGCCTCGTAGGACTGGCGCAGGTCGGCGATGTCTTTCTTCAGCTGCTCGACATCGGAAGCCGGGTCGGCGAGCGCGTGCTGGGGCCAGGCCAGCGCGGCGGCCAGGCCCAGCGAGGAGCCCAGGCCGGCGGCCCAGGTGCGGTGGAGGTGCATGGGGTGCGTCCTGCAGACGGTCTGCGGGTGATCGAGCGCCGGCAGGCGCCCAGGGGCGCGCGTCGGCGGCGGAGACGGATCAGGCGCGCGGCGTCGGCGGCCCGCGGGCGCAGGTGGCGATCGGTGTCGCGCCGAGCCACTCGTTGGCGGGAAGGGGCGCGGCGCGCGGAACGGCGCCAGGAGTGGCCGTCCAATCGAAGTGCGCCGGCATCGTGGCATCGAGCTGCGCGAACGCGAGGCAGGCATCGCACACCTTGTCGGATTGCGACTGCCGTTCCTTGCCGGCCTGCTCCGTCGACTGCGCCGGATTCGTCGGCGCCGGCAGCCCGTGCGATAGCGCATGCGCCAGCCACAGCTGCGGGGTCAGCAGGACCGACCCGACGAGCAGGGCAAGGCGGAGGAAGCGGAGGGCGGCCATCGAAGGTGTGTTGCGCGCAGGCCGCCGAAAATAGCACACGCCGGCAGGGCCGCGTCCGATTCACGACAATGCGCGGTCGATGCGACGACCAGGGCCTGTTAACACTACGGGAAGGCTCGCGTGACTCATCAAAAGGGCACCCGCAAGGCGCACGGCGCAGCCCAGGCTTGCTGCCTGGGCAAGCCGTGC
>Ga0209050_1000269_pt1 | contig 111072 bp, 84 predicted proteins | sample Araplavi_mTSA_r2_FD_184276 | JGI IMG/M metagenome (GOLD analysis project Ga0209050, IMG submission 184276) | Arabidopsis root microbial communities from North Carolina, USA - plate scrape MF_Cvi_mTSA_r2 (SPAdes) (version 2) | ecosystem: Host-associated > Plants > Roots > Endosphere | place...
AAGGGCCGCCGCATCCTCGCTCACACCGGTGAAAAAGTCATCATCGCCCCGGATGGCCAGCCCTGGATTGTCGGCACCATGCTCGTGCAGAGGTTCGCTCCTGATGAATGGCACGAGTTCCGGGTCCTCGTGCAGGCCAACCATCATCAGCACTGGATCGATGGCCACCCGACCGCCGACGTCATCGACCTCGACGAAAAAGGCCGGGCGCTCGAAGGCGTCTTCGGCACGCAGGTCCACGTCGGCCCGCCGATGAAGATCCAGTACAAGGACTTCAAACTCCAAAAGCTCCCGGACGACCTCCCGCTGCTCAAATCCGAAGATCACCCCATCCCCGCCGGCTCCCTCGGCGTCAAACCCCAAGGCAAACTCCCCGCCGACTGGAAGCCGCCCGTCTACCCGCAGAAGTAAGACGGCCACCTTTCTCTAAAAGTTTACCGACGCTGACTGGTCTGGGCCTATAACTGGATCAGTCTCAGTCATGTTTTCTTTCCTGAAGAATTGGTCACGAACTAAAGAAAGTACCTTCAAAGCAAGGGTGGAGGAGTTCTGGCGCTGGTATGCGGAAAATGCCCAACGATTGCTGGATGCGATTGACTCCAAGAGCCTCGCCCACTTGCAGCCCGAGGTCACCGCGGCGGTGAGTAAGCTGCACCCGGATTTTTCCTGGGTCTTTGGACCGGGGCCAAATGGGCAAGGGCACTCCTTCACTCTCACCGGCGAAGGAAACCCGCATAAACAGTTGCTCGCGGCATTTTGGCAGAGCCAGGCTCCGGCGCTTCCCGGTTGGACATTCCATCCCGCGCGGCAGGCAGCGGAGTCGATTGCCGACTGGAAAATCCGGATTGGAGAATTGGACTTCGACGCGCGGGAATTCTGGCTGGCTCCACGGGTGGACGAGAACGAAAAAAAGATCGCGCTCACGGTGTGGCACCCCTTGCACTCGAAGATCGAAGCGCGGACGGAGTGGACGGCCTTGTTTCTCTTTCTCGACGAAGTGCTCGGAGAGATCGGCACCCAGAATTGGATTGGCCATATCGAATTGGGTGATCAACGTTTGGCCGATTCGATTCCACTTTCGGAGTTGCCGGCCTTGGTGGCCAGGGTGCGTGCGGAAACAAATTGGGAGAAGGGAGCGCCGGGGGAAATCTTTTCGGTCTATCGCGGGAGCAATCCTGAGCGCGGCTCGCTGCGGCAGGATGTTTTCGTCGGAACGACCTGCCAGTTTTCTCTGATCGCGGAATGTAGTGGAGGTATGCTCGATCCCGATCCGCTCGAAGGATACGGGGCGGACTATATGTTCCTGGCGTTCGACATTCGGATCTTACCGGAAAAGAATGAAGCGCACCGCCGAGGAGAGATCGAGGATGCTTTGACTGCCGCACTAGATCGGGAAATGCGGGGGCGCGTGCTTGGCGGGGCCATGGGCCTGCAGTATGGCTATATCGATCTTTTGTTATGGGACGGGAAGGAGAGCGTCGAAACCGTCAAGCGAGTCGCTTGGGAACAAGGCCTGCCGAAAGGAACGACGCTCGAATATTTCGCCAAGGCGCGGCGGCGTGATCGCATTCGGCTTTGATCGCGTTCCCTCATTTCCATTTCGGCGTCGCGCACGAAAGTGGGATGGCGCGGGCGATGCAGGGGCGTTTTGTTAGATAGCCTGCCCACATGACCACTCGCTTCCTCTCCCATGCTTTCAGCTGCTGGTTGGGGTACGGGCTGCTCTGTGCGGTGTCATTTGGCGCGGAGCAGCCGCTCACGACGGCGCTGGCTGTGCGTTCGTTGCCCCCGGAGGTGGCGGCCAAAAAGCTGCCGGTCGAGCTGCGGGGAACCGTGATTTTTATCGAAGGGCCGAATGGAGCGATCGTGCTCCAGGATGAAACCGCGGGAACCTATTTCCGCGGCCGGAACGAGACAACCTTGCGGCCGGGTGATGACGTGAAGGTCAAGGGCGTGACCACCCCGGGCAACTATCTGCCCGGGATCGAGCAGGCGATTTACGAGAAGCTGGGGCAGCGGGAACTGCCATCCGTGGTTTCGGCGACGTATGCGGATTTTGTATCCGGCCGGTATTTTTTCCAACGCATCGCGGTGGAGGGGATCGTGCAGGCCGTGACGGCCACGGCCGATGAAACGCGCTCGATCTTATCCCTCGCGATGGGACGGGATCTTCTGGAGGTGCGCATCTGTGTGCCGCCGGAGGAAGGGCGGCGGCTGGTCGACAGCCGGGTGCGCATCGAGGCCGTGGCTTCGGGCGGCATTAATCAGCGGCGCCAACTCGTACAGCCTATCGCCTGGGTGCACGATTGGAGCGGGCTGCAGGTCTTGGAAGCCGCGCCGCCGGAGCGCGAAGTGCCGATGATTTCCGGGAGCAAGCTGCTCGCTTTCGATGGGCTCGGCGCGAACGGGCATCGGGTGCGCGTCGCCGGCACGGCGCTCGCCGCGTTTGCCAATGGCGAAGTGTTCATTCGTAATGAGACGATGGCGCTGCGCCTGCAATTTCCGCCCTCCGTCCCGCTGAGCGTGGGCTCGCGGGTCGAGGCGATCGGTTTTCCGAAAATGCAGCGCTTCAGCGCTGCTCTGGTCAGCGCCAGTGTCGTCCGGCACGAATTTGGACAGCCGCCATTTCCGGTCGGAGTGAGCTTGGGCGATCTTCTGCGCGGCGCGTATGACAACGATCTCGTCGCGATCACCGCGATTGTTTCCGGCTATTTCCGCGCGGAGGAAGGCGATGTGCTGGTGCTCCAGGAAAGCGGCCAGACCATCCGCGCCCAAGTGCCACCGCTGGGGCAGGAGCTGCCGGTGGGCGCGCGGGTGCGAGTCACAGGTATTTGCCAGGTCGAGTCGAATACCGCCTCTGGGGTCGAATCGCGGCCGCGCTCGGTGAGCCTGCGGAGCCGGATGGCTGCCGATGTGACCGTGCTCAACGCGCCCGCCTGGTGGACGACCCGGCGGCTCGCGCTGGTCGTGGGCGTGCTGCTGTTCGTGGTGGTGTTCGCCAGCCTCTGGATCGCCGTGTTGCGGCGCCAGGTCCGCCGGCAGACCCGGGCGCTCCGGCGCCAGATCGAGCATGAAGCCACCCTGGAGGAGCGGCAGCGGATCGCGCGGGAATTCCACGATACGCTGGAGCAGGGACTCACCGGCCTCGCCCTCCGGCTCGAAGGCGTGCAAGCGCGCGGCATCGACGAAAAGAACGGCCAGCTGTTGCGCGCCTCGCGCCGTTTGATCTCCCAGATTCAGGCCGAGACGCGCAGCCTCGTTTCGGAGTTGCGCGAGCCGGCGCAGGAGTTGGCCGACATCGCGGCCGCGCTGCGGGCGATGGTGGAGGAGCATCCCGGAGGCGGCGAACCCGCGCTCATTTTGAAAGCCGCCGCGGTCCTGCCGCCACTCCCTTCGCGCACCGTGCACCATCTGCGCATGGTCGCCCGCGAGGCCGTGACCAATGCGCTGAAACACGCCCACGCGCGCCAGATCCAGCTCGCGGTGGAGCTGCAAGACGGACGCTTGAGGCTGACGATCGCGGACGACGGTTGCGGCTTCGATCCCGCCGCGCCCCGGAGCCGGCACGCCGGACACTTCGGCTGTATCGGCATCGAGGAGCGCTGCGAAAAAATCGGCGCTACCGTGCGTTGGAACTCCACTCCCGGCCAGGGCACCATCGTGGAAGTCGAACTGCCGGGCGAAACCACCTCCGTATGACTGCGCCACTGACCGTGCTCATCGTCGACGATCACTTCGTCGTGCGCAGCGGCCTGGCCGCATCGCTGGAAGTCGAGGACGATGTCGAGGTCATCGGCGAAGCCAAACGGGGCGACGAAGTGTTGGCCATCTATCAAGTCTGCCGCCCGGGCGTGGTTTTGATGGATTTGCAGCTGCCCGGCCTCAGCGGTGTGCAGGCCACCGCCGTTCTCCGCGCGCACGATCCGCACGCGCGCATCCTGGTTTACTCCACCTTCACCCACGATGACGAAGTGCAGTCGGCCCTTGATGCCGGGGCCGCGGGCTTTGTGCCAAAATCCGCGCCGCGCGCTGAATTGCTTGCCGCTCTGCGGTGCGTGGCCGCCGGTGGCACTTACCTCCCGCCCGAAGTCTCGCAACGTCTCGCGAACCTGCGCCTGCGTGCCGCGATCACTCCACGCGAGCGCGAAATCCTCGCCTTGATCGCCAACGGCCACGCCAACAAACAAATCGCCGCGCTGTTCGAAATCTCCGAGGACACCGTGAAACGCCACGTGAGCCATATCCTCGAAAAACTCAACGTGCACGACCGCGCCCAAGCCACCGCGGAAGCCATTCGGCGCGGCATCATCAAGGTGTAAGCATCGCCGCTTCTTTCGCGCACGATCGTGTGATCTCGCCGAGATTGAGGCGGGCTCCCAGCTGCGCCAGCCTGCAGCAACCATGCGAACCGCCCTCCCATCCCTCGCGCTGCTTGCCTCCGTCGTCGCCGGCTTCGGAGCGAACGCCCCGATCTGCCTGACCGCAAACCAACTGTCGATCGCCACAGGCCAGCCTTCGCTCGTGCTCATGTTGAGCGGCTCCGTGCAGATCCCGGTGTGGTCCTTGTCGGGTGGCACCGTAGGGCAATCCGTCGCCGGCCTCGTGACCGGCCTTCCCAGCGAATGCACCGCCGTGAAGATCGAGATCGTGGTGACCACGGTGGATGCGGCGACGAGCCCCGAGCTTGAGGACGTCTACCGGGTCCACCTCTCGCAGATGGTGGAGGACGCTCCGTTCACGGCTCCGTATGATCTAGGCAATCCCGTGCGCACCGCGCTTCCCGCCGCTCCGTTCTACTCCCGGACCATCGTCCTCGAGTCCTACCACGAAATCGTACCGAACGCGCCGGTGTGGGTGCGGATTCAGCGGGAGCCCGGCGATTCCGCCGACACCTTCACCAGCCCCACCGGGCTGGCCCTGGTCAAAGTGACCCCCGTGGATCCCCCCGCGAAACCGCAGGTCGTGCAGGATGTGAGCGGCTACAATTCGTGGCCGATGCTCCAGGCCCTCGGAGAAAAGCTGGTCTGCGTCTACAGCCGCGGCAAGGCGCACACGATCAATGACGACGACCGCGCCGTCTACGCACGCACTTCCCCGGATGGTGGAAAAACGTGGACTGCGGAAACGCTCGTAGCGAATACGCCGGGCTACGGCGAGGTCGAAGTCGGCAAGGGGCTGGATTCCACCGGAGCGATGCTCCTCTGGGTTCGCCGCATGAGCAAATCGGCGTCTTTCCACGATCTCTACCGCACCACCGATGGCGTGACCTTCACGCTCGTGACGACCCCAAAGCTCGCTGTAAATCCCATCCAGATCACCGACGTTTTCACCGTCCCCGAGGTCGGGCTCATGGCCCTGTGGTTTGCTGGGAACTATGGCAACGATGGCACCAGCCACTCCTGGGGCACGCTGACCAGCAAAGACAACGGTGCCACCTGGACCCAAACCCCCATCGAGTCCGGGCTGACCAAAGCGCAGTGGCCGACCGAGCCCGCCGCGGTCTACCTCGGCGACGGCAGAATCCTCGCCATCGCCAGAACCGAACTGGGGGGCAACTCCACCGCACGGTCGCAATTCCAGATGGTCTCCTCAGACTCCGGCGCGACGTGGACTCGCACCCAAACTAACATTGGCGATGTCCTCGCCTCCACGCCGAGCCTGATCTTCGACGCCAACACCGGTTTGCTCAGCAACTACTACTATCAACGCGGCAAGGGCGGCGTCCTGCGGCGCCGGGTCGTCGATCCCGCCACCGTGTTTGGCCATTCGCTCCACTGGCCGGCCTCCGAAGCCGTCGCCACCGGCAGCCAGAGCACCTGGGATGCGGGCAACGTGAACGCCACCGCGATCAAAGGCACCCACTACCTCTCCTTCTACTCCGGCAAAGCCCCCGACACCGCGATCCTGGTCTCCGTACTCCCCGGCGAGCCGCGAAAATAGCGCGAGAGGTCCGCTGGGAAACGGCCTGCCTCCGGCGGCCTCGATTTCTTGCTTTGGAATAGTAGCATGGAGTCCAGAACCTGCTTCCAGACGGCGCGTTACTCGCATGAACCCATCTCTGCCCAGCTTCTCGTCGTCGATCCTGCCTTCCCGGAAAGCGTGGGCCCGCCTTGCCGCCATTCTTTTCCTGAGCTGGGTCGCAGTGGGCGCTGCTTCGGCCGCGCTCTACGTGGACGATACACTGCAAGTCACCGATGATACCGGCGCTCCCGGGTTGAGCGCTGGCGACACCGTCACCTTTGCCTCGGGGGAGGCCGGGCAGACGGCTGGCCTGACGTTCGGGACCGATGCTTTCAGCGATATCGCCAGCGCCATCGCGGCGGCCAGCAGTGGCGAAACGATTTTCGTCGCGCGCGGAAATTACGTGCTGGGGAGCGCGATCGTGGTGAACAAACCGATCACCCTGCTGGGCGCTCAGGCCGGGGTCGATCCACGGCCCAGCATGGGCACCACCCGAGTGGTCGGTTCGTCCGACGAAAGTATCGTGGATGCCAACAACCAGTCTTTCGTCTTCAATGTCACCGCGTCCCAGGTCACCATCGATGGCTTTGATCTGAAAAATGCCGCGTCGTCGGTGATCGATGCCGCTGGGTCGGTGGCGCTTTCCTCAGTCAGTATTCGGAACAACTTCATTCACAATTCCAACACTGCTGGAGGCGCGAATGGTATTCGCCTGCTCGCCGTCGATAATGCCCTGATCGAGCGCAACCGCGTTTTCGTCGTGGCCAACTCCGGAGTTCAGCTCGGAACCACCGCCGCCGGGGCTCCCACCAATGCCATCGTGCGCTTTAACGAAATCCACGATCTCGGTTCGGGCGGGACCACCACTTCCGCCATCTACGTCTTCGCCTCGGTCGGCAGCACCCTGTCGACCGTTCCTGTGCTCAATGCGCTGATCAAAGGCAATCTCATCTACAACCACTTCGGCAACGACGCGATCAAGCTCGGCTCCACCAATGCCGCCGCCCCGGATCGAAACGTGAGTGGGGGGGTGATCGAGGACAATATCGTGCACGACCTCGCCCAGGATGGCATCACGATCAATACCAGCAACACCACGGTTCAGCGCAACGAAGTCTATCACAGCTTCAGTTCAAATGGGGCCATCTACGTCGAGCAGGGGGGGAGCGGGGTCTCGATCCGGAACAACTACGTCCACGACAATTCCGCGGGGTTGGCGGCAGTCTTGATCGGGCTTTCGGGTCGGCCGGCCAGTCCGACGGGGATGGTCGTCCAGCTCAACCGGATCGAGAGCAACACGAATAACTTTGTCTTCTTCCGCGATAACACCGCCGGCACGGCCACGTGCGATGCTTCTGCAAATTGGTTTGGTTCCGCCAACCAGGCCTCCGTGGCGGCCTCGGTCAAATCGACCGCGGGTAGCACCAGCACCACCAACCGCGTGGATTTCACCCCCTGGCTCGGTTCCGGCACGGATGCCGATCCCGCTACTCCCGGTTTTCAGCCCGAGCTTATCACGCTCGTGGCCGCACCTTTGACGGTGTGCCTTCAGAGCGGAGGCGGGGGGCGCATCGAGGAAGGGTCCGCCCTCGCCGCCATCGGTGGAACCGTGAACGTCATCGGGGGGCCTTACACGGAGAACTTGAACGTCAATCGTGCCGTCACGGTGAACTTGCCCGCCACGGCTTCGGTGACTGGAAACATCAGCCTTTCCAATGGCGGCCGGTTGATTGGTTCGGGCACGGTGAATGGAACCGTGGGGGTGGCGGATGCGATCCTCGCACCCGGGACGAATGGCCCGGCCGTTTTGCCGGTGAGCTCGGCCACGCTCTTGGCTTCCTCCACCTTCGCCGTCGATCTCAATGGAACCACCGCCGGCACCGGCTACGATCAGCTTAGCGCGACTGGCTCCGTCACTCTCGGCGGCGCGACGCTCTCCCTCTCTGCTTCAGTCCCTCCGGCTTTGGACAGTACCTTTAACATCGTCCACGCCGGGTCTTTGACCGGGACATTCAACGGGTTGCCGGAAGGGGGCATCCTGCTCGCGGGGCCGTCTGCCTTTGCGGTGCACTACTCGGCCACCGATGTGACGCTGACGGCCGTTTCCTACAACCTGCGCCCGACGATCGACACCATTTCGGGCGTCACCCTTTACAAGGGCGACGGCCAGCAAAACGTCAGCCTCACCGGAATCTCCGCCGGTCCCGGCGAAAGCCAGAACCTCACGGTCACGGCCGTCTCCAGCAATCCCGGCCTCATTCCCAATCCGACCGTCACCTATCAGTCCCCCGACGCGACCGGCTCGCTTTCCTGCACCCCGACGCCGGGGGCCACCGGCAGTGCGGACATCACGGTCACGGTGACCGATGACGGTGGCACGCCCAACGGCAGCATCAATACGAAGTCGGTCACCTTCACCGTCGACGTCCTCTTCCGGAATTTCGCCCCGACGATCAATACCGTCTCCAGCCCCACCGTCTCCAAAAACGACGGTGAACAGACGATCGCCCTTTCCGGCATCTCCGCGGGCTCGGGTGAAAGCCAGGCTATTGCGATCTCGGCCAGCTCCAGCGACCCCACGCTCATCCCGAATCCCACGATTGTCTATCAGTCGCCCAACGCTGGCGGCACGCTGAAATACACTCCGCAGATCGGCAAGACCGGCACGGCGCAGATCACCGTCACCGTCATGGACGATGCCGGGACCGCCAATAGTGGCACCGATACCACAACCACCCAGTTTACCATCACCGTCCTGGCCCGAAATTTCGCGCCTACCTTCACCCTCGGTGCCGATCAATCCACCGCCCAGGATGCCGGCGCCCAGACCGTTGCTAATTGGGCGACCGCCATCAATCCTGGCTCGCCGGATGAAACCGCGCAGGCACTCAACTTCATCGTCGAGACCGACAAGTCCGAACTCTTCACCGTAGCTCCCGCCATCTCCTCCACTGGCACCCTGACTTACACGCCTGTGGCCACCGCGAGTGGTACCGCCACGATCACCGTGCGGTTGCACGATGACGGCGGCACGGCGAACAACGGAGCGGATACCAGCCCGGCCCGGACGTTCACGATCACCATCACCACCTACGACGAAGAGAAAGGCACCTACAATGGCCTCGTCAAAGCGGATGCCGGCGTGCTCCCCAGCCACGCGAACTCCGGCCTGATCCGCGTCGTGCACGGCAAAAAAGGCGCCCTCACCGGCAGCCTGAAATTGGGCGGCAAGACCTTCGCCTTCAAAGGAACCCTGGACAAAGGGGGCGTCGCGCATTTTGGCAAGGCGTCCGCCGCCACGACCACGCTCGCGCTCAAGCGCACGGGACTGCCCAGCCTCTTGCTCGCCCTCCAGCTCGATGTCGGTGGTGGCAGCGACCAGTTGACCGGCGCGCTCAAGGAAGATGGAACGGCCTTCGCGGTCTTCACCGCCGATCGCGCTCTTTACACCGCGAAGAAAAATCCGGTGCTCCCGTTGTTGTCCGTCCCGAGTGAGCTGCTCGGCAAATACACCGTGGTCTTCGCCGCCAAATCGCTCGCGGATCAAGGCCGCGCCGCTACCGAGTATCCCCAGGGCGACGGCATCGGTCTCCTCACCGTTTCCACCGCCGGCACCGTGAAACTCACGGGTACGCTCGCCGACGGCACCGCCGTGAGCGCCAGCAATACCCTTTCGAAAAATCAGGAGTGGCCGTTCTATGCCGTGCTGGCCAAAGGCAAAGGCTCCATCAGTGGCCTCGTGACCTTCCGCGAGACGCTCGACTTCAACCATCTCGGTCCGGCTGATCTCGATGCGGCCGATCTGCACTGGTTCAAACCGGCCGGTGCTCTCACGGCGAAATTTTATCCCGCTGGCTGGCTCACCGGGATCACCACCGATCTGCTCGGCTCAAAACTCGTGCTCCCCCCGGCCAAGGATAAGATCAGCGTCTTCCCCGACCTCCCGCTCGAAGCCCCGGGCGGAAACTGCGACGTCACTTTCGCTGACGGCAATCTGATTTCCGCGCTGCCGAAATCCGTGAACATTAGCGGCACGAACAAAGTCACCGTCATCAATCCTGCGGACGACAAACTGGCCCTGGCCATCCGCGCCACCGCGGGCGCCGTCACCGGGACTTTCATTCACCCGGTCAGCGGGAAAAAAGTCACGGCCCGAGGGGCTGTTTTCCAAAAACAAAAACGCTCCTACGGCTTCTTCCTGGGCGCTAGCGAAAGCGGTTCCTTCAGTATTGGCCGCAAGTTTTGAGCGGTTACTTGCTCAGCAGCACTTTCTTCCCTGTCTTCGCCGACTCGCGTGCGGCATCCTGGATTTCCACCGCGATCAGATTCGTCTCCAGCGACGACTCGCTGCCCTTCGGGTCGATTTCACCACGGATCACCGCGGCGAAATATTCGACCGAGGTGCCATAGGGTTGGGGCAGGGGAGCGGCGGTCTTTTCCTCCGGGCGTTTGTTCGCGGCCAGGCGGATGTCGTAGTCTGTGGGATTGATCGTCCGGATGATTCCTTTGCGGCCGTAGATTTCCACGTCCTTGCGCGGGAAGGTCCAATCCCAGGAGGCCTGGATGATGCCCTGGGCCTGCGGGTACTCGAGGATGAGCGTGGCATTGTCGTCGACCTTGGGGAAAGCCTCCGGCCGGTCGGTTTGAAAAACGGCCGTGACCGAGAGCGGGCGCTGCTGGCCCAGGAGCCAGGTCATGATCACTCCGCCGTAGCAGCCGAAATCCGAGGATGCGCCGCCACCGTTCAATTTCGGGTCGTTGAGCCAGGCCAGAAATTCCGGCTCCACCCGATCGGGCCCCGGGTGACCGAAGTGCCCCACGATCTTGGTGATCAAGCCCAGTTGCTTTTCTTGCACGGCGATGCGCTGGGCTTCCGCCAGACTCGAATACCACGTCGTTTCGAGATTGGTCAGGAGATGGATTTTGTGCTCCCGGGCCAGCGCAGCCATCCGGTCCGCCGCCGGTTTATCCACAGCCAGCGGCTTTTCCACAATCACGTGAATCCCGCGGGGCGCCGCCGCTTCGACCGCAGCCAGATGATCATAGGTGTTGGTGAAGACCCAGATCGCTTGCGGCTTTTTCTCGTCCAGCAGCTTCGGCAAGTCAGTGCCGAAGAGTGCGTCGTCGAAGTGATAGCGATCCCGATACCGGTTGGCGACCTCGCGGTTGGTTTCGTAGATCCCCACGATTTGCACCGACCCTTGGTAGGCCCGTTTGAGGAACCCATTCACATGCCCATGCACCAGCCCCGCGATGACGACTCTGATCGGCGCCGGCGAATTCGCGGCCTGCACTCCGCCCAACCCGGTCAAAAGCAAAGCCACAAGTAGAAGTCGCGGCCAAACGAGGCGCGACGAGCCGATGGGAGAAACGGTTTTGGAAATCATAGGTAGAGCGGGGAAGGGCAGTAGATGAGGTGCGCCGCTCCGGAGCGAATGCTTTTTTGCTACGCTTCCGGGTGTGTTCGAGTGAAGTACCCCGGCTGGGCTGGAGGCTTGCCTTTTTCTGGAAAAATACCGATCAAACGCCACGGACTATCCCAGTCGTTTCCCGATGCTCTCCGCGGCCGATCTCCATACGCTTAGCGACGCGACGCTCAAGCTCTACGCACCGGGTTTGCAGGCGGACAATTGGACCGAGCACGCTTTCGAGTTTCTCCTGAGGATCGTCGATGCAGACATGATCAACTACGGGAGCCTCGACCCGAAGACGGGCGATCTCGTGGCGACCACTACTTGTGATCGCAGCAGCTGGTCCGGGGCAGTAGTCGGTTTCGGCCAGTTCATGAAACTGCATCCGTTTTTCTGCTTCGACCCGAGGGTGAACGACGGAAAGCCATTCTTCCGCAGCGACTTCATCACCTCGCGGCAATTCCGCCACCTGGCCATCTACTCGGAGTGCTTTCGTATCCTCGAAACCATGGATCACGCTGCCGTGTACATGGAGACGGACGATGGCCGCCTCGCGTGGTTCGCCGCCGAGCGCGGCGGCCGGATTGACTTCACCGAGCGCGACCGGCTTATGCTCACACTGGGCCAGGAGCATCTCGTCAACTCGCGCAAACTCGCCCTCGCCCGAACCTCCCTGCGCGACGAACTGCCGCTCGATGCCGCCGCGTTCTCCCGCGCCGGCTTTACCCCGCGCGAATGCGAAGTCGCGCGCTGGCTCACCGAAGGGAAATCCAATCAGGAGATCGCCACGCTCATGAAGATTCAGCTCCAGACCGTGAAGGCCCACATGAGCGGACTCTGCCACAAAACCGGCACCGGCAACCGGCTCGCCCTGACGCTACTCCTTATCGAACTCAGCCGGAAATTCGCCTCCGCGCCCGACGCGCTTCAGCAGGTCACCGTGCGCAGCGTGGATCCTCTCGCCGGCTTCCGGAGCTAGCTGTCTCCGGGGCGGCAGCGTCAGCCTGTTCCACCCGTCGCTCTGGAACCACGCGCCATCAACATGGCTACGACTCCGTTTAAAGCGATCTGGTGGTCAGACACAAGGCGTGAGGGCGCCGAGCAATTCGTCGATGCTTAGCGAAACAATGGTCGTAGTCGTGTCGCTCACGCCGTAGGGGAGAATCAACCGTCCTCCGTGCAGGAGTGCGCCGCAGGTGTAAACGACATTGGGCACGTAGCCTTCGCGGTCGGCTCCGGTTGCTTGCAGCAGCGGTTCCTTGAGCTCCGCGAGTACTTTGGATGGGTCGTGCAGATCGAGGAGCAAGGCGCCGAGGCTGTACTTACGCATGGGGCCGACGCCGTGGGTGATCACGAGCCAGCCCGCGCTCGTCTCAATGGGCGAGCCGCAGTTGCCGATCTTCACCGCTTCCCACGCATGGCAGGGGCGCCGCAGCAGCTGCGGGTCGCTCCAGAAGTGCGGATTATCGGAGCGCATGAGAAAGAGGTTCTCGTCGTCCTGCCGCGCAATCATCGCGTAGCGACCGTCGATACGGCGCGGGAAAAAGGCCATGCCTTTGTTTTGCACCGCGCGGCCATTGAGGGTGCGCGCGCGGAAGTTTAGGAAATCCGGGGTCTCCAGCAACTGCGGCAGAATCGCCCGGCCATTGTAGGCGGTGTAGGTGCCGTAGTAGAGCACTCGGCCGTCGTCCTCGACGAAGCGGACGAAACGCACGTCCTCCATGCCGTTGCTTTCGTTGGAGGAGGTCGGAAAAATGATGCGTTCGGACACCGCGACCGACGGTTCGAAGTGGACCTCGTAGTTCGACTCCGCGAGCCAGCGCACACATTCCGAAGTGCGCTGCACTTCACGGGGCAGAGGGCCGGTGCCGTGGGGAGCGCGGCGCATCGCCTCCTCGAGCTGGTTGAGCGTGAAGTCGTCGCCGAGTGACTCCATCACCGCGGCGGACCACTCGTTTTCGAAACCCATCTCCATCAGTTTGTGGAGGAATACCGTCTTGCGATAGGTCGGGTTCGGATTTTGTAGCGGCGCGGTGACGAACCGCGAGGGCTCCTCCATCGTGATCGCGCCGTCGGCCAGGATGACGCCGGTGCGAAACTCGATCGAAGAAATGTGGCCTTCACCCGTCGCGCGCAGGCTGAGGATGAAGCGCAGGTCCCCTTCGGCCAGACCGCCCTGATCCGGGTGCGGCACGATCGAGGGATTGAACAGCGCGGCGGCCTCCAGCGCATACTCGCCGGAAAAAAGCGCGCCAATGTAGAGCTGGCGCGCCTCGGAGAGCGGCCGCCCGCTGAAAAGATGGCCTTTCACCTTTTCGAAGTGGCGCCGCCAAAAGCTCCGCAGGCTCAGATGCCGGCTGCCGAATTCCTCGGTCACCGCGATTAGCTGTTCCTCGATCTCGGCTTCACTCAGCGCCAGTGCACGACCGATGATATTCACCACGCGGGCCGTATCGCCCGAGATAAAGGGGCGGATGAGGACGCGCGCGTTGTTCGGACGCAGGCTGATGCCGCTGGGCTGAATGGTCAGGCTGCGCATGGCTGGGAGATCGCGAGTTTGCCGGCCGCCACGCGGGTCAGTTCGGCGAGGGAAAGGGAGAAGGCCAGGCTCGATTCGGCGCCCTGGTTTTGATTGAGGTGATCCTGGAGCAGCGCATCGCGGCAGCCGCCCGTGGTGGAATCGTAGAGGGGCAGACCGAGATCGTTACGCCCGAGAAACCACTCGAAACAACGCTTCGCCGCCTGCTCCCAAAATGCTTCCCGCGTGACGGCGAACGCTTCCAGGCAGGCCGAGACCATCGCGTGCGCTTCCAGCGGTTGCTGATCGAAGCGGGCCCGCTCGCTCCCCTGCGACCAAAAGCCGTGGCACCCGATCGGTGCGAAGTGGCCGCCTTCCGCCGTCTGTGCCTCGAGCAGCCAGCGCAGCGAGGTGAGGCCGATGTCGAGCATGTCGCCATTCGAGGTCCAGTGTCCGCTGAGGATCAGCGCATGGGAAAGCTTCGCATTGTCGTACGTGGCGATCCGCTCGAACCACTGCCAGTCCGGCACCGCGTTGGCATGGTACAGCGCCACGAGCTGCCCTGCGAGTACGTCGCGCATCTGGCTCACCACGCGGTCGCCGGAAAACGTGCGCAGGTATTCATGGATCGCGAGCAGGGCAAAGGCCCAGGCCCGGGGCGAACTGAACCGCGCCACCGGTGGCAGGCCGCGCTGAAAGAGCAATGCGCAGAGATTGCGATGGCCGGCATTTTGCGAACGGCCGAGCGCCGTGCCCACTGCCCACAGTGCCCGTGCGTGGCTGTCCTCCGAACCGGCGCGTTCGATCCATTCGCGGTGGTGGTTCATGAAGTTGCGAAACCGGCACGTATTCGCATCGAAGGCATACCAGAGGAACGCCAGGTAGCTGCTGGTCAGCCGCTCGATTTCCGGCGACGACTCGCCCAGTTCCTCCAGCAGTACAGTGAAGATAAAGGCGCGGGCGTTGTCATCGGTGCAGTAGCCCTCGTGGTAGTTCGGCACGTTGTAGATGGCGTGCTGAAAGATGCCCGTGTGATCGCTCATCTTGAACAGATGATCGAGCTTCAGCGGCGGGATCGGGTAGTTCGAGTTCTCGATCCGGCGCACGGCGCGCATTTCGATCGAGGGCACACTCAAGCTCGCGCGGGCCCGCTCGAAACTCTCCATATAGCGCCGCGCAACCACCGGCCAGATCATCTCCCGGCCCGCTTTCCACGCGCGTTTCCGCATCGCGGTCATGAGAGTGGGGTTCGAGAGAAAATGATTTACGCCCTCTGCGATGGCCTGCGAATCGCGGAAGGGCACCAGTACCCCGCGCTCGCCGGCGAGCAATTCCTGCGCGTGCCAGTAGGGCGTCGAGACGACCGCTTTCCCCGCGCCGAAGGTGTAGGCCAGCGTGCCCGAGGTGATCTGCGCCTCATTCACGTAGGGCGTGATGTAGATATCCGCGGCGCCGATGAATTCCTTCAGCTCCTCCAGCGAGACGAAGCGGTCGTGGAAAATTACGTGCTGCTTCACACCGCGCTCTTCCGCGAGCTTTTCCAGCTTGCGCCGGTAGGCCTCGCCCTCGTGCGCGATCAGGTGCGGATGCGTCGCGCCGAGTACGAGATAGACGATATTCGGATGCCGCCGGAGGATCGCGGGTAGCGCGTCGATCACGTATTCGATCCCTTTGTTCGGCGAGAGCAGCCCAAAGGTCAGCAGTACCGTCTTGCCCTCCACGCCGAAGACATCTTTGTAAAAATTCGAGTCGATGAACGGCATGTCGATCACCCCGTGCGGGATGAGATCGATCTTCGCCGGGTCCACCCCGTAGATCTCCACCAGCATGTCGCGGCCGCGTTCCGCCATCACGATGAAGCGGTTCGAAAGCAGGTCGAGTTGCTCCATCACCGCGCGTTGATCGGGGTTCGGCTCGCTCAGCACCGTGTGCAGGGTCGTCACCACCGGCTTGCGCACCTCGCGCAGGAAATCGAGTAAATGGCTGCCGGCCGCCCCGCCGTAGATGCCAAACTCGTGTTGCACCGAGACGACCTCCACGTTGTTGATATTCAGAAACTCCGCCGCGCGCCGGTAGGAGTCGAGTTCCTGCTCATCGATCTCAAAACGCACGCGCTCCGGGTAGTCGTACCCTTCGGGTCGGTCGTTCACCGAGCCGACGATGCATTGGGTGTCCGGAAACTCCGCCGCGACCGCCTCGCAGATGTCCGCGGTGAAAGTGGCAATCCCGCAGCGGCGCGGGATGTAGTCGCCAAGAAAGGCGATGTGTTTGGTGTTCGGGGTCTTTTCCATGGTGGCTGTGCTGAGAATTTCGCACGCCTCAATATGGCAGCGACAAGTGACACACCGAAGAAGACGGCGCGCAGCCCTGAACGAAACATCCGTAATGTCCGGGCGAAACCGCCCCGGGTCAACCGCCATCGTCGGACGAAAAAATCGGCCGCCGGATTTGATTCCCAGGTTGCCGAATTGACCCGGGTCCGAATCGCGGCGACCGTTGGGCAATGACTTTACCTCAGAATTCCCGCCCGACGGATGCCGAGAGAAATGCGCGGGAGGCCCAGGCTTTGGCGGCCCTGGAAAAGTCGAATGCTACGGTGGATAGCATGCGCCGGGTGCTATTCTTACTCGGGGGCGTCACGATCGTGGCCTCGATCGCGCTGGGGATCTGGTTTTTCTTCTTAAAGTGAAGCAGGCGCGGTCCTGAGGGGGTGAGGCTCGGGGGAGGGCAGAGCTGCCCGAGCGCCCGTATTTCGAATATTGCTGGGAAAACCTGAGCTCGCCGTGTAAGCCCGTTCCAACCGGGAGGGCGCCCTCCTGGGAGCTACCACACAGCCATGACACTGCGCCCGCCGCTTTCTTCCACTTTCACCGTGGCCTTGGTGGCCCTCCTCGCCAGTTTTGGAGGAATGCACCCGGTTTTGGCCAATGACTACGGCGATTCGCCGGCGGTCGCTCAGGATCCCGCGGCCGATATCGGTGACGTGTACCTCTTCAAGGACCCGGGGGACATCAGCCAGATCGTGCTGATCGCCACGGTGCGCGGCTTCATCGTGCCGGGGCAATTGGCCAACCTGGCAGCGTTTGATGAAAACATCCGCTACCGCTTTCAGGTCTACAACGACCACGTCAATTTCAACTCCCCGCTTTTCGATCCGAATGCGGCTGGGGATATGGTGCGGAAGCGGAATTTTCTGAAAACGATCAAGCCGGCGCGCTTCATCGACATCACCTTTGGTAAGCGCAGTGTCGGCCCCGGCCCGCAGGACAATATCCCGCCGAATCTCCGCCGGCCGTTGCCCCAGGCGGCGACGGTGACCTTCACCGGCTTCAAGGGGATTTCGAAGAAGGGCTTCAAGTTGGACCTGAACGGAGACGGCCTCCAGACCACACCCGCGGATACCTCAGGCCCCGCGTCGGAATTTGTGGTCAGCACGATCCAGCTCAATCCCACGACCACGGCCAGCTTCTTTGCCGGGGTGGTGGATGATCCCGCGTCTTTCGATCTCCCGGCCTTTGTCTCCTATGTGGACGGCGCGCGGGTTTCGGGCACGCCGAATGTGAACGCCTTTGCCCGGCTCCGCGACACCTTCGCCGGCTATAATACGCTGGCGATCGCCATTCGCCTGCCGGTAGCGATCTTAAAAGCGGCCAACGACCGGTATTTCCTCGGCCTGGAATTTCTCACCCAGCGGCACGGCACGGAGAGCAATAGCTCGGCCGGCTCCAGAGGGCTCGGAGCATTCCGCACGATCGATCGCATGGGCGTTCCGCTGGCGAACCTGGCCTTCTCCCCTTTCGATGGCAAAAACGCCTACAATGGCGGGACACCCCAGGGTGATGGCAAACTCTACGAAACCAGCCCGATCCTGAAGACCATCGAAGAACTGGGCGTGACGAACTCCAGCGCCCTCCGGGATCTGCAGGAACTCTACGTATCCTACGGAGATATGCTGCAGCTCGATACCAGTCTCGGCTCGGCCGGTTTTCCGGCGGCGGGCCGCCGCCCCGATGACGATGCCATCGACTACATCCTCACGCGGTTGAACAATGGCTCCGCACTCAGCGACGGCGTCAATCCCAGCTCGCTTCCCGCTGAATTCCCGTTCCTGAAAAAACCTAACCAACCGCAATCCTCCGGCCCCGAATTGACGCGGAACTAGGAGTGGCGCCAATTCTCTAAAGCGAGCGGGCCGGGAGGGTGAAGAGCAGCGTGCCGAAGCCGGGGTGATCGCCCGTCCAGGCTGCGCCTTCGGGCCTGAGTTTGTCTGCCGCCTGCTTGGTGAACGGTGCGGGGATTCCGCGGCGGACCTGGTAGTGGTTCCAAACCATTTCATAGATCGGCCGAAGATTGTTGCGGCCCTCGGTGGAGATTTTCTTATGCCGGTAGTTGCCCGTGACGTCGACGTGCGGCACGAACGGCACCTCCTGATCGAGATTGTAGCGCGCCGTGTATTCGAAGCCCTTGAGCAACCGGTTGTCCGCCTCACCGTAGAGATCGACATTTTGATGCCAGGCGATCTCGCAGGCCTCCGCGAGCAGCCCGAGGCCCAACTGTGTGTGCTGTTGATCGCGCCCGCTTTCCTGGCACTGGCCGGTCTCATTGAAGACATAGTGGATCAGCCGGCCGTTGCCCTTGCCGTTCCGAAAGTAATCCACCGCTTGCTCGAAGAGCGCGCGATCGTTGCAGAAAACGCCGATGCTCATGATCGTCACGATACACGCGCCGTCCCAGTTGCCGTTGGCGAAGGTGGCGAAGTCCTTGATCGGGGGCAGCACCACGGTCCGAAACATCTGCTCGCAACGCGCGATCTCCTCAGGTTTCCACGCGGGGTAGGTATGGCGCATCAGCTCGGCTGCGTTGACGAATTTGAAGCCGTTCAGCCCGGCGCTGAGGATGACGTCGCGCCCATCCATCTTGTGCAGGGTCGCCGACCACGCATTGAGGATTTCCACGGCCTTCTTCGCGTGAGCCTCATCGCCCGTGACACACCACATCAGCGCATTTTGATAGGCCGCATTTCCGTCCAGGACCATCTGCGCATTGCCCGCTGAATCGCCACCTCGCGTGACGACTTCGAGGGGGCCGCGCAGCTTCCAGTTCGACTGGGACTGGTCGTGATCCCGCAGCTTCGCCAGGCCGCTCTTCCACGGTTCATCGCCCGCCGCCACATGGTCGCGCATCCGGTCGAGGTCCGCCCGCGAGTGGAGCAGGCCGGGGTGCGCAAACCCACCGGCGTCCGCTGCTCGCGCGCCCGGAATAGCGAGCATCACGAAGCTGAAAAGGAGCGCGATGGCAGGTTTCATCATGGCTCGATTTTCACTGCGGCGTGGCGATACGTCCAGCGCCTGGCGGTTGAGTAAATCTGTCTCTTGCGGAAATCCGAACGTTTCCAAATGCCGCGATCGGGATTAGACTGCGCGTCCGACTACCCATGCACATCCGCTCCGCGACCTTTCAACTCAGCGCGCCAGACCTGGCGTCGTGCCCGGATTCGGAACTGCCGGAGTTTGCCCTGATCGGGCGATCGAATGTCGGGAAATCGTCGCTGATCAACCTGCTCGCGGGTGGCAGTGGGGGTGGTGGAAAGAAGAAAGATCTCGCGAAAGTCTCCGCCACGCCGGGCCACACCCGGCTGATCAATTTCTTCTCGATGGATGGCAAGTGGAACCTGGTGGATTTGCCGGGGTACGGGTTTACCCAGGCGGGGAAGGGGGAGCGGGACCGGTTTCAGCAGCGGATCTCGGAATACATGACCGGGCGGGAAAATCTGGCCTGTGTGTTGGTGCTGATCGATTCCCGGCATGCGCCGCAGGCGATCGACCTCGATTTTGTGCAGTGGCTGTCGGTGGAGGCCGGGGTGCCGTACGCGCTGGTTTTTACCAAGACGGATCTGTCGAAGCCGAATCGGGTGAAAGAAAACATCGAGCTCTTTACCGCGGAGGTCGAGGCCTGGGGCCGGGAAATCCCCGCGGTCTTTACCAGCTCGGCCAAGACCCGGTTGGGTCGGCCGGAACTGCTGGAGTTCATCGAGCACACTTTGAAAAATGCCACTCACTAACCGCGCCCTGACCAAAGCATAAACCGATGATGACGTTGGAAGATCTGGGCTGGAATGCCGCGTTCGAAGAGGAGTTCGCTCCCTACCACGCGCAGGGCTGGAAGCCGGCCCGTTTGATTCGGGACAATAAGATCACTTACGGCGCACTCCTGGCGGGGGGCGATGAATTGGAAGTGACGATGAGCGGGAAGGTGTACCACGATGCCGAGACCGACGCCGAGTTGCCCGCGGTGGGCGATTGGGTGGCGCTGGAGCTCACGGAGGGCGATGGCGAGACGATGATCCGGGCGCGGCTTAGCCGGCAGACCTGTCTCTCGCGCAAAGCGTCCGGGCAGAGCACGGAAGAACAGGTGATCGCGGCCAACGTTTCAGTCGTGGTGGTGGTGACGGATGCCGGGCCTGATCTCAATCTGCGGCGCATGGAGCGATACTTCGCTCTCATCGGCAAAAGCGGGGCGCAACCGGTGGTACTGGTGAACAAGTCCGATCTCTTTCCGAAGGCCAAAAACGAGGAAGCAGCGGAAGCGATTCGTGCGCTCAATCCGGCGGCCGAGGTCTACATCACCAGTGCGGAGAAAGGGACGAGCCTGAAAGTGCTGCGGAAATATCTTAAGCGGGGCGTCTCGATCACGCTGGTGGGCTCGAGTGGGGTGGGAAAATCTTCGGTGACGAACTATCTCCTGGGCGAGGATTTCCAGTGGACCGATGAGGTCAACGAAATCACGGGCAAAGGCCGGCACAGCACCACCGCGCGGGAGCTGATCGTGCTGCCGGGAGGCGGTATCCTGATCGACAACCCCGGTATTCGTGAGGTCCACATGTGGACGGACGAGACCACCTTGCGCGAACGCTTTGCGGATATCGAGGAGCTGGCGGGGCAGTGCAAATTTCACGACTGCAAACACGGCACGGATGCCGGCTGCGCGATTCAGGCGGCAGTGGCCGCCGGGAAGCTGCCCGCAGCGCGGTTCGAGGGTTTCAAAAAGCTGGAGGAAGAGATCGAGAAACTCCGCGCCAGCCGCAAAAAACGGCAGATGACCGGCGATCGGCACATCCGGCGCGCGCAGCAGAGCAAGTCGCGCAAATATGCCGAGCGCGGTGAGCCCGGCAGCGAATACGAATTCGGGCGGTTTCGCCGGTGACTTGAGAAGGGTGAGCGAGGTCGGAATTATTTTGTTCCTGGTGTAGACCATCTGGAGGGCTGCACCTGGACCGGTCCTCCTCGTTTCAGGATCGTCTCCAAAAGCTTTTGCCGGACCTTCCATTTTGCGGGCATTGCGACGCTTCCGACTTTGCGGAATTGCACAAACCGGGACCTTGGGCGCTACTGTCCGTATGAAAAGCGGCAACGCGTCCAAGGAACTCTACAAACAGTTGCGCGTTCTTCCGTGGCCGCAACTCTGGGCGGAGGAAGTGCCGCGGTTCGATCGGGGGACGTCGCGGGAACGCTTCGAACAGGTTTCTGTCATTCGCGCGGTGGGCGTTGTTTTTTCTGAGTCCGGTCCGGCGGAGCAGCGGGATGAGGTGCAGCAATGGTTGCTGCGGCTGTTGCACGATCCCGAGGAAAAGATTCGCCGGTACGCCATGGCAGGGCTGTCGAAAGTCGGTGTCGGTGCGACCGAGGAGGCAGAACTTCTCGAGTTGCGGCGCACGACTACGAGCGCGCGTGAGCAAAAGTTTCTCGGGCAGACTCTCGATCTGGTGGGCGCCGGAGCCACTCTCGATGTCCTGGAAGGCTCGGTCGATGTTTCTCCCCTGACGATGCTGCGGGTGAAAGCCAATGTCGCCCGGGTTGAAACGCCAAGTTCCATTCGGATGGATCGAGAGCTGACCGATTTCGCCGGGCTGCGGATTCATCTGCGGGGCCGCCGGGGTCTGGAGAGGATCGTGCGCGAGGAAGTGGAAGAGAGCGGAAGGTTTCGCGTGGTGGGGGTCAAGCCGGGACTGGTCGCCGTCACTCCGCGGGCACGCATCACGCTTGCCGACATTTTTTCCCTTCGCTGCTTCGGCACGGTGGGCTTCGTGCTGGGCCTGGTGAAGTCCGCGGGCGACGCCGTGCCCACTGAGGCTCTGGCGGGGGCAATCAGCTCCCCGCTCGCGCAGCGTCTGTTCGAAACGCTGACGGAAGGGGCGATCCGCTATCGTCTGGAATTCATCACCAAGGGCCAGCAGAGCGTGCGCGATGTTGCCGACCGCGTCTTCGCACTCTGCCCGCGGATTCTCAATGACCCACGCCAGGCCCCATGGGCGGTCGATATTCATTCCACGGCCCATGGCGAGTCGGTGGAGTTGCGCCCGCGCTTTTCGCCCGATCCAAGGCAGGCGTGGCGTCTCGACGATGTGCCTGCTGCTTCCCACCCGCCCCTCGCCGCCTGCCTCGCCCGGATGGCGGGACACATGCAGGATGAAAACGTCTGGGATCCGTTTTGTGGATCAGGCCTGGAGTTGATCGAGAGCGCGCGGCGCGGTGGTACCCGCCGGGTCTTCGGTACGGACCGCTGTGCTACGGCCCTCGGCATCGCGCAGCGAAACTTTACCGCCGCGCAGCTCGGACCGGTCGAGACGCATTTCGCCCACTGCGACTTTCGTCACTTCGCGACGGTCGAGGGGCTATCTCCGGGGAGCGTCACGCTGATCATCACCAATCCGCCCCTCGGCCGGAGGATCCGCATTCCCAATCTTCGAGGGTTATTCGAAGATCTTTTCGCCGTCGCGGCGGAGGTGCTTCAACCGGGCGGCCGGCTCGTCTTCATCAATCCCTTTCGCATGGAGAGCCCCCAGCCTTCGCTCCAACTCCAGTCCCGGCAAGCGGTGGACCTGGGCGGCTTCAAGTGCCAGCTGGAGGTGTACCGGAAGGCGTGATCTTTGCCGGTGTGTTTCCGCTGGGACTCTGACTAGCGAATTTCCACCGGCACATCCGTAGAAGCAGCCGAGATGCGGGAGGCGGCCGCCGCGGTGGAGAGATCGACGTCGAAGGGTTTGCCGATGTTGTTGCCGGCCAGGTCTTCGAGGGAACTCGCGGTGACCAGTTTGAGTTGGCCGGCTGGCCATGGGGTTGTCGGGGTAAAGGTCCAGCATCGCTCTTCCTCCGTCAGCTGTGCGGATCCTTCGAGGGACTCGCCATTCGCGCCGACGACTTGAAAGGCACGCAGGGCCACGGCGTAGTCGAGCGGTTGGGGGAAGCGAACCACCAGCGGAGCGCGCGTGCCGGAGGCGGGTTGCTGGATTTGCCACTGGCGGGGATCGAGCTGGCTTCGCGCGGCGGCGGCGACGGTAAAACGCTTTTCACCGGGCTGGGCGAGGGGACGTCCGGTCGCATCGGCACAGGCTGCGTCGACGACCAGACGATAGGCTTTCCCCGCGGTCAGCGCCGGGCCGATGTCTTCGAGGGGTTTGACCCCCGCGTTTGATCCGGCCTGGATCGATCAGGAGGGTCAGCCGGGTCATGGTGGGGTCCCAGAGTTCCTCGTCGAGCTCCAGGAAGGGGAGTTCCACGGCGGTGCCGTCTTCTTCGAGGAGATGCAGGTGCTGGTAAATCCCACCCCGGCTCATGGGCGCGGAGAACTGAAGATAAAACTTCAGGAGATTCTCCGGAATGGTCGAGCTGGTGGGGTAGATGGTCTGGACCGACGTCGCGCTCGCTTGGGGCTCTTCGGCGATTTGAAAGCGGGCGGTGACCGACTCGATGGCCTGCCCACTCCGGGTGGATGGCGGGCGAAAAACCGCCCGGTATTCGACCCCTGGAGTCAGGGGGAAAGCGGGGGAAAACGTCAGCCGCTCATCCTTGAGTTCATAACTACCCAGCATCGCGGGAAGATGCTGGGAATCTTTCGTTCCTGCCGGAGCGGCATGCACGGCGAGCACCCATTGCCATTGCTCCGGGGTGAGCGGGTGCCGGGCAAGGCGGGCCACGGCTCCGGGATCGAGACCCGTCACCTCCACCACGGCGCGGGCCGGGGTTGTTTCGCGGGTGGTCCAGTGCACCGTGGGCTGTGCGTACGAGGAGGCCTTGCCGGCGAGGGCCAGCAAGGAACTCGCGATCAGCCAGGTGCGTGGAGCGACGCGGATCACGGCAGGGGGAGCGCCTCGAGATTTTCCACGCCGGCCTGCTTGCTGCGGAGGACCAGGGCGTAGGCAGAGTCGAGAGCGGAGAGTTGCGTGACGCCATCCCATGCAGCGATGGGTTCGAAGGGGAGGCCCTTGGTCCCGCCACCGCTGACTGGTTCGGAAATCTTTTCCACCGTCGGGATGGCTTCCGTGCTCAGCTTCATGATGCCGCGGGCGTTGTTCGCCAGCAGGAGGAAGCTTTTGCCTTCCTTCTCGTACACGATCAGATCGATGGGGCGATTCCGGTTGCCGAGTTCGGCAATCGTTTTGCCCTGCACCTTGGCGCCGGTCTGCAGATCCTTGAGGGGAAATTGGACCAGCGGCGTGCAGGTATAAGCCGCGATGAGCGAAGGCTCGCCCCCCACTTGAAACGGCACAAACGTCCGGATCGGAGCGCGGGTTTCATAGCGACCGTGGGCGCCATGATAGATTTCCACGCTGGTGGTGCCGGCGGCCGTTTTGAAGGGAAACGGGATGGAGCGCAGGCTGGAGGAAAACTCCTCGTTGGAAAGCCCCGCGATCAGCAGCCGATCTTCCACAAAGGCGATGTCGGTGATCGCTTCCAGCCGGGGATTGCTCTGGCGCTTCCCTTCGCCGACCACGCCGTCGGCCGGAGCGTTGGGCAGTTCGGCGCGGGAATAGTTCACCTTGTCCAGCGAGACCACTTCGAGTTTACCGCCGGCCGACGCCCGGATCAGCACGGGTACGGCGTCCGGTCCGCGTCCCCGCGAAACCGCGAGGTAGGCCTGGTGCGAGAGCGGGTTCACCGTGAGATCGGAGATGAGGATCTCCTCCGGCTTCGTCCCGAGCAGGGCCGCGATCTGGAGGTTGATCCCTTCGATGGAAAGGTCCTTCGCGTTGGTGACCGCCGGTTTGGTATCGCCGGTGGCGATGGCGACGACGGCCGCAGCTTTGGTATCGGCGACAAACAGAATGCCGTCGGGACCAAAGGAGAGCTGACTGATCGACTGCAGGAGCGGTTTTCCTTCCTGGAATCCCGCGGTCCAATCGGTCGCGGCGGAAGCGTGGAACCACGAAAGGCCGAGGATGGTCGCGGAGAGAACGGTAGTTTTGAGTTTCATCGGTTGATGCGGGGCGATGGACAGTTCTATTTCGTCGGATCGGTCTGGCTACTTTTGCGCCGGAGCAGGGGTGGCGGGAACCGGGGCGGCGGCCGGCGCTTCCCCTTTGCGCTGGCGGCGGAATTCCTGGGCTTCCTCGGGCGTGAGTTTGCCGTCCTTGTTCAGGTCGGCCTCCGGAAACTTAGCGAGCACTTTGGCCAAGCGGTCGTCCGCGAGTGCGGCCGGAACGGCGGCAGCGTCCGGCTTGGCCTCCGTGGCCGCGGGTTCGGTCTTGGCCACGGGGGCGGCAGGTGCCGCGGCACGCTGATTTCCCGGCACCCACTTGGCTTGCACGTTCTGGCGGTTCCATTGATTCCAGGCGGCAGCGAGTTCCTGGACTTTTTCCGGATTCTTCGTGGCGAGGTTGGTCTGTTCGCCCACGTCGTCCTTCAGATTGTACAGTTCCGCTCCGGTGGTGTCGGCCACGCCGATGAGCAGGGCTCCGCGGCCGGCATTGTTTTGCTGGGGCTGGGGCTGCGGCAGGCTTCCGCCCGGCGCTTTCACGAGTTTCCAGTCGCCTTTGCGCACCGCGATTTGCTGGCCGAAGCGCCAGTAGAGCGCGTCGTGCGGGGTATCGGTTTTTTCTCCCTTCGCATAAGGGAGCAGATTGACACCATCCAGTTTCCACTCGGGCTGCACGGCCACGCCGGCGGCGGCGAGCGCGGTCGGCAGGATATCGAGCTGGATCACGGGGCGGGCATCCACCTGGCCGGCGGGAATCTTCCCTTTCCACTGCGCAAACCAGGCCACCCGCACGCCACCTTCCCACGTCTGGGCTTTGAACCCGCGCAGCGGCCCATTGCTGGAAGTGGTCTGGCGGGTGGGGCCGCCATTGTCGCTGATGAAAAAGATCAGCGTATCTTCCTCGAGCTTCAGTTCCCGTAGCTTGGCCAGCACGAGCCCGACATTGTCGTCGAGGGCGGAAAGGCCGGCGGCGAATTCCTTCCGCTTTGGGTCGGTGATATTCGGAAATCGGGACAGATACTTCTCGGTCGAGCGCAGGGGTTCGTGCACCGCATTGAAAGCCAGGTAGACAAACCAGGGTTCGGCTTTGTTTTGCTCGATGAACTCCACCGCATCGCGGCCGAAAGCATCGGTGGTGTAATCGATCTTCTCGAGCGGTTTGCCGTCGCGCTGGATCGGGTCCTTGCCCGTTCCTTCGACATCGAGATAGGTGTGCGCGCCGCCGAGGAAGCCGAGATAGTGATCGAACCCGCGTTTCAGCGGATGAAATTGCGGTTCGTTGCCGAGATGGGATTTTCCGATCCACGCCGTGTGATAGCCGACGCTTTTCAAGCGATCGCCCAGCGTCTTTTCCTGGAGGGAAAGCCCGATCTGAGCGCCCTCGGCTGGGGCGGGTCCGGGATTGAATTCGTGGCCGAAACGCTGCTGATAGCGCCCCGTAAGCAAACCGGCGCGAGTCGGGCTGCAGTAGGGGCCGCTCACGTATCCGCTGGTGAAGCGGATGCCGTTCTTCGCGATCGAGTCCACATTGGGCGTCGGGATTTCCTGGGTGAAACCCTGGCCGCTCAGTTCGCCGTAGCCGAGATCGTCGGCGACGATGACGAGCACATTTGGCTTTTTCGCTTCGGCGCCTTGCAGAGTGAAAGCGAGGCCAAGAAAGGCCAGGGCAGCAAAGGAGGGGATGGAAATGGAGTTCATCGGAGTGAGGAGGTTTTGAGGAATATCAGGCGAAGATTTCTTTGTGGACGTTGCCTTTGACGTCGGTGAGCCGGAAGTCGCGCCCGGCATAACGGTAGGTGAGTTTTTCGTGATCGAGCCCGAGCGCGTGCAGGATGGTCGCGTGGAGATCGTGGTGATCCATTTTGCCCTCCACCGCTTCGGCGCCGTGTTCGTCCTGGGCGCCGTAGCTGAAACCCGGTTTCACGCCGCCCCCGGCCATCCACATGGTGTAGCCCTTGGCATTGTGATCGCGGCCGTCGCGTTTGGGCGGATCGATGGTGCGGCCAAATTCGCTGCCCCACAGCACGAGGGTGTCTTCCAGCAGGCCGCGTTCACGCAGATCCTGGAGCAGCGCGGCGATCGGCTTGTCCGTCGCGGCACAGCTCTTCTTCAGGCCGGTGCGCAGATTCTGGTGGTGATCCCAATCATCGTAACAAACCTCGATGAAGCGGACGCCGGCTTCGGCAAAACGGCGAGCCAGGAGACATTGCCGGCCGAAATCGTCGGTCGGCTCGGAACCGATCCCGTAGGCGGCCAGCGTCGCCGGGGATTCCTTGGTCAGGTCGGTCACGTCCGGGACTTCGGCCTGCATGCGGTAGGCCAGCTCGAAACTTTCGATCACGCCCTCGACTTGGTTGCGCAGGTTGCCGTGCTGCTTCAGGTCATTGTTAAACGCCTGCACAAGGTCGATCTGATCGCGCTGCGTGCCCGCGGAGAAATGTGGGTTGGCGATATTGCCGATCGAGCAATTCTGCACCTTGGTCTTCGATTCTCCGATGCGGGAAGCCTGGAAGACCGCGGGCAAAAAGGCGCTGCCGTAGCTCTGCGCCCCGCCGATCGCGAGCGGCGGTTTGATCGTGATGAAGCCCGGCAGATTCTGGTTCTCCGTCCCGAGTCCGTAGAGAACCCACGACCCCATCGACGGCCGGACAAAAAGCGCGCTCCCCGTGTGCAGATGAGCAAACGCCTGCGGGTGAAAGGGCGGGGCGTCGGTCCACATGCCACGGAGAAAGCAGAGCTCATCGGTATGCTGCGCGACATTTGGGAAGAGTTCGGAGACCCACTGTCCGCTATTGCCATACTGCGCAAAGCTGAAGGGGGAGCCGAGGAATTGGCTATCACCCCGGCCATTGCCAGCCTTGCCATCGTCGCGGGTCAGCTGGGGTTTGTATTCAAACGTATCGACGTGCGAAACGGCTCCTTCCATGGCGAGGAAGATCACGCGCTTGGCCCGGGCGGCGAAGTGCGGCTGGCGCGGCAGGAGCAGGCTTTTGTCGGCCGACGCGGCACCGGAAGCGATGCCGGCGAAAGCCATGTAGCCGAAGCCGGTGGTAAGGGTGCGGAGCATGTCGCGCCGGGTGACCGCTGGGGCCTGGATTCCGTCGCAACGATAGGGTTGGGAAATACGGTTCATGATAGGAAAACCTGGGTGAAATTGGAAGCGGACTACTGGAGGTAACGGAACTCGGCGCCGGCGAAGAGGGCCTGGACAAAGAGGGTCCACGCCGCCTCCTGCGGTGAGCGTTGCGCGTCGTTTTCGGCCGTGAGTTTTTCCGTCTGGCGGCTGAGGAATTCCTTCACGCGGGTGCGGTCGGCTTCGGTGGAAGCGCGGATGAGGACGCTTTGAAACGCCTGGTCGATCCGGTCGTCCTCCGATCCGCCCGCGGCGAGCAAGCGGCGGGCGGTGGCTTCCGCTTCCTTGAAGACGAAGGGGCTATTCATCAGGAACAGCGCCTGGGCTGGCACGTTGGTCGATTCCCGGCGGGCGGTGACTAGATTTGGCTCCGCAAAATCGAAGACCGAGAGCGCCTCGGGGACGACATCGCGGACGATCGGCAGATAGATGCTGCGTTTCACCGACTCGACGTTGAATTCGTAGTCCTTGATCGAGCGCCCGATGTAGCCATCGCCCAACTCCGCGACGAGCGAGCCGTGCGGCGGCTCGAGGTCGAGGTGTCCGCTCGCGGTGAGGATCGAGTCGCGGATGGCCTCGGCATCCAGACGGCGCGGGCTCGAACGCCACAACGTGATGTTGTCGGGATCGACGGCGTAGTTGTTTTCCTCGATCCGGGAGCTGAGTTGATAAACCCGGCTCAGCACGAGGGAGCGGATCAGGCGCTTCACCGACCAGCCTTCGCTGACAAAACGCACCGCGAGGTAGTCGAGGAGTTCCTGGTTCGTCGGCAGCGCGCCGGTCTTGCCGAAGTTGTCCGCCGTCCGCACGATTCCTTCACCGAAAAGGTGCTGCCACACGCGGTTCACAAAGACACGGGCGGTGAGGGGATTGCGCGGCTCGGTCAGCCATTCGGCCAATTGCAGCCGGCCGCTTTCATTCGCGGCGATCCTGGGCGCTTCCCCATAGGTGAGCACCTGGATGAATCCACGCGGCACGACTTCGCCCGGAGAACCGAGATCCCCGCGGGCATAAACCGGCGAGTCTTCGATCGCTTCGGCGTCCCGCACGCCCATGGCGTAGGCCCCGTGCGCCGGGACGCGGAGAGCGGCGTTGCCGTTCATCGTTGGTGCCGGGGGCGCGCCTGCTTCGGCAGGTTTGGCCGGTGCTGCGTTCTCGGCGCCGGGCTTTTCCGCGGAAGCCGCGGGCTCAGCGGACGAAGCGCTCGGTGCCGGCGCCGCATTCCCAGCGGCCTGCCCGGCGACGTCGGCCGCGCGGCGATTGATGAACTGCAAGGGTAACTCCGGCGCGCCACTCAGCGCGACGAGCAATCCCGGGCGGCGATTTCCTCCGCCGCCGATGGTGCCATAGCGGGTTTCCGTGCTCGCGAAGATGCCGGCCAGCGCGTGATAGTCCCGCGTCGGAATCGGATCGAACTTATGATCGTGGCAGCGGGCGCAACTCGCCGTGACTCCCAGCACCGCCCGGGACGTGACGTCGATCTGGTCGTCGACGATGTCCCACTTGAAATTCTTCGGCCGCGTTTCGTTGTGGCCTTTGGGCCCCACAGCGAGAAAGCCCGTAGCCACGAGATGCTCATCTCGCGCGGCCGAATCCCGCGCCGGAAGCAAATCCCCGGCGATCTGCTCGCGGATAAATTCGTCGTACGGCTTGTCCGCATTGAAGGCCGAAATGACGTAGTCCCGATACCTCCAGGCATAGGGATAAGTGATGTTCCGGTCCTTCCCGCTGGATTCCCCGAAACGAGCGGCATCGAGCCAGAACCGGCCCCAGCGTTCGCCGAAGCGCGGCGACTCCAGCAGCCGGTCGACCACGGTTTCCAGCGCCCGGGGGGAATGATCCTGGGCAAAGGCCGCGACGAGTTCAGCGCTCGGGGGCAGCCCGGTTAGATCGTAGGAAAGCCGCCGCAGCAGCACGGTGCGGTCGGCGTCCTCCACGGGCTGCAATCCCTTCGCTTCGATCCCAGCAAGGACAAAACGATCGATCTCCGTCCGGGGCCAATCCCGGTTTTTCACCCGCGGCGGCGGCACCGCTTTCGGCACCTGAAAGGCCCAGAATTCCCGCGCCTTGTCCACGTCGAGCTTCTTGGCCGGCTCCGTCGACACCGCCACTTTCACCGCTTTGCGCCGGGGATCAGGCGCGCCGATGCGGATCCATTCCTCGAAATCGGCGATGACCTCCGGCGGGAGTTTGCCGCCCAGCTTCTTCGGGGGCATGGCAAACTGGGCATTGCTGTAACGGATCGCCCGGATCAGCAGGCTCTCTTCCGGATTCCCCGGCACCACCGCGGGCCCTCGCGAACCTCCTTCGCGCGACGACTCCCGGGTATCGAGGGCCAGTTCACCCTTGGTCGAGCCGTCCTCCTCCGAGTGGCAGTCATAGCATTTGGAAATCAGGACCGGGCGAATCTTCTTCTCGAAGAATTCGAGACCGGCCGGATCGAGCGGCGCCTCCGCCCCAAGTACGGGGACGGGCAAAATGAGCAGAGGCAGCAGGCGGACAACACGGGAAATCGGAGCGCGGGGCACGACGGAAAGGTTGGGTGGGTCTGCGGAAACCTCCGGAAGCCCGGTCAGCAGCCGACAAAAGAGTGAAAGCTTCCCCGAGATGGGGTCAGTGATAATGTATATAGGTTTGATATAGTTTAGGGCCGCAGGCTGCAAGCAGAGACTGCTTTGCCGGGCCCGCCTATTCGGGGAGGGAAATTTGCCGCTGATCAGTGGGATGGCTGGCGGCGGCGTAGGGCCCTCTGGCTTTTCACGATCAGGGAGACGCTCGGTTGCGAACCTGAAGTATGTCAGACGATCCTTCCAAACGTGGCGGCCCTGACCGGGACCGGATCAATGTCCATGAAGAACACGAGGTTCGTTACTGGACAGAGGCCTTGAGGGTTTCGCCAGAGCGGCTCAAGAAAAGTGTGGAAAAAGTGGGACCCATGGTGGCTGAAGTCAGAGCCGAGTTGGGAAGAAAAACGACGAAAGGAGACTGAGATGAGCACGCATTTGTCCAATGAAGAGCGGTGGATTTCCGCCACGCCCGAGACCGGCAGCCTCCGCGGAGCGGCCGTTATCGTCGAGTATCAGGGAGCCCGCCGGCCCATGACGATCGATATTGCCGACGGCACCGGCGAGCGGGTCGGGCAATGCCTGCTGTCCGTCGCGCCCATTGCGGCGCCGCGCGGGATTATCGAAGCCGATACCCCGGTGTTACCCGAGAACGACGCAGCGCCTCGGGAACAGTATTTCCTCACGGAAGTGGGGCGCGATTTCGCGCTAAAAGCGAATCGCGATTGCCGCGACGTGGTGCTCGATGCGCCCGGGCGTTGAGGCCTTGAAATATTGAGGCGCAGGCTGGTGGGTTCGCCGCGGCATTTAGTTATGGCCTGCGGGTGACGCGGAGGCGGATGAAACGCTTTTCCGCATTCACCGGGGCTAGATCGACGGCGACGACCGTGATCCCATCGGGTTGCACGGTCTCCTGCACAAAGGCCGGACCGGAATCCCATTGCACAAGGTCGCTGGAGACTTGGACGAGATAGGATACTTCCGCGGGGTCGTGCAGCCGTTGATAGGTGAGCATCAGTCGTCCGCTACTCCGGGTGACGGCGGGGTAGGCGAGGGGCGTCGTGGCCTGGGGATCGGAGTCGAGGGCGTACTCCAGGAAATCGCTGGCGCCATCGTGGTCGGTGTCGTCGCCGGGTTGGGCTGAAATGAGACCGTGGGTGAGGCGCCAGGCGTCGAAGGGATCGTCGTGAAGGGTGAGCGCGGACGAGGCTGGCGTGCCGAGGAAATAGGTGCCGACCAGGTTGAGCGTGAGGGTGGCGGTTTCGTCTCCTTCGGCGAGCGAGTCGGGAATCGGGCTGATCGTGATCCAGGTGCTCGCGGCCCCGGCCGGGATGATTGCGAGCGGGGCTACGGCGGTGTAGTCGACGCCAATCGTGGCGGTGCCGCCGAGACTGAAGCTGACCTCGAGCGGGTCGGTAAGGTCGCCGTCGCGGGTGAGAGTGAAGGTGCTGGCGACTGGGCCGAGTTCGGTGGCGGGGGTGGCGCTGGCGGTCACGCTGATTTTTGAGAGCGGCTGGCCGGTAAAGACGCCGCGGCCATTGGTCCCGATGAAGACCTGGCCGTAGGTCTGAGCGCTCGCTTCCATCACGTTCGGAGCGTCGCCGATCGCCACCCGCGCGTCGGTTAGTTCGGTCCACGTCGCGCCGAGATCGAGGCTGCGGTAGATGCCGTCGCTGGAGCCATTCACGCGGCCGTAAAGGTAGAGCGCGGGGTTGGTGCTGGCGGGTGCGGGTTTGCCGAAGGCGAAGAGGTAGGCGCGGTCGACGGTGGCGATTTGGGTGAAAGTTGCGCCGCCGTCGGTGGAGTGGCGGAGGCCGCTGGTATCGAGGCTCAGCCAGAGATCGCCGGCGGTGCCGGGCAGCGCGCGGAGGGTGCTCCACGATTGGCTGGGCAGGGTGGCGGCGGTATTCACCCGGGTGAAGGACAGGCCTTTGTTTGTGCTTCGGTACACTTTGCCCGCGGTATCGTGATAGTAGAAGGTGTTCGCGAGCACCGGGTCGGCGGCGAGCCCTTGGGTCCACTGGAAGACGTTAAAGCCGGCGGGACCATTGGGCAGGCCGGTGACCGTCTGCCACGTCGAGCCGCCATCGGTGGTGACGCGCGGTTGATCGCCGCTGGTGCCGATGACGAAGTTGTTCGGGTCAGTCGCCGAGATGGCCACGCGCTGCGGGAGGACGGTGGGGAAGTTCGAGTTCCAGGTGGTGTAGGCCCAGTTGACGCCGCCGTCCGCTGAGGTGGCGACGTGGAATCCGCTCGTCTTGTTGGCCACGCAGCGCACCACGCGACTGGAGTCACCGGTGTAAACTGCCAGGCTGCACGTGTCCGCCACCCGGTCGCCGGCGACGCCCATCCGCTGGGCCGGAAAGGTGGAAAGTCCCGCGCTGTGGCGAAAGCCATCCACATCGGCGACGCCGGTGAGGAGCGGCGCACCGGCAGCCGGAGCGAGCAGTGACAGCGCCACGGTATTCTCGATCCCGCGCTGGATGTCGGTGAACTGCACGGTGGGCGCGCCGATATTTTCCGTGCGCCAGACGCCGTAGAAATCAGTCGTCCAAACGCGACCGGTAGTGAAGGGATCGAACTCGACCGCCGCCACGTGCGGCATGCCGAGTTTGTAGGAAAGAGACCACGGTACCGTGCTCTGGGTGGTGCGATTGAGCAGGGTCCAATTCGCGCCGCCATCGCTACTGCGATAGATCCGCGTGACGTCGGCCTCGCCCTCGGCCACGAGCACATCGTTCGGGTTCGCCGGATGGATGCTCAAGCCGTAGAGCGGCGTGCCGGAGGGGTTGGCAGACGACCACCCGCCGGCGGTGTAGCGGCTGACCCCGGCCTGATGCGTGGCGAAGAGCACGCCCGTGCTGCTCACGGCCAGCCGGTTGACCTGGGGAGGTCCGCCGGCGAGCACGCTCCAGGTGATGCCATCGTCGAGGGAACGATACACCGCATCGTTGTAGAGCGCGGCATAGACGACGCCCGGCGCCTGTGGATCGAAAGCGATCGAGGTGATCCCGTAGAGGGGCGTTCCGGGGCCGGGAAAACCGGTGGCCTGCGTCCATGAAGCCCCGGCATTGGTCGAGCGCCAGAGGCCGTCGTTACGCGAGCCAAAGAGGATCAGGTTGGAATCGTGCGGGCTCACCACCAACCGTTCGCCGGAGCTGCGTTTCGCTTCGTTGCCGCCCATCTTCACGGTGGTGAGCGGGAGCTTCGTCCAAGTCGTTCCGCGATCGGTGGATTTGAAGATCGCTCCGGGACCGTACGAAGCGCCAGCAAACCGTCCGCAGGCCACGTAGACCACATCGGGGTCGTGCGGATCCAGGGCCAGGCCCTCGCCGCCATAGAGATCTTTGTCCGGGAGGGTGAGGAAATCGAGGAGCGGCAACCAGCGCGCGTTCGGGGCGTCCCAGCGGAAGAAACCACCTACGTCCGAGCGGAGGTAGATGAGGTTGGCCTCCAGAGGGTGCAGGAAGATCCCCGTGATGTAGCCGCCCCCGCCGATGGCCACATTTTTCCAACGGTACGGCGACTGATGGGGAGCGAGTGTGGCTTCATTGCTCGAGGTACTCCCCACGGTGCTCACCGCGCGCACCCGGTAGTAGTTGGTCCGCGTGCGGTCCGGGGTTTTGTCGGTGTAGGCCGTGGTATTCGCAGCCAGCGTGGCCAGATCGGTATAGGGGCCGCCTGGGGTCAGTGAACGCGAGACGATGAAGCTGTCTTCGTTAGCCGAATTGTCCGCCCACGAAAGGGCGGCACGGTAGGAATCGAGGTCGGTCGCGGTGAGCACCGGCGCTGCGGGGATGCCGACGTTTACACCGTTGGCCGTGATTTGAAAGTTGTCGAACGCATCGGCGCCGCCGGGTCCGACGCCACGCACCGCAGCCCACACCTGATGATCACCGGCGATTTCCGAAACACCCGCGAGCGTGTAGTTCGTCGGTCCGAAGGTTGCGACGGTCGTGCCCACCGCCCCGGTATCGCTGGCATTGGAAAGCACGCCGGTGGCCTGAATCGTCGCGGCATCGATGCGGGTGAAGATCGCGCGTAGCCGGTACCAGTTGCCATCGACCGTGGTGAAAGCCGAGCTGGTCGCGCTGCTCACGCTGGCCGAGGCCGCCGCCTTGCTTTGGAATTGCAGACGCCAGGCCCCACTGACCACCGCCAGCCGCAGATCCACGAGGGCATCCCCGACGACCCCACTCAGATGCCCCGCGCTCGACCCGGTGAGCCCGACATAGAGTCCGGCCGTTCCGGCCCCGATCGTCTGCTTTTTCACAAAACACGAGACCTCGAGCGAGGTCAGCGTGGCGAGGTCGAAGCCCTTGCTCTTGTACACCAGCGTTCCCTCGCTGGTGGGTGATCCGGCGTTGACGCTGTTTGAAAGATCGACGCCTTGAGAACCACTCAGGCCATTGGTCGCCAGCGTATAAGGGCTGCCGCCGAAAAGCACGTTGTCGGAAAACGAATCCGCCAACGCCCCGGAATTGAAATCCACCGTATCGGTGATCGCGCCCCAGCCGGCGGAGGAGAGGACGCAGAGAACGATAAAAAGCGCAGCGCACTTTGGCACGAGCGTGCCGCCCCAGATTCGGGTCTTCATAGCGTGTCGCGTGAAATGGGGCTGCCTTACTTGACCGAGCTGTCCGCGGAGGCCTTCACGGGCGCGGGACGAGCCACCATTTGAAGGTTGTCCAGCGCATCCGCTCCCCCGGCGCCATTGCCGCGCACGGCGACCCAGACCTCATGGCTATCCAGGATCTCGGCGAACTGAAAATCGCCGTTCCAATAGTTGGTGGCCGGGAAATATCCGACCTGCGCGCCGATCACCCCGGTGTCGCTCACATGCGAGACCTCGCCCATCACCCGGATCGATTGATCGTCCACCCGCGCGAAGGTCACTTTCAGCTGGTACCATTTCCCTTCCACTGTGGTGAAATCAGCGCCGACCAGGCTGGCCTTGGGCGAAGCCACCGTGGATTCCTTGCTCTGGAATTGCATCCGCAGCGATTCGTTTTCCACCTTCAGCCGCAGGGCGACAAAGGCATTTCCTTTCACCCCGCTCAAGTGCCCGGTGCGCGAATCGGTGAGCCCCAGCACGAGTGCCGCCGTGCCGGCGCCGAGCCCTTGCCGCTTGAAAAAGCAGGAGATTTCCAGGGTGGCCAGTTTGGAGAGATCGAAGCTGCGGTTTTTGAAAACCAGCGTTCCTTCGCTGCCGGTGCTATCGACCAGATCGAGGCCCGGCGAGTGGTTCACCCCGACCGGCCCGAGCGAGTAGGGGCTGCCGCCAAAAAGGACGTTGTCGTGGAACGCATCGGTCAGCGCACCGGAGTCGAAATCCACTGACTCGATATCGGCGGCGGTCGCGTGATTCCGTGGGATCAGGAAGATGCAAACAAAAGCCAGGGCCACGAGGATCGGGCCGGCCGCCAGGATCCACTTTCCGACCGCCGGGCGAGGCGGATTCGAGGCTCGGGATTCACTCACGGCGGCGCCGAAGCAGCTCGACCGGGCCGCCGACCGCCGCGCGCTCGAGCCCCGGGGGGAGTCGGGCGAAATGAGCAGGGTCTCCAGTTGGGTGCGCAAATCCGCAGCCGTTTGGAAGCGCGCCTCCGGTTGCGCGTGCATCGCCCGATTTACGATCCCGCTGATCCGCGCATCGATCCGCACTGTGCGCTTTGGCGGCTGGAGTTTGCCCGCGGGTAATTCGCCGGTGAGCAGTTCGTAGAGTACCACCCCGAGCGAGTAGATGTCCGCGCGATGGTCCGCCGCGCGATGATCCCGCTGTTCCGGTGCCATGTACTGTGGTGTGCCGGCCGGTTGTTCGCTATCTGCGAGGCCGAGGGTCAGCGCTTCGGTGTGCAGCATCCGCGCGACGCCAAAGTCGGCGATCTTCACCCGGCCGTCTTTATCGAGCAGCAGATTCTCCGGCTTGATATCGCGATGCACGATGCCGCGCTCGTGGGCGTACTGGAGCGCCTCGCAGATCGGCGGGATGATGGTCAGCGCCTGCTCGGGCGTAAACCGGCTGCCTTTCATCGCCTCGCGCAGATTGACCCCATCGACGAACTCCATGAGCAGAAAGTAGAGCCCCTCACTCTCGCCGAACTCGTGTACCGTGACGATGTTCGGGTGGCTCAGCGCGGCGAGCGCCTGCGCTTCCTGGGCAAATCGGTGCGCGAATTTCGTGTCCAGCACGCGCTCGGGCGCGATCAGCTTCAGCGCGACCACCCGGTTCAGCGACTTCTGCCGGGCCTTGTACACGACGCCCATCCCGCCGCGGCCGAGACACTCCAGGACCTCGAGTTGGGGGAAATAGGGGGCGAGTTCCGCCGGGGTGAGCGGGGGAGCGGCGGCGCGTTCATCCGCATCGCTCAAGGCCGTGTCGCCCCGCAGGATCAGCCCCGCCACGCAGCGCGGGCACAAGCCTTCCGGGGCCTGCGCCGCGACGGGCGAGCCACAGTGGGAGCAGATGTTTCGAGGGAGGGCGGGGTCGGCCATGAGAGCGTTCATTTGCTCTCCCCATACGGAGGGGAGCGCACGCGTTACCGATTTCTTTCCGGTACGGAGTCAGGCCCGTGCAAGCACCGAAACGAGATGGCGCAGTTCTTCGTCCACATCTTCGTGGCTGGCCACCGTCTGGGCCACCTGCGCGCGGAAGAGCACGCGGAACCGTTTCCGCAGCCGGTGCGCCGCGACGCGAATGGTGCCCTCGGAGGTATTCAGCGCCGCCGCCATCTCCGCATAGGAGCCACCGCCATCATTCCCGGCTGTGCTGAGGACGGTTTTCAGGACCTCAAACTCCTGCTCCTTCGCGAGGGCGCGGAATTCCCCGCGCAGGGCCTCCATCGCCGCGCCCAGCGCCGTCATGGCCCAGCGGGACTCGAAGATTTCGTCGGCTGCCAGGTCGGGCGAATCGCCCAGGCAGGCGGTTTCCGCCTCGGCAAAATCGAAGGTCAAATGCACCGTGCCGCCGCCCCGGGCCAGGGCGCCCGACCGCTCGCGTTCCTTGCTGAGAAAGCGTTTGAACGCCATCTGGAGAAAGGCCCGGAACGGCCCACGCTCGGCCTGGACCGATTTGAGATACTCCTTCTCCAACAGCTGCGCGAAAAACGCCTGGGTCGCATCCTCCGCGTCGTGGGGCGAGCATCCCCGCCGCCGGGCATAAGCGTAGAGCGCCCGCCAGTAGGTGCTGCACAGCGTCTCCATCGCCACGGCTGCATCGGGCTCCTCCCCATCGCGCGCCGCCAACACCACCGACCAGCGGGTCGTGGCGAAGAGCGGGGCGGCATTTTCAGGATTTTTCTCCGGCGCGGACATGGGGCACGTTCCTATTAATACGCCCCGAACCACCGCCGTTAACACCTCTCTTTCCTAAAACCGCGTTGAAACACGAGAGTCCATCGCCTTACCTCTCTCGAATTTGGTCGAGAGACGAGGCCGCACCTCGTGGCTCACGCAGCCTCCGCGTGAGATGAAAAAGATCACCCTGCGCCGACGGCGCAGCCCCAACATCGTTTCACGCAGAGGCTGCGTGAACCACAGGCCGACAGCGACGAGGGCTTGATGCAATCGCACCAAATTCGCCCATAAAATCAGTGTTTTCCCTTCGTTTGTTAAGCCCCCGGGCAGAACCACAGCTTGTCACGCTTGGCCCCGCCTTCTATCCACGTCCCGGCGCAATTCCGCGCCGGCGCTCGGCCGTCGAGCATCCTGTCTCTGTCCACTTTCCCAACTATGGCTCGCCTGCTTCACTCCTCGCTCGAAGTCCTCGAAGGCCGCATTGCTCCGGCTGCGGTGTTCACCACCTTCACCGATACCGATGGCGACACGGTCAAAATTTCCTCGACCAAAGGCACTCTCCAGGACCTCACCTCCGCCGTGACCGTGGTGGCTGGCCACCTCGATTCGATCAGCCTCGGCAACGTTTTTAAGGGCGCCTCCATCAGCATCACCGTCACCGCGCTGGGCGCAAACAGCGATGGCCTGGTCGATGTCGGCGCCTTTAGCAGCACCGCCGCGCTCAAGTCCGTGGTCATCAAAGGCAACCTCGGCAAAATCCTCGCCTCCGATATCGGTTCAGTCACCCTCGACGCACTCGGCGGGCGTGGCAACACCACCGGGGCGGCCGATTTCGAGAGTAGTATGTTCAATGTCGGGACGCTCAAAATCTTCAAGAACCTTGACCAGTCGCACCTGATCCTGAACACCGCGAAAAGCGTGGTCATCGGCGGTAGCCTCGTCGGCGGGCAGGCGGATTTCAGCGGTAACCTTAGCATTCAGCGGGAATCCGGCTCGGTCAAAATCGGCGGCAGCCTCGCGGGGGGCGGGGGGCAGTACTCCGGCTCGCTCGCACTCTACTCCAGCTTTATCGCCGGCGCCCAGAAGTCCGGCTCGGTCGTGATCAATGGCGGCATCCAGGGCGGCAGCGCGCCGAATAGCGGGCAGCTCACCGGCATCAATGTCGACTCCATCTTCGTCGGCGGCTCGATCTCAGGGAACATCGGCGGCGGCTCCGGCTCCATCTTGGTCCGTTCGGTCACCAAGAGCCTCACCGTCGGCGGCAATATCACCGGCAGTATCGGCTTCAATTCCGGCATCATCCAGCTCAGCTCGGATTTCAAAAGCAACGGCACCCTCACCGTGCTCGGCAACGTCACCGGATTCGCGGCGTCCACCGGCTACATTAGCGTGGCCGGCAAGCTCAAGAGTGCCACCATCATGGGTACTCTTACCGGCGGCGTGGGCACGGAGAGCGGTTCGCTCCTCCTCGCACAGACCGATACCGTCTTCCTTGGCGGCGATCTCCTCGGCGGCGGCAATGAGTCCCGCGCAGGGGTCGTCGAAATCACCGGTCTTTCCAAGACCATCACCATCGGCGGCTCGATCGTGGGTGGCTCTTCCAATGACAGCGGCCGACTCCGCTTCGTCTACGCCAAGACCCTGACCATCGGTGGCAATGTCACCGGCAACGTGGCCACCGATGCCGGCTCCATCTTCGGCAGCGTGGTCGGGTCCGTCTTCATCGGCGGCGATGTGAAAAATGTGGGCATCGGCTTCGGCTCCTCCGATACGCCCGCGACCACGAAGCTCGTGGCCAAGTCGATCGCCATCGGCGGTTCGGTCACCGGTTCCTATTTCGAGTTCGGCACCAAGACCCGCTCGGATATCCAGGTCGGCACGTTCACGGTGAGCGGCGATTGGGAGCAGAGCGATCTCCTCGTCGGCGCGCTCAATGCCGGTGCGGATGGCACGCCCAATACCGCCGACGACAACATGAGCTTTGGCGACAGCCACGACGTCCTCGCGCCGGCGGCCAGCAGCTTCCTCCCTACGATCGATAGCATCGTCATCGAGGGAACCATCCGCGGTGACAACAGCGGCACCCACTACGGCTTCGTCGCCGGGAAGATCGGCTCCTTCCGCGCCGGCTCAGTCAATGTCCCGCTCCTCGCCGGCGACAGCAACGACCTGCGCGACATCGGCGGCACCAGCGTCAGCATCCACGAAATCGGCGGCAATACGGCCGCCCCGAATCCGACGCTCCCGGCGAACATCGTCACCTTCACCGATACCGATGGCGACATCGTCAAGGTGACCTCGTCCAAGGGCTCGAAAGACCAGCTCACCGCCGCGTTGGGCCTGACCAATGGCCAGCTCACGAAACTCGATCTCACCAACCCCATTTTCAGCGGCGCGAATATTAGCATCTCCGTGATCCAGCTCGGGTCGCAGGGCAATGGCACCGTCGATGTCGGTTTCATCGATGCCACCGGGAGCAAGCTCGGCAGCGTCCTCGTCAAAGGTGACCTCGGTAAGATCGTCGCTGGTACCGATGACAAAAAGCCCGCGATCGGCGCGCTGACCGTGAACTCCCTCGGCGCCCGCGGCACCAGCACCGGCGCGCCGGATATCTCCAGCGCTCTCATTGGCGGCGCCGGAGCGGTGAAGGTGTTGGGCGATGTGCTCGGCACCCTCGACATCGGTGGCAAACTCGCGAGCCTCACGGTCTATGGAGACATCGTCGGCGGGGCGGCCCAGGGCAGTGGCTCGATTTCCGTCGGCGGCGCAGCGAGTGCCGTTACCATCGGGGGCAGCATCAAAGGCAGCGTGCTCGGTTCGGCTTACCTTGATTTCATGAACACGGGCGCCATCAAAATCGGCGGCTCGCTCTTGGGGGGCACCGGCTTTGGGAGCGGGGGCATCAGCTTCGCCTCGGCCTCATCGCTCACCGTCGGCGGAAGTCTGATCGGCGGTACGGGGGCCGGCGCGACGATCAAGGGCCAGACCGTCGGGAACGTGACCATCGGCGGCTCGATCACGGGTGGTGGCTCTGGCTCCGGCCTGGTCGCGATGAGTGAAAAAGGCGGCATCGTGAAGCTCAGCGGCTCGATCACGGGAGGCGCCGATGACTCCGGCTACCTCGCGGTCAAAACTTTCAAGAGCGTCAGCGTCCAGGGAGCGATCACGGGCGGTGATGCCGCGCCCTCGGGCTTTTTGGGTGTCCAAAACGGCGGCTCGATTTTTGTCGGTGGCCGGGTCCAGGGGGCGAGCGGCGCGAACGGGGGGCCGGGCGGGATCTTTGGCGCCAAGGTCGGCGCAGTCACCCTCTATGGCTCGCTCTTCGCCGGCACCAGTGGCTCCGGCGGCACGCTCCACGTCGACTCGGCCACTTCCGTGAAAATCCTCGGCAGCGTCGCTGGCGGCTACGTTCCGCCCACTGGAAATATCGGCGCTACGGTCTCCATCGGCACGCTCGACATCAGCGGCGATGTCAACGGTGCCCTCGTCGTCATCGGCGGCGCCGACGCCAAGGGCGGCAGCACCGTCGCCAAGTCCGTCCATGTCGGTGGCTCCGTCCTGCTCTCCACCTTCTCCTTCGGCAGCTTTGCGCGGAAGGACGTCGCGGTCGGGACTTTCGCCGTCGATGGCAACTGGACCGGCAGCAACCTCCTCGTCGGCACCGCCAATTTGGGCGCCGACGACGCTCCCGGCGGCAATGGCGTCAATGCTGATAACCTCAATTTCGGCGACACGCACGACAGCTTCGCCAACGCCAGCAACAGCACCAAGGTCGGCGCCATCGCCAGTATCATCATCGAGGGCCGCATCGTCGGCACCAGCGGCGTCGCGACCGACCACTTCGGTTTCGTCGCCGGCCAGATCGGCGCCTTCCGCGCCGGCAGCGTAAATCTGCCGCTGACCAAGGGCCCTGGCAACGATACCGGCATTCCGATCGGCATCGCCGGTGATCTCACGGTGAAGGAAGTGCCGGGTGTCTAAGCCAGAAACCAGGCTAAGGGATGTCCATGGGAGAAACGGAAGGGGGCACGGAAGAGGCCTTTCTTGGCCCCTTCTGGGCCATCCCTATTCTGAGGGGTGGAGCTATCCCTACAGTACGGCGCCCGTTTGCAATGCAGGCCCTGGAAAAGATTGCGTCATTCTGCCAACACCTTTCCCTTCCTGACCTGCCTTATGCATGCGCTTCCTTCTCCAGTTTCTTGACTGCCAGGACTTCCTCGGGAGTGGGAGCGCGATCGGGGTGATGTTGATGGTCGGCGTTTTCGAGCTTCTTGTGGTCTTTCTTGACCTGCTCTTCCTGCTTTTGCCCGCCGAGCTTGTGTTTGTTTTTTGGTGAAGTATCGCCCATAAGGCAATTGCTTCGGGGCTGGATGCTTGGACGGCTGCCCTAAACGTTAGTATCTTGCGCGGACGCTTGGGGCAGGGAGGCAGCCGATCGATGCAGCCAAAGAGTTCCGCCATCGCGATGCGATCATTGCCCGGCAGATCCCTGAAACGATTCCAACCCACGCTGCACCATGAGATTTTTCGCATACATCCTCGGCTTTCTCATCCTGATCGGAGGTCTCGCCTGGGCGGCCATTGAGGCCGGAGCTCCTCAACTGTGGGTGATCATCGGATCCATGATCCTGTTTGGAATCGGGCTGATCACCGGAGCCAGCCGCACTCGGCTCAATCGGCCCGGCGGGGACGTCACCGTAGTGCGCGACACCGACGACCTGTGATTCAAGGAATGGGGGCGCCCTCGCCCCATGGTCCTTGAGCAAAATCAAAAACCACCCCGACCCGTCGCTGGTTTTTTTGTCGCCGCTCCTTGCACACTCATGGATTCAGCATCTCACGTGGTGCTGTGCAGGGCTGCGTGAACCACGGGCTGACCGCCTTACGGCGTCCCCGGATTTTCCTCGGGCACGAGCGCGAAACTGCCGCTGGCGGTCGCATCGAGGAAGTAACCAAAACCGAGCTGGCTCTTTTGGTCGATGACTCCCTTGATCGCGATCTTCTTCCCGGAAACGGGATGGATGAAACTGCCGCTCACGAGGCCGGTCGTGGCTGCGAGGGTGAGCCGGAGTTTGTCGTCCGCGGCGGCGATGACCTGCACGCGATTGTTAGGCTGCACGTTCAATGCCTTGAAGAGCCCAGGGTCGGCGATGTTCCCTGCCGTCAGGCGGGCTTCGACGTTGCCGTTGTTATCCGCAGCGGGCAGAGCCAGGAGGATCGACTGACCGGCCGAGGTCGCCGGGCGGGCAAACTTCGATCCGAAGAAATCGACGCGCACGCCCGCGGGCCACCCAGCGGGGTAAAGCTTGCCGCCGGCGGGGGTAAACCATTCGAGGTCGTCGTAGTCGCTGGCCCCGACCATATCCATAAACTGGACCGGACCACTGATCGAGCCGGTCCCTTTGGCGAGCGGCACGTAGACGGACCAGAAGTTACCTTTCGAGAGACTGTTCGCATAAGAGACCTTCGTGCCATCGGCGAGCGTGCCCACGACTTTGGCGACGCCGGCCTTGCTCACGCTGAGCGTTGCGACGCCGTGGCCCTGCGGGAATTCATTGGCCGGGCGGCCCTGATCGATCGGGTCCTTCGGCGCAAAGTGCGCGGTGTATTTGCCGACGAATCCGGCCGGCACCGAGAGGAAAGGCGGCTTCGGCACCTTTGCGGCGGTATAAAGCGCGCGATCGGCTTCCACGATCGCATCCGACGAGCCTTGCAAGGTGACCGTGCCCCAGAGTTTGTCGGTTCCACCACCCACATCGAGTTGCAGCGCGAGGGCGCGGTCGGGCGGCAGGGGCAACGTTGTCGCATTTTGCTTGAAGTGAGCGACGCCATCCTTCGTGAAGTTGCCTTTTAGCGGAACCTTCTTTCCGCCCAGCGTGAGGCTGCCGGTGAAGGTTCCTTTCTTCGAGGCCACCACACGAATCAGGCCCGCCCGCTGATGTTCGGCCGCGATCCCCATGGGGGAGGTCACAAGGCCATTGTAAGTGCCGGCTTCCTCGATGTAGGTCGTGATCGCGATGGTGAAGGTCTTGCTGAAATTATTGACCCCGCCATGGTCTGTGCCGCCGTCGTCGCGCAACGTCACATTAACAACGGACGTGCCGCTCGCCGTTGGCAGCGGGGTGTAGGTGAGGAGGCCGGTCGGGGAAATGGACGGAGGTTCGGTGAAGAGCTGGGAATTGCTATTCATCACCGTCAGGGTGAGCGCCTGCCCGGCTTCATCCGCGGGGCCGGCGCTGAGGGCGCTGGCCCACTGGATCGATTGGGGGCCGGCCTCCTGCGAGACGGAGAGATTGGGCCCCGCCGTGAAACTCGGCGCATCGTTCACACTCGTGACCGCGACCTGGAAGGTGCGCGTCGCGCTGGTGGCCGCACCGCCGCCGTCGTCCACCTTCACGGTGATCGTTGCGGTGCCATACGCATTGGCCACCGGCTGGTAACTCAACGAGCCGGTGCTGCCCGGGCTCGTGTAAGTGACCGTGGGGTGGGGGATGAGACCGGGATTGCTCGAGCTCGCCGTGACTGTGAGCGTTTGCACTTCGCCCGGGCCGGCGCTGATGCCGCTGAGGTTCACGGTCTGGACCGCGGCATCTTCCAAAATGGCCACTGGATCGTCGATCGCGGCGAGGGAGGGCGGGTCGTCCACCCCCGACACTTCCACCTGAAAAGTCCGGGTCGTGGGACTGCCCGCGCCGTCGCTCGCGGAGACGGTGATCGTCGCGGTGCCGAACTGATTCGCCCCTGGCGTATAGGTGAGAGAGCCGGTGGTGCCAGGACTCGTGTACTGGACCGTGGGGTTGGGGATCAGGCCGGGGAGGTCGGAGGATGCCGTGACGATGACGTTTTCCGTTTCGCCCGTTCCCGCGCTGATACCGGTGAGCTGGATGGTCTGTTGCGCCGCGTCTTCAAGAATGGCTGCGGGATTCGAGATGGCCGCCAGCGTCGACTTGAAGTTCCCCTGAAAACCAAAGGTGCCGCGGCCCGGAGTGGTTTCGATATCACTATCCACTCCGCGGTCGAACACCGGGTCGATCTGGAAATTGGCGGAGGCCGGACCGGCGATATCGGGTTGGCCGCCGGGGGCCGTAGCCGTGCCTCCGAAGGCGACCGGGATTTGGGCCATGTATCCGGGTTCTGCGGTATTTGCGGTCGTCTCGACCGGGGTGGGCGTGCCGAACCAATTTTTGGCAAAATCTTTCGGATTCATTCCCGGGGCGGGGAGTGAGCCCCCCGTTTGCCGATCCACGATTCCGCCATACCAGTTCCCGGAAATCTGATTGTTGCGAAAGCGGCTGTTCGCCGCGCTCTGCACCGGTGAATTGGTGCCGATGCTCGCATCGAGGAAGGAGATGCCCACCACGAAGTTGTTGGTGATGAAGTTTTCCTCGATCACCTGATTGTCCGTTTGGTTGCGAAAGATCAGCCCCACCCGGTTGAAATCGATGACGTTGTTTCGAACGGTGTGCCCGTTGCTATTGTTAATATCGATGCCGGTGCGATTCCCGGTCAGGATGTTGTCGTGAATGACCGTGCCGATGATGGCCAGCCCCTGAATCGCGATCCCAGCTGTATTCAGGGTTGAGTTGTTCCAATCCGTCGGGTTGTTGCCTTCGCGGGTGATGGTGAAACCCGAGACCTCGACATTGCTCGCTCCGATTCTGACGGTGGCGCCGTCCCCGCCAATGGCCCCGGAGAGAGTGGTGACACCAGCTCCTGCCCCGATGAGTTTGAGACCGGAGACATTCGCGGCGACATCCTCCACGTAAGTGCCCGCCCCGACAGACACCGTGCCCGCCGGGGCGACGCCGGCGACGCCCTCATGGACGGTGGCAAAGGCATCCGTGCCGAAAGCGATCGCCGGCCCGGCGCCGTCCGGATCATCACCCGTGGTCGTGCCGGCGAAGCTCGCGCTGACATAAACCGTGCTGGGGAGTTGGGCCGAGGCCTGCGCGCCACCCCAGGCCGTCAGCAGAAAGGCGGGAGCGATCAGTCGAACCCAGAAACGCGCGGGGAGTGTCAGCGGAAACATGGCGAGCAGTTAACCGATCCCCTCACAAACACACGGTGAAAGATTTCGCGGCCACCTCGCCCTGGCCTCCTCCAAACCGCAGACGACGATGCGTAGCCGATCCCACCGCCGCTGACACAGCGGCGGCTACACGCGGGATTTTTTAAAGACGCGTGATACCACGCGAAACCGTTGTAGCCGCCGCTGTGTCAGCGGCGGAAGGCGGGAAACTCGGCTAGCTCAAGGCCGCGTCAGTACCGCCCGGTCCTCCACCTCGTTCCCCACGCTCGCGCCCTGAGGCTCGCGACTCCGCTGCGCGACCGCGACACACGCGACCACCGCTCCCGCGACTACCCAATCCACCCCGGAAAGCGTCTCGTGCAGCAGCAGCGCGGAACTGCCGAGGGTCAGAAACGGCTGAATCAGCTGCACCTGCCCGATGCGAGCCGCACCTCCGCGGCGCAGTGCGGGGTACCATAGGAAAAACGCACCAAACGCGCTGATGAGCCCATTGTAGAGCCAGCACCCCCACGAAAGCGTGTGAATGGCGGACCACGAAACCGGCCATTTACCCCAGCACACCAGCAAGGCACCGGGCACCGCGATGAGGGGCATCAGGCAGGTGAGCTGAGTGGTGCCAATCTCGCCACTGAGCCGCGTACCCTCCGAATAGCCGATCCCACAAACCGCCGCCGCCGCGAGCAGGAGCAGATCGGCCGAGGTCACGACCCCTCCGGATTGAGCGATGCCGTAGCCCCCCACGAGCAGACTGCCAGTCACAGCCGCGATCCAAAAACGAAGGGAAGGGTGCCGCCCTCCCCGGAGCGTGGCGCTGATCGCGGTGAACAGAGGAATGCCCCCGGTCACAATGCCGGCGTGGTGGCTGGGCACGGTGCGCAGCGCGGTGGCGACCAGCCAGGCAAAGCCAAAGACGAGGCAACCGGTGACCAGGCAGAGGCGGCCAAACTGACTCCAGCTCAATCGAGGAACCCCGACCAAACCGAGCACCACAGCGGCGGGCCCGGCCGCGAGAAGAATCCGCCCCACCCCGAGGATGGTCGGATCGAGCTCATGCACCGCGAGCCGCATGAGCGGAATCGTGAGACTGAACAAGCCCACGGCCAGCAGTCCGCCGAGAATGGCGGTCCAGGGAAGGGGCGAGTCCGGTTTCATGAAAAGCGGAGGTTCGGCGCAAGACGGCGAAGAAGCCAGATACAGCTCGCCAACAAATGCACCGACACAGAAATCCTGCTTTGAAATCTCAAATCTCGACACTTAGGAAAAAGAAACGCATCACCCCACCACGCATTCAGGATCAGCGACCCCACCATGGCCCAATATCATCTTTCAAAAAACGGACGGCAATCCGGCCCCTTCACCCAGGAGCAAATCGACCAGATGGTGAGATCGGGCATGCTGACTGGGACGGAACTCTATTGCCAGGAAGGCTCCCCCGATTGGAAACCGGTTTCGCAGCTTCCTGGCTTCGTGCCGGCCATCTCTGCGCCAGCTCCGGCCAAAAGCAGCAATTGCCTGATCATCGGTCTGGTCGTCGGAGCGGTCGCCTTGGTGCTTGTCGCCATCATCGGTCTCCTCGCGGCCATTGCCGTGCCGAATTTTCTGCGGGCGCGCAAACGCAGCCAGGCCACCCGTGAAATCTCGGACTTGCGCCTGATCGATGCCGCCATCGATCAATATGCGATCGAATACAAAAAGGACCCGGGCACTCGGTTGCAGTGGGCCGATATTCAAACCTTTCTCCCTGCCGGCTCGAAGCTCGCCACTTCCGGCGGCCTCGATATCCTCGGCCACCCTTTCGGCCCCGACTTCATCGTCGATCGCCATCCGGTGGTGCCCGCCGCGACGTTCCAGAGCTTGAGCGACGTCGCTCCGGCGGGTTTTTGGTCGCCGTATAAATAGGTCGCCCCGGGGGCGCCAACGGGTTCGCGAAATCGTGAACCTTGGTAATGAAAATGCGGCCTGCCTTACTCGGGTGGGGCTCGATTATCTGATTGTCCGGTATCGGGGGAAGTCTTACGTTTGCTGTAGATGAAAACGTTACGCTTCCCTCGCTCGTGTTTCTGTTTCGTCGAAATTCTTGAAGCCCGCATCGCGCCAGCCGTCCACGAGTGGACTGGACTGGGGGCTAATAATCTCTGGTCCAATGATGCCAACTGGGTCGGCGGTTCGCCCGCCACCGACCTTTCGGGCAATATCGACCTCGTTTTTCACTCCAACCTCACCTCGACCAAGCGTCTGGTGATGGAGAACGACATCGCTGGTCTCGTGGTGGATTCGATCACCTTCGATGCCAACGGCGGCACCAACGCGACCGGTGGTAAAACGAGTCTGGGCTACACGCTCAACGGCATGCCGCTCATCATCGATACCGGCGCCTCCGGGCAGAATCCGTTTGGCATCGATATCACCACCGGTGTGGCCGATCTCACCAAGGGACTCACCGAGACCATCAACTTGCGTCTGATCCTCAGCGCGAATGATGCGACCTTCCGGATCCAGGATACCAACGCCAAGCTCGTCCTGAACGGCGATGTGGGCCTCGACGGGCACACGCTGACGCTCGACGTCCCTTCCAACGGAAACAAAACGCTCCTGACCTTGAACGGCGACCTCAGCAACGGAAACCTGACCAAGAATGGAAACGGGTTCGTGCAGCTTGCGGGCAACAACAGCCAAACGAATACCACCGTGAATTTCGGCGTGCTGGTGGTGACGACCGACACCGGGCTCGGGCTCCGCAACCTTGGTGTCGTGACCATCAATAATCCCGCGCAGGTCATCCTCCGGGGCGGCATCACCGTGGAAAAGCCGCTGCTGAATCTCAACGCGAACAGTCTCGGCGGCGGGCTCGGTGCCGATGGCAATACGACGAATACTTTCCGCGGCTCGGTCGTCCTCAGCGCGATCGGGAACGTCGCGATGGGGGCGGGAGTAGGCGCGGCTGATGCGAATACGCGGCTGATCATCGATGGCTTGATCAGCGGAGGCTCCCCGGGCCTGACGCTTTCGCTCAATGGGGCGGGCGTCATCGAGTTCACGCAAAACAACACCTACCAGGGCGTCACGAATCACAACGGGAACAACGGGTTTGGTGCGCTGCAGATCGATGCGCCGGGTGGTTTGGGCGCCAGCGGCAGTGCGAATAACATGGTGCTCAATCGCAACGGGGCCGGCCCGAACGGCAGTTCGCTGTGGTTGAACTTCGACGGCACCATGACCGAGTCGATTGGTATCGCGGGTGCCGGCGTCGGCGGCTTCGGCGCGGTGCGGGTCCTGGGCGATCACGTCGTCACGATCACCGGCAATATCGACCTTTTTTCGGGCGCTCCGTGGACCCTCGGGGTGGATGCCGCGGGCGGTCTGCTCACGCTGACTGGGGTGATTGATTCGGGAGGTACGGTCCGGCCGCTGACCAAAGTGGGCGCGGGCTTGCTCGTCATCGGCGGCGCCTCGGCGAATACCTGGGTCGGTGGAATCAATGTGGACGACGGCACGCTGCGCGTGACGAACACGACCGCGACTCCACTCGGCACCGGCGGACCGGTGGTGCTTCACAACGACTCCATCCTCGACCTCCGCCCCGGCGTCGTCGTCCCCAATGAGGTGCAGGTCGGCATCCACGCGACGACCTCCGGCGCCGGCCTGATCTCGGGCAACACCTTTCACAGCACTCTGACCCTCTCCGCCAATGGCCGCAGCGGCACCTACGTGGACGCCGATGGAGACCTGGTGAAAGTAACCTCCAGCCGCGGCCGGCTCGCGGAGCAGGATTTCGTCTTCAAGTTTTCCAGCGATGGGCACCAGCAGCTCCAGCAGCTCACACTCGACGCCGCCGACGCAAAAACCGCGCTCAACCTCCAGGCCAAGGTCCAGGCCGGAAGCGGCGATGGCCTGGCCAATGTCGGCTCGGTCGTCGCCACCAATATTGCGTTGGGCCGCGTCACCATCGATGGCGACCTGGGCCGGATCTCCTCCCGCGATATCGCCGCGCTCACCGTGAATTCCATGGGCGTATTCGGCACGACGACCCAGCCGGCCAATGGAATGCTCACCGCCCAGATCAACGGCGCCCTCGGCAGCCTGAATGTGAAGGCGACTTACACCAACGAGGTCCTCACCGCCAATGGCCGGATTGGCTCGATCAAGATCGGTGCGTCGTGGCTGTCGGGGCGCATTAGCGCCGGCGCTGACATTGGCTCCATCAACGTGATCGGGGATATGTCCGGGCTCAACGTCGCCAACCCCGTGACCCTTTCCGCCATGGGCAAAAAGGTCGCCCCCAAGAGCGGCCTCGATGTCGCCATCGGCTCGATCAAGGTCGGCGGGAACGTCAGCTTCGCCAGTATCCTCGCCGGCTACAGCACCTTTCTCTCCGGCTTCAATGCCGATGCCTCGGTCGGCAGCGTCACCGTGGGCTCCTGGGCCGCCAGCACGCTTCTCGCCGGAGTGAAGGCGGGCAGCGACATGCAAAACGGCACCACCGACGACGTAAAGCTCTCCGGCGGCGTGCGCGACAATGCCAAGATCTTCTCGCGCATCGGAGCGATCGTGATCAAGGGCACCGCCGAGGGCTCTTCGGGCGCCGGCGATCATTTCGGCATCGTGGCCGAACAGATCATCTCCGCCCGGATCGGCAGCGGCCCCACCGCCGTGAAGCTCGCCTTCACCCCCGGCCCCCGCGGCCCCGCCGACTTCTTCAACGTAGGGTCGTTTGGCGACTTCGGGATCGGCGAGATCACCCTCTGACCATCCCTCGGATCGGCCATCCCCCTGCGCAGCGTCTCTAGCTAGTGGTAAGGAGCCAGCTGACTGCATCCGGTCATGCCCGCGCCGCCACGGCGGCAGCCGCTGCACTCACCTATGCCGCTCGCTTTTGGTCCAGGGCGGGAAGCACTCTCGACCACCGGTTGCATGCGTTAAGAGCGGGCGACCATCGTTAGTCTTTGAGCCGGTTTCCCGGGCACAGCAGGCGTCATTCGTTGTTTCGCAAACTGATCAGCGAAAGGTCCTGCCGCCGAATGAGGTGCGGTGTGCTTCGCTGTTTGCAGGGTAGAGGAGTCCGTCCGAAAATCCGCCCCGGAGATTTTCGGAGGGGCGGTTTCGGTTAGGCTCGGTCCAGTGAAGTTAGCATTCCCCCCTCCGCGGAGTCAGCCCTGCTGAGACCGGGTCTCGCCCAACCAATGAGCTGCGGTCGATGGCCTAATCCGGCAACGTTGTGGCTCTCACCGCGTGGGGCTTCGTTTCCCTCTTTGATGTAGCTTTAGCTTTTGCGGCCGGCTTTTGCGAAGTGGGCGCTGGTGAGCGCGATCCGGCTGGGGCTGGACGCGCCTCCTCGTCGTACTTTTTCGTCGAAGGCCAGATGAGGCGCCAGGGCTGGCGCTTCACCGTATCGCTGGCCTCGGTGAGGTTTTGGCCGACTTTTTTGAATTGCACACCGAGGTCGCTGACCGTCGTGTTGAGTTCTGCTGAAGTGGATCGGAGATTGTGCAGCGTCGCGCTGATATCCTGATTCCCGGCAAGTTGAGCCGTGATCTTCTCGGTGTTCTTCAAGGTCTGATCCAGTGAGCCGCCGGCACCGGTCAGTTTCTCGACGTTGGCCACGGCGATATTCGCGGCCGCGAGCGTGGCGTTGGCACTTTCCACGGTCTTTTCGATGGGGAGCGCTTTGAACTTCTCCAGCAGCGCCCCGACTTTTTCCTGCAGGTCTTCGATGCCGGACGAGGCGGTGGTGGGCAGCACGTCGTAACCTTCCACGTGGGTCACGGCAGCCACCGGCGCGTCTTTTTGAAAGTCGAGGTCCACGTAAAGCTGGCCGGTGATCAGGCTGCCGGTCTTGAGGCTCGCGCGCATGCCTTTGGCCACACTTTCCGCCATCAGCGACTGGGCGGTCGCGGTGTCGTTGGCCGAGCGGTCGAAGAGCAGCGCCGGGTCGAGCTTGATCAGCACCGGCACGCGTCGCTCGGGGTCGCCGGGCAGGTATTTGAACGACGCGCCATCGACGCTGCCGACCCGGATGCCGCGGAACTCGACGGGCGCGTCCGGGCTGAGCCCGCGCACACTGCCGGTGAAAAGCAGCAGGTAGGGCAGACTCGGGTTGAACTCGATCCGGCTCGTGTCGCTGAGGCTGCTGTAGAGGACAAACTCATGTCCGTCGGCGAGCGGTTTCCCGGGCAACTCCGGGTTGGCGCGATCGGTGAAGGTGACGCTCGAGGCCAGCAGCGACTCGATCGTGCCGGAGCGCAGTTGGATGCCGTCCGCGCCCACTTTGAGATCGAGTCCGCCGGAGTTGTAAAAACGGGTGCGTGGATCCACGAGGCGCGCGTATTCGCTGGCGATGAAGGCGCTGAACTCCACCGCCCCGGTCTCGGGACGGAAAACGCGGGACTCGAGCTTGCCGACGCTGATGCCCTTGTAGACGATCGATGCACCCGGGCCGAGCCCGCCGGCTTGCGGGGCGATGAGCTTGAAGCGCAGGCCCGGCACCCCGGGCGGAGTCGCCGGCGGCTCTTCCAGGCCGGCAAAACGCCGGCGCGCTTTTGTGGAAACGCCGGGCTGGAGTTCGACGTAGTTCCCGGTGACGAGCGTGTTCAGCCCCGAGATGCCGGCCGAGGAATAGCGCGCCCGCATGATCCAAATCTGGGTGTCCTCGGCGAGGAGTCGCGTCGCGTTGCGCTCCATCGCGAGGGTGATCTCCACACCTTTGTTGTCGTCGGCCAGTTCGATCGCGACGACCGTCCCCACGGGGACGCTGCGGCAGAGCACCGGCGTCTTGCCGGCGATGAGCCCTTCCGCCGTGTCGAAGTGCACGACGATGTGCGGCCCCTTCGCGGAGTAGTGGAGCGCGACCAGCCACAAGCCGAGGAGCGCGGCGACGACCGGAATGATCCACACGGCGGAGAAACGGCTGCGCCGCGGGGCCCGCGTCACGGGAGCTTCCGGCGGCGCGGATGGATTGGGTTCGGGGTCCGAAGGAGATGCGTTCATGATGAAGGTGGGAGTCCCGGGCGGTGCTGCGATTCGCGCCGTGCAGCTGCGTCCCAGAGCAGGCGTTGATCAAAGGATTCCGTGGCCAGCATGGTCAGGATGACCACACTGGCAAAGGCGAGCGCACCGGCGCCGGCGGTGATGGTCATGATCGAGCCGAGCTGCACCACGCCGACGAGGATCGCGACGACGAAGACATCGACCATCGACCAGCGCCCGATGTACTCCGTCACCCGATAGAGCCGGGTGAGCGTGCGCGGGGACTGCCCGGAACGCGCCCCGAGGCAGAGCGCGATGATGGAGAGAAGTTTCATCATCGGGATGACCACGCTCGCCGTGAAGATGATGATGGCCACGGGGTAATCCTCCGCCTGCCAGAACTGAATGACCCCGCTTAAAATCGTGCTTTCCTGCGAGCCTTTCAGCGTGCTCTCCACGCGCATGACCGGGAGGAGATTGGCCGGGAGATAAAGGAGCGCGGCCGCAAGCGTCAGGGCGACAGTGCGCTGCAAGGAGTGCGGGGTGCGCAAGTGCAAGGGCGCGTGACAGCGCGGGCAGTGCTCCGCTTCCAACGGCTCCACCCGCCCACAGGAGTGACACCGGGCCAGGCCGCGCGCTGCTGCGGATGCCGGATCGAAATTCATCGCTGAGCCGCCTCCAGCTTGGCCCACAGCTCGCGGTGATCGATCGCCGAGAGGGCTGCCGCGAGGCAGATGATCAGCCCGACAAAGGCCCAAAACGACGTACCCAGCGTGAGCGTCGCCAGCTTGCCGAGTTTGAGCAGGCTCACGAGCACGCCGAGCAGAAACACCTCGACCATGTTCCACCGCCGCGCTTCGTGAATGCCGCGGCAGACGAGCGCCGCGCCGGGCAGCTGGCGGTCCCGCAGCAGTGGCACCAGCACGTAGAGCAGCGTGGCGATCAGCAGCGTCGGCGCCGCCAGGGTGAAAACGGCGACCATCGCTGCCAGCACCGGGAAGCCTTGGTGCTCCAGCCCGGAAACGCTCCCGGCCAGCACCATGTCGCTCTCCCGGTAGTCGGCGCGCAGGGTGAGAAATGGAAACGCATTGGCGAGTACGAAGAAAAACGCCGCCGAGAAAGTGAACGCGGCGGCGCGTTGCACCGCATGGGGGCGGCAGGAAAGCAGGCTCGCACCACACCGGGGACAAACCACCCGCTCACCCGCGCTGACCGCCGGCTCGGTGAAGAGCGCGTCGCAATCGGGACAGGCCAGGTGCCGCGAGGAATGGGAAAGGGTCATGAGTCAGGAAAAGGCCACGGCGAGAGCCTCACCGCCTCGCGAGGCCGGTGCGCGTTTCGCGATCTCTTCCATCACCTCATTCGCGTACTCCTGGAGCAAGCGCTTTTCGCGGTCAGTGAGCTGGCGTGGCTTCATGTCCATGAGGCAGAGTGAACCGATCGGCTGGCCATTGGGCGCCAGGAGCGGGATGCCAGCATAGAAGCGGATGCCGTATTGCTTGAGCAGGGGATTGTTCGCAAACCGCCGGTCGCGGGCGAGGTCTTCGATGACCATCACCTGGTTTTTGGCCACGACGTGGCCGCAGACGGAGACATTGCGCGGAGTTTGCCGGGCCTTGGCCAGATCGGCGGGGAGGCCGGTGTGCGATTTGAAGAACTGCCGGTCGCGATCGATGAGCGAGATGAGGGCGATGGGCATCTCGAAGATGCGCGCGAGTTTTGCGGTGATGCGGTCGAAGACCGGCTCCGCTTCGGTTTCGAGGAGATTGAGTTCGGCCAGCGCCGCGAGGCGTTCCTCCTCGTCCGGGGCGTCGGGCGGGGGCATCATTTCTTCGTTGAGCGGCGGCGCGAGTCTCGCCATTTGCCCGAGTGCTTCGGCCAGTGTGGTCACCACTTCATCGGCCCCCGAATCGCGCAGGCGCCGGGTCGCTTCAGGCAGATCTTCAGTCGCGCCCCAGAGGCCGATCACGATTTTCAGCTTCGGCAAAAGTGCGCGCAATTTCAGACAAAGATACCGCGCATGGATGACGGTGGAGGGCGCCACGACCGAGATGCAGACGACGTCCACCTCCGCTTCGGCGACCCGCGTGAGCAACTCTCCAGTGACCAGTTTGGCCGGGGCATTTTGTGCTCCGAAACCTTGCTGGCGCGCCAATTGCACGAGCATGGTGCCGGCGATTTCATCGCGATCCGCGCGCGCGGGCAGGCAGAAAATCTGGCAGTTCGGGGCGAGCGCCGGAGGTGGGGGCGCGTTTTCATCGGCTGCGGCGCCCGCTTTCTCCACCGCAGCCCTGGATGGTACTGCCGGGCGGGTGCCGAGGTCTTCGATGATGTCGCGCAGGCCCAGCTCGAGATTGACCAGTTGTTCCCGATCCAGCTGCTCGGCGCGGGCATCGTTCTCCGCCGTGGTCAGCACGGGGATGAAGACGGAATCGTAGAGGGCGATTAACGAGTTTGCTTTGAGATAGGACTCGACCAGCTCCAGCTCGTCGCGTTCACCCGGAGTGAGGAGGCGATGATAGCAATCCTCGGCGGGCGTGAGCGCCTCTTCATCGCTGAGCACGACGCTGAGAAAGGAAAGCCGCGGCACATGCCGTCCCATGACGACCAGGCAGACGGTGAGCGGAGTCGCCAGGAGCAGGCCGAGCGGCCCCCAGAGCCAGGTCCAAAAGACCGCCGCCACGATCAGCGCGATGGACGACACGCCGGTATGCGCGCCGTAGAGCAGCGGCTCCATCACGTTGTTGAGGAGCAGCTCCAACCCGGCAAAAAGCGCGAGCGTGAGAATGGGCATCGTCCAATGCGGGGAGACCGCCAGCGCGAGCAGCGTGGGGAGGATCGTCGCGACCCATGGCCCGATGTAGGGAATGAAGCGCAGCACCGTGCCGGATGCGCCCCAGAGCACGGCATTGGGCACCCCGATGAAATAGAGGCCGATGGCGATGACGGTGCCGTAGGTCACGTTCACGAGCAGCTGCATGAGCAGGTAGCGCGAGACGCGGTGACCTGCATCGTCCATGGCGCGCGTAGTGGCACTGATCCGCCCTTGTCCGATGAGCCGGATCAGCCGGTTGCGCAGATCTTCCCGCTGGAAAAGCATGCAGATGACCAGGAGCAGCACCAGCGCCGCCAGCCCCAGGGGCCCGAGCAACGGGGCGATGATGAGCTGCACCAATTCGATGGGATTGGCCTTGGAGGTCTCGACCACCTCAACCGGGACCACGGGTGGCTTCGGGTGCGGGGGCGAAGCGACCTGGGTCTCCGGTTTGCCCGAATCCTTCGTCACGGTGGGGGTGGCCGGCGCGGTCCCGCCCGGTAGCTCCTGTTTCAGCTCGTCGAGCGTTTGCGAGAGCCTCGTAAAAACGCCGCCTTTCGGCAACTCGAAGGCGTGCATTTTGGTCACGATGTTGCCCTTGTACTCAGGGAGCCTCGTCGCGAGATCGACCAGCTGCCGGGTGAGCATCCAGCCCGCTGCGCCAAAGGCGGTAAAGATCAGCGCCACCACCAGCAGCACCGCCGCGATCCGGCCGATCCAGCGCTCGATGCGCGTGACCAGCGGCGCCAGCAAAAAGGTGAGCAACGCCGCAAGCGCGAGGGGAATGAGCAGCTCGCGGCCAAAATAAAGCGTGGCGACGACGAACGTGGCCAGCGCCAGCGTCCAAAGCCCGACGATCGCATCGGTGGCGGTAGTTTTAGTTTTGAGCGCGGGCATAGGAGGGGAGGGGCGAAAACGTTGGGCAACCACCCAATCGTGCCCCGGTGCCGCACTGGCCCGCTATTTGTCGCCTCCCGGAGCTTCGACTCCACGGAAAGACTTCTTTGCTAAGAGCCGCTTTAGCTCATCGATATCCACCGGCTTTACCAAATGATGATCGAACCCCGCGGCGATCGACTTCTGCCGGTCTTCGGGTTGACCGTAGCCGGTCACGGCGATGATCACCGCATTTTGACAGCCGGTCTGGGCCCGGAGCCGCTGCGCTACCTCGAAGCCGTCCATGCCCGGCAGACCGATATCGAGCACCACAGCCTCGGGAGCTTGCTCGCGCGCCCTTTCGACGGCTTGCACGCCGCTGTGGGCGAGCACGATTTCGTAGCCGGCTCGGCCAAGCAGCCGACCGAGACTTTGCGCGGTATCGACATTGTCATCGACGACCAGGACCCGCCGGCCTTCGCCATTTTGTGGTGATGCTTTCCGGGTCCCATTGTTCGTGCGGGATGGCTGGGCGGCGGGCAGCCACAAGCGAAAGATACTGCCGCAATTGGCCCCCGCACTTTGCGCCTCGATTCGGCCGCCGTGCATCTCGACCAGCTTCTGCACGATCGTGAGCCCGATGCCCAAGCCGCCCTCGCTGCGCGCGATGGACCGCTCGCCCTGGGCGAAAAGCTTGAACATATCGGGGATCCTTTCGGGCGGGATGCCGATGCCGTTGTCGCGGACGGAAATGATCACTTCATCGCCGGAGCGCTTCGCCACCAGTTCGATCCGGCCACCCGCGGGCGTATACTTGGCCGCATTGGTGAGGAGATTGAGCACGATTTGCTCCAGCCGGGTCGGGTCCGCCTCGACCCACAAGGCGCCAGTGGAAAAATCGCAGACCAGCTTGTGATTGCGGGCGGTGATCAGCGCGCGGACCGAATCCGTAGCCCGCACGAAAATGGTCGCTGCATCGAGGGTTTCCTTGCGCAGTCTGATTTTGCCCGCGGTGATCCGCGATACATCGAGCAAGTCATCGATCAGGTGAGCCAGCTGGCTGCTTTGACGGAGAATCACGTCGCGTGCCCACCCGTCTTCTTCCGCGTTGGAGTTGAGAAGCGAGGCGGCGTTCGCGACGGCGGCGAGCGGATTGCGCAGCTCGTGCGCCAGCATGGCGAGGAATTCATCCTTGCGCCGGTCGGCTGCATCCAGTTCCCGCAGGAGATCGCGGACCTGATATTGGCGGCGGCGCGAGCGCAGCGCCACTTCACAAGTGCTGACCAGTGTTTCCGGCCGGACCGGCCGCTCGATGATCGAAATATTTCCCACCGGAGACAGCGCCGCCAGGTAGTGGGAGCGGAGACGCGCCCCGTCGCCGCCCGCCGTGATCAGGATGACGGGCAGATCCGACCACGAAGGCTGCCGCTCCAGCTCAGCGACCAGCTTGCTCACGGCATGATTCACCAGCGCTTCCTCGGCGACGAGCAAGGCGCCACAGCCGACCTCGATGAAAGCGCCGAAGTCTTCGAGATCGGTGCAGACATTGGCCGCCAAGCCGACCTTCACCAAAAAACGCGCGCTCAATCGCGCATCGTTGCTGGTTGGAGCAAGGATGAGGATGCGCAATTCCGCGCTGTCCCGTGCCAGTTCCATCGGCCCCATGAGTCCCGTTGGTCCCGAACTCGTCGCCCGCCCGCTCATCAATCGGCGTCGCGGTTTTCCCGATCTTCCACAAAGGTCGGCACTCCCGTGAGCACGCCCTGGAGGTCTCGCAGTGGTTCGCCAAGGCGGATGCCGTTTTTGTCGACACGCATCTGGCGAATGGTCCGCTCGTGGTTTCCACTTCGCTTTTTGATCACCGAGAGGGCCTGCTTGATTTCGCCGCGTACTTCGTAAAAGCGGGAGAGCACCACGGTGTCGGCCAGGTAGGTCAAATCAACGGCTGATTGCATCGTCCCCACCAGCCCCTGCTGCGCGAGCACCATGATGGTAATAGTGCCCAGCTGGTTCAGGTAAGCGAGGAGCTCGTGGAGCTGGAGTGTAAGATAGCGCTCCGCCGGCATGGCGTTGAGATAGCCATTGATGCTGTCGATGATCACCATGCGGGCGTCATCCTCGGCCACTGCGTTGCGGATGCGGTGGACCAGTTCGCCCGGTGAAATCTCGGCGGGGTCGATCTGTTCGATCTGGATTAATCCTCGCTTCTCGTGCTCTTCGACGGAGAGCCCGAGCTGGGCGGCGCGATTGCGTAGTGTGCCGATCGTCTCGTCGAAGATGAAGAGCAGGGCCTTTTCCCCGCGCTCAGCCGCAGATACGGCGAAACGTAGAGCCAGCGTCGATTTTCCCGTCCCCGGCGGCCCCATAAACATACTGCTTGTGCCGCGCCCGAGTCCGCCGCCGAGCAGCGCGTCGAGTTCCGCGTTTCCGCTGGGGAAATCTGCCCGCTCAAACCCACGATGATGTTCGCCGGCCACGAGTCGCGGGAAAACGGTCAAGCCGCCCCGCCTCAGGATGAAATCGTGACTGCCTTCGCGAAACTCGGAGCCTCGAATCTTCAGCACGGATAATTGGCGGCGCGCCACTCCGTATTCGGGGGAGGTACTGCGCAGGGACAGCACCCCGTGCGCGATACTCTCCACCTGGAGGTCGTGCACGCCGGAGGTGCGGTCATCGAGGAGGAGCACAGTGCAATTCCGCCCGGCAAAGAATTGTTTCAGCTGCAGGATTTGCCGCCGATAACGCAACGGCGTATCGGCCAGCATCCGCATCTCCGAAAGGGAGTCGAAGACGATCCGCCTCGGCTTGACCCGCTCCACCTCCCCGATCAGGGCGTCGATGGTGCGGTTCAACTCGACCTCCGACGGATGGAAGAATGTGCTCTCGCTATCCCCTCGAATCTGCTCTTCGATGGTCGAGAGTTCGTAAAGGTGAATCTTCTCCAGATCCCAGCCATGGGAACGTGCCACGACCTCGAGTTCGTCCTTGGTCTCCGAGAGGGAGACGTAAAGCCCGGGCTCTCCTTGGCGCGCACCTTCGAGGAGAAATTGCATCGCCAGCGTCGTTTTCCCCACGCCGGGGTCGCCTTGAATGAGATACAGGCGCCGGGCGGGTAAACCTCCATTGAGAACGGCGTCCAACCCGGGCACGCCCATGGAACAGCGTTCAATCGTCGGAAATTCAGTCTGAGACATCACCCGATTATCGAATCGGGCCGAATTAGGGGGTGCACGATTTTTTTGGAAATCGTGGGGTGAAACCCTTGAGTAGAGTAGCGAAGCCACTTGGTGCCGCTGGCGGAGGCGTGAGCGAGCTTCGCTTGCGACTTAGCCGGAGAACGCTTCCGACCTCACGCCCGTCCGGGGCAGGATCACCTCGAAACGGCTGCCCTGTCCAAGCTTCGATTCCACGAGGACTTCGCCCTCCAGCAATTCTGCCAGCCGCTTCACGATCGACAGGCCCAGTCCCGTTCCCTCCATGTGAGCCGTGCCCTCGGCCCGGTTGAACTCCCCGAACAGCCCGGGGAAGTCCTCCAGCGCGAAGCCCGCGCCGGTGTCCTCGACCCCGAGCGACCAGCGTTTCGCATCGAGGGCGCGCATCCAGCAGGTGACCTGTCCTTTTGCTGTGTATTTCACGGCGTTGGAAAGGAGATTGGTCGCGATCTGCACCAGCTTGGTCCGGTCGCTCGCCACCGTCACCAACGCCGGATCGCATTCCATTTTCATCTCCAGCCCTTTCGCCTCGGCCAGGGCTCCGTACCCGGTCAGAAGATCCTCGCCGAACTCAGCTACATTCACCGACTCCATCCGTGGCGCCTTGGTTTTCTCCAGCAAGAGGGCGTATTCCAGCAGATCCTTCAGGAGTTCGCCGAGATGACTGATGCTTCGTGTGAGGATCGCGAGCAGTTCGCGTTGTGCGCTCGCATCGCTTTCGTCTTTCAGCTCATGCGCGATGAGCTGCGCTGTGTTCACATTGTTCCGCAGCTCGTGCGCTACTGTGCGCAGCAGGCGGAGCCGGGTGGCATCTACCTCCTGCAGTTTCTGCACATCTTCGCGCGCCGCACTTCGGCCTTGGTGCGCTTCGTTGGCATGGGCCCTTGCCACGCTCACGTCCTCGCGCAAGTCGACTTGCTGGTCGCGGACAAATTGTACCGCCGAATCGCAAATCAGATCGTCGAAAAAGCCGTGGAGCCGCTGCAGTGCGACCCGTTTCACCACTCCGGCAAAAGCCGGATTTTGTTCCTCAAATCCCAGCGTCTGCACGATCAGAATCCCCCGGATCCGTGCCATCTCGCGCAGGAGTTCATCGACCCGATAGCCTTGCTCAAAGCGGAGCGCTCCATGCGTGCGCGCGTTGTCCCCGGCGTCTTTTTTTGCTTCGAAATCGGCCGGCGAACGCAGCAGATCGGCCAGATTTTCAAAGAGCTGCGGCAGATGCGCTTTCAGTTCCCCGGCGCTCAAACGCTCCGAAGTCTGCACTCTGCCATCCGCATGGACTCCGCTCATCCATTCCGCGGTGATCTCCTCCTGCCGCTCCACGAGGAAGGCGGCAAATTGCTCGAGAGTGCTCTGGGCCTGGTGTGGATCCATCCGTGAATGAAGCATGTACCGTCTTCCCTTTTTGTTAAGGTAAAGACCCGGCGCTGGCGGCCAGGGTGAGGCGAAAGACCGATCCCCGGCCGGCCCCTTCACTGAAGGCCGTGAGCGTGCCTCCGTGGGCTTCCGCCAGGCCATTGGCGATAAACAAGCCAAGACCGAGGCCCTGACGGTGGATCATTTCCGCTTCCTCGCCCTGGCGGAAGGAATCGAAAATCTCCGGCAGAAGCGAAGCTTCGATCCCTATCCCGCGATCAGCCACTTCGATCGTCAGCCAGCCGGGCAAATCGTTGGTCGTCCGGATCGTAATCCGGTCTCCCGGCGGGGAAAATTTCACCGCATTTTTGACCAGATTCCAGAGGATCTGCTGGAGCTTCAGCGAATCCGCCTGGACCACCGTCTGCGTCGCCCGGAGATCGAGCAAAATCTCCATCCCAGCCGCCCGGATTTCCGGCCGGCAGGCGCTGAGGACCAGGCCGATGATTTGATGGGCTTCGAACGGCTCCAATTTCAGCCGGACCTTGTGTTGACCGATGGCTACAAAAGCCGTGAGCTCATCCAGCAAGCGCGCCTGCAAGTCGAGGTTGCGCTGAATCATCGAGAGTGTCTCTTTTCCAGCAGTGGACCCTTCGTCCTGTTGCAGCTCCTCCAAGCCGAGCAGGATCGGGCCGAGCGGGGCACGCAGTTCGTGGGAAAGCATCGCGAGAAATTGATCCTTGGCCTGCAAGGCTTCGCCCAAAACGTTCTCCCGCAGGGAGGCCTCTCTCTGCGGAGTGGTGAGGTTTCCCATCTCCCGGCAGACGAGCACCAGGTTTGGCGGGTTCACCTGCCCGAGCTTGATGGCAGTGAGCTCCATCTGGGTGTGCTGGCCGTCGAAGGCCGGAAAACGAACATTGATCTTAGCGAGCGGAAGGAATCCTTCGATTACATTAAAAAACACGGAATACAGTGGCAACTGATCCGCTACGTGCACCGACTCGAACAGGTTTCGCCCCAGCAGCCCCTCCCCGCGGAACATGTCGCGCGAAGCCTGGTTTTCCAGCACGACCATACCACTGCGATCGATGATCGTCGTCGCTTCGCTCCCTCGATCAAACAAAGCCTGGAGCCGTTCCTGACTTTGCTTCAGGCGCTCCTGCGCCGGGCGGAGGAGATAGGCCTGGCCTTCCCCATCGACGACCGCATCGGCCTGGCCGGAGGTGAAAATCTGGATGGCTCGCTCCGCCTGAACCAGGCTCAAAGCGAGGTCATTTGCTTGTCCGCCGCAGAGCGGAGACCGGGACGCGGAGTCGAGTGGATTCTTCATAGGTTTTCGCTTTGAGGCAAACCCAGCGCCCGCAGGACCTCCTCCTCGTCGCTCAGGTTGCCGATGATTTGCAGTTCAGGGGCGGGTGAGGTTCTGACCAGGGTGGGAGTCACCAGAATCATGTCGGCCAGCGCCCGGGCGGGGTCTTGCCAGATATCGACAATCTCGATGCGATAGCTCTCTGGAAAGTACTTGCGGCAGATGGCGTAGAGATTGGCCAATGCCCGCACCGAGTTGGGCGCGCCGCCCGCGAGATAGAGCCGGAAGTGGTAGGCACCTGGGGCATGGCCATCGTCAGCGATCGGCGGGTTCATTGAGATTTTTCCCTCTCCAGTCGCAAAGTCCCCAGGAGGACTTTGCCGCCGGCCGTGTAGGGGTCGGCCAGAGTGACCCCGCGATCGCTAAAGAGCAGTTCGCGCAATTGATTCGAGTGTTTCGAGCCTCGCGACTTGATAATCGAGAGCGCCCGATTGCGCTCGCCGTCGAGCAGGGCATAAGAGATCTGCAACCAGGAATCCGAGATCGTCGAAACGTGCAGAGTGGTCGTTTCAAGGTGCGGGTCGCTCCCTTCCAGCAGGCTCGTAAAGAGCACGGTGATTCCTGCGTTCCGGCAAAGATAAATCAGCCGTTCGGCCACTGCTCGCGCCGCCAACCCACCGCCGACCCGGGCGAGCGCCGAGAGCGGATCGATGACCACGCAGCGCGGGTTTTGGGCTCCAATCAGCCGCTTCAAGTGCATGCAGTGGCCCTCCGAAGAAGCCGCTTCCGACCGGACCGCTTCCATCTGGAGCAAACCGCTCGCGATATGCGGACTCAGATCGATGTTCACCATGCGGAGATCGCGCACGATGTCGCGCGAGTTTTCATCGAAGGAGACGAAGAGCGCCCGTTCATTGCGCCGGCAGGCCGCTTCGACAAAGGCCCCAGCCAGCGTCGATTTTCCACCGCCGGAGCTACCGGTCAGGAGCGCATTCGTTCCGCGGTAGAGTCCACCGCCGAGCATTTCGTCCAGCCGCTGGATCCCGGTGGAGACCCGTTCGTCAAAGGGCTGCGGTTCCGGGTCGATCCCATTCGCAGAGCCGACCTCCACGCCCACGGGTCCGATCACGAAAGGCACCTCGTTCAGCACATGGGCGGAGCCGCGGTATTTCAGGATGCGAATGGATCGCATCGCCACACGATCGGTGACCCGCTGGGTCAGGAGCACCGCGCAATCGGCCATGAAGGGCATGAATCCGTAACGCTGGGCGGTCGCCGGCCGGTCGCCGTCGACTTTGGTCGTGAGGATCCCGGTCAGCTCATTCTGCGCAAGCCATTCATGGAGCCGGTAAAGCTCCCGCCACTCCGCCGCGGGATCATCGAGCAGGCTCAAAAGCACGTCGATCGCATCAAAGACGATCAGTTTCGCTCCCATCGTGGCCGCCTTCGCCTCCAGGCCCGCGAGCAGCCCGGTCAGGTCGAAATCTCCGGACTTCACCACATCGGCGCGGATCCTCGCATCCACGAACCACAGCTTCTCATCTTCCGGCACCGGCATATCCCAGCCAAAAGTCCCGGCATTTGCGGCGACTCGCGTGGCATTCTCTTCGAAGGCGACAAATATCCCCGGGACATTTTGCAAGGCCGCGTGGACCAGTATTTGAAGGGAAAGGACGGTCTTTCCGCAGCCGGGTCCCCCCATCAGGAGCGTCGTCCGGCCGCGTGGCAGCCCTCCCCCCGTCAGGTCGTCGAAGCCTTCGATGCCGGTCGGGATCTTTTCCATCGGTTCGGACTGGGAGGGGTGATTCATGCCTGCACTCCTCCGCCGGCCGTCTGCGAAATCCGTTTTTTCTCTGCGTTGGGGCGATCCACAGACGGCCGGCCCCATCGGAGGGGAATCTTCTTCGTGGGCAGGAAAAGGGCATCATTCATAAAGCGGTGGCCTGGCGATCCAGCCAGGGGACGGTCACACCTTCCACCCGCTCTGATCTGCTCTCAGCTTCCGCCGCCACAGCCCGCCCAGCCAATACCTTCACCGGCTCTTTGTTATAGCTTGAGGCTATGCGCTTCGCCGGCGTAGGCTTTTTCCGATGGTAAATTCAGGCGCGGCTTGCGGATTGGCGATAGCTTTCCGCTATAGGGCACCCATGCTCTGTCGTTATGGAGCTTCGCCACTTGCGCTACTTCATTGCCGTTGCCGAGGCATTGAGTTTCACGAAAGCCGCCTCCAAGCTCCGGCTCGCTCAACCGTCTCTCACCCGCCAGGTCCGCAATCTCGAAGCCGAACTCGGGGTGCAGCTCTTCACTCGGGCCAACAATCGGGTCACCCTCACCGAGGCGGGCCATCGCTTTCTTTTTGATGCCAAAAAGCTGCTGGCCCAGTGCGCGGAAAGTGTCGCGGCGATCCAAGGCCTCGCGCGCGGCGAAAACTCCCAGCTCAATATCGGCTACGTGGCCCACGGCCACTCCAGCCTGCTACCCGCCAGCCTCGGAGCCTTCCGTAAACTCTTTCCGCAAGTGGCCCTCAATCTCTTCGACCTGAGCAGCGCCGAGCAGTATCGCGCCCTCGAAGGCCAACGGATCGACCTCGGCTTCGTCGGTCTGCGTCCCATCTCCACTGAGCGAGACTTGCTCTGTGCGCGCATCGCCGACGATCAAATCCTCGTCGCGCTTCCTCTGCAGCATCCCCTGGCCAAACTCAAAACGCTCAGATTGACCGACCTGGCCCCGTACTTCTTTATTGGCATGTCCGACCACAGTCATCCCGGCGTACGGGAGTGGCTATTGGAAACCTGCCGGCTGGCGGGCTTCACCGGGAAAATCCTCCAGGAGACCGACACCGAAGCCATCGCCATCCGTTTCGTCGCCGATGGTCTCGGCGTGGCCCTCATCCCGGAACAAATGTCCGCCCTTCCCCATGAAGGCGTGCTGCTCCGGCCGCTCACTCCGAAACTCCTCCGCGAATCCACCATCGCCTGGCGCAGCGACAATCCTTCGACTCCCCTTCAGAACTACATTCAAATCATCAAAGACCTTATCGCGAGCATGTGAAAGTCGAACGCGCCCCCGATCAAGAATAGCGGTCAGCCTTCGCCCAATCAGGTGCGCCAACGACGGAGGTTTTCTTCGTGTTGTGGACGCTCCAGCACCAGACGGTAGGCGCTCATGAGATTGATGGAAAAGGCGTGGGCGGTTCCCCACAAATAGAGACGAAATTTCCGGTAGTGCGCCTCGCCCCAGCGCTCGACGATTTCCTCTCGGGCTGCGTCCAGCCGCTCGGCCCAACGGCGCGCGGTCAGTTCGTAAGACCCTCGATCATTTTCCAGTTGCACGAGCTCAAAAGGGGAGCGCTCGATCTCGGCGAGATAGTCCGCCATGCACATCGGCGTCGGATTGCCCGGATAGATATAACGTTGAATGAAGGCCGAAAAGTCGTGCTTTTCGCGGCACGCACTCGCATCGAGGTAAACCCGCCCGCCCGGCTTGAGCAGTTCGTAGTAGCGGGCCAAAGACCGGCGGTAGTCCGGCAGGTGTTCGGTCACTCCGAGATTGGCAATCGCGTCGTATGGCGCTGCCTGATGTTCGTAAAAATGCGCGAGTTGCACGTCGCAGGGCAGATGCTGCTGATCGATCAGGCTCTGAATGAATTGTTCGGATTTCCCGGAGATCGTGAGGGAGGTGACCCGCACGCCCCGGCGGCCCGCATACTCGGTAAACGCTCCCCAGCCTCCGCCGATATCCAGCACCCGGTCGCCCGCCTGCACCTGGAGGCTGCGGAACGCAAAGTCGAGTTTTCGCTCGATGGCCGCCTCCAGGGTGTCCTTTTCGCTGGTAAAGATTCCCTGGGAGTAACAACGCGAGTTTCGGTCCAGAAAGAGCAGATAGAAATCCTGCTCGTAGTCGTAGTGTTCGGCGATCGATTGTTTGTCCTGCGCGATCTGGCCGAAGAACAACACCTGTAAACGCGCCCACCAAAAGCGGAGCAGGGGATGCCGATCCCGCAACACGTTGCGAATGCCGTAGAGCGCCAGCATGTCGCCATCGAGTTCGAGTGCCCGGTTCATGTACGCTTCGGCGATCATATTCTCATCGCTGGAAAGAATCGCGCGAATCCCCGCGGCGTTGTTTGCCTTGATCGCAAACGCCGGATCTCCCGAGCCAAAGCGGCGGGAGATCCCGCCGGGCAGGCGCAACTCGAACGTCGGCAAAGCGCCGGCGTTACTTTGGAAAAACTGCGCGAAAAAGCTTTCCGCGCGTTTGACCAGATGTTCGCACCGATCCTGGGATTGGGGGGACACTCGTAAGGCCGGTTGCTTGGTTAGCATGGGAAAACGTCTGCCGGCTTCCGGGGATTCGATCCGTTCGGGATGGACTTCATCTTAGGAGTTCGGCTCCTTCCGCTCATCCTTCTCTTTGCCTTTTTTCTTTCCTTCCGCCGGGACTGCTTTGGACGGGCCGGGTTTGGCGGGCATCTGCTTCGCTTCCGGCGGCCTCTGCGGGCGGGGTGGAAGTTTCCCGGCGTCAGGCTCCGGAGGGCGGTTCGTGGGCTTGCGTTCGACGCTTTGAATCGGAGGGCGCTCGGGCTTCTGGTCTCGGTTCAGTTCCGGGGCGGGTGCTGTGGGAGCTTTCGGCCGGGCCGGAGCGGGTGGCAGACCGCGCTTCGGTTCCTCCCCCTTCGGCTTCACCTTCGCGCCCGGGGCCGGGGGCGACCGGCGCTCACTTTCAGGGAGGCGCGGAGCCTCGCCGCTTTGCTCCGGCTTCTTTGGCACTGGCCGATCAGCCGGGTCTGGCCGGTCTTCGATTGGTCTGGCAGTTCGGGGGGCGGTGGAGTCCGGTGGCGTGGATCGATCCGGTCGATCTGTTTTCTCCGGTCTGGCCGGCCTTTCCGCAGCGGGCTCGCCGCGCGGCGCGGGAGTGCTTTTGATGATGGCGGGCGCTGCGGGCCGCGGGTTTTCATCCCGCAAATCTTTCTTCGAGTTCGGACCTTTGCCGCTGGGAGGAGTGGTGGAAACGCGAGGAGTGGCCGGCGGCCCCGCGCGCCGGTCCTTCATCGGCTCCCGGATCGGTTGCGCTTCGGGCGCCGCTGCCGGCTCGGTTTTGATCCGGGTTCGGGCTTTGGCCACTTCGTCGGGTGAACCGGCGTTTTTCCAGCCTCGGTCCACTTCCACTTTGTCCACTTTCGCTCCGACTTTGCGTGGAGCTGTCGCCCGGGTCTGGTCAAAAGTGGGGGCCACGACCCGGAAGGAGTCTCCCTCGACTCGATCGCGAAACTGCTGCGCTCGGGGGGTACGAGCATCCCCGTCGAACTGCTCGCGCCGTTCCAGTTTCAGCCGGCGGATGGGCTGGGCGCTCTCGCGGGAAATCACCTCGTAGCGCGGACCGTCGTTATAGACGACGTTGTCGGCATAGCGAATCCTTGTGATGTTCGTGGTCTCGTAAATGATCGCGATATTCTCCCGCGGCCGGAGAATCATCGGTTGCAGGCGAGGTGACCCAAAGTTTCGGACCTCGACAAAGTTATAGCTCGTCGGGCCGATATCATAGTCTGCGTCCAGTCGTGCGCCGAACCCGACGGAACGATCAAAGGTGGCTTCTGGAGGCAGCGGAGCCCAGCCCACATGCCGCTCGCTGCGCCGCCAGGAAACCCAGGCGGGGCCCCATTCGGTGCCGGGAACCCAGACCCAGCCGATCTGATCGAGATTGGTCCAGCGGCCGTAGTGGTACACCGCCCAGGCGAACGGTTCCTCGGAATCCCAGGTCCAGCCCGCATCCGTATAAAGCCACCGGCCATCGCTGTACGGACGCCAGTCGCGATCGACATTCCGCGGCTGCCAGCAATATCCATAGTCGCCGATCTCACGCCAGTCTCCATAGGGTTCGAGATTTTCATGGAAGAAGTCGACGGAGACTTTCGTTTCGGCTCGGAGCTGAGCAATGAATGTGCCGACGATCATCGTGGCGGCGAAAATGGGGTTGTACGGTCTCATCGGATATTAGGATGTGGGTAAGAGAGGGGGTGCTTGTTTATCGTCGGGTGAGCCTGAAACAGACGCGTCAGAAGAGTTGAATGATGCCGCCGGCTTCGACCCGAGGGTCGGTGCATGGGAGGGATGCAACCCCTCGAGCGTGAGGCGGAACGTCGCGCCGTGCCCGCGGCCTTTACTCTCCGCGGAGAGCGAGCCCTGCTGCGCTTCCGCCAGCCCTTTGGCGATGAACAAACCGAGAGCCAGGCCACCGGGAAATTGCCCTTTGGAAGGTTCCGCCCGGCGGGATGCGTCGAATAGATAGGGCAATCGCTCGGGCTCGATCCCGATCCCCTGGTCCACAAACTCGATCGTAATCTGCCCGGAAGGGGTATTGAAAGTGGAGATGGAAATGCGGCTGCCCTGCGGCGAGAAGGTAATGGCGTTTCTGAGTAGTTGCCACATCACCTGCTGTAAACGGAGCGAATCGGCCTGTGCTCCATGGTTGGTGGCGCGGAGATCCAGCAAGACCTTCATTTGTTTGAGCTCAAGGTCCTTCCGGCAGATTTTCACCACCAGGCAGAGGACCTCGTGAACGTCGATGAACTCCACATTGAGCAAGACCGGATGCGGGCCGAAGGCGGAAAAATTGATCAACTCATCGAGCAGGGCCATTTCCAGTTCGAGGTCGCGCCGCATCATCGTCAGGGTGGGCGGCGAGTCATCCAAATGGCCGTCCTTCTGCCGGTCGTGGGGACTCTCGTTCTGCCGTCCGCCGCATTTTTTGCACCCGATGAAATGGAGGCCCCCTTCTTGAGTGAGCAACTCGAACACGTGCTCACACGCCAGAGTCGGTGGCCGGGCGTACCACGAGATATTCCTCTTGGCCCGCGGCGGTTCGTTTTTATCGTGATTCATGTTTGTTCCCGTGCGCAAAGCGCGGACCGCCTCTTGGGACACACGGCGCTGGATTCAGTCCACGTGGCCAAAGGAATGCTGGGCTCTGCCAATCCGAATGTCGGGCACGGCGCGCCGCTGCCCAATACCTCCTCTGCTGTTCTCCCATGCCTGAAAGCTATGCGTAACCCGGCAGCCGCAGCGAAGCGCGAAAATCGCCGATAGCTTTCGGCTATAGGGGAGTGCTCCACAGTCCAGCCCGCGATCACGATCGCCAAAAAAACCCGAAGCTCCCGCCGGCTCCACGCGATTCGCCCGCGCGCCGGCCGGGATCACCGCCGAAAGCCGGGCCACCGACGTGCGAAACGAAATGGATCCGGCCCGCGTCCGGTTGCGAGAGATTAGTCTAGGGAATTTCCCTAGGCCACTCCAAGGAAGTCTCTGAGTGCGGAGATTCAGGGTATTCCAGCATAAGCACCTCTGTACCAATGACCAATCAGGGTGAATCCAGTCAGGAAAAGGGGGATTCGAACAATCAACTACCAGACGCAGAAGCTCCGGAGGACCCTTCCGCAGTAAGCCCCGCGCGCTTGGACTTGAATCCGAAAACGGGGCCTGACGCTCCCAAGTCGGAGGCCGCCTCCGCGGTGGATGAACTGCTCGCAAAATCGAACCGATTGCGGATGGAGTGGGCGCAGCAAAATTTGAGACTTCAGGCCCTGGGGCTCAAAATCTCCGAAGTGGTCAACGAGGCTCTGAAAGGAAGGACGAACAAACCCGAGGAGGAGTAGATCGGCCGATTTAGGGCCTCCGCGTCCCTCGCCCACGCGCGCCTGACAATGAGTGGTCTCGTTGAGGATGGATGACGTTTTAGTCAGCCAGAACCTTACAGTCAAAAGAGTGGGGCTGGCCGTTGCTTCACTTGTTATGAAACAATATTTGTCCACTTCCATTTCGGCCGTCTTGCTGGCTCTCGCGTGGCCCGCTGTGGCGCAGAATCCGTCCCCGCAGCCTTCCACACAAACCGCCGCGCCGAATAGTGGCGGGGTGACCACCGGTGAAAATGCCGGCAATGTGCAGGATGGCATCGTTTTCTATAACGGCCGTCCCTATTTGATTCGAAACGGGCGAGCATCGGTGATTGACGCGACCCTGGTGCCCGAAGGCCAGATTTTGACTAACAACGGTCAATTTGTCCCCATCCCGGCCACCTACAATGGGATGCAACAAGGACAGAACGGGGTACAGCCGGGGATTGGGCAGCGCCCGGGGACGGTTTCGACCAATGGGAACGTCGCGCCAGCCTCCCCAGGGGCGAATAGCGCGGCGGTTTTGCGCGACGGGCGTGTGGGTGGAGATACGCCGAATCCGGCCGCCGGGACAAGCCCAGGCACGAATGCCGTGACCAACCATCCGGCCCCTAGTCCGTCGACGACGGGTGGTTCATCGGGTCAACCGGGGAGTCGAACTCAAGGCGTCGACAACAGCAATCAAACCGGCGGCGCCCGAAGCGGAACGACGGGAGGGACCACTGGAGGCACTCGCACCGGCACCTCCGGTGGCACCAGCGGCGGCACACCCGGTGGTGGTGCATCGAGCGGTGGCGGTCGTTAGTTTCTGCGAAAATTAAGAATTGGTGGCGAATCCAAAAAACGGGTTCGCCCCTTTTCGTTTTCAGGTCCACCGGCCCGGCCCATTTCCGAATGAGCGCAGCAGGAAAGAAGGCTTAATAAATCGCCGCCGCCCGCTCGAGCTTGTTTGACCCATCCCCAACCACCGGTCCTGCCGATTCTCTTGCGATGAAATACGCCGTCACTCTGCCTCCTGTCCCGGGATATTATTGGCTCAAGGACCGCGAGGGAGAGACGATCGTGGAGTTGTGGAGCGACCCGGGCAGTCCCAATCCGGATGAATTGTTCATCCATCATTGCGGGAGCGGAGATTGCGCGATGCTTAGCGGTTTGGAAGGTGCCTTGTGGGCGGGACCGATTCCCAAGCCTTCCCCCGCCGAGGTCACCTCCTAATTAGGTGAGTCGGCCAGTCAGCGGATGCCGGAATTTCTCCTTCCGGACGAGAATGGCGGTTGATTCATGCCAGCCCTCCACCTCGGCATGGAGTGATTCCGCGAATTCCTGGAGAATTCGGGCGCGATTGCCGACGGCTCGGTTTTTCCAGAGGCTCGCCAGTTCGTCGAAACCAAGGACCACGAAGCCGCGGGCCTCCAGGTTGGCGATCACATTGCGCAGCCGATGCTCGGGAATCCCTGGGGTGGAGATCTTTTTCATCGCCCATATCAAATCCCCTGCGGAGCGCACATTCTATCAGGATGATTCTGGTTAACGTTTAGGAAACTCCCTGATGGGCAGCCAACAGGGTGGAATCGGCCTATGGCCTGAGCCCGCCGGCTCAGGCGACCAGCCGGACTGGGGGCCTCTCTGTCATCACCCGGCGGGCCAGAATATCCCGGATGGTTTCAACGATCTGCTGGAGGCCGGAGGGTTTCGAAATCAATCCGTCAATTTCCTGAATGACGTGCGCCAGCAAATAGTGACTCATTGGAGACCCGGTATGGAGGACGATCGGCATTTCACAACCTCGCCGCCTCAGTTCGGAAATGAGATCATACCCATTGACCCCCGTGAGCCGCGAACTGGTCAGAAGGAGATTATAACAGTGGTGCTCCACTTCGTCCAAAGCGAGACGCCCATCCGACACCGCGGTGACTTCGTAACCGTGCGCCTGGAGCGCGAGGACCAGCAATCGACAGAGTGCTGCATTGAGATCAGCAACCAAAATCCGATGCCTGGGTTCAGGCCAGGATTGAAGCGGGTTATCATCTTTCATTTCGCCTCCGTTCAAGCGGACGTCGCGAATCGGTCTCCCGATTAGTGCCGTCCACCAATCCAGCTTCGCAAACGGAGGGATTCCTGTCTTTCGGAGCATTCCTGTGCCAGAAGGTCGGAAAATTCCCTACGGAGTTTCGCGCGTACCTCCAGAAAGCATTCCGAGGATTCCAGGTTTGCTCCGACCTGAATTGTTGCCCACCTTAGCCCTATGGAACCTCCTCCACCACAGACCCCAAGCCTGAGGTGGCGGATCGACGAAGCCTTGGAGAGCGGGGAGTTGATCTTTCAGGAGATCGGTTTGGCTCTTCACCGAACCGTGAGCCAGGATTTGGGAGCGGGGCTGCTTCGACTCCGGCTCCTTCACGAAAAGGCCCTCGCCGGCACTCCGGTAGCAGCCGGCGACCTAGCCGCGCTGGAGCAAAGTTTTGCCCACGCTCTCGTCGGCACGCGTTCGCTGGCAGCTCGCTGTCGGCCGGTGGGAAATGAAGCCAACAGCCTCATGGTGGCGCTCCATCAACTGGCCGCCTCCGTCAATTCCTCCACGCCCTGCCAGTTCTTCTGCGAAGAGCCGGTGCTGATCGCTGATCGCGTACTCAGTTCGATCCTCTATCGAGTGGCCGAAGAATCGGTCCAAAATGCGCTCCGCCGGGGAGCTCGAGCCGGGATTCAGCTGCGGCTGGCCCGCGGTCTCGCGGAAATAACGTTAAGCATCGCCGACCAAGGAGAGACCACCGCGCCGGCAAACTCACCGAACGACAGCCAAAAGATGCTTTTTCGAGCCCGGGCCGAGATGGTAGGAGCACAGTGTCATTCCGTAGTAAATCAGGAAGGGGAGGTGGTTTTCACCTGTATCCTCCCCCTGAGAAGCGAAGGATAGATGCCATCCCCTTTCGATGAACCCTCTCTCCACTCAAGATCCCCCAGAAAGCGGGTATGTGGAGCGACGGATTCTTCTGGTTGATGATCACCCGGCCTTTGCTGAGGGAATCAAGGCCATCCTGGCTCGGGATCCATTTCTCAAAGTTTGCGGGGAGACCGATAGCGCTGCCCCAGCGTTGGATGCCTTTCGCGAGTTGAAACCGGACATGGTCCTGGTGGATATTTCACTGGCGGGCGTCAATGGCATCGAACTGATCAAGATGTTAATCGCTGAAGAACCGCAGACTCAGATTCTGGTGCTTTCGATGCACGACGAGTCGCTTTACGCCGCGCGCGCCATCCGGGCCGGGGCCCGGGGCTATTTGATGAAATCGGAGCCTCCCGATACCATTCTCCATGCCGTCCGGCGAGTGGCGAACGGCAGGATGTACGTGAGCCCCAACCTCGGCGAGCAGCTCATTTACAAGGCTCTTCAATCGCTCAAGGAAGGGCTGGGGTCTCCCGTAGACGCGTTGTCGGATCGGGAATTGGAGATTCTGGAGTGTTTTGGCCGCGGATTCTCGACCAAGGCGATTGCCGACCGGCTTCATCTCAGCCCGAAAACGGTCGAGACCCATCGGGCTCACATCAAGCAAAAGCTCAAACTGGCCGATGCCAGTGCTCTGATTCGATTTGCCACGGATTGGGTGGCGAATTGCGGAGCGGACTCTGCGGAGGCTGACTCTGGTTCTTAGAATTCTCAGTCCGCTGTCCTGGGGACCGCCTGGAGGGCGCGGTCCAGTTCCGCCGGGTCGAAAGGCTTCGTAATATGATGATGAAAACCCACCGACTCACTGGTCAGACGATCCACGCCTCCACCTAGACCGGTGAGCGCAATGGCGTAGATGGGGCCACAGCCCTGAATCTCATGGAGAAGATCCCAGCCCGTTCCATCCGGAAGACCCACATCGGAAATTAAAACGTGAGGACGATGTTCGGCAAAAAGCACCAGCGCCTCCTTTTTGGTGGCGGCCATCCTGACGTCGTACCCTTGCATTTCCAGGTACATGCCGAGTGCGTCTCGCGTATCGGCGTGGTCTTCGACCAGTAATACCCGGCGAGCTTTGCCTGGATTATTCATGAATCGGAATACGGTCTTCCAAGGGAGCATGGAGTGGTAAGGAAATCGTAAAGGTCGCGCCGCAACCACTCCCTTCGCTGAAGACGCGCAGATCTCCCCGGTGTCCCTTCACAATCGCTTGAGCGATCGCCAGGCCGAGCCCAAGCCCTCCAAATTGCCGGGTGATTTCTGTGCTCTCCTGGGTGAACGCATCGAAAATGCTGCTCTGCATGCCGGGCTCGATGCCAATGCCCGTGTCGGTGATCTGAATCTCGAGTTGCGCCGCTTCTTCGTGAGTTCGAACCGAAATCCGTCCGCCGTTCGGAGTGAATTTGGCAGCGTTTTTGAGAAGGTTCCAGAAGACTTGCGTTAGCCGCTGAGCATCGCCCTCGATCTCGTGACTTCCGGCCTGCAGTTCCACGGTCAATTCCTGCTCTTTGGCCTCAAACTCCGCTTTGATCGTCTCGATGGCTTGCGCCAGTACCACATGCAGATCCACGGGCCGCTGATGAAATTCCAGCTTCCCATGGCTGATTCGGGTCACGTCGAGCAAATCGTCGACCATACGCGATTCGGCCTCGACGTTTCGCCGGATCATGGCGAGTTGCTCGCTCACGCCCGCTGGTAAATCGCTGCGGCGGGCGAGCATGTGGGAGGCAATCAGGATGGGAGTTAGCGGGGTGCGGAGTTCATGTGAGAGGGCTGCGAGGAAATGATCCTTCGCCCGGCCTGCATCCTCCGCATCACCCCGAGCCCGCTCCGCTTCCTGGAGGGCTTTCCATAGCTCCTGGCGGTTTTGTTCCGCCGCTTCGCGGGCCCTGAGTTGTTCGGTCTGATCGCGAAAAATTTTCACCAGCCCGATCGGCTTTCCGTCGTGGTCCCGCATGGCCATGGTCACTCCACTGCTCCAAAAAAGCGTCCCATCCTTGCGCCGCTGCCAGCGTTCGTTGCTGGACCGGCCTTCCTGAAACGCCAGCTGGGCTTCGCCTGGAGGCACGCCGCTCTCCCGATCCTCGGGGGTGAAGATGATGTCGATCAACTCGCCTATGATCTCCTTTGCCCCATACCCCAAAATGGCTTCCGCCCCCGCATTCCAGCTCTCGATTTTCCGGTCGAGGGCCAAAGCCACGATGGCGTAGTCCCGCGCGTTTTCCACCACGAACCGGAAGCGCTCCTGCGTTTCGTGCAAGGCCCGCTCCGCGCGTGCCCGCTCGGCTGCCGCGTGCTCACCTGCCCGCCGGGCCCGCTCGGCGTCTTCCATCAAGTTCAGCGCCGCGCGCTGCATTTCGCGATCGGCAAAGACACCCGTCCGAGTATCGATGGATGGGCCCTGCGGCGGGGCGATTTCTTCCCGGCCAATCGAGCCCCCCGAAGCCAGCGGGACGGGTGGATCGGCGACTGGCAATTGCTTGCTTGGCGAACCGGGCTCTGGCGCAGAAAAAGCATCCTTCATCGGGCAGGGTCAGGTGGAGCCGGCCTCGCCATTTTCCAGGCCGCCATCCGGCTCATAGCGCGGCAGTTCGCCGAGGCGCGTGCACAGCTCATTGATCTCCTTTTTCAGCTCGATCATGCGCAGCTCGCGGCCGACCGCGAGGTTGCTGAAGCGGGTCAGTTCATCCAGGTGTTTGCGCATCGCTTCATGCGCTTCCTTGCGTTCGGTGATGTCGACAAAAGTGAGCACGACTCCTGCGATGTGGTCTTCCAGCGTGCGGTAGGGCTGGAGCCGCGCGAGGAACCAGCGATCTTCCGCGCCCACTTCGTGCTCGACCGGCACCAGGCTCCGCAGGACCTGCTCCGCATCCGCGATCAAGTCCGGATAGTCCACCCGCGGCTTGAGGTGGGCGAGGGGACGGCCGAGATCCGAAGGGATCAAATGGAAAAGCTCGATGGAATTGGGGGTGTAGCGCGTGATCTCCAGATCCCGATTGAGAAAAATCGTCACGATCGAGGTGGCGGCCATCAGGTTTTGCAAATCGGAGTTCGTATGGGCGAGCTCCTCCACCTTGCTTTTCATTTCGGAGTTCACGGTCGTCAGTTCCTCATTGATCGACTGTAATTCCTCTCTCGACGTTTCCAGCTCCTCCGTGGCGCTCCGCAGCTCCTCATTCATCGCCTGGAGCTCCTCGTTGCTGGCCTTCATCTCTTCCGTGCTCGCCTCGTGCTCCTCGACGGTATTGCGCAGGTGCGACTTCACCTGTTCCAGTTCGCGCTCGACTTGGCGGATGACCGATTCCGACCCGGGATCAGGAACTCCTTTCGCCGGATCCGGCAGTGGCAGACCAGGTTCCCGGAGCTCAAAAATCACCAGGAGAAAACCCGGGGTGAGATCATTGGTCGGCGAGATGCGGATATCGATCGAGCGGGTCTGTCCTTCGACTTGCACGGCCAGGTCGGACACGAGGATCGGCAGATTGCCCTCGGCCGCACGAGCCAGGGCGGAGCGCAATTCCATCCGGATCAGCGGGTCGATCACGCGCAGCAAATTCGAGGTCGGTTCGCCACCGGCGAACTTGAGAAATCGCCCGGCATGCTCGGAAAGATGCACGATGTCGTAGTCCGCATTGATCACAACGGACGGTGGGGAAAGCTGCTCGATGAGCCTGAAATGGAGATCGGCCAGCGCGGCCCGATCCAGCAGGGGATTCACCGAAAACGGCGTGGCCATACTCGAGTCCTGCGCAAACCGTCGGCCGTGAACCATGGGCCCGGCGTCGCGACCCTGAAGGTCCAGCGACCGCAGGAGCGAGCTCGGGCCCAATGGGATCGGCAGTCCGGTCCGCACCGCGACCTGATGGGCATAGATGCGATGTTTTTTGTCGAGTGTCCGAAACAGGGGGCTGCCATCTTCGACCGTCTCCGAGGAGCCGAGAAACATCAGCCCACCGGGCCGGAGCGCAAAATGGAAGACATCGAAAACCCGCTTCTGCGCTCCCCGGTTGAGGTAGATGAGGAGATTCCGGCACGAGATCAAATCCATGCGGGAAAACGGCGAGTCTTTCAGCAGATCATGCGCGGCAAAAAGCACCATTTCCCGCAGTTCGCGGCGCACCCGGTATCCTTGAGCTTCCTTGAGGAAAAACTTCCGGATCCGATCTTCCGCGACGTCGGCAATCATGGTCTCCGGGTAGAACCCCGCTCGCGCGTGGGTGATCGCCTCCTCATCGAGATCGCAAGCAAACACCTGGAGCGCAGGAGGAGCATCCAGATGGCGCGCGTGCTCCAGCAAGAGCATGGCGATGGAATAGGCCTCCTCACCCGTGGCACAGGCCGGCACCCACACCCGCACCGAATCGCTCTGGGTTTTCCCCTCGAAGAGCTGAGGGATGAATCGCTCCAGCGTTTCAAACGCTTCTCGATCGCGGAAGAAATTGGTCACGGAAATTAACAAATCCTGAAGCAGCGCCCCACATTCTCCCGGGTGCGTCCGCAGGAAGATGAGATACCCGGGCACTTCATTAACGCCATTCACCTGCATCCGGCGGGCGATCCGGCGCAGAATGGTGGCCCGTTTATAATAAGAGAAATCGCGCCCCGTTCGGGTTCGCAGATGCACGAGGACCTCCCGTAGGGCCGCCTCGGCTTGATCGTACGATGGCCTCACTTCCTGGGCCGGCGGTGGACCGTCTTCCGGAGGAAGCTGGAGTGACTTCTCCTGGTTCAAGTAGTTGATCAGGCGCAGCGGCATCTCCGCGATCGGGAGGATCCAGTCGACCATCCCGGTCTCGATAGCCGTGCGCGGCATGCTGGGATGCTCGGCCTCTCCGGGATCCTGGGCGATGGTCAGGCCACCCCGTTCTTTGATCCGCTTGATCCCGAGCGCTCCATCCCCGTCGGCCCCCGACAGAATGATCGCCGCCGCGTGTGGACCATGAGTGTCGGCCAGAGAGCGGAAGAACAAATCGACCACGACCCGCCGGCCATTTTCCACCTCCAGGGGATACAGCCGGAGCCGGCCGTCGATGGTGGCCAGTTCCTTCCCTGGCGGGATCACGTAGACGTGATTCGGCGCCACCTTCTGCCCATCGACCGCCTGGACCACCGGCATTTCCGTGGCCCGCCCCAAAAGCTCCGCCAACGTCGATTCGTGGGCAGGGGAGAGGTGCAAGATGACGACAAAAACCAAACCGGTTTGCGCGGGCATCACCCGAAAAAATTCCTGCAAAGCGACGATGCTGCCGGCCGATCCACCCAGCCCCACCATCGGCATCATTTGCGGAACACGAGTCGGGACGATTTCGTCGGACGATCCCGTTTCGTCCTCGTTCACCACGTCGGCACTCGCTAAGGGCAATCCCTTATCCGCACCCTCGGAAGACGGCGGTGGAAACGTGGCATCGGAATCACTCATCCCGTCCTTTTATCGCCGTCACTCTTCACTTGGAATGTAAAATCAAGGAAGATGGGCCCACGTTTAACTGTATTCCGAGGCCGGCCGGATCGGCACCCTGGCGGAATATCCAAATCGGATCGGAATCGCCAGGCGACTACGCGGATTCCTCCTTGCTCCGCTCTCGGAGATATCCTTGCCGCCGAATCAGGAAAAACCTTTTCTAAAACCTTCGACGATCGTTTTGCCGCCAGCGCGGCATTAGCGACGAAAAAGCAGGTTGCCGACGACGAATCCGGCGAGGAAGGCAGTCACCAGAGCCTGTCGCGGATTTCTACGGACGCCCTCTTCCGCTCCGGCATAGGCATCCGAGGCTTTCTCTCGCACTTGCTGATAGGCGGCATCGACTTGCGTTTTCGCATCTTCCGCGAGGGAAGCTGCTGTTCCTTTCAGGCTGTCCACCACGGCCCCGGCTTCTGCTTTGATCTTTTCGACGGCGCCCGTTTCGGGGACATAAGAGTCCAGCAATACGTCCAGTTTGTCCGGGGTGAGGTTGAGGCGGGCCTGGAGCCGGGCCAGCAATTCTTCCCCTTTGCCCTCGACGAAGATCAGATCGTCATCCGTGAGCTGACCATACTTTTGTTTAAGGTTGCCTTTGAGGAAATGCCAATTGGCCTTTAATATGGATGGAGACATGCAAAGACATCGGACGCGGTGGGCCTCATGGCTGCTTAATAATAAGTCGATGCTTTTGCGGGTTTCTACCAGGACCCATCTTAATGCGGTACGACCATCTCTTGAGGCGAATCCGTTCCCGGCCTGTATGAAAACCGTAATATTAATGACCATCCTCGGGGCCATGACGCTGGCCTCCACCGGCTGCATGACTGCTGATAGCGACACCAGCCCTCCGCCCTCGAAAGGGCAAAGTGGCTCGAGCCCGGGTATGTCCGAGCACACCAGTGAAGGCGTGCATTCGACTCGCTAAATACTCCACGATCCATTTGGCGGCGCCTTTTCATCGAGGCGCCGTTTCTTTTTTCCGGGCCGATTCAAGGAGTTAAGATTGATCTGTTTAATATTAAAGGCCCAGCCGAATCGGTGCAGCGGATCGATGTGAGGGTGTCCCGGTCCCCATCTCTCCATCATTTATGCAAAAACAAATCCTATTCTTCTTCATGGCTGCGGCGTTCAGTGTCGCCGGAGCTGCCGGCCAAAAGGCCCCGGAGGCCGATAACACCGGCAAAAATGAACGTGATCGCGCCGGCGAAACGAAAACCCCGGTCGATCAATCGAATACCCCCGAGGATCTCAAGCTGACGCAAACCATCCGCCAGGCCGTCATCAAAGACGACTCGTTGAGCATGACCGCGAAAAACGTCAAAATTATCACGGCCGGCGGCCAGGTCACCTTGCGCGGTCCCGTCCAAAGCCCAGAGGAAAAAGCGACCATCGAGAAACTCGCCAGGGAAGCGGCCGGGCAGGGGAAGGTCGATAGCCAGCTCGAGGTCAAAAACGCTCCCGCCAAGTAAATACAACTCAGAAACAAAACTCCCTATTTATGTCTAAATCCGTATTCGGTATTTCCACCACACAAGGTCAGGCTGAACGCATCGTGGAGCGGCTCCAGGCCCAGGGCTTTGCCGCCTCAGAAATCTCCGTGCTGCTGCCCGATGCCTCGGGCACCGGCGACTTTGGTCACGTCAAATCCACGAAAGCCTCGGAAGGGGTTGCCGCCGGCGTGACCACCGGGGGCGTCGCGGGCGGCACGCTCGGACTTCTGGCTGGGATTGGTGCCCTCGCCATTCCAGGTGTCGGCCCATTCATCGCCGCCGGCCCGATCATGGCTGCCCTTAGCGGGGCGGCCCTTGGCGCTGCCACCGGTGGTGTCGTCGGCGGTTTGATCGGTCTCGGTATTCCCGAGATCGAAGCCAAACGCTACGAAGAAAAGCTCAGGAAGGGCAACTACCTCGTGGCCGTGCATACGAACGATGGAGACGAGATTGACCGGGCCAAGGCCATCTTCGAAGAATTCGGCGCCGAAGATATCAGCACAGTGAGCGAGGCCAGCGTGCCGGCCAAGTAGACTCGTTAGTCGCTGTCCATTTCAAAGCCCTCGCGCGTCATGGCGCGAGGGCTTTGCTATTTCAGGAGCGCAACGTCGAAAGTCGAAAGCGGGTGGATCGCTTGCACGTATTTCGCACCCCTACTCCCAGGCGAGGAAAAGACCTGAGGGTCTAAACGCATCCACTAGTGCCCGGAACGGCGAAAGGATTGCGCTTATGAAACTCGCATCCCTATCCGATCTCCTGCACCACGAACTCAAAGATCTCTTCAGCGCCGAAAACCAACTGGTCAAGGCGTTGCCCAAACTGGCCAAAGCCGCCACCCACCCGAACCTCAAAGCGGGTTTTGAAGAACACCTCGAACAGACCAAGGGCCACGTTGCCCGCCTGGAAGAAGTCGCCAAAATCCTCGACATCAAGCTCACCGGCCACAAATGCAAGGCTATGGAGGGCCTCGTCGAAGAAGGCGCTGAACTCGTCAGCGAAGACGCGGAGGACAGTGTCCGCGATGCCGGCCTCATCGGCGCGGCTCAACGCGTTGAGCATTACGAAATGGCTGGCTACGGCACGGCCAAAGCCCTCGCCCTCAAACTCGGCCACGAAGACGTCGCCGAGATCCTCGACGAAACGCTCTCCGAGGAAAGAGAGACCGACGAGAAGCTGACCGAGCTGGCCGAATCCTTAGTGAACGAGGAAGCCGCCGACGCCGGAAAGGAGTAGGCCCCATTTGAGCCGGCCAGCGCTTCGCCTGCATCGGAGCCTGGCCGTTCTCATGCCGCTTTACCTTCGCCTCTCGGATATCACGACCACTCTCAGCGAAGCTGCCCCCCGCAAAGCCTATCCACAACCGCCCTTCAAAGCGCAGCGGTCGATCGAGGCCCCGGGCAACACAAACGAATCGCACGCCAGAACCCGACCACGGAGAAGGGACTGATCGGGGGAATGGCCTGCTGGAGGGTTGCGCGACTATTGCTGCCGGCCGGTGTGAAAAAGACCGCCCTCAAATGCACTGGGTAGCCTGCGGAACTGGCCTCCGCCTGCGTGCTGCTCGTCTCCCAGGAATCGAGCTTCGTGACCGGCCACATTTACGATGTTCCAAGCGGAAAAGCGGCGAACCGCCGGGCCCAATCCCACGTAGTCCGCTAATCCCGCGCGGTGAAAGCAGGGTCAAACCTCCTCGAGATGTTCTCCACATCTCTGTCGCTGTCTTGAAGATTGGGTTTCAGGCTGATTTTCCAGAGGAGCAATCCGCTTCTTTCAAATGCGCTGACCTCACATTGCCCCGCCGATCGGACGGTTGACGAACTCAGCCCCGATTCGTCCGCAATCGTCACCGCCACCGAGATGGCAAGTTCGAATTTCTCCGTTCGCAGCGTCACCGAGATCACCTCGCCGGAGCCCAGAGATTGGAGGATCGCCTCGAGAATCTCGTACATCATGCGCTCGTGCAGAAAACGAGATCTGGAGATCGTGCTGTGAAAGGCGCGTCATCCTGGCCGCCTCTGGAAATCCAAAGGAGTGGGAGGAGCTTCAACCCTGGATGCATACCTCCCATCACACACCACCATCCCGCGGGGATTCAACCCGAGGTGGGCATCGGAAATTTCCCGATCTTCACCACTTTCGCCAAGCGGCCACGGTTTCAGGGAAAAACAGGCGGGAGCATAGACTCGGTTCCACGGTGGCTGACGATCCGATGGTATGAGTGCCATTCGTCTGCTCCTGAGTATTCTCTGCGGTGTAGCGGCGACGGGGCCGATGAGCGCGATCATGGTTTGGCTCCATCGGCGATTGCCCGGACCGGAGCGTTATCCTCTGCCGCCGCGCGAAATCACCGAGGGCATCGAAAAGAAGGTCAGCGGCAAAAAGCTGGATCCGGACGTGGGCCGCGCTCTCACCTGGCTCGCACACTTCGGCTATGGCGGAGCAGCGGGCTCTCTCTATGCCGGCGCAAAATCTCTTCTTCCCGTTCGTGGGAGTCTGCTTGGGCCGCTCTTCGGCCTTGGTGTCTGGGCCGTGAGTTATCTGGGAATCCTGCCCGGCTTGCGTTTGTTAACCCCCGCGACCGAGCATCCTTTGCGGCGGAGTTGGTTGATGATTGTCGCCCATCTCGTGTGGGGATGGTTCCTGGCGATGATCTACGAAGTTCTGGATGGAGACCTTCGCCGCGAGAATGCGGCGTTTCATCAATCCTCGCGGCCTCGTGCCGATCAGGCTTGAGCGGAGAAAACCCGGCCTTACCGCCATCCCGTCACACGGCGGATTTTCTGGCGTCGAAGTATATCTCCTTCACTACGCTGCCATCGCTGCCGTGAATCGCGACTTTCATCGCGCCAGCTTCCTGCGCCAATCGTACGGCCAATTCCTCCGCTTCATCCTTGGACTCCGCCTGACCGAGCGTACCAAATTCGTTCTCCACCTCCCAGTTTTCGCCAATCGGACCCACATGAACAGTTGACGCGGCGGTGACGCCCGAGCTTCTGGGGCGGGTCGCGGCTTGAGCGGCCGGGCCGCCGCTTTTCACGATCTTACTCGTACTCGAGTCGATCAACTTTTCGCGAGGCCCGGGCTGTGGTGGGAGAGAAGATTCATTCATGGCTTTGATAACGCTTATTCGTGCGAGCTGCCGCCCCTGCTCCCTGCAGTCTTTCTGATTCGGCTTTTAAGCCGTGGGGAGCGACGGCAAGGACCCTGGTCTCAGTAGCATGGCTGGCATGAGGCTCAGGTCGGCCTCCCGTGCGGTCACCGGCAAACGCTTCGGCGAAGCAAAGGTATGTCCGATAACCTTTCCCAACGTGGCGGTCCTGATGGCGATCGCGTGAATGTCCACGAAAAGTACGAACTCCAGTATTGGACCGAGCGGTTCGGGGTCTCTGCCGATGAGTTGAAGCGAGCCGCCGAAAAAGTCGGCCCCATGGTCCGCGATATCGAAAAGGAACTTCAGAAGTAGCGTTGAACATCAGCCCGGAACAGCGGCATATCGATGCCCGTCCCCCCGTTCTGCCCACCTGCCAGAAAAATTTGAGTCACGCTGGATGACTGCTATAGCGGAATCCGAAGAGTGTTTGCGGGTGGCGTTGCGGCAACTGTCCGCAGTGCCTGAACGCATTCGACAATGCGTACACGCGTGAACCAGCGCACATCGGCCCAGCCCCGTCGCCGGCAATAGTCCCCAGCTCCGCCCGCTGGCTGTCATAAGTCTGCTAATCGGTCGAGACCCGAAGGTAGGCGGCGATTCGCATGGTCCAGAAGCGCTGAAAATCATCCCCCGTTGATGGGCGGGGTCTCCTCTGAAGGCCGAGGCCAAAAGCGACCGCTGAAAATGATTAGATTCTCGGTGCCAGGCACGATGATCTTCATGTTGTCTTGCAGTCCCTTTGGCGGCTTGCAATGAACGGAGAAGTTTTCATGCCCTCCCACACCGAAATCGGCGAATTCATCTGGCGTATCGCAGACCACTTGCGTGGCGATTACGAGAAAAACGACAACGAAGACGTTATTCTACCCTTCACTCTTCTGCGCCGTCTCGACTGCGTATTGGAAAAGACCCGCGACAAGGTGCGCGAGACGGAGGCCAAGGTGGCCGACAAGGTCGAGCCGGAAGTGCTCAAAAAGCTCCTCATCGGAGCCGCGGGAGTGCCGTTCTTCAACCGCTCCAAGTTTTCCTTCCCCGAGCTGCTGAAGGACCCGGCGAACATCAAGGACAACTTCGGCGCCTACCTCGAAGGCTTCTCCGACAACATCAAAGAGATCCTCTACAACTTCTCCGGCGGTGAGGAAAAGGGCCTCGCTCCCATTTACGAGACGCTGGCCCGGAAGAACCTCCTCTACCTCATCACCAAGGAGTTTGCTTCCGAGGATCTGGATCTGCATCCCGACACGGTCACCAACCACGAGATGGGGCTCATCTATGAGTACCTCATCCGCAAGTTCAAGGAAGGCGCCGCGGCGGGCGAGCAATACACTCCGCGCGATGTCGTCCAGCTCCTCGTGCAGCTCGTCTTTGCCGATGTAAAGGAGACGCTCACGAAGTCCAAGGGCACGCTCGTCGCCCTTTACGATCCCGCCGTCGGTACGGGCGGCATGGTCACAGTGGCCAAGGAATACCTCACCGGCGCCTGGGGACTCGATCCCTCGAATGTCTTCATCTACGGGCAGGAACTGCGCGAGAAAACCTACGCCATCTGCAAGGCGGACGCCCTCATGAAGGGCGACGACGCCAGCCGCATCAAGCAGGGCAACACGCTCTCCGACGACCAGCTTCAGGGGCATCAATTCAACTTCATGATGGCCAACCCGGAGTTTGGCACGGATTGGAAGAAGATCGAGGATGTGATCCGCAGGGAGGCCGGGCGCGGTGACGACGGACGCTTTGGCGCAGGGTTGCCGGATGTGGGGGATGCCTTCTTCCTCTTCCTCCAGCACATGATCAGCAAGATGACGCCTGTGGACAAGGGCGGCAGTGTCATCGGCATCGTGGCGAATGGCTCCCCGCTCTTCAATGGCGACGCTGGCTCCGGCTGGTCGGATATCCGCAAGTGGATCATCACCCATGACTGGCTCGACGCCATCGTGGCCCTGCCGGAGGACATGTTCTACAACACGAACATCGCCACCTACCTCTGGATCGTGCGGAATAATAAACCTGCCGGCCGCCGGGGCAGGATCACCCTCATCAATGGCAACCAGGAGCGCTTCCGCACCCTCATGCGGCGAAACCTCGGCAAGAAGCGCGTGGAGCTCACCCCGGCTACTATCGCCGAGCTGGTGCAGACCTACAAGGCCGCCGAGCCGGTGCCGAAGCTGGCGCAGACCTTCGATCTGGAGGACTTCGGTTACACCCGCATCGTCGTCGAGCGGCCGCTCCGCCTGCGTTTTGAGATCACCGAGGAACGCCTCGCCGCCTTCCAGCAATCCGGCTTCTTCACCGCCCTCGTACTGACGAAGAAGGTGGGGGACAAGGCTCGGGAAGACATCCGCAAGGGCGAGGAAAAACAGAAAGCCCTCCTCGCCGCTCTGGCGAAGGTGAGCCCGCTCTGCGCCTGCCGCAATGACCGCGCCTTCATGCAGGCCATGAACGAAGCGCTGCCCTTCAAGCTGACGGATGCCCTCGTCAAAGCCTTGCGGGCCAGCTTTGCCGAGACCGATGAGACGGCGGACAAGGCGCTGCTCAAGCCGCTGGACGAGGACTACACCCACGAAACCGCCGAGGCCGATCCCGGGGCGTGGTATGCCACGGATAGCGACCTACGGGATGAAGAGCGCATCCCGCTCAAGACGGACATCGCCGCCTACTTTGCCAAGGAAGTGCTACCCTACGCCCCGGATGCCTGGATGGACCGGAGCAAGGACAAGATCGGCTACGAAATCAGCTTCACGCGCTACTTTTACGAATACCGGTCGCCCCGGGAATTGAAGGACATCCTCGCCGACCTCGAAGCGCTCGACAAAGAGGCGGACAAACTGCAAGAGGAGCTGCGCGCCTGATGAGAGCGGTGCTCAAGCCGTATTCCGATTATTCTTCGGTTGAGTTGGAATCGATTGGAGAGGTACCTGTCGGCTGGGATGTCCTGCCATTCAAACGCCTCTGCAAAAGGGTCGATGTTGGGATTGCCGAAGCTGCGACCCATGCTTATTCCGAAACTGGGGTCCCCATCATTCGCGGAACAAATATTCGACCGCACCGCATCGAAGGCGAAATTCTCTACATCGAACCGTGGTTCGCCGAAAAGAATCGTTCGAAATACATGTGGGCCGGAGACTTGGTTACGGTTCGGACCGGCTATCCCGGAGTGACTGCCGTCATTCCGCAGGCATTGGATAAAAGCCAGTGCTTCACGATGATCATTTCAACGATAAAGAAGGCGCACTCGCCAGAGTTCTTTTGCTACTTCTTTAACTCGGTCTGCGGGATGGCTCATTTTGCGGTCGAAGGGTGGGGAAGTGCGCAAACGAATATCAGCGTGCCGACCGTCCAGCGTATCGAGGTTCCGCTTCCTCCTCCCGATGAGCAACGCGCCATCGTTGCCTTCCTCGACCGGGAGGCGGCGAAGATTGATCGGTTGATGGAGGTGCGGCGGAAGCAGGTGGAGCGGTTGCAGGAGCAGCGCACCGCCGTCATCCATCACGCCGTCACCCGCGGCCTCGACCCCAACGCCAAAATGAAGCCCTCCGGTGTTGAGTGGCTCGGGGAGGTGCCGGAGCATTGGCAAATCTATCGACTCAAGTTCACTGCCAAGATCAAGAACGGTCAGGACTACAAACTGGTCGATTCAGAAACAGGGTATCCTGTTATCGGATCGGGTGGACAGTTCGCGTTCGCAAGCACCTACATGTACGACGGACAATCCGTTTTGTTTGGTCGAAAGGGAACAATCGACAAACCACTCTACATGAACGGACGCTTTTGGACGGTGGACACCATGTTCTATACTCAAATCAAACCTATCCTTTCGGCCAAGTTCCTCTATTACTGCGCCCTCGGCTTTCCTTTCGCCTACTATTCGACCCAGACAGCCCTGCCAAGCATGACGCAGCAGGACCTTGGCAACCATCCGATAGCACTTCCGCCCAAGCCAGAGCAAAGAGCCATTATCGCCCACATCGACCGCGAGACCTCCAAGCTCGACACCCTCGCGGCCAAATATCGTCGTGAACTCGAACTGCTTGCCGAATACCGCGCCTCGTTGATTTCCCATGCCGTCACGGGCAAGATCGATGTCCGTGGACTGGTGCCAACCTCCGCCCCTGAACGCCCATGAGCCTCAGAGAAAAGGATTTCGAAAGCGTCATCTTCGACGCGCTGCGCGGCAGCCCGCTCTATGTCGGCCGGAACGATACGAACGGCAGCTACACGAAGGGGGATTACTCACGGGAATATCACTGCGACCTGAAACTGCTGGCCGCCTATATCGAGAAGACCCAACCGCTGGCCTGGGCGAAGCTGCAAAAGCATTACCCCGGCATGGAAGCTGCCGCCGTGGCGGCGGAGGTGAACAAGCTGCGCCCGAAGCGCGGCATCCTAAACCTGCTGCGCGAGGGCTTCTCCCTCGCAGGTGTGGGCAAGGTGGAACTGGTGACCTTCAAGCCCGCCACGGGCTTCAACCCCGCGCACCGGGAGCGCTACGAGGCGAACCGCTTTGCCGTGGTGCGGCAGTTTCACTTCAGTACGGAACGGCCGGGGGACTCCATCGACCTGGTGATCCTGCTCAACGGTCTGCCGTTGCTCACCATGGAGGTGAAGAACGAGTTCAGCGGCCAGACCTGGCAGCACGCGGAGCAGCAGTACCGCAAGGACCGCAGCGCGAACGATCCCTTCCTGAAAGCCTGCGTGGTCCACTTTGCCGTGGACAACACGACGATCTCCATGACCACCAGGCTGGAGAATGGGAAGACGCGTTTCCTGCCCTTCAACCGCGATCTGCAGAACCCTCCGATCGAGGATAACTTCGCCACGGCCTATCTGTGGGAAGAGGTGCTGCGGGCGGACAGCCTGTTGGACATGCTGCAAAACTACCTGCACCTGGAGGTGAAAAAGGACGAGAAGACCGGCAAGGAGAGCACGAGCCTGATTTTCCCGCGCTATCATCAGCTCGACTGCGTGAGGGCGCTGCTGCGGGAAATCCGCAAGGTGGGGACCGGGGACAATTACCTCATCCAGCACAGCGCCGGCTCGGGGAAGTCCAACACCATCGCCTGGCTGGCGCATCAGCTTGCCAATCTCTTCACCGAGGACAGCCAGCTCATCTTCGATAGCGTGATCATCATCACGGACCGGCAGGTGCTCGACAAGCAGCTCCAGGAGACGGTGAAACAGTTCGAGAAGACGGCGGGCGTGGTGCAGAAGATCGACAAGAACACCAAGCAGCTCGTGAAGGCGCTCAAGGACGGCGCGAAGATCATCGTCTGCACGCTCCAGAAGTTTAGCTGGATGCGCAACGTGCTCGGCGGACCGAAGGAGCTGGCCGGGAAGAAATTCGCCCTCATCGTGGACGAGGCGCACAGTTCACAAAGCGGCGAAGGGGCCAAGGACCTCAAACTGGTGCTCACCACGCCGGAAGCGCTGAAGGCGATCATTGCCGAGGACGAGGAAAACAAGGAATGGACCGACCCGGTGGCGGAGGAGCTGGCGCAGATCATGAAGGGACGGCAGAAGCTGCCGCACCTCTCCTTCTTCGCCTTCACCGCCACGCCGAAGACCAAGACGCTGGAGGTCTTTGGCCAAGCGAAGCAGGTCGTGACGCCGGAGGGCGTGAAGAAGATCGAACACAAGCCCTGGCATACCTACACCATGCGGCAAGCCATTGAGGAGGGCTTCATCCTCGACGTGCTGCAAAGCTACACGACCTACAGCACTTACTTTGAACTGCTGGAGAACGAGAAAGCCCCGCCCGGCTACGAGGTCGAAAGCGCCCAGGGCCGCCGTCTGCTGATGAAGCATGTGGGCAAGCATCCGCACACCATCGAGAGCAAGGCGAAGATCATGCTGGATCACTTCTTCTCCAAGACCGTGAACAAGATCGGCGGAGAGGCCAAGGCGATGGTGGTGACCAGCTCCCGCGCCCATGCCGTGCTCTACAAGCAGGCCTTCGACAAGCTGCTGAAGGAGGACTACGCCAGCCAAACGAAGACGCTGGTGGCCTTCTCCGGCAAGGTGACGATCAAGGACCACGACGAGCCCTACACGGAGGAATCCATGAACCCGCCGGATGCGAAGGACATCCGCTCCGCCTTCAAGAAGCAGAAGTATCGGGTTCTGATCGTAGCGAACAAGTTCCAGACCGGCTTCGACCAGCCGCTGCTGCACACGATGTATGTGGACAAAAGGCTGGGCGGTGTCTCCACCGTGCAGACTCTCAGCCGGTTGAATCGAAAAGGTCCGCCCGCCAAGCTGGACACGATGGTCCTCGACTTCGTCAACAAGCAGGAGGACATCGAAAAGGATTTCCAGGCCTACTACGGCCAGACGAGCCTGGACCGGGGCACGGACCCGCAGAAGCTCTACAACATGAAGTTCGAGGTGGAGGCACACGGCGTCTTCACCCCGGAAGAAGTGGAGGAGTTCGCCCGGCTGTTTGTCATCGAAAAGGCGCCCGGCAAGAAGATCAGCCCACTCTTCAGCAAGATCGTTCAAGGACGCTTCACCAAGCTGGCGGAAGAAAAACAGGAAGAGTTCCGCGAATCGGTTCGGCGCTACGTCGGGCAGTATTCCTTTGTCAGCCAGATCATCACCTGGATCGACCCCGAGCTGGAGAAGTTTTACCTCTTCACCAAGCTCCTGCTGAAATACATCCCGCCGAAGAAGGAGAGCCTGCCCGCGGAAATCCTCGACATGGTGGACATGGACAAGTTCCGGTTACAGGAGCAGGAAAACGGTAGCATCGTGCTCAACCCCGGCGACACCGAACTGGAAAACACCTCTGGAGACGGTCACCAAGGTGGCAGGCAGCCCGACAAGGAGAAGCTGGAGGTCATCGTGGATGAGCTGAACAAGCGATACCATTTCGACTTCGAGGACCGGGACAAGGTGATGAAGATCGTCATTCCCAAGCTGGCAGCCGACCAAGGCCTGATTGCCGCTTTTCAAACGAACAACATCGAAAGTCTGCGGAAGCAGAAGTTTGCCGACAGCTTGGAAAACGCTTTCATTTCCAGCGCGGGAGATTTTTATGCGGTCCTTAACCGCATGTCCAAAGAGCCGGACTTTAAGCGGCTGCTGACAGAGTTTGCCCTCGTCGAATTTAAAAGGGGCCTGCCGGAGGTCCAGCCGGCAACCCGGCGAAGCGAAGCCGATCCGATGAATTTGGTCGCGGCGCGGGCAAAGAACCATGTGTTCCAGAACTTCGGAAAGACGGGACGCTGGCCGGCGATCCATACAGCGCTTTGGAGCGCAATCTCTGCAAAAGAAGACCATAGCATCTTCCTGGCTGACGTGGACGCCGTGGCAAATACCGCTGACGCCGAACCCAGCGATGTGCTTGCGGTGCTCGCTCTGCTGTCTCGCCCTGGATCCGGTATTCTGCAGATGGAATATGCCATGGATACCGAAGGACGAAGCGTTTCAATTCCGAAAGAAGAAGTAATTCAACAACTCCGCAATTGGTGGAGAGATAAGACGATCTCTGGCGACGCCTGGCGTTCGTGGGCCGGCAAGGTGATTGTGAAATGGAGCCTCATTCAAGCGGGAGGAGAGAAATGAGCGTTGGAGTAGGTACCGCTCCCGCGGCAGAGGTGAGCGTTGCGCCCAACAGCGCTGCCGCGCTTGTCCAGATTCTTGAGCGAAAGGCCCCGGCTTATCTCGACCTGTTCACGGCTTCGACGGACGAAGAATTCGAAGCTGCCTTTACGACGCTCTTGGAAGGTGCGGTGCAGCATTTGGAGAAGAATAAGAGGAACTTTGCAAAGCTGGACGAGGAAGGTCTGACGGCTGCATTTGCCGGCACGCTATCGATGCCAGGACTGACCGTTACCCAGGAAACAAACTCCAATGGCCACGTTGATTTGACGATTGTAGCGGACCACTGCACGCCGGCCCGCACGAAGCTCGGCGAAGCGAAAATCTACTCTGGGCCGGCCTATCACATCAAGGGGATGGGCCAACTTTTGGGCCGCTACACGACCGGGCGTGAAACCCGCGGTCTTTTGTTGAGCTATGTGCGTGAGAAAAACATTAAAGAGATCGCCGCGAAACTCAAAGCTGCTTTGGACAAGGAGCTTCCCGAGAATCAGACGGGGCCGTGTGAAGATCACACCTTGAAGTGGTCGTTCGTGACAAAGCACGAACATAACTCCGGTGAAGCGGTTTCCGTCGGACACGTCGGGTGCAATTTGTACATCTAAGTGCAGCAGAGGTTGTTTGTGCGGTGGCAGCGGCTTGGCGTTGCACCTGGCCGAGATTGTCGCTGGGGACGTTCTTGAGCAACTGCCCCCATGGAGTAGCTCGGCGAGGAGTGCCGAGACCTTCAGTAAATGGAATCTTGTGCGTGAAAAAGATGGGTGGGCGCGCCCCGCTTCTTATGGCGGAGCGAAAGAAACTTGCCGCCGGACGAGACCAGCCCCCCCGTTGGAAAATTTTGGGTCGCGTCAGGTGTTGGTGAGTCCACCTTTTCGCCAAACCACACCGAAGATGGGTTTGGTCTCAAAACCCCGCTTTTCCTTGGTTTCCCCAAGTGAAAAGCATGGTCGGGCTGGCGGGATTCGAACCCGCGGCCTCTTCGTCCCGAACGAAGCGCTCTACCAAGCTGAGCCACAGCCCGTTCCTTGCGTGAAGGGAGGGGGAAGCTAGCGAGCCCGGGCAGGTGGTCAATGAAAACCTTCAGACTTTTCGATTTCGTTGTCGTTGCGCTCGCCAGCCGCACCTCGAAGGAGACGCGGCGTGATCGGGGGTCGGTTGGGTAAGCCGGGTGCGCGCGCACGCGAGCCTGGCTGCGGCAAAAGCATGGCGCCGCCGCGCGCGGCAGGAGGGACGCACACGCTCCGGAGCGGCCGCTCCACCGCTCCACCGCTCCACCGGTGCCGGCTCGCAGGCTTTGCAAAAACCCACCCGGAGCACACGTTCCGCCCATCCCTACCACGCCTCTTCCCTCCGGCGCCCTTCTCCCGATTGAAAATCCCTTCTCGGCGGATGATAATTCCGCCCGTGCCATTCCGGCTTCCGGTGCCTCGGCTGCGGCCCTCATTTCAATTGGCGAAAATGCTGCGAAAACGCCGAATCGCCACCGCCGCGCTGGGTGCCGGCTCTTTGCTTCTGGGAAAAACCCTCAGTTTTTTGCTCAGGCTTGGCCCCGGCCGCCTCTCATGTTCGGGACTGGAGGTGCCACGGCACGAATTTGGCTTATACTTAAATTCGCGTTCATGAATCAAACTCAGCCCAGCATTTCGCCCGAAGAGCAGGAGCAACTCTTGCAGACCATCGAGATGTTCGAGGTCATCGTGCAGGCCAATCCGCAGGATACGCAGTCGATCGAAATCCTGCGCGACGCGTACTCGCGATTGGGGATGCGCAAGGAGATGATCGCCATGGCCCGGCGCCTGGCGCAGACGTTTACCGATCTCAAGCAGTACACCGCCGCGATTCAGGAGTACGAACTGATTCTCAAGTACGAGCCGGACAACGTGGAAGTGATCGCCGCGATGGGCGAGGTAGAGGAAAAGATGCATCGCTCCGGCCACGCCCCGGCTCCCAGCGGATCGGGTGGGGGAGGCGGCGGTGGGCGTAAAGCAGCCGGTATCGATGTGGATTTCCGCGCGGCGATGTCCGAAGGCGGCACGCTCATGGCCACGGCGACGACGCAGCGGCCGGATGGTTTCCGCCGCGGCGGCCAAAGCATCGCGGCCGATCGGGTCGAGGAGATCGTGGCGGCGATGGTGGAGGATGGAAACGAAGCCCTCGCGAAATTTTTGGTCCAGCACCGACTGGCCTCGGACGATTCGGTCCAGGTGGCCATGGAAGTCGTGCAACGCAAAAATGTGACCGCCGGTCCGGAAGGCCTGGCCTCGTCGCTGATCGATGAAGTGGTGCAGCGCGGAGGAGGGGAGCTCGAAGCGATTTTGAGCGGGATCCTCGACCGGACGAAATTTGCCTACGTGCCGCTGGAATACTACGACGTCGACCGCCAAGTGGCGAAGATGCTGCCGGAAAACGTCGCCTTGAGCCGGCTCATGGTGCCCTTCGATGTGATGAGCCGCACGGTGATGATCGCCACGGCGAATCCATTCGATTCCGCGGGCAAGAGCGCCGCGCAGCAGCTGCTCGACTACAATATCCAATGGCACCTGGCCTCCCCGGCCGCGATCATCCGGGTGCTCCAGCAGGCGCACCGGCTCACGCCGGGCAGCGGTTCGTCGCCGTCGGTTTCCATGGCTTTCCCGACCCCCACGGAGCGACCAGCGCCACCCCCACCTGCTGCCTCTCACGCGCACGCGTCCGCCCCGGCGTCCCCCCCGGTCCCTCCGCCCGCTCCCGTGCCGCCGGTCAAGATCTCGCACGAAGCCGGCCCGCTCGCGCCGCCCACCGACGATGCTTCCGGTCCGTTGCCGGATACCTCCGCTTTCCGCCTCGCGAAGTAGTTTTACGCCGACATGAGCACGAAATCTTTTGGTGAACGCATCGCGGACGTCCTGATCGAGGACGGACTTCTTTTGCCCGCCCAGCTCGAGGAAGCGGTGGACATGCAGAAAAAGCAAGGTGGCCGCCTGCTGAAGATCCTCACGGATAAACAGTACGTCACCGAGCAGGACATGATCATTTCCATGGGCCGGTGTCTCGATACACCGCCGATCAATCTCTCGAAGGTCCGTGTACCTGAAGAGATCGCCGGCCTCGTACCGAAGGAAATGTGCCGCGCCTACAAGCTCGCCCCGGTCGCCAAGCTCGGGAACAAGCTCTTCGTGGCGATGGCCGACCCACTGAACGTGCTGGCCCTCGACGATCTGCGCCAGCGCACGAAGATGGAGATCATCTCGATGATCGCCACCGAGCGCGCGGTCAATGAAGCGCTCAGCGGCGTGCATCAGTCTTCCTCCACGATGGAGGACACTTTCAAGGAAGCCCAGCAGGGCGAAGCGGGTGTCGAAGAGGTGCGGGAGCAGCGCCAGGAGATCGATCTCGATCGCCTCGCGGTGGAATCCGAAGACGCCCCGGTGGTCAAAATCGTGAACCTGATCCTGGTGCAATCGCTCAAGGAAAAGGCGAGCGATATTCACCTCGAACCTTTCGAAAAGCAGCTCAAGCTGCGCTACCGCGTGGACGGCAACCTGGTGGAGGCGAGTTCGCCGCCCAAGGCGCTCCAGATGCCGATCGCCTCGCGTATCAAGATTCTCGCCGGCCTCGATATCGCCGAGCGCCGTCTCCCGCAGGACGGCCGTTTCCGCATCCGCGTCAGCGGCAAGGAAGTCGATCTTCGTGTCTCGATCCTGCCGACCGTGCACGGCGAAAAGATCGTCATCCGTCTGCTCGACAAAGGCAGCCTCTCCGCGTCGATCGAACAGCTCGGCATGGATGAAGGGACCCTCAAGGTCTTCAAAAAAGCCGTCGATGCCCCGCACGGCATGATCTTGGTCACCGGCCCGACCGGTTCCGGCAAGACCACCACGCTCTACTCGGTGCTCGCCGAGCTGAACAACCCTGAGTACAACATCGTCACGGTCGAAGACCCGATCGAATACCAGGTCCAGGGCGTCAATCAGGTCGCGGTGAAATCCGATATCGGCCTTACCTTTGCCGAAGCGCTCCGCTCTATTCTCCGTCAGGACCCCGACATCGTCATGATCGGGGAGATTCGTGACAACGAAACCGCCGACATCGCGGTCAAAGCGGCGCTCACCGGCCACCAGGTGCTGTCCACGCTCCACACGAACGATGCCGCCGGCGCCATCAGCCGTCTGGACGACATGGGCATCGAGCCCTTCCTCATTTCTTCGTCCTGCATTCTCACCTGCGCGCAACGTCTCGTCCGCCGCGTGTGCTCCAACTGCAAAGAGGAGTTCACCCCCGAGCCGGAAATCTTCGAAGCCCTCGGCATCCAGGAAATGGAAGGGTCCGTCTTCTACCGCGGAGCTGGCTGCGAGCGCTGCAAACGCCGCGGCTACTCGGGCCGTGCCGCCGTCATCGAGGTGTTGCCGGTCACGGAAACCATCCGCCGATTGATCATCAAACGCGCCAGCGCGACGGTGATTAAAAATCAAGCAGTCACGGAAGGAATGAAGACGTTGCGCATGGTCGGCATTGACAAGGCGCGCGAGGGCATTACGACGTTGGAGGAAGTCTTACGCATGACTGCGGACGACCACTAACCAACGACCCAGTGGGCCTATTCGACAACCTCTTTAAGACCAAGCCGGAAGCGGCGGATGAAGCGGTGGTCGAGGCCGCCAAACGCATCGCCGAGACCGAGAAAGCCCGGATGGTCGAAGCGAACAAGGCAGTCCCGGCCGCCCCGGCGGCGCGTCCTTCGGGCGTAGTGCCGACCGCCAAACCCGGCTCCGTCCCGGCGCCGCGCGCTTATTCGCCGCGCTCGCTGGGCCAGGTGGTCACGCCCGGCCGTCCCGCCGGTGCGGGCAGCGATCCCAAGACGACCGCGACCCGCCGGATCAAGCTTTCCGGAGCCACGGAGCCGGCTCCACGACCCCATGAGGTCGTGCTGCTGCTCGAAGACGTGCTCCCGCGTATCCCCACGGATTTGGTCGCCCCGGGCATGCCCGATCTGAAGCGCGAACTGCACTTCAAGGTCGAGGATCTGTCCGCCGATATCGCCCGCGGCCGCGCGGCGGTCCTGCTGCGGTTGATCGCCGCCCAGGTGCCCGAGCTTTTTGTCGAAGCGATCGCGGAAGACGATACCCGGCAGATTCGTCTGCCCCTGCAAAAGCTGGTCGAGCAAATCGGCTTCCTGCCGGTGAAAACACAGCGTTCGGCGCCCTCCGCCCCTGCGCCGGTGCCCACGCCCGTCACGCCATTGCCGCCGGCATCGAGCTTGCCGCCTGCGGCGCCGCTGCTACCGCCTCCGACGCTCCCCGCCATCCCGGCTTCGCTGGAGACTGCGGTCCCGCCGAAGTCCGACCTGCCGCCCCCTCCTGGTCCCGGGCCGTCGCTGCCGATCTCCGATGCCATGCCCTCGGCGGAAACCGCCGCGGCTGCACTGACCACGCGCATCTCGCTGGACCTGGCTTCGGTGCTGAAAAATTGCCCGCGCGACCTGATCGTCGCCGAGCTGCCGCCGCTCGCCGGCAGCGAACGCATCACCTTCCCCTGGGCCCCGATCGAGAAACAACTGCCGTCCGGCCTCGTGGACGTGTCGTCGGTGCGATTCATCTTTGCCCTGCCCGCCTATTTGCAGGGCTATTTCGAAGCCCGCGAAGGCGTGCGGGTGCCACTGCCACTGGATGAAGTGCGGCGGAATCTGCCCCCGGATTACCGTGGCCCGATCGGCGAACCCCTGGGTGCACCCAGTGAGCTTGGTGAGCCCAGTGCCCCGAGCGCGCCGGAACCACCTGCCGAGGTGGCCAAAGCAGCGGCTCCGTCTGCGCTGCCGGGAGAAGACGAAATTCCTGCCGTGGTCTTCATGCGCCGCAAGCCGGCCGCTCCGGCCCCGCCACCGCCCGCACCGCCTGAACCGATTTTGGAAACCCCGGCGCTGGAGCCGGAACCGCTGGCCTGGGAACCGCCTGCAGCTGTGGTGCTGCCCCCAGTGATCCCCGAGCCATCGGAAGACATCCCCGAAGTCATTTTCGCCCGGGCTACCCCGCCACCGGCTGCCCCAGTCGAGCCCTCGCCCATCGCCGTCTCCGTCCCGAGCGAAGCCGAGCTTCCGCCGGAACTGCGCGAAGAGACCCAAGGGACGATCCCGCCCGCTTTCCCGCCGGTCGAGGCTTTCCTGCCCGAAATCCCGGCGCCGGCTCCCGAGCCTACCGCGATCCCCGAAACGGTCGAAACGCCCGAGCCACCGGTGCTCGAAGCCGCCCCCCCGGTCCCTGTCGCGGAGCCGTCTCCCGCGCCCGAATCCGCACCGCTCCCTGAGCCCGCTGTTACCGAGGCCAAAGTTGAAGCCGAGGTCGAAGTTCAGCCCGAGCCCGAACCGCTCCCGGCCGAAGCGCCCACTATTTTTGCTCCGATCCCCCCGCCTTCAGCGCCCGAACCCGTGGTCGCCGAGGCCGAGCCTATCCTGCCGCCGCCGCTTGAGCTGGCCGCGAAAGCCGAGCCGGAACCAGAGCCATCGCTCGCCGAAACCGTGCCGATCGTGGAAGAGCCCCAAGCCGCCGCTCTCCCCCTCGAGGAAAGCAAAGCGCCCGAGCTGCCTGAGTCCATCGAGTCCATCGAGTCCATCGAGTCCATCGAGTCCACCGCTCCGGAAGAAATCCCCGCTCCGGTCGAAGAGGTCCCGGTCATCGCCGAAGTCCTGGTCGTCGCACCGCCGATCATCCCCGAAGAACTCGAGCCGATCGTGCCTCCGGTTGCCGCCGAGGCCGAGACTCCCGCTCCCGTCCCGGCCCCGTCGCTCGATTTGCCGCCCCCGCTGGTGGTCACGCACACCGCCCCGCCGGTCGTCTTTTCGCCGATTCTGCCCACCGCGCCCAAGCCTCCCCGGCCCGACTTGACCGTCTCCGCCCCGGCTGCTGCCCCTGCCGTGGAGCCCGCCATCGAGCCCGCGGCCGCCGTGCTCGCGCCCCCGCCGATTTTCGTCCCGCCGCCCTTGCGCCAGAGCGGAGCCACGCTGGCGCCCGAGCCGCCGGCCCCGGTCATCGAGCCCACGCCCACTGTCGAGCCGCCGCTGGTCCCGCCAAATCCGTGGATGCAGCCGCCGCCGGAAATCGCCGCGCGCGCCACCCCGCCGCCAGCCGAATCGCCCGCGCCGCCTCCGTCGCCCATTTTACCGATCCGCATCGTCAGCCCGCCGGTGCTGCGCCCCTACGTTGCCCCGCCGCCGCTCTTCGGCAGCGAAGAGGCCAGCAGCACGGTGTCGGCTCCGGTGCTTCCGCCCGAGCCAGTGGCCCCGCCGCCCCCGGTTCCGCTGCGTCTCGAGCGTGCCCGGGTGGCCCTCGGCCTGCCGGAAGACGCTCCGCTCACCGCCATCGGGTCCGAACTGATCAAGCTCCCCGGCATCACCGGTTGTTTTATCGTCGCGCGCCACGAATCCGCTCCCGCGGGAGAATTGCCCCCCGGTTTCACTCCGGAAGCCGTGCGCGACCTCGCCGGCCAGGTCTCCGATCTCCGCTTCACCGCCGAGGAAAATCTCGGCGTGGGCGAGGTGCAGCATCTCACCATTTTTGCCAAGGGCACCTGCGCGAGTTTCTTCACCAAAGGCGACGCCATCGTCTGCGCTTTCCACCGCACCCGCTCCTTCCTCCCCGGCGCGCTGGCCAAACTCTCCGCCGCCACCGAAGCCCTCGCCGACGCGTAGTCACCGCATCCGGTCCATCGCGTCCACGGCGGCTCCCCTCGCGATGACACCAAAGACCACAGATGACGCAGATGGGGAACAGGATGGGTCTCTCTTGGCACTGAATCGATGCTGACAGCTTGGATGGCGTGGCGCTGATGGAGTCTGCTCCGTTTTGTTCCCATTCGTGCCATCTGCGTCATCTGTGGTTTTTCCCTCTGTGGCATCGGTGGTCCGTTCTCCATCCGAGGAATCCGTGGTCGCCGGCGAAAATAGCCATCACTGCCCCTCCCATTTTTCCCCGGATGCGCCAGAATCCGCGGAATGCTGAACGACACCATCGCTGCCATTTCGACGCCCTTGGGCGAAGGCGCCCTCGCCGTGTTGCGCCTGAGCGGGCCGCGCGCCGCCGAAATCGCCGGTGCCCTTTTCCACGCCCCCAAGCCCGTCGCCGAATTCACCCCGCGCCTTGCCTATTTCGGCGCCATCGGTGGCGATCGCGAGAGCAAGCTCGATGAAGGCCTGCTCACGGTTTTCCGCGCCCCGGCCAGCTACACCGGCGAAGACCTCGTCGAAATTTCCTGCCATGGCGGCGTCCTCGTCACGCGCCGCATTCTCGAACTGCTCCTGCGCCAGGGCGCCCGCGCTGCCGAGCCCGGCGAATTCACCCAGCGCGCCTTCCTCAACGGCAAACTCGACCTCACCCAGGCCGAGGCCGTCATGGACCTCATCGGCGCCCAAACCGACCTCGCCCTGCGCGCCGCCAATGAACAGCTCGAAGGCCGCCTCGGCACTCGCATCCAGGGCCTCCGCACCGCCGTGCTCGAATTGCTCGCGCACATCGAGGCCTACATCGATTTCCCGGACGAAGATATTGATCCCGACACTGGCGACGCCCTCCGCACCCGCCTGCGCGGCGCTGGCGATGAAGTCGACCGCCTGCTTGCCACCGCGGGGCAGGGGAGAATCCTGCGCGAAGGCGTGCGCACCGTCATCTACGGCGCGCCGAATGTCGGCAAATCCTCGCTCCTCAACCGCCTGCTCGGCTTCGAGCGCGCCATCGTCAGCGCCCGCCCCGGCACCACCCGCGATGTCATCGAAGAAGTCATCAATCTGCGCGGCTTTCCGCTCCGCCTCGTCGATACCGCCGGCCTGCGCGAGAGCGACGACGAGATCGAACGCGAAGGCATCGCCCGCACCCACCAGCAGATCGACCGCGCCGACCTTGTCCTGCACATCTGCGACGCCTCTCTCCCGGTCCCGGTCGGTCAGGTGAAACTCGCCCCCGGCGTGGCCGAAGTCCTCGTCCTGAACAAAGCCGATCTCAGCGAAGACGAAACCTGGCAAGGCACCACCGCCGTCCGCATCTCCTGCGCGACCGGCGCCGGCTTCGATGAACTCGCCACCGCCATCGAACAGCAAATCCTCGGCGGCGGCGCCGCCCAGCGCGACTGGACCGTCGCCATCAACGCCCGCCACCAATCCTGCCTCGAACGCGCCCGCACCTTCCTCACCGCCGCCGATCAAGCCTTCACCGACGGTCTCTCCGCCGAATTCATCGCCGAGGAACTCCGCGCCGCCCTCGGCGCCATCGGCGAAATCGTGGGCAAAGTAGACACCGAAGACCTCCTCGGCGTCATCTTCGGCCGCTTCTGCATCGGCAAATAGCCCGGCCAAACCGATCTCCCGGCGATTGAGGCAGCGTGGAATGGCGAGGTGTTGGGTGGAACAGGCCGCTGGCCTGTTGGCCGAGGCGGCTCGCCTCGGCCTTTCTGCCGCATTCGCGGCAGCCTTCTGGAGCGAATGCTCCAGCCAATCGAGGCGATACTCCATCAGTGCCTGCGCTTCCGCGCAGAAGAGAGTTTCCACGAGCCGACGGAAACAACGGCCAGCGGCCCGTTCCACCCGTCGCCAACCATGGCGTCACCAAACTTGGCGGCCTTTTCGCTCAGCCTCCGCCCACCGCGCGATTCTCCGCGCGACGCTTGCCAGCGCGGCGCTAATCTGGGAGCACAGGAGGCTCCATGAACATTCCCGAACCAACCACCGCGCTCGGCCGCCAGAGGCTCCTGGTCCTTTGGGTTCTGTGGTTTGCATTCCTTCAAGGTATTCCTTTTTATTGGTATTTCCTGGGCCGTTCGGTGCCAGGCAAGCCGATCCCGCCGGACGCATTTCCCTGGCTGGTCTGCCTGTTTCCGGTTCTGCTCAGCGGGGTCGTCCGGTGGCAGGTTTTGCCCCGCGTGACCACCTACACAGCTGCGCTCGCGACCATGGTGGTCGGCATCGCGTTTGCCGAAACGACCTGTTTTTTCGGAATCTTCTTGGCACCTTCGCACAAGGATCCGCTGATCCTCGCCAGCGCCCTCGGCATTGCCCAGTTTGCGCCCTTCTGGGCCGGGCGGGTATTGGGTGAATCCACGCCCAGCCAGCCGCCGGTCGACCCGTCCAATCCGCTTTCCCCGCGATGAGTTTTTCACCCTATCACTCCCTGCTGCGGCCGTTGCTCTTCAGCATCGATGCCGAAAATGTGCACCATCTCGCGATGGGCTTGCTGGAGCGTTTCGGCCCCGCGCTGCGCCCTTTCGCGCCCAAGTCCGACCCGCGCCTCGGCCGGAAGGTCTTCGGCCTGCATTTCCCGAATCCCATCGGCCTCGCTGCCGGTTTCGATAAAAACGCTGTCGCCCTGCCCGCGTGGGAAGGCCTCGGCTTTGGCTTTGCCGAAGTCGGCACCATCACGGCCAAAGCCCAGCCCGGCAATCCGCGCCCGCGCATCTTCCGCCTGCCGGCCCAGCAAGGCCTCATCAATCGGCTCGGCTTCAACAACGAAGGCTGCGATGCCGTCGCCGCCCGGTTGCACCGGCTGCGCGAGGGTGGGGGATGGCCCGAAATCCCCGTCGGGATCAATCTCGGCAAATCGAAGGTCACCCCGCTGAACGAAGCCACCGCCGACTACCTGCTTTCCTTCGAGCGCCTGAAGAAATTCGGCGACTACTTCGTCCTGAACGTCAGTTCGCCGAATACTCCCGGCCTGCGCCAACTCCAGGATCGCGCCGCGCTCGATGAACTCATCGGCGCCGTGCAGGGGCGCAATATGGAAGGGGACCCCTTGCTCGTAAAAATCGCTCCCGATCTCGAGTGGGACGCGATCGAAGAAATCATCGGCCTGGCCGAGCAGCACCGTCTCGCCGGTCTCATCGCCACGAATACCACGATTGACCATTCCAGCGTGCCCGAGCGCCAGCGCACCCAGGGCGGCCTCAGCGGCGCCCCCCTGCGGGTCCGCTCGACCGAAGTCGTCAAATTCATCACCAGCCGGACCAAACTTCCTGTCATCGCCGTCGGGGGCGTTTTTTCACCCGATGACGCCCTGGAGAAATTCGACGCAGGCGCCGCGCTGGTGCAGATTTACACCGGCTTCATCTACGAAGGCCCCGCCCTCCCACGCCGCATCTGCGAAGCCCTGCTCCAGCGCGCCTAAGCGGCCAAGTCGCTCGCTCCGTCGATGCCGGGGGAGTTGATCCCATAGTCCGAAACAGAGCGCCAAATCGACCGCCAAAGCCGTACGCCTGCACCACAGCAGCTGCGTTTCGCATAAACCGCGTCAGCCCTGAAAAAATCAGGCCTTTTCAGCGGTTTCCGCGCGTCGATCGCGGCGAAAGATTACGGCCCCGAAAGGACTTTGTGAAAAATTTCACAAAGTACTTGCCACCCCTGTAGCGCTTTGCTCTTACTACCTGTCCACACCGCACAAATTTGCGCAGTCGTCCGGCCCCTTCCGATGCGACTCCGGCTCACCTTGAGCTGCGTGCTACTGCGTGCGGCGTGTCCTCACTCACCATGAGCTTTGCCCTCTTCACCAACCTCGCTTCGTCGTCCCGCCAGTCGATCGCCCGCTGCCTTCTTTCGCTCGTGCTGTTGACCTCGGTGCTGGGCTGGACCAGCGCGAGCTTCGCCGCCGAAGCACCGGCCAAACCGGTCGCCGTCGAAGTCACCACGCATGGCGCCGATGGCGACCACGCGGCTCCTGCCGCTCACGGCGAACACGCCGAAGAGCACCACGGCCTCCCGTCCGCCGCTCCGGAAATCCCGCTCCTCAAGATCGGGCCGTTGAGCGTCACGAACTCGATGCTCGTCACCTGGATCGTCGCCGCGGGGATTCTCCTCTTCGCTCGCGCGGCCACGGCCAAAATGAAGGAAGTGCCCGAAGGCACCCAGAACTTCTGGGAGTGGCTCGTCGAAAGCCTGCGCAATTTCCTTGAAGAAATCATCGGCGCTCACCTCGCTAGGAAGACCTTCTGGTTCTTCGGTACCGTTTTCATCTTCATCCTCTTCACGAACTGGGCTGGCCTGATCCCCGGCGTCGGTACCATCGGTTGGGGCCACCCGAACGAGCAGGGCGCCCTCACTCACATCTCCACGCCGCTCTTCCGCGGCGTCAGCGCCGATTTGAACATGACGCTGGCCATGTCGCTGATCTTCTTCGTCTGCTGGACCGTCTGGGCCATTCAGTCGAACGGTTTCGGTGGCATGATCGTCCACCTCTTCGGTAACCCCGCCCGCAAGGAGATGTCTGGCTTCATCGGTGTCGCCATGGCGATCGTCTTTGTCGCCGTCGGTACGCTGGAGGTGATCTCCATCCTCTTCCGCCCCGTTTCGCTGAGCTTCCGTCTCTACGGCAACATCTTCGCCGGTGAAAACCTGCTTGAAGCCATGGGCGGCATCGTCCCGCTCCTCGCCTGGCTGATCCCGATTCCCTTCTACTTCATGGAACTCCTCGTCGGCCTCGTGCAGGCGCTGGTCTTCATGCTCCTCACGGCCGTCTTCACCCTCCTGATCTGCTCGCACGGCGATGACGATCACGGTCACGAAGAAGCCCACCACTAAGCCTCTCCTTTCACCAACCCTTTCGGCCCGCCAGACCGTGCATAGTCAGCGGGGGCGGCCGGGAACCACAAACAAACCGGAAACAAACCAAAATGAGCATCATTACCCAGCTCGCTGAAATCAGTGGCAGCATCCAAGGTGGCCTCGGCGCCCTCGGCGCGGCCATCGGCGTGGGCCTGATCGGCATGAAGGCTTCGGAAGCGGTCGGGCGCAATCCCGGCGCGGCTCCGAAAATCCTCGTCCAGGCCATTCTGAGCACCGCCTTCGCTGAAGGCATCGTGTTCTTCGCCCTGTTCCTCGGCAAGTAATTCCATGGCGCGGGGCCGTCCTTGTGGCGGTCCCGCACCTGTTTCCGCTCGCTCGTTTTTCCTGACATGACCCTCTTCAACATTCTCGCCGCCGCCAACCCCGTGACTGAGATCGCCGAGCAGTTCGGCGTCGATTGGTGGAAGCTCCTTTCCCAGGTCATCAGCTTCTCGCTGGTGGCATTCGTGCTCCAGAAGTACGCCTACAAGCCGATCCTCGATGTGCTCGAAGAGCGCCGCCAGAAGATCGCCGCCGGCCTCGCCAATGCCGAGGAATCCAAGAAGCAGCTCGCCAACGCGCAGGCCCAGGCTTCCGATGTGCTTTCCAAAGCCGGCCAGGACGCCCAGAAGGTGATCGACGACGCCAAGGCCGCCGCCAAGTCGCTCCTCGAACGCGAAACTTCCCGCGCCACGATGGAAGCCGAGCAGATCGTCAACAAAGCTCGCGAAGCCGCCGCCCGCGAACACACCAAGATGCTCGCCGACCTCAAGAAGGAAGTGGCCCGCCTCGTCATCGGCACCACCACCAAGGTCGCCGGCAAGGTCCTCACCGAAGAAGACCAAAAGCGTCTCTCCGACGAAGCGGCCAAAGATCTCGCGGCCTAAGCCATGAAACTCAGCAAGGAAGCCCGCAAAGCCGCCAAGACCCTCTTCGCCGGCAGCTTTTCCGAAGGAAAGCTCGACGAAGCCAAGGTCCGCATCGTGATCAAGGAAATCTCCGAGAAGAAGCCCCGGCATTTTCTCCAGATTCTCGAGGGCTACCAGCGCTACATCCGCCTGGAACTGTCCCGGCATCACGCCACCGTCGAAAGCGCTTCCGAACTGGATCGCAGCACCCGCGACAAACTCCGCCGCGCGCTCAAAGCGAAGTACGGCGACAGCCTCACCACCGAATTCAAAGTCACCGCTGAACTCATCGGCGGACTCCGCATCAAAATCGGCAGCGATGTTTGGGACAATAGCGTCCAGAACCGCATCGCCCGCCTCGAAGACGAACTCCTTCACGCCTAATCCACCCAAGTCATGAGCAACATTCTCCAGGAAATCGAGTCCGCCATCGGCGCGCTTAAGACCAGTTCCACGAAGTCGAACGTCGGCGTCGTGCGCGAAATCGGCGACGGCGTCGCCAAGATCGAAGGTCTCAGCGACGTGATGCTGAACGAGATGATCGACTTCGGCAACGGCCTCACCGGCATCGCGCTGAACCTCGAAGAAAGCGAAGTCGGCTGCATTCTGCTCGGTAATGCCGAAGGCGTGCACGAAGGCACCGAAGTGAAGACCACCGGCCGCCTGCTCTCCGTACCGGTCGGCAAAGGCCTCCTCGGCCGCGTCGTCGATACCCTCGGCAACCCGGTGGACGGCAAAGGCCCGATCACCGCGACCACGACCTATCCGGTCGAAAAGATCGCCCCGGGCATCATCAAGCGTAAATCCGTCAGCCAGCCGGTGCAGACGGGCATCATCGCCATCGACGCGATGATCCCGATCGGCCGTGGCCAGCGCGAGCTGATCATCGGCGACCGCGCCACGGGCAAGACCACGATTGCGATCGACACGATCATCAATCAGGCCCGCATCAACAAGGCCAACGAAGGCAAAGCCGATTTCCGCCCGCTCTACTCGATCTACGTGGCCATCGGCCAGAAGCAGTCGAACGTCGCCCGCGCCATCGCGGTCCTCGAAGAAGCCGGTGCGCTCCCGTACACCATCATCCTCACGGCCACCGCGTCGGATACCGCCACGAACCAGTACCTCGCCCCCTTCGCCGGTGCGGCCATGGGTGAGTGGTTCATGGACAACGGCATGGATGCGCTGATCGTGTTCGACGATCTCTCCAAGCACGCCGTCGCCTACCGCCAGGTCTCCCTGGTGCTCAAGCGCCCGTCGGGCCGCGAAGCTTATCCCGGCGACGTCTTCTATCTCCACTCGCGCCTGCTCGAACGCAGCGCCCGCGTGAGCGAGCAGAATGGCAACGGTTCGCTGACGGCTCTGCCGATCATCGAAACCCAGGCCGGTGACGTGTCGGCCTACATCCCGACGAACGTCATCTCGATCACCGACGGCCAGATCTACCTCGAAACCGACCTCTTCTACCAGGGCATCCGCCCGGCGGTCTCCGTCGGTCTCTCGGTCAGCCGCGTGGGTTCCGCCGCGCAGATCAAGGCGGTCAAGCAGGTCGCCGGCAAGATCAAGGGCGAGCTCGCCCAGTTCCGCGAACTCGCGGCCTTCGCCCAGTTCGGCAGCGACCTCGATGCCGGCACCAAGGCCAAGCTCGATCGCGGCGCCCGCATCGTCGAAATCTTCAAGCAGATTCAGTACAACCCGCTCGCCGTCGAACTCCAGGTCGCCGTCCTCTGGGCCGTCCAGAACAACTACTTCGATGACGTCGCCGTCGACAAGGTGAAGGACTTCCAGCTCAAGCTGCAGGACTACTACCTCACCCGGAAGAGCGACCTGCTCGCCAAGATCTGGGAAAAGAAAGCCGTCGACGATACCATCGCCGCCGAGCTCAAGACTGCGGTCACCGACTTCAAGCAGAGCTACAAGTAACCACCGCCCGCCGGTGAGCGCTCTCAGCCACTTCCAACCCTCAATCCTCCACTAGCCGCATGGCAGCCAATACGCGCGATATCCGCCGACGGATCAAGTCGGTCAAGAATACCTCGCAGATCACCAAAGCCATGCAGATGGTGGCCGCGGCGAAAATGCGCAAGGCGCAGAACGCCGCCCTCGCGGGCCGCTCCTATGCTGACCTGCTGCGCAAGGTTCTCGCCTCGCTCGCCGGCAAGCAGGATGATTCCCCGCACGCGCTGCTCGATCAGCGCGAGGTGAAGAAGGAACTCGTGCTCGTCATCAGCACGGACAAGGGCTTGTGCGGTGCGCTGAACACCAACCTCTTCCGCGAAGTCGCCAAGTACGATCCGGCCAAAACCGTCTTCGTCTGCGTCGGCCGCAAGGGGCTCCAGTACCTCACCCGCGCCCAGCGCGAAATCCTCGCGGACTTCAACCTCAAGGAAAGCTTCCACTTCCTCGAGTCGAAGCAGGTGTCCAAGTTCATCATGGACAAGTTCACCGCCGGGGAAGTCGATCGCGTGAGCGTCGCCTTCACGGACTTCGTGAACACCCTGACCCAGGTCCCGCGGGTTACGACCATCCTGCCGATCACCAATTTCGAAGTCGCCGATGTTCTGTCGTCCGCCGAGACGAAGGTGGCCGCGCCCAAGGCCGAAGCGACCGAGTACCTCTTCGAGCCGAGCGCCGACGCCGTGCTCGATGCGGTCCTCCCGCACTACGTGCACTTCCAGGTCTACCAGATGGTCCTCGACAGCCGCGCCTCCGAGCACTCCGCCCGGATGGTGGCCATGAAGAACGCCACCGACAACGCGAAGCAGCTCATCAAGGACCTCACCCTTGAGTACAACAAGGTCCGTCAGGCGGCCATCACCACCGAAATTCTCGAAATCGCCACCGCGCAGATCGCGCTCGGCTAAACCAACCTTTGCCCGCCGGCCCCGGCCGCGGCGTACCCCATCTCAACCCTCAACTCTGAATCAGCATGAGTAATATCGGAACCATCGTCCAAGTCATCGGCCCTGTCGTTGACGTCGACTTCAGCAAGACGGGCCAGTTGCCCGCCATCTATGAAGCGCTGGAGATCAACTTCAACGTCGGCGGCGTCGACACGCGGCTCGTCCTCGAAGTCCAGCAGCACCTCGGTCAGAACTGGGTGCGCGCCATCGCCATGAGCTCCTCGGAAGGTCTCAAGCGCGGACTCGACGTCATCGCGACGGGCGCTCCGATCAGCGTGCCGGTCGGCGAGGGCATCCTCGGCCGTATCTTCAACGTCACCGGCGACCCGGTCGACGAGCGCGGCCCCGTCCCGCACGAGAAGCGTTACCCGATTCATCGTCCGGCCCCGACCCTCATCGATCAGGACACCGGTTCCACGGTGCTCGAAACCGGCATCAAGGTCATCGATCTGATCTGCCCCTTCGTCAAGGGTGGCAAGGTCGGCGCCTTCGGTGGTGCGGGCGTTGGCAAGACCGTCGTCATTCTCGAGCTGATCAACAACATCGCCAAGCAGCACGGCGGTTTCTCGGTCTTCGCCGGGGTGGGTGAGCGTTCCCGCGAGGGCAACGATCTTTACCATGAAATGAGCGACGCCGAGGTCATCAACCAGAAGGACCTCAGCAAGTCCAAGGTGGCGCTCGTGTACGGCCAGATGAACGAACCGCCCGGCGCCCGCCTCCGCGTCGCGCTCTCGGCCCTCTCCATGGCCGAGTACTTCCGCGACGAGAAGAATCAGGACGTGCTCCTCTTCGTGGACAACGTCTTCCGCTTCTCCCAGGCCGGTTCCGAAGTGTCCGCGCTGCTCGGCCGTACGCCCTCGGCGGTCGGTTACCAGCCGACTCTCTCGTCGGAAATGGGCCAGCTCCAGGAGCGCATCACTTCCACGACCAAGGGTTCGATCACCTCGGTGCAAGCCGTGTACGTTCCGGCGGACGATCTCACCGATCCGGCCCCGGCGAACACCTTCGCCCACTTGGACTCGACCATCGTGCTTGAGCGCTCCATCGCGGAACTCGGTATTTATCCGGCCGTCGATCCGCTCGCCTCCACCTCCAAGGCGCTCGCGCCGGAAGTCGTCGGCGAAGAGCACTACTCGGTCGCCCGTGGCGTCCAGCGTGTGCTTCAGCGCTACAAGGATCTGCAGGACATCATCGCCATTCTCGGCATGGATGAACTGTCGCCCGAGGACAAGCTGACCGTCTTCCGCGCCCGGAAGATCCAGCGCTTCCTCTCGCAGCCCTTCCACGTCGCCGAAGTCTTCACCGGTACCCCCGGCCAGTACTGCTCGATCGCCGACACCGTTCGCGGTTTCAAAGAAATCCTCGAAGGCAAACACGACGACGTGCCGGAAGCCAACTTCTACATGAAGGGTGGCATCGACCAGGTCCGCGCCTCCTAAGTGCTCTGAGTGATCAGTAGGTCAGTGACCAGTGTTCAGTAAGGACACGGCACTGACCCACTGATTACCGTCACTGATTACTGAATACTGTTTCACTGATTACTTTCTTCCCTCTCTTCCCAAATGGCCGCCACTCTCCGCCTCGAAATTGTCACTCCTGAGTCGAAAGCTTATAGCGACGACGTGGAGCTGGTCGTATTGCCGGCCGTCGAGGGGGAAATCGGCGTCTATCCCCAGCACGTCCCGCTGCTCACCCAGATTCATCCGGGTGAACTGATCGTGACCAAGGGCGGGAAGACCGAGCACCTCGCCGTCGGCGAAGGTTTCGTCGAGATCACCGGCGAACGTGTGAACGTCCTCGTGGATATGGCCATCGAGGAAAAGCACATCGACGAAAGCGCTGCCGAAGCCGCCGTGAAGCGCGCCGAAGAAGCCCTCAAGGGTGCCCACGATCTCGGCTCGGAAGAATCCGCCGCCGTCCAGGCCGCGTTGGCGAAGTCCCTCGCCCAGCTGCACGTCAAGCGCCGCAGCCGCCGCGCTTAAATCTGTCCGCCAGCCCTTGGCGGATTGGCAGGTTGCCGCCCCCCCCGGAGTCCGTTACCCCATTTTAGCCTGCGAAGGTCGCCCCCTCGGAGCCTTCGCCCCGCGTTTCGTATCTTACCTACCCATCCGGGTAGGTAATCGCGTCGCATCATCCGCCGTCTGGTGGCGTTGAACTATTGTCGTGGAATTGAATTACCGCTTTTGCATCCAGGAACTCTCCTCCGAGGTCGAGGAGATCCAGTCGCGTTACCGCCTCGCCATCGCCCTGGCCGCCGACGCTGACACCGATTTCGTGCCCGCCCACCGCAGCGCCTTCGCCCAGCAGCTCGAGCTGAAAGAATCCCACTCCAGCGAAGCCGAAGTCGAATACGAACTGGCCAGCCTCCGCGAATGGCTCCGCGGCCGTAGCCTCTTCTAGCCTGGTCTAATCTCCGAAGGGAACGTAGGCGGATATTCCCAGAGCCGCCCCGAAACCCACCCGCCGCAGGCGGCAAACTTCCGTGGTTCACGCAGCCCCCTGCGTGAAAAGAAAAGATCACCTGCGCCAAGGGGCGCAGGCCAACATCGATCACGCAGAAGGCTGCGTGAACCACGGACCGACAGCCGCGGTTGTCTCAAACCGCGTCTTGATTTGGATGGACCTATCTGGTGAGCGAGGCTTTCGCTTCCAGTGAAGGCGCAAGCACCCCCCAAATCTCCGCCGCAATCTCCTCCCGCGGCCGCAACGTCTCCGCCCCCGCCGTGCACGGCACCCGCACCCATTTCCCGTACGGATACAGCTCCGCCACGGCCCGGTACGACTCGAAACACTGCGCCAGAAAGCTCTCGTTGCTCTCGTGCAAATCCGCCGCCTTGTCCGTGTAATCGCGCGGCGCTTTTTTCAGCACCTGCGCCTGCACAAATTCCGATTCCAGCTGCAGCTCGATGATCACATCCGGCCGCGGCAGCTGGTAAATATCGTGCTCGATCTCGATCAGCCACTGGATGAACCCCGCCCGTTCCGCCGCCGGAAACCGCGCCGCCTGGTAGGCCAGATTCGAGGGCACATACCGATCGATGATCACCAGATCCGACGTCGCTGCCAGCTGCACCAGACTCTCCCGGCTGGCAAACCGATCCCCCGCATAAAGCAACGCCGGCAACTGCGGCGGCACCCGGTCGAGCGGCCCAAACGCTCCATTCAGGTACGCCGCGATTTGCTGGGAAAACACATTCTCCCCGTACCGCGGAAACCCCGTCTGCCCCACCTTCAGCCCCGCCGCCACCGCGCGGTCGTGCAGCAACCGCGTCTGCGTATTTTTACCCGCCCCATCCAGCCCTTCGAAAGCGACGATCACGGCCGGAATAGGACGGTTGCGCCACCCAAAGGCAGCAGGGAAAAAGCGGGGAGGGGAGAGCGGGAAAATGCGGTCATCCGAAGCGCGAGGATTTAGCCGCGGCCCCCGGCCCGCACAAGCAATTCAGGATTCCTTCCCAGCGGTTTTCCTCTCCGGAAGGATCGTTGCTTCCAGGCTGGTGATTTTCTGCGGACCTCGTCATGATCGGTCCCAGCACCTCCCCCACGAACTGCCATGACCCAAGCTGTTCAACTCAAAAAAGCCGCGTCCACCAGGAGCCCGGCCAAACGAACTCCCGCGCATCCGCCGATGACGCGTACCCTTGCCATCGATATCGGTGGCACCGGCCTCAAAGCCGCCGTGCTCGACGACGAAGGCGAAATGA
>Ga0209050_1000271_pt1 | contig 110802 bp, 84 predicted proteins | sample Araplavi_mTSA_r2_FD_184276 | JGI IMG/M metagenome (GOLD analysis project Ga0209050, IMG submission 184276) | Arabidopsis root microbial communities from North Carolina, USA - plate scrape MF_Cvi_mTSA_r2 (SPAdes) (version 2) | ecosystem: Host-associated > Plants > Roots > Endosphere | place...
AATCGGGCTGGAAGTTCGACATGGTGCTGTGCCTGGCGCGCGGCGGCGTGCGTCCTGGCGACGTGTTCTCGCGCATCTTCGACGTGCCGCTGGCGATCCTGTCGACCAGCTCCTACCGCGAAGAAGCCGGCACCGTGCGCGGCGACCTGGATATCGCCAAGTACATGACCATGACCAAGGGCCCGCTGTCCGGCAAGATTCTGCTGGTCGACGACCTGGCCGATTCCGGCGTGACCCTGACCAAGGTGATGAAGCACCTGAAGGACAACTTCGAAGGCGTGACCGAAGTGCGTTCGGCCGTGATCTGGACCAAGGGCTGCTCCGCGTTCAAGCCTGATTACCAGATGGAAGAACTGCCGCACAACCCATGGATCCACCAGCCGTTCGAAGATTACGACGGCCTGCGCCCGCACCAGCTGGCGGCCTGGATCAAGAAAGGCGAGACCGGCGCGTAATTCACGCCAGCCTCAAAGAAGGGCGGAGGGACGAAAGTCCTTCCGCTTTTTTTAGCGCACTTCCAGCAGTTCGACGTCGAAGATCAGGTTGGAATTCGGCGGAATCGGGCCGATGCCGTTGCTGCCATAGCCCAGGCTGGCAGGCACGATCAAGGTGCGCTTGCCGCCGACCTTCATTCCCAGCACGCCCTGGTCCCAGCCAGGAATGACTTGCCCGGCGCCGAGCGGGAAGCTGAAGGGGCTGCGCCCAATGGAGGAATCGAACTGCGCACCGTGCTGCTGCGGCGAATTCGGCTCGTAGATCCAGCCGGTGTAGTTGACGACAACGTTTGCGCCGGCGACGGCTTCCTTGCCGGTGCCGACAACGGTATCGATTTTTTTCAGGGGAATGGCTGGAACGTCGGCTTGGGCTGGCGCCTTGGCGCGGTCGCAGCCTGCCAGCCCCAGGGCAAGGCTGGCGCCGATAAGGCAGGAGCAGAACAGTCGCTTCATCATCTTCTTTCGAAATAAACGGAAAAGAAGCGAGTGTACTGAATCCGCCACAAATTGCGAAAAAAATAGCAACTCGTGGCAATTCGATATATTTCCACCGGGAAATGCCTATACAATTCTTGGCATCGTTTTGCATGTTGCCGGGATTGTGATGTTTCCTTCAATGCTGTTGTCTTTGATGCTGGCGGTTTCACCCCCGGAGCCGGGCGGCGCCCAGGCCGCCAAACCGACCGTGCTGCAAAAGCACTGGGCTGAGCGCAAATTCGACACCATCGAGCGCAGCCTGCGCGAATCGTGCTCGGCCGATCCGGCCGGCTTTGAAGCGCAATTCGACAGCCACTTCCGCACCACGCAAACCTGGGAAGCCGACCGCACCGCATTGGAGCAATGGCGCCAGCAATCGCCGGACGCGCTGGCGCAGGCCCTGGTGGAGGCCATTTACTGGCGTGCCTATGCCTCGCAACTGCGGCTGGGCGCTGTCGGCCAGCTGCAGAAAGAAGCGATGGAATTCTACCAGGAGCAGCTGGGGCGCGGCATCGCGCGCTTGCAGCACGTGAAGGCACAGGCCAATACTTGCCCGCTTTGGCATAGCCTGAACATCAGCCTGCAGCTCGAAGGCGCCGGTTCGCGCCGCAGCGCCGCCAGCGCCTACCTCGACGCAGTGCAAGCCTTCCCGAACGACCTGCAGATCCACTTTGCCATGTCGCGCGCCTACAGCCCGCGTTCGGGCGGCAGCGCGGTGCAGTTCGACCAGTTCGCGCGGCGCGCCGTGTTCTTCACCAAGGCAGCGGAGGGCGGCGCCATGTATGCGCGACTTTACTGGCGCGAAGACGGCAGCGGCAACGATGCGATCCAGTTCCGCGAACAGCGCGGCTTGCCGGAATGGCGCATGATGAAAGCCGGCTTCGAAGACTTGCTGCAGCGGCACCCGCAGGACCTGCGCGGCCGTAACAAGTTCGCCTCGTTCGCCTGCCGCGCCAATGACCGCGGGACTTACCTCAAGCTGCGCCAGGAGCTGGGCGAACGCATCATGCCCGAGTTGTGGCCGGACGTGGCCAGCGTTGAGGCCTGCGACCGCAAGCTGGGCAAGGGCGGTTCCGCTGCCGCTTCGCCCGTTCATGCCGGTGGTGTAAACTCGCACTCATGACCCAAGACTTCTTCCAGACCTTCATCCTCCTGATGCTGGTGACCGACCCGTTCGGCAACGTTCCTATTTTTGCTTCCGCGCTGGCGACGGTGCCGCCCAAGCGCCGCCCGAAAATCGTGGTGCGCGAATGCCTGATCGCCTTTGTCGTCCTGCTGGTGTTCATGTTCTTCGGCAGCCACTTCCTCAAGGCCCTGAGCCTGTCGGAAGCATCGCTGCGCATTGCCGGCAGCGTGATCCTGCTGCTGATCGCGATCCGCATGGTGTTCCCGCATCCGGACGGGGTCCTGGGTAGGCAGGAAGGCGGTGAACCGTTCATCGTGCCGCTGGCGATTCCCGCGCTGGCTGGGCCTTCTGCGCTGGCGACCGTGCTGCTGTTCTCGCGCGAGAGCGCCGGCGAAGTGATCGTGCACGTGGCAGCGCTGTCCGCGGTTGTGGTGGTGTGGCTGGCGGTTTTCCTCGGCGCCGAGCGCTTGCAGAAGGTGCTTGGCACCCAGGTGATGACTGCCTTTGAGCGCTTGATGGGGCTGATTCTGGCGGCGATGTCGATCGAGATGCTGCTGGGCGGTATCCGCGAATTCATCAAGACGCTTTAAGCCTGGCATGGCGGGCAACTTCAACTACTTCAGGATCGAGGCTGCTGCTGACAGTGAATTGTTCGGTGCTGGACGGGCAGTGGACTTCAATTCAGCCATTGCAATGTCGCCGGGCCTGAACCTGGAATGGACCAATGTCGTCGAAACCGGCTACGAGGCCGTTCATGGCGAATGGCAGAAAGTGGCCAGGCAATGGATGTTCAAGGGGCCGGCATCTTCGCTGGGGCTGGCCTTTCCGCTACAAAGCAGGGAAGAATTGCTCCAGGCCTTCCGCAGCATGGAGTGCTGGCCCGAATATAAGGCGCTTGCCGACCGCGCGGCGAACAACCTTGCCGAATATGGCTTCGCAACGCGTGAGCCTTGGCAGTTGAAGCATTGGGGAACCGAAGGCAATGCCGAAGCTGGCGTGGTGGAGGCCAGCGGCGGCAGCACCATCGCCTGGTTCCTCGCCAACAAATGCCCGACGCCGGTGCTGAAGGCGTGGTCCAAGCGAACCCCTGGCACTGATTTGAACGTCACCTGCGCCGACGATGAGCTTCGCGGCGGGAAGCGCTTCACCGTTCGCGACGGACGTGTCAGCGGGCAGGCCAGCCTGGAGCGCGACGAGCGCAAAGCCTTGGTGGATGCTTTTGCCCGTCAATGCGTAAAGAAGCCATGAAGAAGCCATGACGCAGACAGGAAAGGTATGACCAGGAAAACCATCATTGAAGCAGTAGCGTTGGAGGACCTTTGGGCTGCAGCCGATGGCCGGGCATTCCTGCAAGTTGCGGAACAGCTGATCAATTGCCGGAATCAGCGGGACTTTGCCTCCTTGCCGCGCCTCGGGAAAATGGCGGTCATCCTGTTTCGCGTCGAGCATATCGCCGAAGTGGAAGGCCTTTACCAATTCCTTGAATACGATGCTGATTCTATTGAAGATGGCGTCGCATTCCTGCGCGAGATAGGAGCGGACAGGAAGGCCGCAATGCTGGCGCAGGCGGCGAAGAACCCAGAGGGTGAATGGCAATGGGATCGTGTGCAGGAAGACACAGGGGAACTGCTGCGAACCTTTTGCCTGGCACATCGACAGGAGTTCGAGGAATTGCTGGTGCAACGCAATCTCGAACCGGATGCGATCGCGGACAGTTCCTCGGCCGATGATGAGATCCGGATGCTGGCTCTGTCGGGTAATGCCAGCGCATTGCTCGCGCTGGCATCTGACGCAGCCTGTCCGGCGAGAGACAAAGCGGTAACAGCTCTTTACGTGATCGCAGGGAGCGCAGCTTGCGATCTCCTGGCCGGCAAGAAGGCCGATTTCAAGGATCTGGACGAAGCGATATTCCGTGCGCACCGTTCCCCGGAACCGGCATTGGCAGCGTGGGCTAACGACGCAAGCCAGATGCTCAGCTCACCCGACCCCGAAACCATCATGGGCTGGATGGGGGGCATGGCAACACTTCTTGAATAACGCTGGGTTGTCAGGGGGGCTGATGCAAATCGTTGTCAAAGAGCGTTTGCTCGAGTTCAGCGAGTATCTTGGATTCAATACACACTCACTCGAAAGCCTGCGCCTTGTCGGGGAAGTGCAAGTCCTGTGGGCGCACATGCGTGTGGCGAAGCTGCGCGTGGCCATGCTGTTGGCGCCAGTGGGAATGGCTTGGGGCATGCAGTTCCGGTTGCGTGAGCAGGCCAATGATGCCATTGAGGACCTCATCGGCAACGATCAGTTGGCCCTGGCGTTGAGGCGCAGCGTCGAGGAGCTGGGTTATCCGCCGGAGCGCGTGCCGGGATCGCTTCTCGGTTGTGAGTTCTTTGGCCGTGAAGAGGAAACACGGCTCGCGCTGGGAGCCGAGGCAGAGGACTTCCCCCATGCCTCGTTCCGCGTGGTCCTTGTACCCGATGATGAACTCGAGTTTTCTGATTTCCGCACCCGATTGCACGCCCATTTTGCGCAGCTTGGGAAATTCTTCCTGCTTCCGATTCCACCAGCAGTCGACCTGCGACGTTGGCAATACGAAGAAGATGTGCGTCTCACCGAACTCTTGTCGGGACGGCCCGGCGGCTTGAGGAGGGGACAGGGCACGCAAGCTTGGCAGGACGTGATCCGCCTGGCAATCCGGGCGCTTGATGCGAGCGAAGCCGAAACATGGCTCACGCCAGCCTTCCTCGAACATGAGCAGGTCAAGACAGGTTACCCCATTCCGATGAGCGTCCGGCCAACGGGGCGTGGCTCGGCTCTGCTGGCAATTTTGAAATTGATGCCGGTTGGCGAGATGCTGGAACAAAGGCAGGCCGTGACCATGCTGAAGCTGGAGTTGATGAGGAAATGGCTTTGGCCCCTGGGGCTTCGTCAATTGCATAAGGGACAGACGTGTAGCAGCCTTAGAAAAACCATGCTGGCAGGTGGCGAACCTTACGGAGAAGCCGAAGCATTGGTTGCCGAAATCCTCATTGAGGGGCGCCGGCGCTATCCGGTCCTTTTCGAATAAATGGAATATTCGACCTATCTTGAAAACCTGCGCGCAGGTTATCTGCAGACCGGGTCCATGTTTGCCGAACTCCTTGAATCCGGAGCTGGTGGTGAAGAACGGCTGCTTGCACAGGCAGGGTGCCTGGCCGGCTTGTCCACGGCGATGCAGGGCGCGGACCGCGTTCGTTTATACGGGCTGGAGGTCAGCGACGAGCGACTCTTGCCGCAGGACGTGGCGCGATTCCTCGCCCGCTCAGGAGGTGCACATGACCTTGATTTTTCTTCCGCGCCAGTTTTGCTCGAATTCCTGGCCGACCGTCGACGGGTGCTCGCGCAACTGGCAGGCCATCGGCAAATCAAGCCATCATATGGCGACCTGCTGTGCTTCTTTTCGAGCAAGAGCAGCGTTCCTTTGACATGGTATGCGCGAGATATGGCGCTACGGTATTACGTCAATCCGACCAAGGGCATGGACCGGCGGGCGTCGTCGGAATTGAAGAAGTTCCTGGCGGCCAATCCGGACGGTTGCGTCCTGTCGATCACGATGGAGTCTATGCGCAGTAACGTGGTCGTGTTCCCCGGGGCGGGAGCAGCCGAATATGTGTGGGACGCTTTGGCCGCAATTGCAAATGAAGATAGTTGAATCCTGGTGATCTGCTCGATTCGGTTTTTCGCAACATCCTTTTTGTGAAAAATATGGCTCCTCTGCTAAGCTAGCGCGTCGCCCGCCGGGGCTAAACAGGGAAGCCGATGTATTTCGCCGAGATCTACAACCAGTGGCGCAGCCGCCGCGGCGCGCAGCACCAGCCTGGGCAAGCCTTGCCGCGCACGGTGTACGCGTTGGGCGCCACCAGTCTGTTGACAGACGTTTCGACGGAGATGGTCGCCAGCGTGCTGCCGGTCTACCTGATGCTGGCCCTGCACCTATCGCCTTCCGAATTCGGCGTAGCTGATGGCCTGTTCCGTGGCGGGGCGGCGGTGGCAGCCTTGCTGCTGGGAGGTGTCCTCACCTATGGCAGCGGGCGCAGCAAACTGATCGCCGGCGCCGGTTATGCGATGTCGGTGCTGGCCAAACTGGCGCTGCTGGCCAGCGGCGCCTTTGCCGCCATCGTTGCCTGCCTGGCGCTGGACCGCCTTGGCAAGGGACTGCGGGCCGCGCCGCGCGACACGATCCTCGCTGCCAGCGTGGCGCCGCACCAGCTGGGACTCGCATTCGGTACGCACCGCGCGATGGATGGAGCGGGGGCACTGGCGGGACCGCTGCTGGCGGCTGGCCTGCTTTGGCTGGCGCCGCAGCAGTACACCTTGCTGTTCCTGGTTGCGCTGGCCTTTGCCGTCGCCGGCATCGCCATCTTCGGCCGCCTGGTGCCGGCTGCAGCCGGCACGCAGCCCGTTCCTGCAGCAGCGGCGCCGCAAAGCCTGCCGTTGGGCGCCCATTGGCAGCGTTGCCTGCCGCCGGCCTGCCGCAAGCTGTTGGCCGCCGCCATGCTGCTGTCGCTGTTCACTGTCAGCGAAGGCATGATCTATGCACAGATGCAGCAAAGTTTCGCGCTCGAGCCTTTCATGCAGCCCTTGCTGCCGGTGGGCACGGCAGCGGCCTTCCTGTTGCTGGCAGCGCCGATCGGCTGGCTAGCCGACCGTGCCGGCAGGTTGCGTGTCTTCCTGGGCGCCCACATTGTCCTGCTGCCTTTGTATGGCTTGCTATGGAGCGCTGCCGGCGCCACGCCGCCCGTGTGGCAGGCAGCCGCACTGGTGCTGCTGCTTGGCTGCTACGTGGCCGCGACTGATGGCGTGCTGATGGCCGCTGTCGCGGCTGCCGTGCCGCCGGCGGCGCGCAGCATGAGCCTGGCCTTGTTCGCAGCCGGCATCGCTGCCGCCAAGCTGGCCTCGTCCATGCTGTTCGGCATGCTGTGGGACCGTTACGACGTGACAGGTGCGGTGCTGGTGTACGGCGGCGGCCTGCTAAGCGCACTGGCTTTGTTCGCCCTGTTTAATCCGCTGCGCCTTGCCGGCGCGCCTGCCCAACTGCTGCCCGAAACCCCATGAAGCTGCTTGCCGCACTTGCCTGCCTGACCCTTTCCATCGCACCTGTCTCCGCTGCGGCGCTGCTGACGCGCCACACACTGGGCGCGGAGGCCGGCCGTGTCGACGTGGTGCGGCTGCCCGGCGGGCAGGCGCAAGGGCAGCTTGCGCTGCGCTGCGAGCGCATGCACTACAGCGCCGGCGTCCTCGCTTGCCTGCGCGCCGTGCCGGGGCAGGGCCTCAAGCTGGACCTGGCCGACAAGGCAGGGCAGGTGACGCATACGCTGTCGTTCCCGAACGTGCTGCTGGCAAGCCGGGTGCGTGTGGCCCCAGACGGCGCGCTGGCGGCATTCACAGGCTTTTCCGGCGGCCATACCTATACCGGAACCGATTTCACCACCCGCACCTACGTGATTGACGTAGCGCGCAAGCGTTTGCTGGCAGATTTGTCCACCTTCCGCGTGGTGGAAAGCGATGCGTTGCAGATGCCGGCGCGCCGTTTCAACGTGTGGGGCGTCAGCTTCGACCCTAATGCGCAGGGACGCTTTGTCGCCACGGTGGGGGCGGGCGGCGCCGTGTTCCTGGCCCAGGGCGACCTGGCGGCAAAAACCCTGGTCCTGCTGCGCAAGGACATGGAGTGCCCATCCTTTTCGCCGGACGGCAAGCGCATTGCCTTCAAGCGCCGCAAGCCCGATGGCGGCTGGCTGCCTGCGATTTACGAGCCCGCCAGCGGGCGCGAATGGGTGATGCAGGAAGCGCGCAGTATCGACGACCAGATCCTGTGGCTGGACAATGCCACCATTGCCTATGAACTGGCGCGCCCCGGCCAGCCCGAAGGCGGCGAAACCGATGTGGTGCTGCGGGCCGCGGCGGGCAACAGCCCGTCGACCGTGCTGCGAGCGGGCGGCGGCTCGCCAAGCCTGTATGATTAGCGTTCTCGCAACACTATCAAAATAAAAGTTACAAATGTAGCAAGTGCCTCGCTTACCTAAGGGAAACCCTGCCTTAGCACTAATTTCTAGTGCTGGGAAGCATACAAATTTATCTTTTTAAAAAATTATCACAAAAGACATTCTGCTAAGCTAGCCGGCGACTATTGCCAAAAGGCATCAAAACCTTACTAGCCAGGGAATGAACGTGAAACTCGTCCGCACGGCCGCCAGCGGCCTCCTGTCGTTTGCTTTGCTCTTCCAACTCATGCTGTTCAGTGCGCCCGCCGGCGCGCAGGACACCCCGGTCAGCCGCGGCCTGGGCTGGCTGCAGGCGCAGGTGCAGCCTGACGGGACGCTGAGCGGCGAGTCCGGTTCGATTGCAACGCCGCTGCAGGCGCGCAGCGAAACGCTGTACACGCTCAAGCTGCTGGGTGCGCCAGCCGCGAGCCAGGCGGCTTTGCGCCAGGCCCTGACGGCCGAGCAGGACCTCAGCACCGAATACATGGCACGGCGCGCCTGGGCCCTGGGTTACGGCGGCGTGGCCCAACCGGCCCTGATCGAAGAACTGCAAAAACGCCAGAACAGCGATGGCGGCTATGGCGGCGACGGCGGCTATGCCTCGAACATTGCGGACACATCGTGGATGCTGCTGGCCCAGCGTGCCGGCGGCGCCCAGCCCGATGCGGCTGCCGTGACGCGCGCTCTGGCCTTCCTCGATGCCAACCACATGGCCGATGGCTCGTTTGCCGTCAACCGCCAGGCCAGCATGTACGCGACGCTGAAAGCCATGCTGGCTTCGGCTGCCTGGTCCAGCCAGCAAGGTGCCGGTTCCTTCAGTGCCCAGTCGCTGAACTGGCTGCTGGCACAGCGCAATGTGGCCGGCAATTTCGGCAATCCATTCGACAACGCGCTGGCGCTGTGGGTGCTGGCCACCCAGACCGCCGACCCGGCCATCCTGAAACCGGCTTCGGATGCGCTGCTGGCCACCCAGCTGCCCAATGGCAGCTGGAACGACGATCCTTACCTGACCGCGGTGGCCTTGCGCGCCCTGTACCTGGTCAACCATCCGCCGGCAAGCAACGGCAGTGCCTCGCTGCGCGGCCTGGTGGCCGACGCGTCCAGCGGCTTGCCGCTGGCCGGCGCCAGCGTGCAGGTGGTGGCGGGCGGCGATGCGGCCACCGGCAGCGATGCCAACGGCAACTTCACCCTGTCCGGCATTGCCGCCGGCAACCTGACGCTGCGCTTTGCCCGCCTGGGCTATGCCAGTCGCGATGTCAGCGTCAATGTCGGCGCCGGCCAGAGCCTGAGCATCGGCACCGTGGCGCTGGCGCCGGCCTCGCTGAGCGCGACCCTGTCCGGCATCGTGCGCAACGACAGCGGCCAGCCGCTGGCGGGCGCCGTGGTGGCAGCGGGTACCGCTTCGGCGACCACCAACGCCAGCGGCGCCTTCACCATCACCAACCTGAGCCCGGGACCGCTGACGGTCACCGTCACCGCGCCGAACTATCGCACGGTCACCGCCAGCCTCGATGTGGTGGCCAATACCAGCTACACCTTCTCGCCTGGCCTGACCCCAAGCTACAAACCCGAGCCGACCAGCGCCACCATCAGCGGCAAGGTGGTCAATGCCGCCACCAAGGCCGGCATCGTCGGCGCCACGGTACAAATGGCAGGCAAGAGCGTGACCACCACGACCGGCGGCGCCTTCAGCGTGGCCAATGTGACACCGGGCGCCTTCACCATTGCAGTCAGTGCGCCGGGCTACCAGCCGGTCAGCGGCAGCAGCATGGCGGTGGCGGGGCCGAACACGATCGGCGACATCGCGCTGTCGGCCGTGCCGACTTCTTCCACCCTGAGCGGCGTAGTGACCGATGGCGCCACCGGCGCGGCAGTGGCCGGCGCCACCGTAGCGGTGCAAGGGCAGGGCGCGCCCGTCCTCACCGATGCGGCAGGCAAGTACCTGATCAGCGGCATCAGCGGCACCGGCTTCGCGCTCAATGTCAGCGCAGCCGATTACTTCTCGCAAGTGCTGAACGTTGCGTTGCCGCAGCCTGGCAATGCAACCGTCGACGTCAAGCTGCAAAAGCGCGACAGCAGCGCGGCCGACGTCAGCTTTATCAAGGTGGCCACGCCGCAGCACAGCTATTTCGCGACCGGCCTGATCCCGCTGGAAGTCCTGCTGGCGAACAATGCCGCCAAGGGCGCCACCATCCTGATGACGGCGCAGGTGATCAACAAGGAAGGCAATATCGTCCACACCTACCTGGGCAATCCTGGCGTCAGCTGGCGCGGCCAGGAGCCGGACAACCGTCCGCTGGCGCTGGGCGCCAACAGCACGCTGGAGCTGATGCTGGAGTGGAATACACTGCGCTTGCCGGCGGGCGCCTACATCATCAAGGCACGCGCCTTCGACGACTCGGGCCGCGTGGTGGCGGAAGCGGACAGCGGGTTTGAAGTGATCGCCGCGCCGCGCCTGGCCGGCGGCGTGCTGGCCGACCCGCCGCTGGCGCAAGCCGGCGCCAAGACCGTGGTGACCTTCACCGGCGACGTGGTCAATAACGGCAACCAGGTGCTGGCGGCCGGCGACATGCAGCTGAAGGTCACGCTGGCGGCGCAGGAGCCGGTCAACGGGCAGACTGAAGCGAGCGTGCGCACGCTGGCCAGCGGCGCGCCGCTACTGCGCGCGCGCAAGCTGAAGATTGCACCGGAAGGCTGGCTGTACACGGTCAACTATTACGACGGCAAGGTGCTGCGCCTCGATACCAATGGCACGCAGTCGGTGCTGGGCCAGTTGCCGAACAACGTGCCGTTCGCCGATGCCGCGCTGGATGCGGCCGGCAATATCTGGGCCGGCTACAACGCCGTGCTGTACCGCCTGACGCCGCAGGGCGTGCAGGCGCGCTTCGACACCGCGCAGATCAACGACATCGCGGCGCTGAGCGCGACGGCGGAAGGCTTGCTGATGGCCGGCCGCTTCAACGGCGAGAGCCGCCTGGTGCTGCGCGCCGACAATGGCCAGGAAACCATCCTGGCGCGCAACGGCTTCGCCGGCCCGGTCGCCATGGTCAAGGACGATGCCGGCAACTACGTGGTGACCAACAGCAGCGACGGAACGCTGGTGAAGGTTTCGGCCAGCGACGGCAAGATCGCGCCGTTCGTACGCAACCTGCGCAACCCGCAAGGCATTGCGCGCGACGCGGCCGGCAACTTCTACGTGGCCGAAGCCGACCTGTCGCGCGTGGCCAAGGTCACGCCGGCCGGGGAGGTCAGCGTCTACGCCACCGGCCTGGGCACGCCTTACGGCCTGGCCTTCGACGCCAGCGGCATCCTGTACGTCAGCGACACCAATAACGACGCGATCCACACCGTTCAACCGAATGGCACGGTGGCCCTGTTCGCACGCGGTTTCGGTTACCAGCCGCGTGGCATGGCCTATGACCTGAACGGCGACCTGCTGCTGTTGAACAGCGGCGACGGCACGCTGCGCCGCAAGGATGCGCAGAACAATGTGAGCTTCGTTGCCAGCGGCATGTCGGCGCCGCACACGCTGGCGGTGCTGCCGAACGGCGACTACCTGGTGACCGAATACGGCAACGGCAAGGTGACCCGCATCAGCAACGGCGTGAAGAGCAATTTCGCCACCGGCCTCAATGGACCGGTCGGCATCGCGCTGGACGGCGCCGGCAATGTGCACGTGACCGAGTACGGCGCCAACCGCATCAGCCGTTTTGCGCCGGATGGCAGCAAGCTGGGCGTGACCGAGAGCCTGCTGGTGCGCCCGTACCAGGTGCGCGCCGCGGCCAACGGCGACATCTACATCCGCAATTCGGGCAGCATGGTGCGCTACTCGGGAGGCGAGTACAAGTACTGGCACCGCAGCTTCAATTACAGCAACTGGACGCCCGACATCACTCCCGGTTCGGTGCTGGCCCTGAGCGGCAGCACGCTGGTACGCATCGACTCGGCCGGCGTGGTGACGACCGTGCGCAGCGGCCTGCCGTTCACGCCTTATTCGGTGGCGCTCGATGCGGCCGGGAACATCTACCTGAACGACTATTCCAACCGCAAGATCCACAAGCTCGATACCTCCGGCACGCTGCGCGAACTGGTGACGCTGGCGAACTACCCGTACACGGCTACCATGAGCGACCTGCAGGCCGACACCGCAGGCAACCTGGTGCTGCGCACCGGCGGTGGCTTCTACCGCCTGTCGCCGGAAGGCGCGCTGACCCCGATCAGCTTCTCCCTGCCGCACGTCTACAACTGGACCGCGGGCGGGGAAAACGAGATCGTGGTCTTCAACTACGACAAGACCTACCGCGTCAACACCATCACCGGCGCGACCACGCTGCTGATGGCGCGCGGCACCTACAGCTCGAATGCCGGCATCGCCTTTGGCGCCGTCAGCCCGTCCAGCCAGCTGTGGGTGGTGGACGACGGGCTATACACGCTGACCGCGCACACCATGGCCGGCGAGGAAACCGCGCGCCTGCACGGCTTCGAAAACCCGACGTCGATCGTATTCAGCGGCACGGAAATGCGTTTCGTCGACAATGCGGAACGCTTCATGTGGTATGCCGACGACGCCTATCCGAGCTACAAGGGCAAGTTTGCCGCGCGCTACCTGGCCCATGCCAACGGCGCCACCTACGGCACAGCTTCCAGCACCAGTATCAACAAGTACGTCGGCGGCGCCCAGGTGTACCAGCAGTATTACAACGCCGGCGGCTACGCGCTGGGCGGCCTGGCGGTGCGCGCCGATGGCGGCCTGGCGTTCTCCTACTGGGATGACGGCCGGGTTGTCGTGCTGTCCCCGTCCAAGGACGTGGAACTGGACTTTGCCGGCCTGCGCGCGCCGCAAGGCCTGGCCTTCGACGCCAGCGGCAAACTGTATGTGGCAAGCAATTCCAACAATATGGTGTCGCGCTTTAATCCCGCCAGCGGCCCGGCGGGCAGCATCTTCGCGCGCATGAGTTCTCCGGTCGGCCTGGCCTTCAATGCGGCCGGTGAATTGTTTGTGAGCCGCACCAACGGCGTGGACCGCGTCAGCACGGGTGGCATCGTCACCAACCTGTCCAGCCTCGGCGGGTTCAACGGCATGGTGGTGGAGGGCGACAGTGTGCTGGCCCTGAACCGCAGCAGCAGCCAGATGAACAAGCTGCGCGGCCTGCAGTCGGGCTGGGTGTCCGAGGTTTTCGCCTCGGGCCTGGCGAATCCGGTCGCCATGCGCCAGACGGCGGACGGCGCCACCCTGATGCTCAATATTAATAACAACACCATCGTCAGCTACCAGAACGGCAAAGTCGACCACCTGGCCAATGTGCCGGCCGGACTGCTGGCCTTCGACCTGGCGCCGGACGGCAGCATGCTGGCCGTCGGCGGCAACGGCACCGTGGTGCGGATTGGCGCGGACGGCGTAGCATCGGACCTGCTCGTCAACAACCTGGTCAACCGCTGGCAGCTGAACGGTGTGGCCATCGCCAGCGACAGCCAGTCCTACCTGGTGGCGCAGGACGACAGCTCGCGCGGCGTGCTGTATGCGATGAGCCAGAGCGCGCCGGTGCAGCCGCCTGCCGTCGGCAGCGTGGTGTTTGAATCCGTGGTCCCGATGGCGGAGCTGGGCATCGACGGCAGCTACCAGAAGCTGAACTTCGGCACCTGGGTGCCCCCATACGGTGGCGACTTCCGCATCGAGATGAGCCGCAGCGGCATCGATGGCAGCATGCAGAACTTCCTGCACGTGGGACCGAACGCGCAGAGCCAGCTGACTGCCGCGCGCAGCGAACTGCCGCCGGGCGACAGCGTGCTGCAAATGTGCCTGGACCTGAAAGGCGCCGACTACACCACCATTTCGCGCGTCGAGATGGGCCAGGTGCGCACCGTCAGCAAGAGCCTGACCCCGCGCGGCATGGCCAGCGACCGCGCCGGCAAGCTGTACGTGACCGATTCGAGCCAGCTGTACCGCACCGATGCGTCGGGCGGCAGCACCGTGATCGCCAGCGGCATGAACCTGGCGTTCGGGCTGGCCTCCGACTCGCAGGAGAATTTCTACGTCGCCTCGCGCAATAACAGCACCGGACGTTACGAAGTGCTGCGCATCACGCGCGAAGGTGCGAAGACGGTGGTGGCCGACCTGGGCGTCACCAACGCCGCCGGCGTGCAGGTCAACAGCCGCGACGAGGTGCTGGTCGGCACCGTGGGCAAGCTGCTCAAGGTCACCCAGCAGGGCGTGGTGTCGACGGTTGCCACCAGCGGCTTCCCGAGCCCGCGCGGCATCGCGGTCGACGGCCGCGACAACGTCTACGTGCAAAACGAAAACCACTCGGTATCGATGGTCAAGCCGGACGGCAGCTCGGTGGCGATCTTCAGCAAGGCGGACGGCAACGACCATCCGTATTTCGAAGGCGACGGCTACCCGAACATCGCGGCCGACTGCGCCGACAACTTCTATATCGCGCCATACCAGTGGTCGCGCATTGGCCAGAACGGCGAGGAATACTCGCTGGCCCAAGTGGTGCCGCGCACCGGCCAGATCGCACGCCTGTTCGATACCCGTACCATTGCGCCGAACCTGGCCGACATCGATTACCTGGCGTTCGACCGTTTCAACAACCGCATCCTGATGTGGAACGACAATGACCAGTCGATCTGGCAAGTGCCGGTCACCTGCGGCGCCATCGGCGTGCAAGCCCACCTGGTGGCCAAGCCTGGCCAGCAGCTGACCGGCGCCAGCAAGCCACCGAGCGCCGTGGTGCCGCTGGCTGACGGCCGCACCGAGTACGTCTGGAACCTGCGCGACGTGACTGCGCAAGGCGCGCAGGTGTGCTTCGGCGCCAACCAGAACGGCATGCAGCTGGGCGAAGTTCGTGCCACGCTGGACTCGGGCTTCATCAGTTTCCAGAACACTTTCGCGGCAGGCGACGTGAGCGTGCCGCTCAAGGTGCCGATGGTGCGCGCAGCCAATGTGGTCAACATTGGCGCCACCACCGACAAGCCGGAGTACCTGGCAGGGGAGAGCGCCCTCATCACCACTTCGCTGGGCAACGCCAATACCGACGTGGCCAATGGCGACCTGCGCGTGGATGTCTACGATGCGCGCGGTACGCTGGTCAACACCGTGACGCAGCAGGCAGTCGGCATCCCGGCGGGCGGTTCGCTGCAGGTCAACGGCGCCTACGCCGCCGGCCAGCTGCAGCCGGGCGTCTATACCGCCCGCGCCGTGCTGAGCGAAAACGGCCAGGCATTGGCCAGCGCCAACGTGGACTTCCGCGTGCTGGCCGACCTGTCGCAGGCTGCCGCCGCCACCACGCTGGCAGTGGACAAGCAGAACTACGCCCCGACCGACCGCGTGGCCATCAGCTCGCGCGTGACCGGCCAGTCGGCCAACGTGACCATGGAGAACCTGACGCTGGCAGTCCAGGTTTATGACCCCTCCAATGCCCAGGTCTTCGGCAAGGCGCATGCAATCGTGCAGCTGGCGCCGGGCGCCAAGCTGGACTTCGCATCGCCGTTCCGCATGGTCAATGCGCCGGCGGGCACCTACCGCGTCGAGCAGCAGCTGCGCGACAGCGCGGGCCGCGTGCTCGATCGCCGCAGCGCAGCCTATGCGGTCAGCTCCAGCACGGAAACCGGCTATGGCCTTGGCGGCAGCATTACCGCTATGCCGAAGATGGTGCCGATCGGCGACAGCCTGGCGTTCACCTTCCAGGTCGTCAACAACGGCAACAGCGCGCTGGACAACCTGCCGCTGACCGTGAGCCTGCTCGATCCGGTGGCGCAGCAAGTGCGTGCGGAATTCCCGTACAGCACCAGCCTGCCAGCTGGCGGCACGTATAACGGCGCCGGCAACTGGCTGGCTGAAGGCGAAGCGGGCCGCAATTACGTGGCCAAGCTGGGCGCCACAGTGGGCGGCAAGCAGCTGACGCTGGCGCAGGATGCCTTCCAGCTGCTGCCGAAGACCAAGCCTGACGTCAAGCTGGGCATCGAGCAGCGCCTGTTGGCGGGCAACCGGGTACTGGCGCTGGTCTCCTGCAACGACGAGGAGAACGACGCGCCGGGCAGCGACGGCAAGCCGCCCGTCTGCGTGACCGAACGCCTGCAGGCGATCGATGCCGCGCTGACCGAGCTGGAAGTGCCGCACCTGGTGGTGACCAGTCCTGAAGCCTTCCAGGCCAAGCTGCGCACCGGCATGTTCAATACCTACTGGATCTCGGGCAAGGAAGACAAGATGAGCCCCCAGCAGGTAGCCGAACTGCGCGAGCGCATCAACGGCGGCGAAGGCCTGATCGTGGACGGCGTGCACGACAACCGCAACAAGGTATTCGACGCCATGACCGGCATCCTGTACCGCGGCAAGATCGGCGAGACCGACCTGCCGGTGCGCTTCAACGGCCCGCTGTTCGACGCGCAGCGCCTGCGCTCCGTCGGCCGCGCGATCAAGCCGATCGCCGACGGCAGCACGCCGCAGGCAGTGTTCGAAGGCAGCATGCCGCAAGCGGATGGCCCGGCGGTGTTCAGCAATGCCTACGGCAACGGCCACTCGATGCTGTTCGGCTTCGACCTGGCCAGCAGCCTGGCCCGCGAACCGGGCTGGCTGCCGATCCTGCGCTCGGCGCTGGCAGCGGTGCTGCCGCAGGCCGCCGAAGTGCCGATGGGCGGCGCCCTGGTACCGCTGCGCACCACCATCACCAACCAGTCCGAGGCAGTGGAGCTGGAGGTGACGGTGCAATTGCCGGCCGGCGCCAGCTACCAGTCGTCCGCGCCGGAAGCCGTGTTCGACCAAGCCAGCAACACCGTGCGCTGGAGGCTGTCGCTGTCGGCCGGCCAGGGCGCCAGCCTCGACCTGCAAGTGATGGCGCCGGCGACGGCAGGCCATTACGTGCTGGAGACCACCGTGAGCTGGATGGACAAGGGCAGTGCAGTGCAATACGGCGACAAGCTGCAGCGCGCGGTGACCGTCAACAGCGCCAGCCAGTACGGCACCGCGGCGCTGGGAGCGATCGACAAGCTGGCGGTGACGCATCCGAAGTACCGCAAGCCGCGCGACAACGCCGCCAACGCGGTACGCGCCGGCATGGGTTACTTCGGCGCCGGCACCCAGGCCGGCTACGCGGCAGCCATCGCACAGCTGCTGGCGGCGACCGACAACCTGCTGGCGCTGCCGAACGACACGGCAGCGATCCGCCAGCAGATCGATTGCATCCTGCGCGAAGCCGAATGGCGCTGGAGCCGCCTGCAGCCGCAGCAATAAAAAAAACACGAACGAAGATAGCCAGGAAAAGACCATGTTCCGTAACAGCACCATGCAACGCATCATTGCTTCCGCCCTGCTGGCCACCTTTGCCAGCAGCACGGTAGCGCCGCTAGTCGCTTTTGCTCAGACCCCAGCTCCCTTCACCCTGCAGCCGCTGGGCGGCGCATCGGGCCGCAGCCTGCCCGGCGTGGATGCCAATGGCATCCCGACCGGCAAAGGCTGGCGGCGCGACGCCGCCAGCGCGGGCAGCGCCTCCGGCGCGGCGGCACCGACCCAGGCCTACGGCTTTGCGCTGTCGCAGCTGGAAGCGATGGCCGATAAATCCGATGCCGACCTGGCAGCGGGGCGCGGCGCCGATGCGCTGGCGCAGCTCAACGCGCTGCGTGCACAGTATGCCCGGCTGAAGAAGGAAGAGGCGGTGATGGCGCAGTCTTTCGCCGCCACCGAAGCCCACCTGCGCGCTGCAGGGCTGGCCAGCGGCGAAATCCTGGCGCGCCACCAGGCTGCGATGCAGGAGTTCGGCGCCCGCAATGCGGAACTGAAGACAGCCATGGCTGCCCTCGACGCGGCAGCTGGCGGCAGGGGCAGCGTACAGACGGCACTGGCCGACCTGGCCAGGCTGATGAAGCAGCATTCCAGCCTGCCGGGGCAGGGTGCACACGGCAAAGGCCATGCCTGGGGCAAGAAGAAAAAAGCGCCGCCTGCGGTGGCCATGACCGAACGCCAGCACGAGAAGCGCTTCCCGCGCTCCGTGCTGCTGGCCGCAGCCGGTTCGCTGAGCGGTATCGCGCTGCCGGACGCGATCCTGCCCGATGCCGTGCAGCCGGGCGACCTGGCCGAGCAGGGCGAGGTAGTGCTGTCGCCTGCCGTGCGGGCGCTGGCGGCGCAACTGGGCAACAACCCGGTGGCCATCTATAACTGGGTGCGCAACAACGTTGCCTATGCGCCGGGCTTCGGCGCCACGCAGGACGCGGACGCCACGCTGCTGGCGCGCCGCGGCAGCGCCACCGACACTGCCAGCCTGCTGATTGCGCTGAACCGCGCCGCCGGCATTCCGTCGCGCTATGCGTACGGCACCATTGAAGTGCAGATGGCAAAGATCAATAACTGGCTCGGCGTAGACAACGCCGCGGCGGCGCAAGCCTTGCTGTCGCAGGCCGGCATTCCCAACCGCGCGGTCAGCCAGGCTGGCCAGGCCGCTGCTATCCAGCTCGAACACGTGTGGGTGGAAGCCTTTGTCGACTTCTCGCCCAGCCGCGGTGGCGTCAACAAAGCGCCGGGCGCCTGGGTGCCGCTGGACGCCAGCTTCAAGCAGATGGACTTCAAGCCTGGCCTGGACCTCGCCAACGCCGTCAGCCTGAATGAACCCGGCTTGCTGGGCCAGGTGCGCCAGGGCGCGGTCTGTACGCCCGACTATGCGCAGAACCTCAACCTGCAAAACCTGCAGGCCGGCTACGCCGATTACAAGGCGCGCCTGAACAACTACCTGGGCCAGCAGGGCGCCGACCTGACCGTCGGCGACGTGCTCGGCAACCGCAGCATCGCAGCCCGCAACTACAGCATCCTGCTGGGCAGCCTGCCGTACACCAAAGTGGCGCAAGGCACCATTGTCAACGCGCTGCCCGATAACCTGCGCTGGCAGTTCCGCCTGCAGCTGTTCGCCGGCGCCGCGCAGCAGGCCGCCAACAGCCCGGCCGTCAGCTACAGCGGCAGCCTGGCGTCGGTTGCCAACAAGCGCCTGACCCTGAGCTTCGTGCCGGCCAGCCAGGCCGATGCCGACGTGCTGGCATCGTACATGCCAAAGCCGCACGCGGACGGCAGCCCGATCCAGCCGAGCGAATTGCCGCTTGAAGTGCCGGGCTACCTGGTGCGCGTGAAAGCGGAAATCCGAGCCGATGGCGAAGTGGTCGCCAGCGGCGGCAGTTTCGTGCTGGGCAGCGAACTGGCCGGCAGCATCGCCAGCTTCGACCCCTCCAGCGGCGACTGGAACGAATCCTCGTTCGGTGCGTACGCCGGCGACTACCATGCCGTTGCGGTGGATACGCAAGGCGTCTCGGCCGGCCAGCTAGCGGCCGTCAAGGCGCGCCTGAACGCCACCCAGGCCAAGCTGGCCAGCGGGCAGGGCGCCAGCCTGGCGCGCGACGAGGTCAGCGGCGACCTGCTGTACCACGCTGCGCTGGGCTACTTCGCCACGGTGGATGCCAATGCCGGCGTCTTCCAGCGCGCCGCGCGGGTGGTGGACGTGCGCCAGCCGTCCTACGGCCGCGCAGTTGCCCAGGCCCAGCCTGAAATGGTGATGGGCATTGTCAACAAGGTGCGCTTCCCGGGCGTGGTCCTCGACATCGACCGCCTGGACAGCGCCGTGGCGCAGAACAGCGGCGGCCTGGCGCCGTCGGCCTACATCAAGCAGGCCAATGAGCGCAATGCCGCCTATGGCCACCTGGTACTGGCCAAGCTGTTCACCAGCGCGCAAACGCCGGGCCAGGCCGCTTCGCCGGTCAAGGCGCTGAACGCAGCCGCCAGCGCCGGCAGCAAGGTGTTTGCCGTGACGGGCGCCAACGTGGCGGCCGCCATGCCGCAAGTGGACATTGCCGCCAATGCTGCGGCAGACATCCGCAATACCGTGGCGGCGGGCAGCCGCGTGCTGGTAGCCCAAGGACCGGTCAACATCGGCAACTGGAACGGCCACGGCCTGGCGATGGAAGATGCCAGCGGCGCCGGCAACTACCGCCTGCACGGCGAGACCGGCTACGCCACCTCCGCCTTGTACCTGCCGAACGGCACCACCTGGCTGGCCCTGGCCAGCCCGCTGCAGGCCGCCGGGGCCGCGGCACCGGCCGCGCAAGCCGCGCAACCGGTCAACGACACGCTGGCCAGCCTGCTCGGCGAAGCCGGCAGCACCACGCGCTGGAGCTTCTACGCCGGCCAGGCCGATGTGGCCAGTGGCCTGTTCCTGGCGCGCCTGGCTGCGGGGCAGGGCGGCAGCGCCTGCGATATCCTGGCAGGCACGATTGCGGCAGGACTGGACACCAGCGGCGGCTTTGACGCCGGCGCGGTCACCGGCGCCCCGGTCATCACCAGCGCACCGGTCATCAGCGGCGGTGCCAACCAGCTGTACAACTACGCCGTGCTGGCCACCGACCCGAAAGGCGCCGCGCTGGTGTTCACGCTGCGCGACGCGCCGACCGGCATGGCGATTTCCGCCGATGGCGTGATCAGCTGGGCCAAGCCGGTGGCCGGCGTGTGGAACGTCACCGTGCGCGCCGACAATGGCCGTGCCTACGCCGAGCAGCGTTACCAGCTGACCGTTGGCGACCAGGTACCGCTCGACGCGAACCTGAGGATCACCCCGCAGGTGATCAATCTGGGTGAAACCGTGACCATCGACGTGCTGAGCACCGGCGGCAGCGGCAATGTCGCCCGTATCCTGACGATTGATGGCCAGGAGGTGGCGCTGACGCAGGAAGGCCGCGCCACCGTGACCGGCAGCGCGATCGGCGCGCACCAGGTCACGGCCAGGATTACTGACAATGCCGGCACCACCACCCGCGTCGGCACCTACAGCGTGCGCGACCCGGCCGACAGCAGCACGCCGGTGGCCCAGATCACAGCGCCGGCCGACGACGGCGAAGTGACTGCGCCGGTCGACGTGACCGGTACCGCCAAGGCCACCAACCTGGCGTATTACCAGCTGCTGTTGCGTCCTTCCGGCGGCAGCGCCTGGAGCGAAATTGCACGCGGGACCAGTACCGTCACCAACGGCGTGCTGGGCAAGCTCGACCCGACGCAACTGGCAAACGGCATCTACGAGCTGGTGCTGAGCGTGGTCGATGCAAACGGCCGCCAGCAGACGCAGATGATCACGGTCGACGTCTATCGCGACCTGAAAATCGGCCAGTTTGCGCTGACTTATATCGACCTTGACCTGGAAGCGGCCGGCGTGCCGATCCGCGTCTCGCGCACTTACGATACGCGCCGCAAGGACGAGAAGCTGGACTTCGGCTATGGCTGGAGCGTCGACTACCAGAACGTCCAGGTACGCAAAAACATGGTGCTGGGCTTACAGTGGGACGTGATTGCACGCTCGACCCAGCTCCTGCTGTGCATCGTGCCGGCCGGGAAACGCAAGATCAACATCACCCTGCCGGACGGCAAAGTGGAGCGCTTCACCGCTGCCAACCGCCAGGAATGCGCGATGGGGACGATTCCGCCGGTGGACGTTTATTTCACTCCGCTGCCAGGCACCACCAGCACGCTCGAAATCGTCAACGTCCCGAACCTGATCGCCCAGGGCGGCCAGCTGTTCGACATGGATGCGCTGGAAACATGGAATCCCAAGCAATTCAAGCTTGTCACCGAAGATAACTTCAGCTATTACATCACGGAAGGCATCGGCATCGTCCAGGTCAAGGACCCTGCCGGCAACACCCTGACCTATGGCAGGAATGGCATCCTGCATAGCGGCGGCCAGTCGGTCAGCTTCACCCGCGATGCGCAGAACCGCATCACTTCGGTAACCGACCCTTCCGGAAAATCGATCGCGTACAGCTATGACGCGGCCGGCGACCTGGTGAAGGTCACCAATCGCGTCAACGCCGCGTCGACCTACGCCTACAACAGGTCCCATGGCCTGGTCCAGTACACCGATCCGAACGGCAATGTGGCCGCGCGCTATGTGTACGATGAAGAGGGCCGGCTGGTTGCAGCCTATGACGCGGAAGGCAAGGCGATCCAGCTGCAGCATGATGGAACGTCCAACCGCGAGACGATCACCGACCGCCGCGGCAACAAGACCATCTACGCCTACGACGCCAAGGGCAACGTCACCGAGAAGATCGACGCTCTTGGCAACAAGAGCACGTTCGAATACGACGCGCTGGGCAACGAGTCGGCGCAGACCAATCCACTGGGTGGAAAGACGGTGCGCGTGTTTAACCAGCGAACCGGCAAGCAGACTTCGGAAACCGATGCAGTCGGCAATGAAACGCGCTGGGAATACGATTCGACTTCCGGCACTTATGTCGAGAAAATCGTCGACCCGAACGGAAATATCACCAATTTCGGCTACTCCCTGATGGGATCCCAGTCGGTGACCGAGCCGATGGGCCGTGTCAACGCGGTAGGGTATGACGGCTCGCGCAATATGACTTCGGTGCGCGTCGCGGGGCGCAGCAGGACGTTCACATATAACCTCAAAGGCACGCCTGCCACCGAGACCGATGGCGCCGGCACCAAGATCACTTACGGCTACAACACCAACAACCAGGAAACCAGCCGCAGCTGGACGGTCATCCAGGATGGCGTGCCGAAGACTTACACCATCACGCGCAAGCTGGACGCCGAAGGACGCGCGATCGAGGAAACCGATGCCCTGGGCTTCGTGACCAAGACCGAGTACAACGCCGGCGGCCAGGTGCTGGCGAAGATCGATCCGCTGGGCCGCCGCACCAGCTTTGCCTACACGGTGCGTGGCCAGGTCAGCAAGGTCACCTATCCGGATGGCACCTCGGAGGTCAATGAGTACGATGCGGAGCGCAACCTGGTCGCAAGCACGGACCGGGCGGGCCGCGTCACGCGCCACGAATACGACGCTTTGAACCGCCGTGCCAAGACCACGTTCCCCGATGGCGGAACGGTCAGCAACGAGTATGACGCGGCAGGGCGCCTGATTGGCGTGACCGACCAGCTTGGCCAGCGCACGGTCAATGGCTATGATGCAGCCGGCCGCCTGACCAGCCTCAAGGTACCGGGCGGCGCCGAGACCAGGTTCGAGTACGACAAGAACGGCAACGTCTCGGCCATGACGGATGCCGCGGGCCGCGTAACGAAGTACGAATATGATGGCCTGGACCGCCTGGTGAAGGCTACTCTGCCGGATGGGAAGTTCGCTACCACCGTATGGACGGTGGCCAACACCAAGCAGTCCGAAAAAGACTACGCCGGCAATGAAAAGACCTACGAGTACGACGGCGCCTGGCGCCTGAAGAAGGTCACCATGACCGCTGCCGCCAGCGGCCAGGCAACTGTCTTCGAGTACGATGAACTGGGCAACAAGGTCAGCCAGACCGACGCCGAAGGCCGGGTCACTCGCTGGACCTACGATGGCAACGCGCGCATGACGGGACGCACGCTGCCGGATGGGAAATCGGAGCACTTCGACTACGATGCCGCAGGCAACCAGACGGGCAAGACCGATTTTGCAGGCAAGGCGACGCGCTTCGCAGTCGACGCGCTGGGCCGCACCGAAATGGTGGTGCGCCCGGATGGCGGCACCGTCAGCACGACCTACACCGCGACCGGCAAGCCTGCCAGCGTGACGCTGGCAGGTAAGGGACTGGCCGCTGGCACCACCAGCTTCACCTACGACAACGCGGACCGCCTGTCGCGCAAGGTCAATCCGGACGGCAGCTTCATCGCTTATGAGTACGACCAGGCCGGCAATATCGTGGCCCGTTCCACCGCGGGCGGCACGGTACGCTACACCTACGATAACCAGCGCCGCATCGAGAAGGTGACCGATGCCGATGGCAAAGCAACCACCTACCAGTACGCGGCGGATAGCAAGCTGGCATCGGTAGCTACACCCGACGGCATCACCGCGCGTTACAGCTACGATGCCAACGGCCGCCTGGTGCAGGGACTGCAGCTGCGCAGCGACAATTCCATCGTGTTTGGTGTGCAGTACGTCCTTGATGCCAACGGCCGCCGCACCCAGGTCGCGGAATTCGATGCAAGCAGTGCGCTGGCAGGAGAAATACTGTCGAACCCTGTCGTGACAAATGACTTTGAGTTCGATGCCTATGGCCGCCTGACTCGTGAGCAGGTGCACGGCCGAAACCCGGCTGCCGACAGCGATACGCAATACAAATACGACAAGGTTGGCAACCGCATTGAGCGCACTCGCACGAGCGGGGCGGTGACGGCGATCACGAACTACAGCTACGACAGCAACGACCGCCTGCTTTTGGAAACAACCAGCACCGGCGGCAGCCAGGTGGAGACCACGTACGCCTGGGATGCCAACGGCAACCTGCTAAGCAAAGCAGCCGGCGGGCTCCAGACTTACTATGGGTGGGATGGCGATAATCGCCTGATTGAAGTCAAGCAGGGTGCCTCGCAGGCCCAGGCTCGGACGGTCGCGCAATATGCCTACGACGGCAATGGCAACCGGGTAGCGAAGACCGAGTTCGGCGACAACGGCGAGAAGACCAGGCAAACCAGCTTCCTGGTTGACTCGACGTTCCCATTTTCCCAGGTACTGGAGCAAAAGGAAGTTGCAGGCGCGAGCACCGAGTCGACCCGCTATGTATGGGGCACTGAGCTGATCCGCGAAGTCCGCGGCGGACAGGGCACCTTCTACCACTCCGACCCGCACGGCAGCGTGCGCATCCTCACCGGCGACGACGGCCAGGCGGCAGGCAGCTACCGCTACGACGCCTTCGGCCAGGTGCAGGAGCAAAGCGGCACGACCAATACCGCTTACCGCTACACCGGCGAGTATTTCGATACGCATGCTGGCCTGCAGTACAACCGTGCGCGCTGGGTTGACCTGGAAAGCGGCCGCTTCGTTTCGATGGACCGGTTCGCAGGTGTTCCGAGCCAGCCGATTTCGCTGCACCGTTATGCCTATGCGAATGACGACCCGGTCAACATGGTTGACCCGAGCGGCAATGAGACGCTCGGCGGCCAGATGGCAGCGCTGGATGGCCAGAGCTCTCTGCAAAACAGCGCAATCGCAGGGATCCGCCAGGCGTTCTCCCGCTTTGGCTGCGACCTGGGCGCGGCGATTGCCGAACAAGCAGTTGATTACGGCATCTACATCCTGATCGATATGGCAAGCGGCGGCCTGTATGTGGGCCAGTCGGTCGGCATCGAGAACCGCCTGAAGCAGCACATCGATGAAGCGGTCAAGCAGGGCAAAAACCTGTGGAAAGCGAACGCGAAGATCCTGATGCGCTTCAACGTCCCGGGCGGCAAGGAAGCGTTGTTCAAGGTCGAGCAGCTGGTCATGGATATCCTGGAAAAATCGGGTCACGAACTGCTGAACAAGAACCGTGCAATCGGACCGGACAATCCTTTGAAGCGCGATTACAATGTGTTCAAAAAACTGATGTGTCCAAAGATTTGAGGTCGAATGAGCGCTGAAATTTGTGAATTGAATGGGCAGCCCGGTCGAACAATCCTTCGATTGTTCGATTGGGACGATGCCAGTCGCCAGGCCGTCGCACAATGGAAGTACGACGGCGTGGAACCGAAAAGCGCCTTGGGCAGTTTCGAGCCCCTGGCTGAATTCGCCGGCCTTGTGCGATGGCTGTACTACCCGGACGTCGAATCGTCAGCGGGCCTTGAGAAGTTGAAAGGAGTGCGGCGCATTACCTTCGGGGACGAACTGCCACAGCCAAAATTCGACTTGCGCCAGTTGCCTGCGCTGGAGGTTGTTCAGTGTGATGATGCTTCGGGCCTGGATAAGCGTCACCTGAACCATCCGAACCTGCGCTACCTGGACCTGGAAGGACTGAAAGCGGCCGACCTCACCTTCCTTTCGGAAGCGAAGAATTTGGCGGCTATGCGGCTGCGCCGCTGCGCCCTGACCGGCTTGAAGGGCAGTAAAGCACTGGGCGGCCTCAAGGAAATGCGTCTGTTGGGCGCGAAGAAGCTCGAAGACGTGTCGGACATCGGCGAGGCCAGGAATCTCGAAATCCTCGAAATTGGCGAGGCGAAGAAGCTGCGCGAGATCGGCTCTGTTCATGCCCTCGACAAGCTGCGCTACCTGTTTGTCGAAGCCGATGAAGCGACGCAGGCCGACCTGGCCTGGATCGCCAGCATGCCTCGACTGGAATGTGCCGGTCTGTGGCTGGAAACCCGGCAGATCGAGTTCTCTATACTGGCGAAGCACCCGCGCCTGTATGACATCGTGCTCGGCACGCATGCCGGTTTCGAACTGCCCGACGACGCCGCGCTGATCCCGTTGCTGCAAGCCCATGGCAAGCGGGTACTCAAAGTTACGCGGTTCCCGCAAGCCCTGAGGCCTTCGATCAGGATCGAGTTTGCGCCGCCTGCAGACATTCCAGACGCTAAGCCACTGCAGGCGTATCAGACCAGGCTGCTGGCCAATCCCAACGTCGACTGAAGGATCTGGCACGTTCATGGATGCGTTGGCATCTTTTAGACCCTAGCGATGAAAGGGTTGAAAGCCAGGATCTTATCACTGGGCTTCAAGGCCTTGTCCGACTCGGTGTTCGCCTGCCGGGTTGGCGACCTGGTCCATACGGTGATGCTCAACAAGGACAGATACGGTGGCGATATTGTCAGCGTGCTGGTCTCCATTCCCGCTTTCTTTGAAGCGGGCGCGGCGCTAACGGTGGAGACCCTGCAATCGCCCTTGTCCGGCGACATTTCCCCCCCGCGGCGTTCTCAAAAGCTATAGTTGGGACAAGGGCTCGCTCGACGAGCACCTGGTGGCGCGTACCATCGCGGGATTCTTCCATCAGTTCGCCCGTTCTGAAGACGTGCGCAAAGCGCTGGAAGGGCACCATGTCTATCCCTATTTCAGCGAGCGCCTGGCGATCGATGCGCAGCCAAGTCCCGCCATACTCGAACTGCCGGCGGGCCACGTACCCGGCACCAGGCGGCGCCCGGTCGCCTGACGATGTAAAAGCAATGGTGAAAGACAAGCTGCAGGCTGCGTTTGCCGGAGAAGGCGTTTCGCTGGCTGCCAACGACGCGGTTGTGATACGGCCCAGGGGAGGGATAGTCGATGGAATCAGCGCATTGATCGACGATTATGGCACTTATCTGACCCTCTCGTCCTTCCCGTGGCCCAAAGCCGTCTGGCAGGCCGATAAGAACTGGAAGGGTTCGTATTATCCCATGCTGCCATTCCCTGTGCTGAAAGATGGCAAGCGCTGGCTAGTCAGTATCGATGAATTCGTTCACCTGGAAAACGGCCAGCTGCGTGAACTCATCGCACCCGCGTTGGAAATGGCCGCGCAAGTCAGGGACTCCCATCAGTTTGCCGGAGCCCTGGGCGGTGACTGGCGCCAGGTGGCTGAAAAACTTCAACGCTTGCCTTCGAAGTAGGGGCTGGGTGCCGCCCCCTGGCCGGAGGTGCGTGATTTTCCGTGACTTTTTCTGGTGGGCAATGGCAATATAATCATCCGAATTTGCCGCAAGTGCGGCTCCATCGTGAGGGTGATCCATGCATGTCCTGATCATATTGGGAATCGTCGTGCTGCTGGTCGTGCTGTTCTATAAGTCGACCAACCAGTACGTGCAGCCGGCCGGGGCGCAAGGCCCGGCGCCGGCGCAAGCCATGGGCGGCAACGCGCCGCCGGTGCACATCGGCTGGGTGTCCAACGGCAAGCTGTTCGTGCAGGGCGGCTACGGAGCGGTGCAGGAAATTACCAGCCCTTATGCTCAGCAGGCGATGGACCGCGCAGAGCGCAGCCGCGAAAAGAACGCTTGGAAAAAGAACACTGCCTTTGGCGTCGCAGCTCAGGGCAACTACCGCGACTTCGACCGCCATGTCGATCCTTTCCTGATTACGTCGGCGCTCTTCACCGCAGAGGGCAAGCTGCTGTACTTCCAGGCCGATCATGGCATGGGCGGGCTGTTTTCCTACGATATCGCCAGCGGCCACGAAGAGCGCTTATTGCATCGCCAGCAGTTGCAGCTCGATGACCTGTGCTTGTCGCCGTCCGGCGAGACGATTGTTTGCACCTTGCGCGGGCGCGGTGGCGTCAGCCATATCGCCACCATGCGCAGCAATGGCGACGCCCTGCGCGAACTGACGGGCGGCGACACGATCGATTCCGCACCAACGCCGGTGCCAGGCGACGAGTCCACAGTGATCTACCAGTCCGCGGCGATCGGGCGCGACCAGCACGGTGGCTGGGCGGCGACGGGGCATGTAACCCTGCAGGAATTGAACACCGTGTCCGGGCGCATTACCCCAGTAATGGAAGACCCGCGCTACGACTTCCTGTCGCCGCGCGTGGCGCCGGATGGCGGACTGTTCTTCATTCGCCGTCCGTATGAACCGCCGCAGTACAACGCCGGGAATGTGGTGCTCGATACGCTGTTCTTCCCATTCCGCCTGCTGCGTGCCGTGTTCCATTACCTGAATTTCTTCTCGCTGATGTACTCGCGCAAGCCGTTGACCGGCGCGAGCGGCATGCCGATGCAGGCAGACATGAAGGACATCGTCTTGCAGGGCAAGCGCATCGACGCCGAGCGCGCGCTGCGCAAGGAGGCCAGCATTGGCGGGGTTCCTTCGCTGGTGCCGTCTTCGTGGCAACTGGTGCGCCGTACCCGCAGCGGCGGCGAATCCGTCATCGCAAGCAATGTCAGCTCGTTCGATATCACGCCCAACGGCACCATCGTCTACAGCAATGGCCGCGGTTTGTTTGCGCTGGATGCGCAGGGGCGTTCGGCGCTGGTGTCGCAAGGCGACCTGGTGGGCGCGGTATTGGTACAGGACCGGAAGGCAGCATGAAAGTCGTCGAGCCGAAATTCCGTTGTACCGGGTGTAACCGTGGCGTGCTGAATCGAAGCGTTGCACGCTGCCTGTACTGTGGCGCCGCCCTGCAAGCCGGGGCGATGCTGGCACCTGAGGCGGTCGCCCGGCGTGATGCTGAGCTTGCGCGCCTGGAGGAAGCCCGCAAGCGCCTCGCCCAGACCACGCCACCGCGGCCGCAAGCGGCGCCGGGGCGCGTGGCGGATGTCATCGATGGCGTGTCAACGGGGCTGGACGTTATCGATCTGATCGGGGATGGCATGTCGCTGGTGGGGAAACTCCTGGACTGAAACATGTTGCTTTGATAATGACGGCGTGGCACGATAATGATCCCGCCATGCCAATCATTAAAGGAGCTGTCATGTCCCTTCGCATCAACGATACCGCACCCAATTTCAAGGCCCAGACCACCAAGGGGTCGATCGATTTCCATGAGTGGATTGGCGACCAGTGGGCCGTCCTGTTCTCGCACCCGAAGGATTTCACGCCGGTCTGCACCACGGAACTGGGCTACATGGCCAAGATCGAGCCGGAGTTCACCAAGCGGAATACCAAGATCATTGGCCTGTCGATCGACCCGGTCGAGAACCACAGCAAGTGGGCCAGCGACATCGAGGAGACCCAGGGCGCCAAAGTGAACTATCCGATGATTGGCGACACGGACCTGCAAGTTGCAAAACTGTACAACATGCTGCCTGCCGAGGAGCCGGGGACTTCGGAAGGCCGTACCGCTGCCACTAACGCCACCGTGCGTTCCGTGTTCATCATTGGCCCGGACAAGAAGATCAAGCTGATGATGACTTATCCGATGACCAGTGGCCGCAACTTCGACGAAATCCTGCGCGTGCTGGATTCGATCCAGCTGACCGCCAAGCACAAGGTGGCGACGCCGGTGAACTGGAAGCATGGGGAGGATGTGATTATCGCTGCTTCGGTCAGCGATGATGATGCCAAGAACCTGTTCCCGGGCGGGTGGAAGGCGCCTAAGCCTTATTTGCGGATCGTTAAGCAGCCTTCCTAGAACCCGGTAAATCCGGGTCTGACCCGCAGGGTCAGACCCCCAACGGCCTCATGGTCACGGGTGTTGGGGCGAGGCTTTTGACTTTCGACGAAGAGCAACGGCGCACAACCGAAACCCCAGGCCGCTGCGCAGACTGGGTCTGACCCTGCGGGTCAGACCCAGGTTTACCGGTTTTAAAGCGCATCCGCACCAGGGGCGCCGAATAGCTGCTCTTTGAGATGGTGCAACTGATCCCGCACCTGTGCCGCTTTCTCGAACTCCAGGTTCTTCGCATGATCGAGCATGAGTTTCTCGAGCCGCTTGATCTCCTTGCTGATCTGCTTCTCGCTCATCGCTTCATACTTCGCCGCTTCCTCGGCCACTTCAAGCTGCTCGCGTGCCGCCGCGCTGTAGACGCCATCGATCATGTCCTTGATGATCTTCTTCACGCCGCGCGGCACAATGCCCATCTTCTCGTTGTAGGCAATCTGTTTGGCCCGGCGACGTTCGGTCTCATCGATCGCGCGCTTCATCGAGTCGGTGATCGTGTCCGCATACAGCAGGGCCACGCCGTTCAGGTTACGCGCCGCACGGCCGATGGTCTGGATCAGTGAACGCTCGGAACGCAGGAAGCCTTCCTTGTCGGCGTCGAGGATCGCCACCAGCGACACTTCAGGCAAGTCCAGGCCCTCACGCAGCAGGTTGATCCCGACCAGCACGTCGAAAGTGCCAATGCGCAGGTCGCGCAGAATTTCCACGCGCTCCACGGTATCCACATCGCTGTGCAGGTAGCGCACCTTGATGCCGTGGTCGCCCAGGTATTCGGTCAATTGCTCGGCCATGCGCTTGGTCAGCGTGGTCACCAGCACGCGCTCGTTCTTTTCGATGCGGTCGCTGATCTCGCCCAGCAGGTCGTCGACCTGGGTGCGGGCAGGGCGCACGATCACCTGCGGGTCGACCAGGCCAGTCGGACGCACCACCTGCTCAACCACGGCGCCGGCGTTCTTTTTCTCGTATTCGGCCGGGGTGGCGGAGACGAAAATCGTCTGCCGCATTTTCGACTCGAACTCCTCGAACTTCAGCGGCCGGTTGTCCAGCGCCGACGGCAGGCGGAAGCCGTAATCCACCAGGTTGGTCTTGCGCGAACGGTCGCCGTTGTACATGGCCGAGAGCTGGCCGATTAGCACGTGCGACTCGTCCAGGAACATCAGCGCATCGCGCGGCAGGTAATCGACCAGGGTTGGCGGCGGTTCGCCCGGCTTGGCGCCGGACAGGTGGCGCGAGTAGTTCTCGATGCCCTTGGTGAAGCCGACTTCCGACATCATCTCCAGGTCGAAGCGAGTGCGCTGTTCCAGGCGCTGTTCTTCGATCAGCTTATTCTCGCGGCGGAAGAATTCCAGGCGCTCGCGCAGTTCTTCCTTGATGGTCTCGATCGCACGCAGCACGGTGGCGCGCGGCGTCACATAGTGCGAGCCCGGGTACACGGTGAAGCGGGGGATCTTCTGTTTGACCTTGCCGGTCAGCGGGTCGAACAACTGGATCGACTCCAGTTCATCGTCGAACATTTCGAGGCGCACTGCCAGGTCGGCGTGTTCTGCCGGGAAGATGTCGATGGTGTCGCCGCGCACGCGGAAGGTGCCGCGGCCGAAGTCCATCTCATTGCGCGTGTACTGCATCTGGATCAGGCGCGCGATGATGTCGCGCTGCGACACGCGGTCCTTGGCGCGCAGCGTCAGGATCATCTGGTGGTATTCGTTCGGGTTACCGATACCGTAGATGGCTGACACGGTCGCCACGATCACCACGTCGCGCCGCTCCATCAGCGACTTGGTGCAGGACAGGCGCATCTGCTCGATATGCTCATTGATCGACGAATCCTTTTCAATGAACAGGTCACGCTGCGGCACATAGGCTTCCGGCTGGTAATAATCGTAGTACGACACAAAATACTCGACCGCGTTCTCCGGGAAGAACTCACGGAATTCGGAATACAGCTGCGCCGCCAGCGTCTTGTTCGGTGCGAACACGATGGCCGGGCGGCCCATGCGCGCGATCACATTGGCCATGGTGTAAGTCTTGCCGGAACCGGTCACGCCAAGCAGGGTCTGGAAGGACAAACCGTCTTCGATCCCCTCGCACAGGCCGTCAATGGCGGTCGGCTGGTCGCCGGCGGGAGGGAAGGGCTGGTGCAGCCGGTAAGGCGAATCCGGGAAGGTGACCACCTGCGGCGCCGGAGCACTCGTATTTTGCGAATCAGACATTAATGCAGACCTTTGATAGAATATGCGATTGTCGGCGGCCCTGACCGGATTTTGTTCGGGTGCCGGCTTGTTCTTGCATCTGCCCGCCCCAAAACGTTACCAATCTGACCATGACGAATTCTTCCGTTTTCAGCGCCATCGAGATGGCCCCGCGCGACCCGATCCTCGGCATCACCGAAGCCTTTAACGCAGACACTAACCCAGCCAAAATTAACCTGGGCGTAGGCGTCTATTATGACGACAATGGCAAAGTGCCGCTGCTGAAGTGCGTGGAAAAAGCGGAAGCGATCCTGATCGAACAGCACGCCCCACGTACCTACCTGCCGATCGAAGGCCTGGCCGCTTACGATAAGGCTGTGCAAGAGCTGGTATTTGGTGCCGACAGCGCCGTAATTCAAGAGAAACGTGCTGTGACCGTGCAGGCACTGGGCGGCACCGGTGCGTTGAAACTCGGCGCCGACTTCCTGAAGCGCTTCTCGCCTGATTCCGAGGTGTTCATCAGCAATCCAAGCTGGGAAAACCACCGTGCGCTGTTCGAAAGCGCCGGTTTCAAAGTCAACAATTATGCCTACTACGACGAAACCACCCATGGCGTGAACTTTGCCGCCATGCTGGCTGCGCTGAAGGCCATGCCACGCGGCTCCATCGTCGTGCTGCACGCTTGCTGCCACAACCCGACCGGCGCCGACCTGACCCAGCCGCAGTGGGATGAGGTGATCGCTGCGGTTGTCACCGGCGGCCTGGTGCCGTTCCTGGACATGGCTTACCAGGGCTTCGGCGCCGGCATCGCGGAAGATGGCGCTGTGGTGCGCCGCTTCGCCGCTACCGGCGTGGCGCTGCTGGTGTCGAACTCCTTCTCGAAATCCTTCTCGCTGTACGGCGAGCGCGTCGGCGCCCTGAGCGTGGTGGCGGCTTCCGCCGAAGAGGCTTCGCGCCTGCTGTCGCAACTGAAGCGCGTGGTGCGCACCAACTACTCCAACCCACCGGTCCACGGCGGCAAGGTCGTGGCAACCGCCCTGGCTACCCCAGAGCTGCGCCAGATGTGGGAAGACGAGCTGGCCGGCATGCGCGTGCGCATCAAGGAAATGCGCGAAGCCTTCGTGCAGAAGCTGAAGGTCAAGGCGCCTGGCCACGATTTCGATTTCGTGCGTGAACAGGTTGGCATGTTCTCGTACTCCGGCCTGACCAAGGAGCAAGTGGGCAAACTGCGTGAACAGTCGATCTATGCTGTGGACACCGGCCGTATCTGCGTTGCAGCGCTGAATTCGAAGAATATTGATGTGGTAGTTGACGCCATCGCCAAGGTCCTTTAATATGCTGCTCTCTGATCGCAACGCGGTCAGAGAATGATCCCTGATAGCTCAGTCGGTAGAGCGACGGACTGTTAATCCGCAGGTCCCTGGTTCGAGTCCAGGTCGGGGAGCCAGAATACAGAAAAGCCCAGCCTTAACCGGTTGGGCTTTTTGCTTTGTATTTCCGAATCAAATAAGTTCTGATCGAAACTTCATGAAAAAACTCTACGCAGGACTTGCGCTCCTTTGTGCCCTGGCCTCATCAGGTTCGATGGCCAACGAAGCGGATTCGTGGGCGCAAGCCTATCAATTTCCTCACTTTACCCGAGAATATGCCGGTTGCGAGAACGTCGCGTTGGTACAGATGAAAAAGCTGTTTGAGGCGCAGGGACTTCCCGCTTCGGCATATAAGGAGATGTCGGAATCCTACTTCGAGGAACTCAGTGCGCAAGAGCTTGTGCGCCCCTTTGTCCAGGGCGACTCCGTATTTATCGGCCTGAACATGCGTTGGTTGGGGAATCCGATTTGCCGCAATCCTGTCCTGTTATGCCAGCCTGGAAGCAAGGGGGGATGCTCCGAAATATCTTTCGTTTCAACCAACGAAGTACTCCGACCGCTGTGGGTAAATGGGCAGGCAATCATCGCAGAGCGTGACAACTTTACGCCCAGGAACCTCAACCCTGGCCAACCTGATTTCGTTTCCAGTAGCGATAAAGGGAAAAGCTGGGCCCGGATAAGCAGCCCGGTTTCCTGTGGCGATCTTGGAACGTGGTGCAGGCTGATTCCCAAGTCCGCGTTGAGCTATTTTTTGATGTCCGCCAATCTCACCAATGACGCGTGGACGGATATGGCGATTCATGCCACGACTGACGGGGGAAAATCTTGGACCCTGTTGACCGGGAAATGGAAGGGAATGCACGACCCGAGTGCGGTTTCATTTGCGGACGATACTTTCGTTAGCCTGGAACGGGAGCCGGGGGAGTCCGTTGTGCTTTCTCGCTTCAAGCCACTCGAGAGCAAGTTCGAAGAACTCAAGACAAGTATCAGCACTCGGGATTGGAGTCCCCGCCATGACGGGAAGGTCCGGGCAATTGAAGGGGGGTACCTGGTGCGCCTGAATGCTGCTAACGATGCGATACCGCCGAACCAGTTTGGCGTCTTTTTCGTCCCGGCCGCTGGTGATCCTGCGCTGGCCAGATTGATCTGGCAGGCGGGAGGGGTGATGATCCGGGACTTCCAGTCATCGGAAGGCATGATCGCTATCCGGACGTGGGATCCCAAGTTAATGGTGCGCAGAAAATTTGCTGAGCAAATCCACGTTAGCCTCGACGTTGGAAAAACCTGGAGGGTTTATGACGTTCCAGCAGATCTCCTGGGCGGTGAAATGCTCATGGAGAATCGGAGAGTGTGGCTGTTTACGCCCGGTACCGTCAAATACCGGGACCTCGCCGCTGCAAGAGACTAACGGCGTTGGTGTCGGAAAATTTTACAGTCCTTCAGGTAATTTTATTTGCCTATAGTATAAGTACTTAATTTTATTCATATTTTAATGACGTATGGAAACTGGCATTATTTTTGCTTCACTGTGCGGTTCCAACAATAAATCTAGGAAAGATTGAATGAAAGTCCAAAAAGTACTGCGCGCTATTGGTTTCGTCGCTGCATTTGCCATGGCCGGGCTGGCCCAGGCTGGTGTGGTGTCGGTGAATGCCAAAGACTACAGCCTGTCCGGTGGCGTGACGCACGCTACCGGTATTTCCCTGGAAGCCGGCCAGCATTTCTCGATCTGGGCCAATCCATCGCAGTTGTGGAACTTCTCCGGCGGCGCTTCTGGCTATTCTTCCAACGCCAACGGTAAAGCGGGCTGGAATATGCAGGTCCAGAATCCTGATGGCAGCGCATTCAATGCGCTGATCGGCTCGCTGGTTGGCCAGATTGGCACCGGTACTCCAGGTGCGGGTAACTATTTTGTGATTGGCACGCGTTTCGATGGTCTTGCCAACGCCAGCGGCAAGCTGAACATGTTCTACTGGGATTCCGATGCCTGGAACAACGTCGGCACCGTCGCTGCCAACGTCCAGGTACCTGAGCCTGCATCGATGGCTCTGTTTGGCCTGGGCCTGCTGGCGCTGGCACGTACCCGCCGCCGCGCATAAGTACGCAACTAGTACTTTTCCCTTCCAAAGCCTGGCCTGACTTGCTCAGGCCGGGAAAGCGCCGCTGCCTTAGTCAGCAGCCGAATTCCGCCGCTTACCTGCCATTGCCTGGGGCTAGTTCTGAGGCGCGCTGGTAGGCGGCGCGCGACTTCTCCTTCTCGCCCAGTTGCAGGTAGAGTTCGCCCATCGAATCATGCAAATTTCCATCCTGAGGGAATAGGGCGCTTGCCTTTTGCAGGACTGCGATTCCGGTGGAGGCGCGGCCTGCTTCGGCATATTGGTAGGCGAGCCGATTCAGGCCGTCGCCATTCCCTGGTCGGCCGCTTTGCGCAAGAAGTGCGTCGAAATGCGCAAGCGCGGCCTCGTCGCCGATACGGCGAATTTCAGTGGCCAGCAAGTCGTGCAATGCGGGCTTGGGGAGCGCAACTGGCTGCCCGTATAAGGCGGCGGTGAAATCTCGGCGCATGCTGTAAATCTCGGGCCCCTTGTTGCCGTTGCCTTCGTTGAGGAAGATGACCACCAGCTTGCCGTCTTGCGGATAGCGCGTGACCAGCGTGCGGAAACCGTTGGCATTGCCGCCATGCTCGTGCACCAGGCGCGGTTTGCCCGCAATGGTGCGCGTTCCCACCAGCCAGCCGTAGCCGTAGCCAAGGTCGCCCCACACATCGTCCTTGACGTAGGCGGTGAACATCAGGCGCTTCGATTCGGGCTTAAGGAGTGCGTTGCCGGCCAGCGCGCGATCGAGCTTGAGGAAATCGCCGACGGTGCTTGCTACGCCCCCGCCGGCGCCGACGTTGGGGACCCATAACGGGTCGGCCGGCCGGTATTCGCCGAGTGCGCGCACATAGCCGGAAGCCTTGCGGGGAAAGACGCGGTCCGGCGCGTCGTATGCGGTACGCTGCATGCCAAGCGGGCGCAGGATCATGCTGTCCAGGGCCTCGCTGTAGCTCTTGCCGGCCTGCTTTTCGATGACCCAGCCAAGCAGGGTGTAGTTGGAGCTGCTGTAGTGTCCCTGGCTGCCCGGTTCGAATTCCAGCGGGCGGTTCATGATGGCGAGGAAGTCCGCCCTGGGCACTTTTTCACCAAGCCGGTTGGCCCAGAAGCCCGGGTAGTTCGCGTAGTCGACGATGCCGGATGTGTGATTCAGCAAATGGTGCAGCGTGACGCGATTGCCAATTTCCGGACTTAGTTCTGGCACGTATTTGCCGATCGGGTCGTCCAGCCGCAACTTGCCTTGTTCTGCCAGTTGCATGACCAGGGTGGCGGTGAATTGTTTGGTCAGCGAGGCGATGCGGAAGGCGGTGTCTGTGCTGTGCGGGATTTGCCATTCGCGGTTGGCAAGGCCAAAGGCGCGCTGGTAGATAACCTTGCCGTGGTCGGCGACCAGCACCGCTCCATCGAGTTGGCCGAGGGCATGATAGCGCGTGGCGAGACGATCAAGGTCGGCAGCCCGGTCGGCTTTGGCGGGCAGGGCGGCCAGCAGTAGCAGTGCGATCCAGATTTTTCTCATGGGGCAACAATAGCATACTGCCAACACTGGTGGCAGGCATAGCTCGCGTCAAATAAGTTATAGCTCGGCCGCCGCCAGGCACGAGGATAATTTGCCCACTCAAACAAGAACGGAGGCAGGATGGGCGTGAACGCAAGGCGGAGGCAACTGCTGGTCTCGCTTGGGCTGGCGGCGGCATTTCCGGGGCTCGCTGGGGCCGCAGTCAAGGCCACAGCACGCGGCAAGCGAGAAGACCTGGAGCTTTGGTATGACCGTCCTGCCGGACCCTGGGTGGAGGCGCTGCCGGTCGGTAACGGAAGGCTTGGCGCCATGGTCTATGGGCGCGTTGGGCAGGAACGCTTGCAGCTCAATGAAGACACCCTGTTTGCCGGAGGTCCCTACGACCCCAACATGCCAGGGGCGCTGGCAGCGCTGCCGCAAGCACGCGCCTTGATCGAGCAGGGCAGGTTCAAAGAAGCCCACGACCTGTGCGGCAGCACCATGATTTCACACCAGCAGATGCCTTACAGTTCTGCAGGGGACCTGTTGATCGACTTTATTGGTGTGCCCGAAGCCCCTACAGCCTACCGCCGCGCGCTGAACCTGGATTCTGCCGTGGCCCGCACCAGCTATACAACAGGCAAAGTGCGCTACACGCGGGAAGTATTTGCCAGCGCTCCGCAGCATGTGATCGTGGTGCGGCTGACTGCCTCGCATGGCGTACTGGATTTCGACCTTGGCTACCGTCACCCGCGGCAGGTCAATTATGGAACTACGCAAGCGCCGGCGAAGCTGAGCGAATCACTGGACGAATCGGCACGCCCGGATACGCTGGCTCTTGGCCCGGATGGCGCTGGCGCGCTGCTGATCAAAGGACACAACCTGACATCTTCCGGCATCCCCGCAGCGCTGCGCTATGCGGTGAAGGTGCAGGCGCTTGCCGACGGCAAAGTGGCCGCGGCTGGCGATCGTTTGCAGGTGCGTGGCGCGCGCACTGTGACCTTGCTTGTCGCGGCCGCTACCAGCTATGTTGATTTCGCCGACACCAGCGGGGACCCGGTTGCGCGCGTGCGCCGCGACTGCGCAGCAGCAGCCGGCAAGCCTTATGCGCGTTTATTGGCCGAACACCTGGCTGCACATCGCTCCCTGTATCGCCGCTTTTCGATCCGATTGGGCAAAGGTCAGGATGTGCGGCCTACGAACGAGCGCATTGCCACTGCCGAATCGCAGCCCGAGCCTACGCTTGCGGCGCTCTACGTGCAGTACGCGCGCTACCTGCTGCTGTCCTGCTCACGCCCCGGCAGCCAGCCGGCCAACTTGCAGGGAATGTGGAACGAGGGCACCAATCCGCCATGGGGCGGGAAGTACACGATCAACATCAATACCCAAATGAATTATTGGCCGGCCGGGCCGGCGAACCTGGGTGAATGCGTTGAGCCGGTGCTGCGCATGGTCGAGGGCCTGGCAGTCACCGGCGCTGTCACGGCGCGCAAGGCTTATGGCGCACGCGGCTGGGTCGCACACCACAACACGGACCTGTGGCGCGGCAGCGCCCCGATCGATGGGCCGCTATGGGGTATCTGGCCAACTGGTGGCGCATGGCTATGCAATACCTTGTGGGACCACTACGATTATTCGCGCGATGAAGCGTGGCTGCGCCGGCTCTATCCATTGTTAAAAGGGGCATGCGAGTTCTTTATCGACACGCTGGTCGAGGATCCGCAGGGGCGCGGCCTGGTGACATCGCCGTCGATTTCTCCGGAAAACCAGCATCACCAGGGCGTGGCAATCTGCGCCGGCCCTGCCATGGATCGCCAGATCCTGCGCGACCTGTTCCGCAATACGCTGGCCGCCCAAGCTTTGTTGAAGGATGGCGACGACGGGTTGCGGCGCGTGCTGGAGGCGACCCTTGCGCGCCTGCCGGCAGACCGCATTGGTGCGCAGGGGCAGTTCCAGGAATGGCTGGAAGACTGGGATGCCGGCGCGCCTGAACAGCAGCACCGGCACGTTTCACACCTGTACGCCATCTACCCCTCAAGCCAGGCCAATGTGCGCGATACCCCGGAACTGGTGCGGGCGGCCAAGGTGACGCTCAACACACGCGGCGACAAGTCGACCGGCTGGGCCACGGCGTGGCGGCTGGCGCTGTGGGCGCGCATGGGGGAGGGCGACCGGGCGCACGCCATCCTGCTTGGCTTGTTGGGCCCTGAGCGCACCTATCCGAACATGTTCGACGCCCATCCGCCATTCCAGATCGACGGCAATTTCGGCGGCGCAGCCGGAATTATCGAAATGGTGCTGCAATCCTGGGGCGATGAGATCCACGTGCTGCCTGCGCTGCCGAAGGCGTGGCCGGATGGCGCCATGCATGGCATCCGCGCGCGCAGCGGGAACGAGGCCGATGTCGAGTGGTCGGGCGGGCGCCTGAAAAAGCTGGCATTGCGCGGCAAGGCTGGCGATCGCGTCGCTGTGCGCTACGGCGGCGAACGGCGTTCCCTGCAGCTGGATGGGCAGGGCCGTGCCAGCTGGATATTGCAAGGATGAGACTGAATGTTGCCAAACTGAATATAAGCTTTTTTGCTTTTGGGGTGGAATCAGTTATTCTTCAAGTTATCCATTAGATTTAATCCGGAGCATTTGAATAATGATTACAAAAGAAGAACGGGTGGTGTACGGCACCGAGGACCTGCTGACCACCCTGTGCTCGTCGGTTACCCGCGTGCTGAACGTGGCGTCGCAAAGCCGGATTACCTACTCGGCCATGGTGCAGCGTATTACCAAGGTCGGACTGAAACCTGATATTGGCTGCTTCGTGCTGTTTGATGGCGGCTTCACCGGCCTGGTCGTGCTGAATTTCTCGGCCGAAGCGGCGATGGAGATCTACGAGCGCTATATGCTCAGCATGGGCATGCCGAAGTCCGAACTGGCCAGTTCCTTCACTTCCGACGAAGTGGCGAACATCATGGGCGAGCTGATGAACCAGATCGTCGGCGACTTCACCGGCAAGGTGCGCAGCGAGCTGCATACCAACATTACCCAGAACCAGCCGAAGATGCTGGTGCTGAACAAGCAGGTGACGCTGAGCGTGGATACCCCGCTGGACCGTCCGGAAATGCGCCGCGTCTCCTTCTTCACCGAACGCAACAATATTTTCTATCTCGAGCTGGCAATTGACCGCACGGAGTTTATTAAATTGCACGACTTCGAGAAGACTGAAGTCGAAGACCCGGATACCCTGCTGGAGCGCGAGCAGGCTGCCCAAGCGGCTGCGGCGCCGGCCGAGGCGATCTCCGCGGACGATGCAGACGAGCTTTTGAAGTCGCTCGGCATGTGATCTAAAATAGGCTTTGCAAAAGCCGGAACGGCAGTTATAATATTGCCTCTTTTCCCTGATAGCTCAGTCGGTAGAGCGACGGACTGTTAATCCGCAGGTCCCTGGTTCGAGTCCAGGTCGGGGAGCCAGAATTAAGAAAAGCCCAGCCGTAACAGGTTGGGCTTTTTGTTTTACGCGGGAGAATGACATGGCAAAAAAGAAAGAAGAACTCGATCCGGAAACCCTGGAACTGATCCAGTGGTGCATCGAGGTGGAAGGTTTTCTGGTCAAGGGCGGTGCTACGGTGGAGCAGGCCCAGGACCATATCGAAGAGCAGATCGAGTGGTTCACTGACCTGTTCTATGACGGCCTGACGCCGGAGGAAGCGGCCAAGGAAGCCTTGGCCTGAGGCCGATTCGCGCCATCGGGGCGCGGTTTCGTCGCAAACTGATTGCGTGGCAGGCGCCCCTAAGGCGAAAATGCTTGCCATGCAAGCAATTCTTCAAATTTCCCAGTTTCCCTTGCGCCGGTTTGCCACGCATGGCATGTACATCGCGCTATTCAATTTCCTGTGCGCCGTCCTGATCACCTTTGTATTTGGCGGCGGGCAGCGGTTCACGACCAATCTGTTGGCTTCCATGTGCATCGGCACCATTACCTGGCTGGTGATCGATGGCGCGCGCTTCCTGCTCTGGGGACAGGAAAGAATCAGCTGGCTGTTTTTCCTTCCGGTGGTGGTGTTTGGCGTGGGCGCGGGCGTCTTGCTTGGTTCGCAGCTGACGGCCTGGCTGTTGGGTAAACCGACCAACATCCTGCAATACCTGGCTGGGAACAGTGGCATCAGCGCTTTGTTGTTCACCGTGTTCGCGACTGGTGCGGCGACCCTGTTCTTCTCCAGCCGCGACAGGTTGTCGCAGGCGCGCGCAGAAGCGGCGCTGGAGAAAGCCCGCGCCGAAGCGGTTGAACGCCAGGCGCTGCAGGCGCAGCTGCAATTGCTGCAGGCGCAGATCGAGCCGCACATGCTGTTCAATACCTTGGCCAATCTACAGGGCTTGATCGCGCTCGATCCGGCACGGGCGCAAGCCATGCTGGACCAGTTGATCATTTACCTGCGCGCGACGCTGAGCGCATCGCGTGCCCAGCACACGACACTGGAGCAGGAGTTTGCGCTGCTCGAAGCTTACCTTGGCCTGATGTCGGTGCGCATGGGCGCGCGCTTGAGCTTTGGGCTTGACCTGCCGGATGCTTTGCGCAAGCGGGAGTTGCCGCCCATGCTGTTGCAGCCACTGGTCGAAAACGCAATCGCCCATGGCGTCGAGCCGAGTGTCGCCGGCGGCCATGTCCAGGTGACAGCGCGGACTGCCGGCGGCGGCGTGGAGTTGCTGGTATCCGATACCGGGCGCGGTCTGGATGCCGGTCCGGGCAAACCTGGCACTGGCCTGGGACTCTCCAATGTGCGCGAGCGCTTGCATGCCTTGTATGGCGAGCGCGCCAGCCTTTCCCTCGAAGCGGCGCCGCAGGGCGCCATTGCACGAATTCTCCTGCCATGATTACTGCCCTGATTGCTGAAGACGAAGCGATCCTTGCCGCCACCCTGAGCGCTGCCTTGAAGCGCCAGTGGCCCGAGCTGTCCATCGTGTCGACTTGTGCCAACGGTATTGAAGCGCTGTCACAGGCGGTGGCCTTGCAGCCGCAGGTGCTGTTCCTCGATATCAAAATGCCCGGCAAGTCCGGGCTGGAAGTGGCGGAGGAATTGGCCGATGCATGGAGTGGGCCGGCGCCGTTCCCGCAGATCGTGTTTGTGACCGCCTACGACGAATATGCGATGCAGGCGTTCGACCGCGAGGCGGCGGACTATGTGCTGAAACCCGTGAGCGACGAGCGCCTGGCGCGCACTGTGGCGCGCATGCGCCTGCGCTTGCAGGACAAGCCGGCCAGTGGCCTGGAAACGCTGGCGGCGCAATTGCGTGCGCTGGGCGTGCCTGTGGCAACGCAGCGCCTGAACGTGATTCGCGCGGCGGTCGGCAACCAGGTGCGCATGGTGCCGGTGGCGGACGTGGTGTATTTCGAGGCGGCCGACAAATATGTGAACGTGGTGACGGCGGACAGCGAGGTCCTGATACGCATGAGTCTCAAGGAACTGCTGCCGCAGCTCGATGAGCATGTGTTCTGGCAGGTGCACCGTGGCACCATCGTCAATTCTTCCTGCGTGTTGAGCGCTTTGCGGGAAGAGGGCGGCAAGATGTCGCTGGCTTTGCGCGGCAGGCCGGAGAAGTTGCGTGTTTCACCTTTGTACGCGCACCTGTTCCGGCAGATGTGATTCAGAAGCCGCGCTGGATGCTGGCCAGGGCCATATCCTTCGCATAGCGCCCGGCCAGGCCGCTGAAGTGGCGGTAGCTGGCGCTGAGCGTCCAGGGGCCATTGTTCCAGCTGGCAGTGACGGTGCCAATCCTGCTGCCATTCTGGGGCTGCCATAGCATGTCGGCCGCTATTTCCACGTCATCGATATATTGCGAGGCGCGCAGCAGGCGGTTGCGTTGCTGGACGGGGGCAAGGCTGCGGTCGGTCCAGGCTTCGCCGAGGACCGAGAATTTGCTTTCCGTAGTCCAGGTGAAGCCCGCCAGTGCTTTGCCGCCGTGCGCTGGGCGCTGCTGCCAGAGCAGGGAGGCGTGCATTTCGATGCCGTCGCCTGCAACTTGCGAGAACGAGGCTCCGGCTTCGACCCCATTGCGCCGCGACAGGCGCAGCACGGCATACTCGTCGCGCGCCTCGCGTTGCCAATATTGGCGGATGGCGATGGCTTCGTCGTCGTGCTGGCTGGCGGCGTTAGCGGCCCGGCCCCGGCCCGGGTTGGCCCAGACTACCGTGGTGGCGCTGTCCGCGGTGAAGCGTTCCCAGGCCAGCATCGGCACGCCAACCAGCGCCAGTGGGTTCAGGGCGCGGCGCTCCTCGCGCTGCACCACGTCGAGCGGGCGGAAGGCGTAGCCCACGTCCCAGCTCATCACCTTTTTGCCGGCCGTCAGGAAGCCGCCGGCCAGCGCGTCTTCGTAAGCCATTTCATTGGCGCGCAATTGTACGTCCCCGCCATCGATCCTGGTGGCGGTGAGCACCGAGCGTAGCGGGCCCTCGCGCCATCGCAGTTCGCCAGCCTGCAGCGATTGCGTGCCAAGCTGGGCGCGGACGTTGGCGACCATTTCGCCTGCCAGCGAGGTCCCCGGCCCAGCGGCGGCAATCAGCGCTGCGCACAGGAGCTTACGGAGCGGCATCGGAGCGGCCAAGGTACATCGGGTTGAACAACTCATCGCCGAACTGGCGCGGCTTGCTGGCGAGGGTGGTGACGACCGTTTCGCGGCCGGTATTGATTTCATCCCGCAGCACCATGCGGTTCTGCTCGAAACGCGCCTGCTTCAGGCGTTTGTTGGAGGTGGCATACAGGTCGGCGTGCACCGGATGGTAATCGGACTTGGCAACCTGCAGCACAACGCGCTGGTAGCTCAGCGTCTTGCGGGTGGCAGCAAGTTCCAGCTCGAGGCAGGCCTCGCCGTCCACCTCCACTTCGCGCGCGATGCTGCCCTGGTAGTCGCCGGACCAGGTCATGGTGGCGATGTCGCCGGTCGAGGCGTCGCCGAGCAGCTTTTGCAGCGGCGTGATGCGGATCGGGCGCGCGCTGCCGGGCAGCAGCATCCAGAAGTCGTCGCCGGACATCAACACCTTCTGCCCAGCCTCGCCGGGAGAGCGGAACAGGATCAGCGCCTTGCCGCCGGGGCGGATCAGCACCTGGTAGCGCTTCTCCTTATCCGGCTTGCCGTCCTTGAAGGTCTGTACCAGGGTGTCCACTTGCGACGACGCGTCGCGCAGGCGGAACGAATCGGCTTTGCGCAGGATCCCGGGAATATCGAGCGCTGCGGCGCTGCTGCATGCTGCGGCAAGGACGGCCGCAATCAGGGGCTTAAACATGGGCGAGTGCCTCCACAACGGATTGGTTGGCAGCCTTGCGGCTGACAAGGAAGGATGCGACGGTTGCGAGCAAGGTCACGGCCAGCGCTGAGCTTACGTACAGGACGGGCGAAATGGCGACCACCAGCGGGTAGCCGCCGGTGCGGCCGGGAGGCGGCGGCATTTGGAGGCCCAGCACCAGCAAGGCCATCGACATGCCGGCAGCCAGCACCATTCCGCACAGCGCGCCTCCGCCGCCCAGCACCAGGCCTTCCAGCGAGAACAGGCGGGTGACTTCGCCGGGCGTGGTGCCCATGGCGCGCAAGGTGCCGATCTCGCGGGTGCGTTCCAGCACGGCCATCGACAGGGTATTGGCGATAGCGAACAGCACGATCACCAGCACGATCACGCCAAGGAAACCGAAGATGCGGTTGTACAGGCCTTTCACGCTTTGGTAGAACAGGGCCTGGTCAAGCCAGGTGCGCACTTCGAGCTTGCCGGCGTACTGCTTGCGCCAGGCGGCGCCGAGCGCGTCGCTCTGTTCCAATTCATCGAGATAGACGCTCAGGTAGCTGACCTTGTCGGATACCAGCAGCCTTTGCGCGGTGCTGAGTTCGACCATAGCGAGGCGCTTGTCGATGTCGCTGATGCCGCTGCTGACGATCCCTGTCACCGTGACGTCGACTGCGTTCAAACTGCCGGCAGTGGTGGTGGACATCAGTGTCAGCGATGTTCCCGGGTGGGCATTCAGGATGTGCGCCAGGCCTTTGCCAAGCACGATGCCGGGACCGGCCGCAGGCCCGTCATCCAGCAGAGCGCCTTCTTCGACCTTCATGAACGGTCCCTTGACAAGGAATTCCTGGCGCGCGTCGACGCCGGTGCCGAGGAAGATTTCGCTCTTCTCGCCGTTGCTTACCAGGCCGGAGAACTGCAGGCGCGGCAGCACGCGCGTGACGCGCGGCTGGGCAAGCAGCTCACGCGTGAGCTGCTTGCTGCCGGCCAGACCATGTTCCAGCGGCATATTGTCGTTGCCGTCGAACTGGCCCGGCGCTGCCAGGACCAGGTGGCCGGTGTCGCGCGCGCTGGCCTGCGCCAGCGATTGGTAGGTGTACAGCGCGAAGCCGCCGCCCAGCAAGGCTGCGGCGGTGCCGGTGGCGGTGATGGCCAGGGTGACCAGCGAACGGCGCCGGTTGCGCATGGCGTTGCGGCATGCCAGCGACAGCCATTTGAAATCAATGCGCATGGCAAGCTCCTTTCAGGACACCGTCGTCCAGCAGCAGCGAACGGTCGCAATGCGGCAGCATGCGCTCGTCGTGCGTGGCGACGAGGAAGCAGGTGCCGTCGCGGTGCGCCAGGGTGCGCATCAGGTCGACGATCTGCAAGGCGGTTTGGGCGTCGAGGTTGGCGGTCGGTTCGTCGGCGATCACCAGGCGCGGGCTCTTGACGATGGCGCGGGCGATGGCGACGCGCTGGCGCTGGCCGCCGGAGAGCTGGTCGGGCTTGTGGCTGCCCAGTCCCGCCAGGCCGACGCGCTCCAGCGCTTCGTGCACGCGGCGGCGCCGTTCGGCCGACGGCACGCCCAGCAGGTAGAGCGGGTAGTCGATATTGTCATGCGCTGTCATTACCGGCACCAGGTTGAAGCCCTGGAACACAAAGCCGATGGCCTGGCGGCGCAGGCGGGTACGGCGCGCCTCGTCATTGGCCGGCAGCGGGTCGCCGTCGAACAGCAGTTCGCCGCCATCGGCCTTGTCCAGCAGGCCGCACAAATTAAGCAGGGTGCTCTTGCCGCTTCCGGAAGGTCCCGTGACGGCGGCAATCTCGCCGCGCACCAGGGCCAGGTCGACCGCTTGCAGGGCGCGGATCACGTTGCCGCCCAGCGTATAAGACTTGCTTGCGCCGCGCAGCGACAGCAGTGGTTCTGCCGCTTTCATTGGCCCAGTTCCTTCAGGCGGGCGGCGGCTTTGGCCACGGACGGTGTGCCGGCCTGGGTGGCGACCACCTGGCGCAGGTAGCCGATTTCGTCAGCGCTGCGCTTTTCTTCGGCCGCAACGCGGGCGGCAGTGGCGAATGCGCTGGCGCGCAGTGAAGCAGGGGCTTGGGCCAGCGCAGGCGAATCCAATGCTTCCTGCAGCGCGCGCTTGGCGCCTGCGCGGCGGTGCATGAATTCGGGCAGGTTGAGCAGGGTGTTGGCGGCCACCAGTCGGGTTTCGATGCTGGCGGGGGCGCCGTTCAGCAGCACTGTGTCGTGTTCGGGGCCCAGCAGCGATACGGCTTTCTCCACCATGTCGGCGCCTTTTTCCGCGAACTTCATTTTGTCCCACGGCATTGCGGCGTCGCGCCCGCGCATGGCAATGCCTGCGCCCTGGTAGGCCAGGAAGACCGGATTGCCGGGCTGGCTGCCATTCAGCTTTTCGAAGGCTTCGATGGCGGCGTCGCGCGCCGAGGCATCGCCGGCGGAACCGGCCGCAAACTGCTGGCGCGCTGCGGCGAAGGCTGCATTGTCGACGGCCGGCGCCGCCAGGCTGCTGCCGCAGGCGAAGGCGATTGCCAGGGAGAGGATGGTGTGTTTCATGTTGGCTCCATAGTCGTTGTTGGTGCATCAAGACTATGGAGCAGGCGCGCCGGGCGCCACGGCAAAGCGACGAAACCGGGTTTCGGCGGCGCGAAACCGGGTCTATGCCGACCCGGCTTCGGCAGGGCCGCGCGCTCAGGCGACGTGGTAGACCATGGACGCGCCACCCACCGGCGTGCCTTGTTCGTTGAGCTGGGCTACGTTGATCTGGTACTGCGTCCCTTGCGCCGCAGCTGATGGGATGCTGGTCTGCAGCGCCAGCGGGTACATCGTGGCCGGCTCTTTTTCCATCGTGACCTTGACCACTGACTGGCGGATGTCGACATAGCGTTTGCCATTGCGCAGCACCACATCGCCGCCTTCCACCGTCACGTTGCCGAGCGTGCGGTGCGGCAGGCAGTCGAAGTGCGAACCTTTTGCCAGCGTCAGGATGCCGCAGCAGCAGGCGAAGCGGGTCTTGACGCGGGTGTCCTGGAGGAAGACCAGGCCGCAGTCCTTGTTCATGCCGTCGTCGCCGTGCGTCTGGCCGGGCATCGGGTCGGACTGGTTGTCGAAGTCGATGGCGGGGAAGGCTGCGCCGTCTTCATCCAGCGAGAGCGTGAGCGGCATCGCTTCCGGCAGGTGGCTGCGGTCGATCACCAGCGTCATGCGCGTTTCGCGGTTGTAGCGGCTGCCCGCTACAAAGGGGAAGGCAGCGCGGGCGCCGGCCAGTACGTCGATCACCGACAGGTTGCGCTGTGCGAGGTTGTTGCGGCGGGCGCTGATCGGATCGCCGGTCAGGGGCGCCGTGGCGAAGGCGTAGTCGTTGTCGGAGTTGACCACGGCCAGCAGGCAAGGGTGCCATGGATGGTTTTGCTGCCAGCCGTACAGGTCTTCCGTTTGCGCCGCCTCGATGCGGAACTTGGCCATGACCGTGCCGCCGGCCGGCACGCTGGCAAAGCTGGTGGTGATGCCGGTGGGGCTGACGTGCATGCCGTCGACCTGCGTCCAGTCGGGCGGGTAGACGAATTGCAGCCCGACGTAAGGCGTGATGCGGGTGCTGACCGTGACGTTGCGCGCATCGCGTGCGCCTTTGTTGGTGACCCGGACGTAGATGTAGTTGGCCTGGCCGCGCTCCACATTCTTCGATTGCAGCGGATCGCTTGGCACGAAGACGTTGTCGTCGTTGATGCGCACCACGATGTCGGAGAAGTCCCAGAAGTTCCCGCCGGTGAAAGGCTCGGTGCCGCTGTCGGCCGGCGCGTCCTTGATCATCACGTCGGCTTCGTCGAGGGCGCGGAAGACGTTGATGCGGCCGTAGCCCATTTCCTGGTTCCAGCTGCCATTCGACTTGCCTGCGGTTTCAGCGTATGCCACGGCGCCTACTTTCTGGGCGGTGCGTTCTATGTGGGCGCGCACCTGCATATTGTCCAGCGTTGGGTAGACGCTGCGGATCAGGGCGGCCAGGCCGGCCACGTGCGGCGTGGCGGAGGATGTGCCGTTGAATACCAAGTCATAGTCCGTGGCGTTGTAGCCTGCCGCGCCCTGCCGGTCGGTGGTGGGGATGTGCACGCCGGGCGAGACCACCGAGATCTGCGGGCCGAAGTTGGAGCCCCAGGGTTCGCCGTCCGGGCTGGCCGGGGTCTTGCGGTTGTCGACTTCGTCCGAAGCGCCGACCGCGATCACCAGCGGATTGGTGGCAGGGTAGGTGATCGGGCCGTTGTAGTTGTGGGTGGCGACGCACATCACCAGGTCGTTATTGAAGGCGCTCTGGATGGCGGGGTCGATAATCGCCGGGCTCCAGCCGTTCCAGCCGAAGCTCATGCTGATGATGCTGGCGCCGTTGGCGGAGGCGTAATTGATGCCGGCGGCAACTTCGACGTCGGTCCAGGCATCGAAGGCAACCGGCAGGATGCGCGCATCGCCTGCCACGCCGGTGACGCCGGTGCCGTTGTTATAGGTGGCTGCCACGATGCCGGCGCAGGCGGTGCCATGGTTGCCGGTGGGCGAGCCGTCGCCGCTCATGGTGCCGAGGTTGATGCCGGGGGCGGCGAAGCGCAGGTCCGGGTGGGTCAGGTCGCAGCCTTCATCGAGCACGCACACCACGGTGGTGGCGGCGCCGGTCGTGATGTCCCAGCCGGTTGTACCGGGGCCGCCGGCTTCAATGCGCGTCATGTCCCACTGCTGCGGGAACAGGGTGTCGTTGGGGGCGATCGAGGTTGGCGTCAGCAAAGGCATGGTCTCGAACTGGAAGTCCGAGATTGGCGCGTTGGGTATCTGGCGCAGGCGCTCGCGCAACTGGTAGGCATTGATTTCCTTGATGTTGCTGATCTGGAGGTAATGGTGGCCGTTCAGGTAGCGCGATTTCTCCGTGATTTCCTGGATTGCCGGCTCGGCGGCGCCTTTGGCGCCAAGGCCTTCGGGCAGCTTGAAGCCGGCATCGCGCTGGCGCAGCTTGACCAGGGCGACATGGGGCAGGGGCGCCATCAGGGCGCGGCGGCCGCGCTGGCCGGCCTGGCGGTAGACCGGGCCGATCCAGTCGATCCCGACCTGGGCGCCGGCTTCTTCAATTTTGGCGAGGCGGCCGTCATCCAGCGGGCGGCGTGACTGCACGAAGTAGCGGGTCCTGGTGTGGTTCACGCGTTCACCCGGCACCATGCCTTCATCCGCTTCATCTTCCAGGAACAGGTCCACGCTGTGCAGGAATTGTTCGACAGCGCTGCGCTCTTTCGGCTGCTTGAGTGCGACGAGAAGGCGGGTGGTGTCGAGCGCCAGCGTGGCGCCCGAGGCATGGCTCATTTCTTGCGGAAAGTTCTTCATGATGTCTCCTGGCGAGTTCGGAAGTCCCCTTTTGTTGCGGGGATCAAGCCAGTCTAGGAGGCCTGATTGATCCGGCTTTGACCTGCGTCTATCATGCGGCATATACCAACCGGAGACAGCCATGAAAAACTTCGCTTCTGTCGTTGCCGTGCTCGCCTTCCTCGCTGTCCAGCCTGCCATTGCGCTGGAACAGTCCGCTTCCATCAAAGTCACCAAGCTGATGCAGTCGCCAGCGAGCTGGAATGGCGCTGCGCTGGCTTACCCGAGCGGGCAGGCGGAGGTGACAGGCCTGCTGGTTGAAATCGCACCGGGCGGCGAAACCGGCTGGCACCTGCACCCGGTTCCATCGTTCGGCTATGTGCTGGAAGGCGAGCTGGAAGTGAGCCTGAAAGACGGCAGCACCAGGCGTGTGGTGGCCGGCCAGGCGCTGGCCGAAGTGGTGAATACGCTGCACAACGGCCGCAATGTGGGCAAGGGACCGGCGAAGCTGGTCGTGTTCTATGCGGGAGTCACTGGTAGCACATTGACGATCAAGGAATAGTGCCTGATTGTTATAGTGGGTATATAATGCGCGCTATTTTGCGGCGACAGACCGCAACCTGTGGGGAGAATAGGGGACATCCATCAAACCGCCCACAAGGAAAGAACATGATGAAGTTGTCCAAAATGCACGTGCTGGTGAGCCTGGCGACTGTGCAGATGGCTGCCATGGCCCAGGAAGCAGCCCAGGCCCCAGCCGGCCAAATGGAAGTAGTGACCGTGACCGCACAGCGCCGCGCAGAGAACATCCGCGACGTGCCGGTGTCCGTGTCCTCGATCAAGGCCGAGAAGCTGGACATCCTGCTGTCCGGCGGCCAGGATATCCGCGTCCTGGCTGGCAAGACGCCATCGCTGAACGTCGAATCGTCGACCGGCCGTGTATTCCCGCGCTTCTACATCCGCGGCTACGGTAACGCCGACTTCGCCGTGTTCGCCTCGCAGCCGGTTTCGCTGATTTACGACGACGTGGTGCAGGAAAACCCGATCCTGAAGGGTTACCCGATGTTCGACCTGGCCAACGTGGAAGTCCTGCGTGGCCCGCAAGGCACCCTGTTCGGGCGTAACACCCCGGCCGGCGTGGTCAAGTTCGAATCGGCCAAGCCAAGCCTGCGCGGCGTGGAAGGCTTCTACAACGTATCCTACGCAACCAACGCCACCGTCAACCTGGAAGCAGCTGCCAACGTGCCGCTGTCGAAAGAGTGGGCGCTGCGCGTGTCGACCCTGCGCCAGCATCGCGACGACTACGTCTCCAACACCTACACCGGCGAGAAAGACGCGCTGGAAGGCTACAACGAGCACGCAGAACGTGTGCAGGTGCTGTACCAGCCAAACGGCGTGTTCAACGCCTTGTTCAACGTGCACCAGCGCCAGACCACCGGCAGCTCGCGCCTGTTCCGCGCCAACATCATCAAGAAGGGCACCAACAGCTTCGTGGACGGCTTCGATCCGGAAAAGATCGCCATCAACGGCCGTGAAGACCAGGAACTGAAGACCCAGGGCGCGAACGTGCGCATGAGCTGGGACCTGGGCGCGCACAAGCTGTACTCGATCACCGGTTACGAGACCGTGGCCCGCTACAACTCGCGCGGCGACATCGACGGCGGCAATCCAGGCGACGCACCGGCAGTACCGTTCCAGGTTGCCACCGCGGCCTTCGTACCGGACATCAAGCAGTACTCGCAAGAGTTCCGCGTAGAGTCCAAATACACCGGCCCGATGAACTGGCAGGCAGGCGTGTACTACTTCGACGAGAAGGCAGTGGCAGGCCAGGACAACTTCAACGTTGCCGGCACCCAGACCTCGCGCGTGAAGTCGCAGCAGAAGAACGAAGCCTGGGCACTGTTCGGCTCCGTGAACTACGCCGTGACCGATGCCTTCACCGTACGCGGCGGCCTGCGCTACACCGAAGACAAGAAGGACTTCGACACCCTGGAAACCACTGGCACCACTCTGGTTGGTCCTAAGTCGGTTTCCGAGTCCAAGGACAAGTTCAACTGGGACCTGAGCGGCACCTACAAGCTGAACAACGACGTGAGCCTGTACGCCCGCTACGCCACCGGCTTCCGCGCGCCATCGATCGCGGCTGCTTCGACCGCAGTGCCGATCACTGTGGCTGACGCCGAGACCATCACTTCGATCGAAGCTGGTGTGAAGGCCGACCTGTGGAACCGCCGCGCACGCGCTTCCCTGAGCGTGTACGACTACGACGTGAAGAACCAGCAGCTGACCGTGGTTGGCGGTAACTCCAACGTCACCAAGCTGATCAACGCTGCCAAGACCAAGGGCCGCGGCATCGAAGGCGAAATCGAAGGCTTCATCACCAACGACTTCAAGATGTCCGCCAGCGCTTCGTACAACTTCACCGAGATCCGCGATCCATCGCTGTCCGTGAACAAGTGCGCGCAGTGCACCATCCTGGATCCGATCAACTCGTCCGGCCGCGTGGTCATCGACGGCAATGCGCTGCCACAGGCGCCAAAGTGGATCATCAACCTGAACGCCCGCTACAACTATCCGCTGGCAGAAGGCAACCTGTTCGTGGTGACCGACTGGTCCTACCGCTCGAAGGTGAACTTCTTCCTGTACGAAGCAGTTGAATTCACCGGCGCTCCGCTGACCGAAGGCGGCCTGCGCGTGGGCTACAACTGGGCGGGCGGCAAGTACGAAGTGGCAGCCTTCGCACGCAATATCACCGACCAGCGCCGCATCACTGGTGCCATCGACTTCAACAACCTGACCGGCTTCATCAACGAGCCACGTCAGTTTGGCGTGCAGTTCAAAGGTTCGTTCTAAAGTTTTTGGGACTGGCTCTTGCCAGTCCCAAAAATGGCCGATATAATGCGGCCTCTTTTCCCTGATAGCTCAGTCGGTAGAGCGACGGACTGTTAATCCGCAGGTCCCTGGTTCGAGTCCAGGTCGGGGAGCCAGAATTAAAAAAGCCCAGCCATAACCGGTTGGGCTTTTTGCGTTCATGGCTGATTAACTTATGCACAGTGGCTCCTAGCGAGCCCTTTGGGAGGAGGGGATGGGCTATCCCTTCGGTTGGCCCGCGTGCAGGGCGGCAATCTTTGAGATTAGCGGTGACTGGACGGGGCGAACATCTGATCCGCAATTTTAAATTATTGTAAGTTCCGTTTTTGCCGCATATCGAGCCAATGCGTTGATTACCGAGTTCGCCCCACTTATGGCGCTACCACGCGGAACCAGTCACGCATGGTTTGTTTTACTCGATCGGCCTCCTCATTGGGAACTGGAGACATATGGCAAATTGTATTGCGCAAATGCCCAATGAATCTAGCCTCTTGAACCAAAGCACGATCTCGAACAACATCCTCAAAGCAATCCTTCCATGCGTGCTCGATAACGCGAAGTAACTGAGGAAACGTCATCAGGGCGGATTTGTCGCGAGAGCCCAGTGCCATCCAACTCTTGACTTCCTCTGCTTCTTCGAGCTTACTGATCTCCGTTTGTACGTCAGCAGGAATTCGATCCCACCACGACGTGGTAGCATCCTTAGTCAGCACTTCAAGGACAAACTCCCTTAGATAGTTCTCAAAAATATAGAACAGTTTATATACCTCTGCAGCTTCAATTGCTTTGCGAACCATCACTGGCAATACGGGAGCCAAATCGAACGTGGAAGATATCAGAATTGACTCGTTTGGAGCTACTTCGTCAAGTTTTGTGATGGCCCGTTCGGCTGTTTGACCTAGCATTAAGAATAGGGCAGCTTGACTATCTATAGTCATTGGAAAACCTTGCGGAGAGCATTAAATATATTTAGGTAGACTTCTTCGGTTCCGTTTGATGGTAGATGTACTTGAATGTTGTAATGAAACTGAGTATTTAGCTTCGGTAGGCTGCGTCCCTTGCGATCACTCCCCTCAGTTTGATCTAACTCTTCATTCTCGCTGATCTCTTCTTTCCTGGCGCCCTCGTTGAATGGTGTCGTAAAATCCCCCAGTCTACAGAGTGCGCTAAAAGTCGCCACGATTCGTGCAGTCATTGTGTCATCAGTACCTGCTACCTGAGCAACCAAGCCCTTCAATTTGTCGCCGGACAATGAATTGGCTGACTCGTTTGCTTCGAAAAGCGGAGCGTAAGCAACTCGCACCCCTTTTGCAATTGATCTTTTAGCGCTCTCTTTGTTCTTGAGCTCTCTGTATGCAGCCGTGGGAGCGCCGGAGGCCTCTAGAAATCCAAGCGTGCGCAACAGCGGAATCATCATTCGATCATTCGTTCCCTTTAGGCCGATCGTCGTGCCAAGAAAATCCTGTGTAAATCGATCAGGGATCTTGGCCGATTGGATGGCATTGAACAATAACTCCAGATTCTTATTTGAAGCTAGGTACGTAAGGGGCGCTGGCATCTGGTTCCTTTCCTAGGGTTTACTTTTTTCTAAACGCACCATGCTTATACTGATCATTGCAGAATAGCATGGAGCATGCTAAAAATATGCGCACATTGTCACTACGCTTTAGCCCATCTCTTCTGCTTGGTCACAGGGGGGGGCGGTTGATGCGCGGCTTTAATACAGGACTGCGTTTCAGGCCTTCCCTAGTTTGAGTCCAGGTCGGTGAGCCAGAAATCAGTAGCATGCCAAGTACCCATTCCTAACTCGGTTGGTTTTTTTGCATTTCATGGCTCGTTTATTTGCGCATAGTGGGGCATGGTGAGGCGTTCGGCGGGTTTGGTGGGACGGCCCTGAGGCGGGTTGCGAAGACTTGGGCGGTGCTTGTTAGGGCCGCCTCAGTAACAATCAGCTGTATTTCTGGAAGGTAAAATGTTATTCTGTTTAAGCAACAAAAGGGCGAAACCTGGAAATGGCTGAATAATAGAGGGCATATGGCACTGTATGAGATTACTGGAACTGGACTGAGTACAATTGATCCAACCACTTTCACGCAACTTGGAATTTTAGAGCGACAGAATATTCAAAAGGCTATCCGGGCGCATATTCAGGCCATTACGCCAAATGCAAAAACTATGGTTCTTGCCGAAGAGTTTGGGGACTGGGTAGGGGCAAATCGAAGAATAGATCTGCTCTGCTTAGATGATCAGGCAAATCTCGTGGTAGTCGAACTGAAACGCGATGACAGTGCCAATATGGAGTTGCAGGCCTTGCGTTATGCTGCCATGGTTTCAACGATGCGCTTTGATCAAGCGGTTGAAGCTCATAGAAAATATCTTTTGGAAATAGGTTCGGAAGATGATCCTGCTCAGTCGATCCGCGATTTTTTAGACAAGGAGGAAGACGAAGTCGTTGCATTCTCCGATAAGGTGCGCATTGTCCTGGCCTCGGCAGAATTCTCGCCTGAACTTACTACCGCTGTGCTTTGGCTCAACAAGCAAGGGCTTGATCTTCGTTGCGTGCAAATGCGCCCGCACGACGTTGGAGGTCGGGTCCTACTCGATATTCAGCAAGTTATTCCACTTCCGCAAGTAGAGCAATATCAGGTCGCCGTCCGTGAAAAATCAATGGAGCAGGATGCCGCTAGGAAGCAAAATCGGGACATGACCCGCTACGACTTAACCATCGGCGATGTTATCCAGTCGAACCTTCCGAAGCGGAGATTAATTTATGGCGTTGTGGCCGAGGCGATCCGACAAGGTGTCCCAATATCGGACATTGAGTCTTGCGCCGATTGGCGGGGAAAGCTCTTTATTTCCGCGGACGGTATTCTAGGAGAAGCGGAATTCTCAAGTTCATTTGGAAGCAAGAAAACTCGGTATTTCACGTCAGATGATGAACTATTTCAGCTTGGCGGGCGGACGTATGCCTTCACTAACCAGTGGGGGGCTCGCACCCTCATAGCGGTCGAAAATCTCCTTGCTCGCTTGCCACAACCCAAAGGAATTTCCTATGCACCAGCATCCGAAACCAGCGCTGAAGTTTCCTATTTAAATTACACCTTACGGCGTCGAGCGAATGGCGCGATCGAAGTTGAAAAAGCTGGTGTGCAAATTGATCCAGTCATGCCGGTGTTGCGTCAGCTGGCAAATGAATTGAAAGTTCAGCAGACCAATGGAAGTGGAAATCCGCTGAACACGCGGCAACTCGGCGTCGCTCTTATGGAGGCATTGGAAGCATCATGATCATGTTTGACAAGGTAGAGGGTGAAGTGGATTTGGCGCGGCTTGAACGAAACCTTACGGTCTCGAAGTTGGGAGTAGCGCTTCTCTTTGTTGCTGTCATCCTTTCGTACATTATTAAGTTTTGGTCAGTTCCCATCGGTGATGCTGCGGCTTGGGGACAATTCGGCGACTACATTGGTGGCTTGCTTAACCCTGCCATCGCAGGCGCGGCGTTTTACTGGCTGGCCACTTCCGTGAAACTGCAAAAGAGGAGCTTTCAGAAGCAAGGCTGTTGATGCAGCAGAGTGCTAGAGAACAGAAGAAGCAGGCTCACCTAGCATTGCAGGCTGCTCGAATTGAACTTCAAAGTATTCGATTGTCCAGCGTTACTGCGACGCTTGCACATCTTCGTTCCCGTCAAAGCCAACTAGTAAACCTGCAAAGTCAGCACGGACCTAGTGGGACTTATTTTGATGAGCGGTCGAACAGAATTCAGATTTCTTTGGCATTAGAACAGATCAATCAAGCGATTCAAGAAAGTTCTAGTGAAGAGAAGGACATATTGGAGGAGATCCAAAAGATCGGAAAGCGTTTCCCGCGGACGTCTACTGTAGGTGAAATCATGATGGGAATGGTGTAGTTGCAGATTGAGCGAGACAAGTTGACTAGGGGTAAGCTACTGCGGTTCGGGTTCGGTGTTCGGAGCGGCGAGTCCTTGAGTGGCCTCAGTTTCCTGGCTGCGGTGCCAACGCAGCAGCTATACTGTCTCGGTATTAGGTCGGCTTTAAAGGGGCTCCGCAATGACGGCCAAGAAAGCCGTTACGTTTCTTCGACCTTGGTAACCATTGGCTTGCGGGACCGCTGAACTGTTAGTCCACAGGTCCCTGGTTCGAGTCCAGGTCGGGGAGCCAGAATACAGAAAAGCCCAGCCTTCACAGGCTGGGCTTCTTGCATTTTGGGCCTCCTTCCGCTGATTTGCTTTTTTCTTAAGGACAATGTTAATCTTCATTTAATATCCATCCATTTTTCAAAATATGAAAATGAAGTCGAACATTTCTCTTAAAGCCGTTGCGGTTCTAACCAGTTTGGTCGCATGTATCACGACCACCCAGGCAAGTGCGGAAACCCCTTCAGCTCTCAGCGACGAATTTAAGTCAGGGAGCCTGAAGCTGGAATACAGCGTTTTCGGAAAGGGTTACACGGGAGCGGAAGACCTGAAGCGCATGTATGAAGAGAAGAAATGGGAGGAGCTGGTGAATAGCGTTGTCTCCAAGCGCTTCGTGATCAATACATACTATTTCTACTTGGGGGCAGCGGCGGAAGGATTGGGGTATCCGGTGGCTGCCTACAAATACTTTGAGTTGGCAGCGAAAACTCCGGAAAAATGCGCCGATTACCAGACCTGGACTGATACCTGCGTCGGATTTAAGTTTCCAAACGATGCGGTGACAAGGATGGCTGGGTTGTCTGGAGCGATGGGGGAAGAGCAAAACTGGCTTCCTGGTGAAGGTCCAAGAGTCTTTGATTTGGTAGGGCTTGTGCCGACGCCAATTGAAGATCTTCTCCAGCCAAAGCCTGAGCGTTCTACAGTTCGCGACAAGTTTGAAACGGATGACGAGTATAAGTCGCGAGTCGAGAAGATCAAAAAAGGCTTCCTTGCTGTAGCGCCGTTGAATGCCAAGAGCAGCTACAACTGCCAGACGTCATACGATCATGCTGCGGGCGAGTACAAGATTTCTGCGTGTCTTGCGTTGGTTGGCGGAGTGCCGTTGCGGGGGAAACATTCCGAATTGTCCCCAATTCGTTTATCGAATGCGATTACCAGCCGCGACATCAAGCGTGACGTAAGTGAGGATTATTATTACGCGGGCAGCTATGTCTGGAACCAGGCAATCAAAGTATCCAGGGACGAAGCCAAGACTCTCGAGAATGAGCTGGTTGTGGGTATTTTTTCGGACGATTTCCTAGTGACCCGTAAGTGCCTTTATTGTGAATCTACCCGGACGAAAGATGCGTTTTTAAAGGGCAGTATGACGGATACCTGGATGGTTACTGTGAGACCAACCAAGGTTCAGAGAATCGTCGTCTATCGCCAGTCAGATTCGAGGGTGCTTTATAGCTTCACGCCGAAGAGTTGATAAGCGGCCCGGCCCGGCGCGGCCGCTATCCTTACTTTTTGACTGGCGCGGACAAGGTCAGGAATGTCCGTACGGCGCTTGAATATGCGATGGATGCAGCCTTGCGAAGTGCGCTGGCGCCATAAGCATGGGTTGCACTAGATGCATATTTGTTGGTAAAATGCACTTTTTGTTTCCTTTAAGTAAGTCCGAGGATTGGCTTTTGGGGAATGTTTTTGCCAACAAATCAAGCGGAGTACTTATGAAATTCAGGATCCCGGCGGCAGTTATTGCGCTTTCGGCAACCTTGGCGATGACTGGCTGTGCTGTTACTTTTGACCCGGGTAAAGGTGCGACGACAATTGCAGAGTCGACCCAGGCGTCCATTGAGAAAGATTTCCCGGTAGGCAGCGCGACCAATAAGCGCGTTTTGATGAAGTTGGGTCCACCATCGGAGAAATCCAAAGAAGCCGGATATGAAGTTTGGCAGTACAAATACGTCAAGAACACGTCGGTTTCCGTCATGTTCGTGAACAAGCCAATGGAATCTAAGAAAACAGCAGTGTTTTACTTCAATGAGGCTACCGGCGTTCTTGAGAAGGCCGATTTTAAAGAAGAGTAATCCTGACCGGCGTTGTTAAGGCAATGTCTAAACTTGGATTCTTGAGCCTGGCCAGCCTCCTGCTGGCCCTCCACGCGGCGCCTGCCGCTGCACAACAGCCCACTTCTGATTACCTGATCCAGAAATTGTCCTCTTGTGACGTGACTTTCTTCCGCGCGGTGAATGCGAACGCCGCCAATCTGGCCGGAGTTTGACCACTCGCACACAGAGGCGATGTCGGATTAACTGCTCCTTTCAGGGACAGGTGGCGCCGCAGTTGCTCGCTACAGGGCGACCAGATATCGAATAGCGATCAGCAGTGCTGGTCGAGCCAATCGCCGACCAGCGGCCACAGTACTTTTTCCTGATGTGAGCGGAAGAAACCGAAGTGGCCGATGCGCTCCTGGTTGAAGGTGCCAGGAACGAGCACGCGGTAGTCCACGTTGGCGCTGGTATAGGCGTCATGCAGCATGCGTGAACCCGATTCGCGCAGCAGTTCATCATCGCTGAAGGTGAGTCCAAGCACCGGAAAATTGGCGCTGGCATAGGCTTCGCGCGCACCGGGTTCGCCGGTGAGCAGGTAGTCGGGAGTCAGGCACCAGCGGCGCCACTGCAGCATCGCGCCGCGCGGAATGTCGCCGAGGATGCCAAGGCGCTTGCCGGGAAAGTAGCCGAGCACCCTGCATAACAGTGGCGTCAGCACGTACCACAGCAACGGTGCGCTACGCTGGATGCGCGGCTGGTTATGGCGCGTAGCACCGCTGCCGACTGCAATGTTGATCAAGCCCGCCACCTTGCGGATGGATGGAAGCAGTGGCGCGGTCTGGCCGCCCAGGCTGTGACCGAGCAGGAAGAGCGGAAGTGCGGGATCCTGCTGCGTGGCGTGCTGCACGACGGATTCGAGATCAAGCGCGATCCAGGTTGTGATGTCGGCTTTGCAGCGGCGCAGCGGGCCTTGGCGCGACTCACCCATGCCGCGATAATCGAACGTCCATACGCGGTAGCCCAGTCCCGCCAGGAAGGCGGCGAAAGCGGCGTAGAAGCCTTGGGGAATCGCCATGCCGGGTGCGATCACTACCTGTGCCCGCGGTGGGCGCGATGGCTCGTGGTGGTAGGCGATCAGTTGCTGGCCGTCCTGCGCTTGCAGTGTGAGGCGGGTGGCGCTCATCGTTTTGTTCCTCCATAGGCAGCGCCCGTGTGGGCCGGATTGGTGGCGAGCGCGCGCCACGCGGCGCTGCTCAATTCATCGACGGCACTGAGCGGGTGGAAGGCGATGCGTCCACCCAGCCAATTGCGCGCCAGTTCTTGTGATGGGCCGAGCAGCAGCGGTCCATACAGTTCGACCGGCATCCGGCGCAGCACGCCCTGTTTGAACCAGGGCTTCAATTTTTCAAACACTTCCTTGAAATGGCCTGCCGTGCGCTGGCGGATGGCGTCGTCGTGCTCCGCGCTGACGGCCTGGCGGCGCGCGAACAGGAAGCGCGCCATGTCGGGCTGCTCGACGATCCAGTTCAGGTGGGTGCTGACAATCGCGTGGATGGCGAATTCGGCGTTGCTCGCCTGGGCCACGTTAGCTTTGATCTGCTGCCAATAATGATCGAGCCCCTGTGCGAACAGCGCGGCGGCGATGCCCTCCTTGTTGCCGAAGTGGTGATAGATGCTTCCCACCGAAGCCTGGCTGCGCTGGCGGATATCTTCTATCGACGTGGCCTCAATGCCTTTTTCGGAGAACACGGCGAGGGCGGAGGACAGGATGGCGGATTTGCGGTCTACTTGGCTCATGGCTAGAATATTGTTCTAGAATGTCATTCTAGTCAAGTTTCGCCGATTCGGGTTAAGCTCAACGGCATGAAAATGACCAGAGCCAATGCGCTTGGCCTCCTCGCCCTGCTGATCGTGCTGCCGACGGCTGCAAGTTCAGCCAGAGCCCCGATGCAGGTTGTTTATCCACGCCCTGAGTCTGAGCATGACAGCCGCTACCTGTACGACTGGGAAGTGTTGCGTACGGCGCTGGAGAAGACGCGCGGCAAATTCGGCCCCTACGAGCTGCGCCAGGCCCGCCAATTCATGTCGCCGGCGAGGGTGACAGCGGAAGCTGCAGGCGCAGGCTCGATCAATGTGTTCGTGCGCGCCACCTCGACGCAACTTGAGCAGCAATTCCGTCCAGTGCGAATCCCGGTTGACCGTGGCCTGATAGGCTACCGCTTGCTGCTTGTGCGGTACGACGACTTGCCGCGCTTTGCCGAGGTCCAGTCGCTTGACCAGTTGCGCCGATTCAGCATTGGACAGGGCAAGGGCTGGGTCGATGTCGGCATTTTGCAGGCCGGCGGTTTCAAGGTGGTGGAAGGGAATAACTACGACGGCTTGTTCTCCATGCTGGAAGTCAAACGCTTCGATGCCTTGTCGCGCTCCGTTGACGAAGCCTTGAGCGAATACGATCAATTGCACCAGCGCTTTGGCTTTGAGGTGGAACCCGGTATCGCGCTGTACTACCCGCTGGCGCGCTACTTCTTTACGCGGCGCGATGCGGAAGGGGAGGTGCTGGCGAACCGGCTCGAGGCTGGACTGGAGGCGATGGTGCAGGATGGCTCGCTGCAGGCGCTGTTCATGACGTACAAGGGACCGTTGATAAAGCGATCCGCCCTGGCGCGGCGCCGCCTGTTCCGCATTCCCAATCCCGGCCTGCCGCCGCAAACACCGCTGGCACGCAGCGAGTTGTGGTATCGGCCGCAGGAGTTGGCGGGCAAGCGGTAGGCACGCTGCAATTGCCGAGTTACACTGGCTGCCAAGGAGGAGGCGCCATGAGAGCTTGGATACTGGCCGTTCTAGCGGCTATCACCCTGGCAGGATGCAGTACCCCCCAACCACACCAGCAGCAGCCCTTCATTTGCCGGACGCTGGAGTCGGGCCTCGGCCAGCCACTGGTCGATAACCAGCAAGGCATCGGGCATCCAGTGCGCGACGAAGCCGGCAAGGTGGTGGGTTATAGCAGCCAATGCGCCATCAAGCCCCGCATCCAGCACTTCTACTTCACAGGTGCTGGCTTCAAACCTTTTGATATCGAGAATGGCTACAAGGCGCCGCCTGCGGACATGAAGACAGTTGTCGTGAAGGGGGAGGCGGTGCCCTTCGTGGTACGGGTGGAGGCGGGCACCATCAACCGTTTCATCTATACGATCGCGATGCTGGAGCGCGCGCCGTGGAACCACAAGCTGATTTACTGGATGCGCGGCGGTGTCGGTATCGGCCACCAGCAGGGCACGGCCATGTGGTTCAGCGATGCGCTGAATGGCTCGGAAAAACAGCTGATGCCGAAGCTGCTGGCGGAGGGCTATGCGATTGCCAATTCGTCCGGCAACGAGAGCGGCGTTCACTACAATATGCGGCTGGCCGAGGAGACGGCTGCGCAGACCAAGGCTTACTTCAGCGAGAAGTACGGCAGGCCGGTTTACATGATAGGCATTGGCGGTTCGGGCGGAGCGGTACAGCAGTATATGTTTGCGCAAAATCGTCCCGGCCTGCTCGATGCCGGGATCCCGGTGCAGTCGTATCCGGACATGGTGACGCAGTCGATACCGATTTCAGATTGCCCCTTGCTTGGGCAGTATTTCCGCGACGAGGTGGCGCGGGATCCGAATTCGCCCTGGGCGACCTGGAGCCGCCAGTCGCTGGTGCAGGGCATGAATGCCAGCGACACCGTGAAAAATCCCTTCACCGGCAAGCCTGGCACCACGGAATGCATCAATGGCTGGCGCTTTGCGATGCCGAACGTCCTGAACCCGCATTTCCGCGACAGTAAATTCGACAAGGCCATTGCATTCTACGGCTACGCCCCAGAGGCCTTTGCCAAAGTGAAGTGGACGCACTGGAACGACCTGGAGGAATTCTATGGCACGGATGCCGAAGGTTTTGCGCCGATCCCGCTCGACAATGTGGGCGTGCAGTACGGGCTTGCGGCCCTGGTGGCTGGCAAGCTTGATGCCGATGAATTCCTGCGGCTGAACGCGTGTGCCGGAAGCTGGAAGGAGCAACGCGATTTCGTGCCGTACAAGCCGGATAGCGACCCTTTCGATTCGGCCAATATGCGCCGCAGCGCCACCTGTCGTGATCCGGCTGGCGTACCGGCGCCGAGGCGCGAGGGCGAGCCGAAGGCCATTCGCGCGGCTTTCGATTCCGGCCACGTTTTCACCGGCAAGCGGCTTGGCATTCCCATGATCGACCTGCGCCCGTATCGTGAGGCTGAACTGGATATGCACAATGCGCGGCAGGGCTTCTCGGTGCGCGCACGGCTGCTGTCGGCCAACCCGCAGGAGGCAAAACGGCAGGTTGTCTGGATTGCAAGGGTGGACACCGATCTAGCCGGGCAGGTGATGAAGGCAGTGTCGGTGCTGGACAAATATCTCACCAGCGGCAGCGCGCCGGCAGAATTTGCCGACCGTTGCGTCGATAGCAGCGGCACCGTACTCGCCTCAGGCCCGGACGTTTGGGGCGGCATCCTGGATGGCGGCAAGCCCGGTGCCTGCACGCAGGCTTTCCCGATCCACAGCAGCCCGCGCATGGTGGCGGGAGAGTCGATCCGTGGCGATACCTTCAAATGCAAACTGAAGCCTCTCGGGAAGGCCTATACTGACGGGACTTACGGGCCTGCGGTGAGCTTCAGCGATGCACAAAAGGCATGGCTGTCCCGGATCTTCCCGCAAGGCGTGTGCGATTACAATAGCGGCTTATGAAGATCCCACCATTGAAATACCTTGTTCCCGGCACCGTGGCCGGGCTGCTGCTTGCCTATACCGGCATCGGCTTCCTCGCCGTGCCAGCCATCGTCAAGTCGCAGGCGGCCAAACAGGCCTCTGAAAAACTGCATCGCCAGCTCAGCATTGAAGAAGTCTCCTTCAACCCGTTCACGCTGGCCGCCTCGGTGCGCGGCCTGAAGATGATGGAGCAGGACGGCACTACCGTCTTTGCCAGCTTTGACCGTTTGGGGGCTGACCTGTCCTGGCAGTCCGTCACGAAGATGGCGCCAGTCGTGCAGGAAGTGCGCCTGACCAAGCCTTATGTGCACCTGGCGCGCAATGCCGATAACCGCTACAACATCGACGACATCCTGAAACTGATTGCGAGCCAGCCGCCGTCGCCGGAACCGGCGCGCTTCTCGGTCAATAACATCCAGCTGGAAGAGGGCAGCCTGTCCTTCGAGGACAAGCCGGCTGGCGTGACCCACAAGGTGCAGGAGCTGAAACTGGGCTTGCCGTTTGTTTCCTCGTTGCCGGCAGATGTGACGATTTTCGTTGAGCCGCTGTTCAGCGCCAATATCAATGGCGCGCCGCTGCTCTTGAAGGGGAAGGCGCGTCCGTTCGCGGAGCCGAAGGACTATGCGCTCGACCTGAAGCTCGACAAGGTCGACCTGACCAACTACCTTGGCTACCTGCCGTTCAAGCCCGGCTTCAAACTGCCGTCGGCGCACCTGGAGGCGCAACTGAACCTGACCGTGGTGCAGCCGAAGGAGAAGCCTGCATCGCTGGTGTTGGGCGGGGAGGCAGCGCTGACGGGCGCGCAATTGCAGCAGCTTGACGGGACGCCGGTGGCCAAAGTCGATGCCCTGAAGGTCAAGCTGGGCAAGCTGGACCTGCTGGCGCAGCGTTTTGAGATCGCCAAGGTGGGCATCGATGGGCTGGAACTGGATGTCAAGCGCAGCAAGGATGGTGTGCTGAACCTGGACCAGCTGGTGCCAGCTGCCGCACCAGCTGCTTCGCCTGCGCCGGCATCGGCGCCTGCCGTCAAGCCTGCAGGCACCGGTCCCGTAGTGCTGCTCAAGGAGCTGGCGGTCAACGGCTCGGCCTTGCGCTATGCCGATGATACGCCGCAGGGCAACTTGCGTGCCGACCTGGCGAAATTCGGACTGGTCGTGCAGGACATCGCTTTTGACGGCGGCAAGCATACGCTGGATATCGCATCCGTCGCTTCGAATAGTGCGCAAATCGACGTCCACCAGGGCAGGCAGCTGCCCGGCACGCCAACGGGCGCCAAGCCTGCCGCCAAGCCGGCCGGCGAAGAACCGATGCAAATCAAGGTAGGCAAGCTGGAGATCAGTGACTGGGACGCGAAGCTGAGGGAAGACTTGCGCGACGAGCCGACTGTCTTCAAGCTGTCGCCGTTGTCGCTGACTGTCGAAGGCTATTCCAACGCGCCTGGAACGTCCTCCGAGGTGGCGCTGAAAACCGCCATTAACAAAGGCGAATTGGAACTCAAGGGCAAACTCGCACCATCGCCGCTGAATGCGGACCTGGAGCTGGACCTGAGGAATTTCGACCTTCTGCCGTTGCAGCCCTATGTCACCGATTACGTCAACCTGCGCTTGCAGCAGGCTGCCGTTTCCAGCAAGGCGCGGCTGCGCCTTGAAACGGGCAAGGACGGTGCAGTGGCGGGCGGCTTCAAGGGCGATGTCAGCGTGAACCGCCTTTCCACCGTCGACAAAACGAGCTCGAACGATTTCCTGAGCTGGAAATCGCTGGCCTTTGGCGGCATGGACGTGAACTTCAAGCCCTTCACGCTGAATATCGACCGCGTAGCGCTTGACGACTTCTTTGCGCGCGTCATCATCGACCCGAACGGCCGCCTGAACGTGCAGGACGTGATGCGCAACAAAGGCGAGGAGGGCAAGAGCCTGACCGAGGCTGGCGCACGTGCGCAGGCGGTCAAGGATGCCAAGGCAAAGTCCAAAGAGGTGGCGCAGGCAGCGCCGCCGCCTGCCGCCGAGGCCCCGGCGCCCAAGGCTTCGCCGGCGACACCTGCAAAACCTGCCGAGCCGCTGCCGCCGATCCGCATTGGCAAGCTGCTGCTGTCCGGCGGGCGCGTGCGCTTTACCGACAACTTTATCAAGCCAAACTACACCGCCAACCTGAAGGACCTGGGCGGCACGGTGAGTGGCCTGTCGTCGGATCCCGCGCATGATGCAAACGTTGACCTGCGCGGCAACGTCAGCGGCGCGCCGTTGCTGATCGCGGGCCGCGTGCATCCATTGAAGCAGGAGCTTTCGCTTGACCTGCGTGCCGAGGTGCGGGGCATGGAGCTGTCGCAGCTTTCGGCCTATGCGGATAAATATGTCGGCTACGGCATCGAGAAAGGCAAGATGACGTTCGAGGTGGCCTATGCGCTGGAGAACCGCCAGTTGAAGGCGGAGAACCGCCTGGTGCTCGACCAGCTCACTTTCGGCAAGGAGAGCACGAATCCGGACGCCACCAAGCTGCCCGTGAACCTGGCTGTCGCCTTGCTCAGCGACCGTAACGGCGTGATCGACATCAATGTGCCGATCGGCGGATCACTGGACGACCCGCAGTTCTCGCTTGGTGGAATCATCCTCAAGGTGATCGGCAACGCCATCATGAAGACGGTGACTTCGCCGTTCGCGCTGATTGGTTCCCTGTTTGGCGGTGGCGAGGAATTGTCGATGCTGGAATTCGACCAGGGCCGCGCAGCATTGCTGCCGGCATCGGAAGGCAAACTGAAATCGCTGGCCAAGGCGCTGACTGAACGCCCAGGCTTGAAGCTGGACATTACCGGCCGTTTCGACGATGCGGCGGAGCTGGAAGCGCTCAAGCGCGTGGCGCTGGAGCGCAAGCTGCGCCAGCTCAAGACGCGCGACGTGCAGGCACGCGGCACGGCGCTGCCGGAAGGCGGCGTGGTGGTGGCCAAAGAGGAATACGCGGCGTTGCTGGAGCGTGCTTACAAGGACGAGAAGTTCGTCAAGCCGCGCAATGCGCTGGGCTTTGCCAAATCTCTCCCCACGGAGGAGATGGAAAAGCTGATGCTGGCCAATATCAAGCTTGAGCAGGACGATTTCATCACTCTCGGCAATCGCCGCGCGCAGGTAGCCAAAGACTGGCTGGTGGGGCAGGGCCAGGTGCCGCCGGAGCGCATCTTCCTGGTCGCGCCCAAGGCCGGTGCGGCTGCCCGCGTCGATTTCGCCTTGCACTAGGGGCCATTCATGCCAATGCTGGAACTGGGGAGCGCGCAACTGCATTATGAGCTGATCGAAGGCGATCCTCGCAAGCCGTTACTGGTGTTCCTGCATGAAGGCCTGGGTTGCATCGGCATGTGGAAGGAATTCCCGGAGCGGCTGTGCACTGCCACCGGGTGTGCGGGGCTGGTTTATGAGCGCGAGGGTTATGGCTTATCCTCGCCGCAAGCCGCTCCGCGCAGCATCCACTACCTGCACCAGTTTGCGCTGGCCGAATTGCCAGCGGTGCTGGCGCACCTGGCGCCGGGCCGCGAGCATATCGTGGTCGGGCATTCGGATGGTGGCAGCATTGCGCTGATATATGCCGCGGGGCGGCCGCAGGGCCTGCGCGGCGTGATCAGCGCTGCTGCGCACGTTTTTGTCGAAGACATTACGATCGAAGGCATCCACACTGTGCTGGCTGGCCACAGCGCAGGCAAGCTGCGCGCACTGGCGCGCTATCACGGCGACAAGGCGGAGCGGGTGTTTTCTTCCTGGGCCGATACCTGGCTGGCGCCATGGTTCAGGCAGTGGAATATCGAATACCTGCTGCCGGCAATTGCCTGCCCATTGCTGGCCATGCAGGGCAGCGACGACCATTACGGCTCCGGCGCGCAACTCGATGCCATCGAACGGGGAACGCCTGGTGCCCGCCAGTTGCTGCTGCCCGGCTGCGGCCATAGTCCCCATATCGAACAGCCGGAGGCCACTTTGCAGGCCATGGCTGGCTTCATCAATCCTTTGGCGGGATAGGCGAAGGCTTCTGTGGCTTGGCGTGCTTTAGCATTGCGGCCAACAGCGTTACGTCTTCATCACCCTCTGGTGCAGCCGCAGCACTTTGTTGCCTGCGCGGTGCGCCCGGTGCCTTGGCCGGGCGTGGATGTGGCGGCCTTGTTTCTGCCGGCTTTGCGGCCACCACTGCCTGTGGTGCGACGCCAGGCTCGCCTTGTGGCGCAGTCGCCGGGATGATCGTTGCCGCCTGTGGCTGGGTGTCATTGAGGAGCGGGCGCTCGATTGCCGGAACTTGCAACGACGCGGCCCGCACCGGTGCGGGCCCAGGCTCACCATTCCGAAGCCACATCCAGGCGGCAGCGCCGGTGGCCAGCAGCGCGGCCATGGCCGCCAGGTGGGCGCGTTGCGGTGCGTTCCACCGGATCCATTGTCGGGCGGGGGCGGGCACGCTGCCGCCATTTGCCAGCCGCGCCAGGATGCGATGGCGATCGTCCCGCAGCGCGGGGCCTGCAAACAAGTCGGGCCGCATAAGTCCCTCCAAAACTTGATTTCGCTCGACCCGTCCGATTGCGGGGCGGCATAGGATTCAAGTGTCGCACGCCGCCTGCGCTTTCGTATTGATGGATCGCACCATGTTGCCATTTATCGTCGCGAGCATCTTCGTGGCGGCCAGCGCTGCCGGCTGGCTGTTGCTATTTCCCCCCAAGCGCCGGCCCAGCCCGCGCCAGAGGCGCATGCTGTTGCTTGGCGCCGGCTCTGCGATGCTGGCAGGGGCGCCGCCGCTGCTGGTGTTCCTGCTGCGCCCGCGCCAGATGGTGCCGGCCTTTGACGACAGCAGCCATGCACCCGATCCGCAAATCGCAGCGCTGCTGCAGGGCGAACAACTGGTGCCGCCACCGCCGTTGCCGCCCCTGGCTTTCGCCACGGCGGAAGTGGAACTGCTGCGCCCCATGCTGTCGCAGGCTGACCGTGACTGGCAACGGCTGGACAAGGATTTTGCACGGCGCCTGCTGGCGGTGTTCAATGTGATGCGCGAGCGGCACGGTTATGAAATGGCTTTGCTGGAAGGCTACCGCAGCCCGGAACGGCAGGATAGCCTGGCCGACGCAGGCAGCCATGTCAGTAACGCGCGTGCCTTTCAGAGCTTCCACCAGTTTGGACTGGCCGCCGATTGCGCTTTTATCCGCGAAGGAAAGCTGGTCATCAGCGAACGCGATCCCTGGGCTATGCGCGGCTACCGGTTGTATGGCGAAGCCGCAGAGGCGGTGGGGATGGTGTGGGGTGGGCGCTGGACCATGATGGACTTCGGCCACACCGAATTGCGCACACGCGACACAGGGGCTTGAGGCGGCTCAAAGGCTGCAGCGCGGCTTGGTGGCAACATCAGCCAACCTGCCTCCCTTTTTCAGTCCATCATGCTGCAACGAACCTGGTACCTGCTCACAAACAGGCGCACCCTGAACGTATTGGCCTTTGCGTTGCTGGCGGGGTTGTTCCTCCTCGGCGCCGAACTCCTGCAACTCGCGCTGGTGTGGGCGCTGGCTGGTATTGCAGCCGCCGCCGTGCTGGCGCTGGCGGTGTGGGGAGCCCGCTGCTATCTCGCAAAGCGGCGTGAGGCCGAGCTGCTGGCACCGGCCGAGACGCGAGCCGAAGCCGACCTGGATGCGGTTCGCCGTGCAATGCTGGAGGCGGTCGGCACGATCAGGAACTCGCGCCTTGGCCGGGCAAGCGGTGCGCAAGCCTTGTACGAACTGCCTTGGTATATGGTGATCGGCAATCCGGCTGCTGGTAAAAGCAGCGCGATCAAGCAGTCGGGTTTGCAGTTCCCGTTTGCCGATCCGAAGGCGATCCAGGGTGTCGGCGGTACACGTCAGTGCGACTGGTTCTTTACGGCGGAAGGAATTCTGCTCGATACAGCCGGCCGTTATGCGGTGCAGGCCGTGGACCGGGAGGAATGGCATGGCTTCCTCGGCCTGTTGAAGAAACAGCGGCCGCGGGCGCCTGTCAATGGCATCATCATCGCGGTCAGCATCGCTGAGTTGCGTGGCGACGATACCGAGTCGGTTCTGCAACTGGCTCGCAACCTGCGCCAGCGCGTGCAGGACCTCATCGAGAAGCTGGAGGTCTTTGCGCCAGTGTACGTCATGTTCACCAAGGCCGACCTGGTGGCCGGCTTCGCCAACTTCTTCGCGGACGCGGAAGCGGCGGAGCGCGAGCGGCCCTGGGGCGCGACAATGCCTTTCAGGCAGAAGGCAGGCTGCCGCGACATGCTGGCATTCTTCGAGCAGAGTTTCGACGAATTGTGCGAGGGATTGCGCGAGATGGGAATTGCCACCATGAGCCAGCGCCGCCGTGAACTTGTGCCTGCTGGGGTGCACACCTTCCCGCTGGAGTTCTCTGCCTTGCGCGCGCCGTTGAAAGCTTTTCTCGCTACGCTGTTTGAAGACAATCCCTTCCAGTTCCGCCCTTTGTTCCGGGGGTACTACTTCACCAGCGCTTTGCAGGAAGGGCAGCCTTTGTGCGCGCAGTCGCTGCGGGTGGCCCAGCGTTTTGGCCTGAAGCGGGCGCCCGATGCAGCGCCGTGCGCTGGAGCGCAGGCCGGATATTTCCTGCCACGGCTGTTCCGCGAAGTGATCTTTGCCGACAAAGACCTGGTTTCCCAATATGCAACACGGAAGCAGCGTCTGTTGCGCAGTGGCTGCGTTGCCGGGGCGGTCCTGCTGCTAGGTGCGATACTTGGCGCCTGGACCTGGTCGTATTCGGGCAACGCGCAGCTGGTCGCGAATGCGGCGGCGGACCTGGACAAAGCAGTCAAGCTGCAGGCGCAACGCCCGGACCTTCAATCGCGCCTGGAAGCGCTGCAGCTTCTGCAAGACCGCATCGAGCAGCTGGATAGGCTGGACCTGCAGTCGCCCTGGCTGCTGGGCATGGGCCTGTACCAGGGCGGTGCGCTGGGGCGGAAGCTGCGCAGCGAATATTTCGCTGGCATGGACGAAATCCTGCTCAAGCCTGTTGCGGCCAGCCTGGAGACGCAACTATTCGCCCTCAGCCAGCGCGAAGGGAGCAATGTCGAGGACTCCTATAATGCACTGAAAACCTACCTGATGCTGGCCGATAAAGCGCATGCCGAAACCGGCCACCTTGGCGACCAGCTTACGCGCCACTGGCGCAGCTGGCTGGAGGCTAATCGCGGCGCCATGCCTCGCGAACAGCTATTGCGCAGCGCGGAAGGCTTGCTGGCGTTTTACCTGTCCCAGTTGAATGACCCGGCCTGGCCGCGCATCGAAGCCAAGCTGGCGCTGGTCGATGCGGCGCGCGAACAGCTGCGGCAGGTGGTGCGCGGCATGACAGCGCGCGAGCGCGTGTATGCCGAGATCAAAGCACGCGCCAGCACGCGCTATCCCGCCATGACGGTGGCGCGCATCGTCGGCGAACAGGATCGGGAGCTGGTGCAGGGCAGCCATGCAGTTTCCGGCGCCTTCACGCGCGAGGCGTGGGACGGCTATGTTCGCGCCGCAATCCGCGAAGCTGCCAGCAGCGCGCTGCAATCGAACGACTGGGTGTTGAAAACGGCGGAGCGCACTGACCTGACGCTGGAAGGGAGCCCGGAACAGGTGCAGAAGGCGCTGACCGACAGCTACAAGGCGGAATACGCAAGGGAGTGGCAAGCTTTCCTTCAAGGCGTGGTGATCGCTGCGATGCCTGACTTCACGCACACGGTCGATGCCATGAATCGCCTGGGCGATCCCGCCATCTCTCCGCTGCTCAAGGTCTGGAGCACGGCGGCGGCACAGACGGGATGGGACAACCCGCGCTTGGCGACGGCTGGCATGCAACAGGCAGACCAGGGCCTGGCGCACTGGTTCAAGGCGCGGCTGTTCGAGCGGGCACCGGCGACAGGTGCGGTGGCTGCCGCCTTGCCACAAGCCGGAGCACTAGGCCGAGAGTTCGCGCCGCTGGCCGGGCTGCTGGCAGCGCGCGACAAGGACGGCTCGCTGATGCGCGCTTACCTAGATCATCTTTCGCGGCTGCGGGCGCGCTTGAACGGAATACGCAACCAGGGCGACCCCGGACCGGGCGCCAGGCAGCTGATGCAGCAAACGCTCGATGGCACCGGTTCCGAACTGGCTGACGCGCTGCGCCATGTGGACGAGCAGATGATGGCTGGGCTGGGGGATGCGCAGAAACAGGCGATCCGTCCGCTGCTGGTCAGGCCATTGATCCAGGTTTTCGCCGGGCTGCTTGCGCCGGCGGAGGCTGAGATCAACAAGACCTGGCAGGCACAGGTCTACGAGCCTTTCAGCCGCACACTCGCAAGCAAATTCCCGTTTGCGCCTGCCGGCAGCGTGGAAGCAAGCCAGGCGGAGATTGGCCAAGTGTTTGGGCCGGAGGGAGCGATCGCAAAGTTTGTCGGCAATTCCCTGGGGACGCTGGTGGTACGCCGCGGCGACGTGCTGGCACCGCGCACCTGGGCCGACATGGGCATCAGCTTCTCGCCGCTGGCCTTGCAGCGCTTTCCGTCCTGGATGGCGCCGCTGGCGGCGGGAGGCGTGGCATCGGCTACGCAGACCGTATTCCAGATCTTGCCACTTGCGGGAAACGGATTGGCGGAATACTCGATTGAGATCGACGGCCAGTTGCTGCGCTTCCACAACGGTGTGCCGCAATGGGCGAATATGGTCTACCCGGGGCCTCAGGGAAGCAGCGGTGTCCGGATCAGTGGCGTAACGCCGGAAGGCAAAGTCGTGGAGCTGTTCAGCGAAAGCGGCGCCGCAGGCCTGCGCCGGATGATCGACTCTGCCGCCCGCACGCGTAAGGAAGAAGGCGTGCATGCACTGCGCTGGGGCAGCGGCAGCGTTTCGGTCACTGTCGACTTGCGCATCATCAGCGTCCCCGGCAGTACGCAGGGCGACAACGGCTTCCGTGGCATGCGCTTGCCAGAAACCGTGGTCGGCAAAGGGAGTGCGCCATGAACGCGCCATCGCCACGCATCGCCTATTTCGGCAAGCTGCCGGGGTGTGGCGACTTTGTGCGCTCACCTGGTGAGCAGGTATTGGTGGAGTTGATGGACCAGTGGCTGGCTGCCGTCATGCAGCGCTTGGCCTTCAATCCGCGCTGGCGCCAGCATTACGACGCATGCCCTCCGCTGGACTTCGCCTTTATCGGTACGCGCTCACGGCAGGTGGTCTGCGGGCATCTGCTGGCGAGCCGCGACCTTTCGGCGCGCCGTTTCCCGTTTGCCTGCATGGCCGTGCACCATGTCGCGAAGCCGCGCGACTTCCTTCCCTGCAGTCCGCTGGCGCTGGCGCCGGCCTGGGAGTGCCTGGCTACCGCGGCCGGCGCGGCGACTGCCGCCGCCGAGCGGCCGGCCGACGGCATCCTGCCTGGACCTTTATGCGAAGGCTGGATGGCGGAGGCAGCCCTGGAGCACTATATGGCAGGCGCCTGCCTGGCCAGCCTGGAAGACTCCCTCGGAGGGACGCCCGGGAGCATGCGCGCGCGGCACCTGTTGCTGGCGTTGGGCTTGCTGTTGGCGCCTCTGCGCGAGCATGCACCGGTCACCTCGCGCTGCCTTGCCATCCCTTTGCCGCGCGAAGCCAGCCAGCGTGCTCCGGGCGCCGCCTTCTGGATGTCGCTTGCCGCCCCGCTGCTGGCGCGCCAGGACCTGGAAATCGCCATGTTCCTGGCCCCAGTAGCAGGACAACCGTCACTGGTGCTTGGACTGGATGGCGCCAATCCGGCCAGCCTGTTTGCCGTGATGGATCCGGAGGCAGTGCAGGACGGGCTGGTGGTGCTTGCCGACTGCGCCTGGGTGGACGGCGCGGTACTTGGCGATGCGCCCTTGCAGCGTCTTGCGGCTTGCCTGGAGCAAGGGCAGCTTGGCTTGCCCGTCGCCATGCAACTGTTCCACGAAACCTTCTGCGGATAAGGGAGCATGCCATGCGTAACCTGGCCCTGGTCTTTTTCCTCGGCTGCACGCCGGCGCTTGCGCAACTGGCGCCTGTTGTCGTGGCGGGCACTGTGCCCGACGAAGCGACCAAGGCCGCCATCTTGCAGCGGGCACGCGCCGTCTATGGCGCTGCGCGCGTTGTCGACCAGGTTGCCGTTGGCAGCGTGGTGGCGCCGCCCAACTGGAGCGCGCACATGCAGAAGCTGATCGCCGAACCGCTGAAGCAGGTGACCCAGGGCCAGTTGACGGTAGAAGGAAACAGGGTTGGGATCCGCGGCGATGTGGCGAACGAGGTGCTGCGGCAGCAAGTGGCCAGCGACCTGGCCAACAGCCTCAATCCGACCTATACGATCAGCAATGGCCTGCGCGTCAACGCCCCGGCGCAAAAGGTCCTTGATACGGCGCTGGCGCGGCGCATCATCGAGTTCGAAAGCGGGCAGGCGGTGCTGCGCCCTTCCGGGATGGCGATCCTCGACGAAATGGCGGCCGCGCTGGGGCAGATTGGCGGCCGCAAAGTCGAAGTGATCGGGCACACGGATAATACCGGCACGCGTGAAGCCAACCTGGCGCTCAGCCTGGCCCGCGCTGGGGCCGTGCGCAGCTACCTTTCAGCCAAGGGCGTTGCAGCTGCCAGCATCGCGGTGGCCGGCGCGGGCCCGGACCAGCCGGTGGCTGACAATGCCAGCGCGGAGGGCCGTGCCCGCAACCGTCGCATCGAGTTCCGCGTCGCGGACTAGGGCAAGGTCATTGTCAGGGTGGCGGGGCGCGGCGGCTGTTTGACTACGTCATGGTAGACGGACAGCGTGGCGCCGGTCGAACTGGCGAGCGAATAGCGCATGGCGCCGTATGAAAGCAATGCCGCCAGCAGGAACACGCCGCCGGCGATCCAAAGCGGGCCGTTGCTTTGCAGTTTGTGCGCGACATTGTCCGGCCGGGCGGCACGCGGTGCAAAACCTTTGTCCTTGCCGCGCAGGTGGGCCAGCTCGTCGCCCAGGCGCGCGGTGAGGTAGGCGAGCCGGTCGGCATCGTCCAATGCATAGCGGCCTTTGAAGCCAAGCAGCAGGCACATATGGAATACCTGCAGTGCTTGCAGCCGTTCGCTGCCCTTGAGGCGCAGCTGTTCCAGTTTGTCGAAGAAGTGTTCGCCGGCCAACTGGTCGCCGAACAGGAGCAATTGCAAAGGCCTGCGTTCCCACGCATCGCGCAAAGGGAAGGAGGAAGCCAGGATGGTTTCGTCCAGGGCGGCGCAAAAGGCATACTTGGCGCTGTCTATATCCTCAGCAGCAATATGCAGGCCGCGCGCCTGGCTGCCGAATTCGTCGAGGAAGCCGCGAATGGCGGCTGCAAATTCAGCTTCGCCCGGCGGCAGGCTGCCATGGCGCAGCAGGGACAGCATGTGGAAGCCCTCGTGCATCAAGTCCACCAGTGCAGGGATGCGTTGTTGCGGCGGGGCGGCACGCCGTTCGATGAAATGGCTCATGCTGTCACCACCAGGAGTTCGAGCCGCAGCTCCTTGATCCCTGCGGGCACGTAGATGGAAATGGATTGGGCCTTGAGCATTTGTTCGTACAGTACGCCGCGGTTGTCGAGCGTGAAATAGCAGGTGTCCGGGCGCACCGGAATGGCGGACGGCACTTGGGGGGCATGCACCAGCTTTACGCCAGGCATGGCGGACAGCACGCATTGCTCCACGTCGTCCGGCGCGCCGGCCTTGACACGCAGCGGCACCGCTTCGACCAGTTCGAGCAGCGGTATTGCGGCGGCAATGGCGAGGTAGAGAGTGGCGCCGGCGCCGATCTTGCCCGAGTCCAGTTTGCCAATGTGGTAGCCGGGCTTTTCTTCGTGCAGTGCGATGGCGAAGTAGCGCGCCGAGATCACGGTGTCGAGCAGTTCGCGGATCAAGCCGTCGAGCTGGAGGAAGGCCGGACCCGGGGCAGCATGGTCATAGGAAGGCAGGTTGCCAAGGTGGACCAGGCGCGAATACGTCATCAAGCCGCCCGCCAGGCCAAGCATGGCCTGGTACAGGCGCTCCGGATGGAGCGAGGGATGGCGCAGCAGGTGCAGCAAGCTCGCGGCCGATGTGGAGACCGTGTGCAGCAGCCAGAATGCGGACACGTCGCCGGTGCGGAATTCGATGACATTGCGGCTTGGCTCTCGCATGTGGCCTTGCAGAGCGTTGACCTTGGCCTGCAGGGCATCCATCAGCTGGTCGAGCAGGAGCTTGAGGCGCGGCGTCGCGCCGATCGAAAGCGCCGGCGGCATGAAAGATGGATCGATCTCGAAGTTTCCTGATACGACGCGGCGCAGCCGAAGCAAAGGAAAACTGTCATAGGCGCCGCGAGGTTCCAGGTCCGACACCAGGCGTACTTGCTTGCGCAGGTAAGTCAGGCCGGCCGGCAAGGCATCGCTGAACAGGTCTTGCGTTTCGCGCTCGGCCTGCTGGAAGCGATCCGATTCCTGCGATGGCAGGGCGGCGTGATAGCAGATCTCCTGCACCTCGGCCGGCAGGCTGGTGAGGTCGATAACTTGCGGCAGGGGATCGCTGGCGGGCGCATCGAATAGCTCGCCTTCGCGGAAAATTGCGCGCAGCGCGAGCAGGCGCAGTTTTCCATTGGCCAGCGCGGCCGTGTCCAATTCGACCGTCTGCACGCCCCACAGCATCGGCTGCGCAGCAAGGGCTGTCGCGTGAATGCGCGCTTCGTGATAACGGTCCTGCTGCTGGAAGTGCTGCGGACGCAGGAACAGGCCTTCGCTCCAAAGGATCTTTGCAGGTAATGTCATGCCGGCCTCCTTGGTTGAGGTATCCATTAAAGCTGGCGCCGTGCAGCCAGCGTTTGCGCGGGCGCAAACAGCAGCGCGGCGATATCAGCGGCCTTTGAGCCAACGCAATGGCGGACCCGCGCATCGATTCAATAATGGCCTTCACTTTGCGGAAGGAGAGAACGATGCGCAGATCATTGACAGCCGTATTGATTGGCGCGGCCACGCTGGCCGGATGCGCCACCGACGCGCCGCTGCAGGGAAGCGACCGGGCCAGCCAGCAAACGCTGGAGAAGATGCTGGCCGACGCCGACCGCGCTGCAGCGGCAGGCCAGCACGAAAAGTCCCAAGTGGTGCTGAAGGCTGCCGCCGCAAACTATCCTTCGGAAAAATCGCCGTGGCTGCAAATGGCGCAAATGCGCTTTGATCGCGGCAACTACAGCGACGCCATCGTGCAGGCGCAGGAGGCGCTGCAGCGCGATCCTGCCGACAAGCAGGCTCTCAGCATCATTGCCGTCAGCGGCTTGCGGCTGTCGACCCGTTCGCTGGCGGAGCTGAACCAGCAAAGCAGCTTGGGCGGATCGGTGCGCAGCGAAGCGCAGGAACTGGCGCGCATGCTGCGCAATACGCTTGGCGAAGATGTGCTGGTTCCCGTGGCCGGCAGCCCGCGGCAGCCGAAAAAAACTGCGCCGCCATTCAAGCTGCCGCCACCGCGCACGGCACCAATTCCTTCTACCGCTGCCGATCCGTTCGGCGCCCTCAAATAAGGAGCCAGCCATGGCAAATCGCGACAGTGTGCAGAAACGCCTGGCCAAGGTACGGCCGCCACGGGTGCAGATGACCTATGACGTTGAAGTCGCCGGCGACCTGGAAAACAAGGAACTGCCTTTTGTGGTCGGCGTCCTGGGCGACTTTGGCGGCAACCCCGACGTTCCCCAAAAGCGGCTGAAAGAGCGCAACTTCGTCAACATCGACAGCAACAACTTCGATGAGGTGCTGGCAGGCGTGAACCCCGTGCTGAACTTCCAGGTGCCGAACCGGCTGGGCGGAGAGGGTGAATTCCCGGTCGAACTGCGCTTCGGCGCCATGCAGGACTTCCGCCCGGAAGCCATCGTGCGGCAGGTCGCGCCGCTGGGCAAGCTGCTGGAAGCGCGCAGCAAGCTCGCCGACTTGCGCAACAAGCTGGCCGGCAACGACAGGCTGGAAGACCTGCTGACCGACGTACTGCAGAACACCGAAAACCTGGCGGCCATTGCGCCCAAGGAGGATTGAATGAGCGCGCAAATGAAGGCCGCCGTGGCGGCCGCAGTGGAGGAGGGCGACCTGCTGGACCGCATCGTCGAGGAAAGCAGGGTAGCCAAATCCAGCAGCGAGCATGAACGCGCCCGCGACATCATCGGTGAACTGGCGCGGCAAGTAGTGCAGGGCAGCGTGCAAATGTCGCACAACCTGTCGGCCACCATCGATGCACGGGTAGTCGAGCTGGATCGCATGATCTCCGAACAACTGAGCGCGATCATGCACACGCCTCAATTCCAGAAACTCGAGCAAAGCTGGACCGGCCTGCATTACCTGGTGCGCAGCACGGCCACCGGTCCTTGCCTGAAGATCCGCCTGCTGAACGCCACCAAGCGCGAGCTGGTGCGCGACGTCCAGAGCGCGCTGGATTTCGACCAGAGCACGATTTTCAAGAAAGTCTACGAAGAGGAATTCGGCACCTTCGGCGGCTCGCCTTATGCGGCGCTGCTGGGGGATTTCGAGATCTCGCGCCAGCCGGAAGACATCTACTTCATCGAACAGATGTCGCATCTTGCCGCTGCAGCCCACGCACCCTTCATCAGCGCCGCCTCGCCTGAACTGTTTGGCCTGGACAGCTACGGCGACCTTGGCAAGCCGCGCGACCTGGCCAAGGTGTTCGACACCGTCGAATATGCCAAATGGAAGGCCTTCCGCGAATCGGAAGATGCACGCTACGTCGGCCTGACGCTGCCGCGCTTCCTGGGCCGCCTGCCGTTCAATCCCGTCGACGGCACCACGGTGGAGGGTTTCAACTTCGTCGAAGAGGTGGATGGCCGCGACCATCACAAGTACCTGTGGTGCAACGCGGCCTACGCCTTCGGTGCGCGGCTGACCAAGGCGCATGAGGAATTCGGCTGGTGCGCGGCCATCCGCGGCGTGGAAGGCGGCGGCCTGGTGGACGACCTGCCAACGCATACCTTCAAGACCGACGAGGGCGAAGTGGCGCTGAAATGCCCGACCGAGGTGGCAATCACGGATCGACGTGAAAAGGAACTCAGCGACCTTGGCTTCATTTCGCTGGTCCACTGCAAGAACACCGCCTACGCCGCCTTCTTCGGCGCGCAATCGGCGCAAAAGGCCATGCGCTACAGCTCCGACGCGGCGAACGCGAATGCCGTGCTGTCTTCGCAATTGCAGTACATCTTCGCAGTCTCGCGCATTGCGCACTACATGAAGGCGATGATGCGCGACAAGATCGGCAGCTTTGCCGCTGCTTCCAATGTCGAGGACTTCCTGAACCGCTGGCTGATGAAGTACGTGCTGCTGGACGATAACGCCAGCCAGGAACAGAAGGCGCAGTTCCCGCTGCGCGAAGCGTCGGTCCAGGTCAGCGAAGTACCCGGCCGGCCTGGCGTGTTCCGCGCCGTCAGCTTCCTGCGTCCCCATTTCCAGCTCGACGAGCTGACCGTTTCCCTCCGCCTCGTGGCGGAACTGCCGCAGACCACCAACTACTGAAAAGGAGCATTGCGATGGCAATTGACGTGTACCTGCATATCGATGGCATCAAGGGCGAGTCGACCGATGATCGCCACAAGGACTGGATCGAGTGCAAATCGGTCAGTTGGGCGGTCGAGCAACCGCGTTCGGCGACTTCGTCCACTGGCGGCGGCCATACTGCCGAACGATGCGAGCATCGCGACGTGGTGATCACCAAGCTGGCTGACCTGGCCTCGCCGATCCTGCTGCAAACCTGTTCCGCCGGCCGCACCATCCCCAAGGCCAAGCTGGAATTCATGCGCGCCGATGCGCAGGGCGAGCGGGTCAAGTACTTCGAGATCGAACTCGATAACGTGCTGATTGGCGCCGTTTCCCCCTCAGTCAGCGAAGGGGACATCCTGACCGAAGAAGTGGGCTTCAAATTCTCGAAAGTGCGCTGGAAATACACGCAGCAGCGCATTTCGGGCGGAACGGGCGGCAACACGTCCGGCGGCTGGGACCTGGCAACCAACCGCATTGCATGATTCAGGAGGGAGTTGCGGCTGCGGCGCGCAAGTGCTGCAGCCGTTTTTTTGTGGAGGTGCGGCATGGACGGTTACAGGCCCGGATTGCTGGACCGCCTGCTGGGGGCGCATACCGGCGGCAATTTCCTGTCGCAGGAGCAGTTGAAGGAAAGCGTGGCGCGGGACCTGGAGGCCCTGCTCAACACGCGCTGCGCGCTGCCGCAGCAACTGCTGCAGGCTTACCCGGAGTGCGCACGTTCGGTCCTGAATTTCGGACTGGCCGATTTCGCCGGCCTGTCGCATAGCAGCAGCGAAGACCGGCTGCGCATCTGCAGCAGCATTCGCCAGGCCGTTGAACGGTACGAGCCACGCTTATGCAATGTGCAGGTTACGCTGGCCGAGCGCACCGGCACCGTCAACCGCATCGATATCGTCATCATCGGCGTGTTGCGGGCGCATGGGGCAAATGAGGCCATCAGCTTCAGCGCAGCGTTGCAACCGTCATCGTTGCATTATTCCATCAAGCGCGGAGCCATCGCATGAGCATTCAACTGAAAACCCTGATTGGGAAACTGAACGAAACCTGCCGTACTGCCGCGACCCGCGCTGCGAATATCGCTATCGGCATGGGGCATGGCGAAGTCGATGTCGAGCACTTGCTGCTTGCGCTGCTGGCGCAGCCGGAATGCGACCTGCAGGCGATCATGCGCCGCAGCGACATAAGCGCCACCGCCCTGGAAGCCGATTTGCGGCGCGAGCTGGCCAGCGTTCGTACTGCAGCGGCCCGTGTTCCTGTATTCGCACGGCGCCTGCAACTGATGCTCGAACATGCCTGGCTGATTGCCTCGCTGGCCTTGCCGCAGCCGGACCGGGTGCGCAGTTGCCACCTGCTGCTTGCACTGTTGACGGAGTCGGAACTGTCGCAGCAGGCGGCGCGGATTTCGGGCCTGTTCGCGCGCTTTCCGGTCGATGGGCTGAAACATCGCATGGAGAAGTACGTCGCCGGTTCGGCAGAGTCCGCGGTGCCGGCAGCGACGCAGGATGCGGGTGCCCAGCCGGCCGCACCTTCGACGGCACCGGCCCTGGCGCAATACACGGTCGACCTGTGCCAGTTGGCGCGGCAGGGCAAGCTGGATCCGGTCATTGGCCGCGCAGCCGAAGTGCGGCAACTGATCGACATCCTGCTGCGGCGGCGCCAGAACAACCCGATCCTGACGGGGGAGGCAGGCGTAGGCAAGACTGCCGTGGTGGAAGGCCTGGCCCTGCGCATCGCAGCCGGCGAAGTGCCCCCGCCATTGACCAACGTAGCCATCCATGCACTTGACCTGGCGCTGCTGCAAGCTGGGGCCAGCGTGCGCGGGGAATTCGAGGCGCGCCTGAAAAACGTGATCGACGAGGTGCGCCGTAGCCCGCACCCCATCGTCCTTTTCATCGACGAGGCGCACACGATGATAGGCGCCGGGGGCACAGCAGGGCAGGGGGATGCCGCCAATCTCCTGAAGCCGGCCTTGGCGCGAGGAGAACTTCGCACGATCGCGGCGACAACCTGGAGCGAGTACAAGCGCTATTTCGAGAAAGATGCTGCACTGGCGCGCCGCTTCCAGGTGGTCAAGGTGGATGAACCGGACGAAGACGCTGCTGCAGGCATGCTGCGCGCCATGGTTCCGCTGATGGAACAGCATTTCGGCGTGCGTATCCGCGATGACGCCGTCATGGCTGCAGTAAGGCTCGCGCATCGCTATATCAATAGCCGGCAGTTGCCGGACAAAGCGGTCGGCGTGCTCGATACCGCTTGTGCGCGCGTAGCGCTGGGCCAATTTGCCTCGCCCGCATTGCTGGAGGACGCCGCCTGCCAGATCGGGCGCTTATCAGCCCGCATTGCGGCACTGGAGCGCGACGCGGCGACCGACAGCGGCAACGGCGGCGTGGGACCATCGGCGCTGCCGGCCTTGCGCGACGAGAGGGGCAGCCTCCAGGCTTGGCATGCGGAGCTGGCTGCACGGCACGAGCGGGAACGCGAGATGTGCGCCCGCGTGATCGCCTTGCGGCAGGAGGGGGATGCCGCAGCGGCAGCGAGCGTGCAGCAGGAACTGCAGGAGCTCCAGCGCGAAACGCCGTTGGTGCCGCTGGAGGTTGATCGCCACGTTGTGGCAGGCGTAGTCGCGGCGTGGACCGGCATTCCCGTGGGGCGTATGCTGCGTGACGAAATTCGTACCGTGCAGCAGCTCAAGCCTGCGCTGGAGTCGCGCGTGCTGGGGCAGCCGCATGCTGTTCAAACCATTGTGCAGCGCATGCGTACCGCGCGTGCCGGTCTCGATGATCCGCGCAAACCAAAAGGCGTTTTCCTGCTGACTGGACCGTCTGGCGTGGGCAAAACGGAAACTGCCCTGGCGCTGGCTGACTTGTTGTATGGCGGTGAGCGCAAGCTGGTGACCATCAATATGAGTGAATACCAGGAGCCGCATAGCGTAGCAGGGTTGAAAGGTTCACCACCCGGCTACGTCGGGTACGGCGAGGGCGGAGTGCTGACCGAGGCGGTGCGGCGCAACCCTTATTGCGTGGTGCTGCTCGACGAAGCCGATAAGGCACACCCGGATGTGCTGGAGCTGTTTTACCAGGTGTTTGACCGCGGCATGCTGGAGGATTCGGAAGGGCAGTTGGTCGACTTCAGCAACACGGTCATTGTCCTCACTTCCAACCTGGGCGCGGGGGCCATCATGCAGGCGAGCCTGAACCGCGGTGACGCGCCGTTGCCGACGCCCGAGGATCTCGACGCTCTGTTGCGCCCACAGTTGCTGCGGCATTTCAAGCCAGCTTTCCTTGGGCGGTTGCAGGTGGTGCCGTACTACCCGCTTTCTGACGAAGCGCTGGCTCAGGTCATAGCGCTGAAACTGGGCCGGATCGGCCAGCGTGTCAGCGAGAACCACCATGCTGAATTCTGCTGGGACGATGCGCTGGTGCAGGCACTGCTGGCGCGCTGCACGGAGACTGATTCCGGTGCGCGAAATATCGACAACATCCTGCATGGCAGCTTGTTGCCGGGCGTGGCCGATGTGTTGCTGGCGCGCCTGGCCGAGGGCATGCCGGTAACGAAGGTGAAGGTGGGTGTGACGCGCCAGGGCCAATTCCGGATCACGACCAAATAGGAGGGCATATGTTCACCAATGAGGACTTGCTGGTGCCGGTCAGTGTCAGCCAGCCGTGCGGCGAGGACATTTCGTTTGATGCATGCATGGATGCGATTGCGGCTGCCCGGCGCCAGGACGATCCAACGCTGGAGCAGGGCGAGTGGGCGACTCCCGTGCATAGCGCTGACTGGCCGCTGGTGGCTCATCGTTGTGCCCAGTTGCTGCATTCGCGCAGCAAGGACTTGCGGCTGGCTGTGTGGTTGGCGGAGGCGCGTGCGCACACACATGGAATGCGTGGCTTGGGCGATGGCTTCCTGCTGCTGGCCGGCTTGTGCGACCGGTTTTGGGAGCATGTGTATCCATTGCCGGAGGGCGGCGAGCATGAGCTGCGCAGTGGGAACCTGGCGTGGTTGCTGGGGCGTACGCCGGGACTGGTGAAGGAGCTTTCGCCCGAAGGGGACGCGGAGGCACGCTTGCAGGATGCGCGGCATTGCCTGGACGGGTTGCAGCAGTTGCAGGCGGCCGCCGATGCGCGCCTCGGGGCGGATGGCCCGGCATTCGGGCCAGCGCGGGATGCAGTGCAAGGTGCGCTGGCAGACGCGGAACGCGCGCTGCCGCCAGAAGGGACTGCGCCGGACGGTGCGGAAAGCGGTGGAGCTGCCAGCGCTGGCATTGGCGGGCGCGCGAGCGCGGGCGCTGGCACGCAGAGCCAGCCGGTCATGCCCCAAACTCGCGAGCACGCGCTGATGCAACTGCGCCTTGTCGCTGAATTTTTCCGCCGCACGGAGCCGCACAGTCCCGTCGCTTACTTGGCTGAGAAGGCCGCCAGTTGGGGCGATTTGCCGCTGCACGAATGGCTGCGCAGCGTCGTCAAGGACCCGGCGCAGGTCGCGCAACTGGACGAGCTGCTTGGAGCGGCGCCGCAAGCCTAGTGTATGATCCGCGGCATGAACACCATGCTGCGGCGTCCGAAGTGCGCCACCTGCCTGCGTCCTGTTGCTACCTGCATCTGCCAATGGGCGGCGCCGGTGGCGAGCAAGGTCGAGGTACTGATCCTGCAACATCCGATGGAAGTGGAGAACGCCAAGGGCAGCGCGCGCCTGCTGCATCTCTGCCTGCCGGGCAGCCGCATTGAGGTCGGCGAGCAGTTCGATGAAGCTGCATTGCGCGCCATGCTGGGCGCCATTGGCCGGCAGCCGGTCCTGCTCTATCCCGACACGCCAGGCGATCGCTCGCTTGGCATTGCACCGCCGCCGCCATTTGACAGCGCGTTGACGCCGTCGGCAATCCAGCTCGTGGTGCTGGACGCCACCTGGCGCAAGAGCCGCAAGATGCTGTACCTGAACCCGGCCCTGCAAGCCATCCCACGCCTGCCGCTGCGCGACACGCCGCCATCACACTACTTGATTCGCAAGGCGCACGCGCCCGACCAGCTCTCGACGCTGGAGGCCACCTGCTACGCCCTGGCGCAACTGGAGAGCGACGAGCACCGGTACGACCGCGTGGTCGCCGCCTTCGACGGTTTCGTCGCGCAGCAGCAAGCGCAGGCTGCGCGCGGCAGCGCTGCTAACTGAGAAGCTTCAGGCCTGGCGGCAGCGCCTCGCCCAGCATGCGCTGCTCGCTGGCCTGGTCAAGCTGGACGACTTCGCGGACCATGGCCGGCCAGCCTGGCGGTGCGCCAGCAGCCTGCAGCCGGCGCAGCACTTCGGCGCGCAGGGTCTCGTTGATATCGCGAGAGCGATCGCCGGTCATGCGTGCCAGGTGGGCAGCGGCGAAGCCTGCCGGTTCAACCTTGCGCCAGTCCAGCAGCATCACCGCCTGCAGCCACTGCTCCACCGTTTCGACCGGCGCCACGTCATGCGCGCTGCCATGGAAGGGGCGGCGCGCACCGACCCTGCCCAGCGCCCACAGGTAGCGGGTCTGGGTGGCCAGGTTCTTAGCCTTCGGCAGTTCGCCGACCATCCAGTTGCCGATTTCGGCTTTGTAGGCGGAAGGGATCCGTTCCAGCGATGCGCCCAGGCGCAGCATGTCTTCTTCGCTGCCATTGACCAGGGTCACGGGACGGCGTCCGCGTTCGCTGGCGTCGGCTTGCAGGTTGAAGGCGAAATCGTCCAGCAGGCGCAGTTGCGCCGCTGGCGGCAGGCCGCCGGAGACGCGGCGCCACAGCGTCCACCATTCGGCGCACACCTGGTTGTCCTTGTGGTTCTGAACGCCGGTCTCGAACAATGCCCAGAGCTGCTCGATGCGCCATTCGTCCAGCGTATGGCCGAAGCCCGGGCGCAGGCAGTAGCCGGCCAGGTTCATCCAGGTGCGCTCATGTTCTGCCGAGCGGCGACGGCCTTTGGCGCGCTCCATCAGGGCGTCGAACAGGCGGCGCAGTACCGGAGTCGCCCAGCGTTCGCGGCTGCCAAGCAGGTGTTCGAGTTGGCTGCGAAGCTGGCGCACTTCCTTGGCGTCGACTTGCTGCGCGCGGCTGCCGAAGATGCGGTCGATTTTTTCCAGCGCGTCGGGCAGGCGTGCCGGCAGGGCGTCGGCCTCGGCGCCATCGGCATCAGCGCTTGTTTCGCCTGCACCTGGGGCTGCCGCATCGCCGGCGCCATGTTCACGCAGCTGGAATTCGAGTTGCCAGCGTTGGCCGTTGCCTTCGCAATGCACTTCCAGGGTGCCGACTTCGGTCAGCGAGGCCGCCAGTTGCACGGTGATTTCCTTGCGCGCACTGGCGTCTTTGCTGTCGCGCAGCACGGTGGCGATGGCTGGCAGAGCGCTCAAGTCGTCGGGCGCCAGGTCAGCGACGTCGCCTGCTTGCGGCGGCACCGCATCGGCTAGCGTTGTGGCGATGTGGAAGCGCACAGGGCGCCCGAGGCGCAAGGCGAAGCTGCGTTCAGCGAGGCGTACTTCATGGCCGCTTGCTGTGCCGCGCGGCAGCAGGCAAACAGCCCGCCGCGTGACACCCGGCGCGCGCGCGTTATCGAGCAGCAGCCAATAGCTGCGCGGGGAACCGCCTGCGATGGCTGGCGCCATGCCTTGCCGGGCAAGCGCATATGCGACGCCGCCGCGTGCGACAGCGACGTCGGGATTGTCGTTGTGCAGCACTCGCACGGGCTGGCCGCGCCACGCCGACAGCGTGGCGGCCAGCCGCTCGGCCAGCCTTGTCGCGCGGAACACGCCGCCGTTCAGCAGCAGGGTGTCGGGGACGGGAAGCTTGCCGTCATCCGGCAGCCCCAGTGCTTCGCGTGCGGCGCTTGCGTGCTGGCGCAGGAAGCTGGCCAGGTGGCGCGTAATAGCAGGATCGTTGGCATAAGGCAGGCCGAATTCGACGATGCCGCCACGCTTGGCCTGCGCTGGCTGCTGCGCTTCGTTGAGGGGGAAGAAGCCATCCAGCACAATGCGCTCGACGTCTTCGCGCTGCAGCGCGATCGAGCGGCTGCCGCCTATCAGCTTCGATCCGGAACCTAGCAAGGTCACGGAAACCTGGTCCGGGGCGTCGGCGGAGAGCAAGGTCTCCTTCGCCGCGCGGCAGCGTTCCGTGAGTTGCGCCAGCCGTGCAGCGGACAAGCGTTGCGGCGTTGCCGTGTTCCCCGCGCTGCCGCTGCCGGCGCCGGTGTCGGCGGCCAGGCGCTGCTCGGCAAGGTGCGCCAATGCCAGGTCCATATTGTCGCCGCCGAGGATCAGGTGATTGCCCACGCCGATGCGCGTAAGTTGCGGCTCGCCTCCGGCCATTTCCACTTTGACGAGCGTGAAGTCGGTAGTGCCGCCGCCGACGTCGGCGACCAGGACCAGGCGCGTCCCTGACAATTCAGCAGTCAGCGAAGCGCGATGGCGGTACAGCCAATCATACAAAGCTGCCTGCGGTTCCTCCAGCAACCGCAAGGCCGGAAGGCCTGCCATGCGCGCCGCTTCCAGCGTCAACGCACGCGCGCCCTCGTCGAAGGAGGCTGGAATGGTCAGTACAACTTGCTGTTCTTCGAGCGGTGCGCGGGGAAAGCGGGTATTCCATGCCGCCCGCAAATGCGCGAGGTAGCTCGCACTGGCGGCGACAGGCGACACGCGCGCCACGTCATCTGAAGCGCCCCAAGGCAGGATCGGCGCCATGCGGTCGACGCCCGTGTGCGACAGCCAACTTTTGGCGCTGGCAACCAGGCGGCCCGGCACCTGTCCGCCCAGCTTGCGCGCCAGCCGCCCAATGACGGCGCCAGGCGGCGCATCCGCCACGGCAGGCTCCGGCCACGGCAACTGCAACTCGCCCTCGGCGAATTCGCCGGCAGCAGGATGATAGCGGGAAGAGGGCAGCAGCACTGAGCTGCCGACTTCGCCGGGCGCGGTGAGCTGCTCCACTTCGAACAACTGTACATCGCCGCCCGGCGCGGCATAGGCGAGCACCGAATTCGTGGTGCCCAGGTCGATGCTGACCAGGTACTGCGTCATTGGCCTTCGCCGTTGCCGCGCACGTCGAATTCGACCTTCCAGCGCTGGCCATCCTGCGCTACTGCCAGCAGTTCCAGCGTGCCGGACTCGCTGGCGTAGGCATGCAGGCGCACCTGCACCACTTCGCCAACGGAACGGCCTTCCGGCGACAGCGTAGCCTGGATTTCGTTCAGCTCAATCAATTCGTCCGGACCCCAGAAATCGAGCACCGTGCCAATCTGGTCCTGCCGGCGCACGGAAGAACCGAAGAAGCGGAAGTGCACCGGCTCGCCTACCACCAAGCCGAACTCCTGGCCTGGCAGTTCCAGTTCGCTGCCTTCCTCCATGCCGAACGGCGCCACGCACAGTGCCTGGATCGGCGGCTCCATGCCGGGAATGGCAGGCATCGACGATTCCACCGCAACGTAGTAGGAGCGCGCGGTGCCGCCGCGAATGCGTACGCCTGCGCCGCGGCGCACGTAGCTGTAGTAGGCCGCGCCGCGCGCGACCGCCAGGTCCAGGTCCGCGCCGCCCAGCATGCGAGCAGGTTCTGCGCCTTCCATGGTCAGCCACTCGTTGATAGTCTCCATCACGCGGTTGGCCAGCAATTCGGACTTGAACACGCCGCCGTTGAACAGTACTGCGCTTGGATGCAGGAAGGTATGCGCCGGATTGCCGGCAAAGCCTTCCAGTTCCGACATGGCGCCAGCCTGGCGTGCCAGGAATGCCGCCAGGTGCCTGGTGATGGCTGCGTCCTGCGCGTAGGGCAGGCCAAGCTGGGTCAGGCCGGCGCGGGCACGCACTGCCGGGCGCGCGGAGGCTTCCACTTTCGGGAAGAAGCCGTCGGTGATGAAGGTGGTGACTTCAGCGCGCGTCAGTTCGGTGCGGATCGAACCGCCAATCAGTTTCGAGCCGCGGCTCGGCACTACGATCGGCCAGGTTTCTGCCTGCGCATTGGCCAGCAGGTTTTCCTTGGCCGCGCGGCAGCCGTAGGTCAGTGCGCGCATTTGCCAGGCGTCGAGCTGGGTGCCGTTCGCAGCCAGCTTGCGTGCCACCAGGTGCGCCAGCGCCAGGTCCATATTGTCGCCGCCCAGCAGGATATGGTCGCCCACGGCCACGCGATGCGGCTCCAGTTTGCCGTCGCGCTCGAGGATGGCGATCAGCGAAAAGTCGCTGGTGCCCCCGCCCACGTCCACTACCAGGATGATGTCGCCCGGCTTGACTTCCTTGCGCCAGCGGCCGTCGCTGTTCTGGATCCAGCTGTACAGGGCCGATTGCGGCTCTTCCAGCAGCGTGACGTTCTCGTAGCCGGCAGCGCGTGCCGCTTCGGCGGTCAGTTCGCGCGCGGCCGGATCGAACGATGCGGGAATCGTGACCGTCACCACCTGCTGGGTGAACGGCGCATCCGGATAGGCGTTGTCCCACGCAGCGCGCAAGTGTTTCAGGTAGCGCGTCGAGGCTTCCAGCGGCGACACGCGCGACACTTCTTCCGGCGCGTCATGCGGCAGGATGGCGGCGCGGCGGTCCACGCCAGGGTGGCACAGCCAGCTCTTGGCGCTCGACACCAGGCGGATCGGCGTGGTGGCGCCGCGGCTGCGGGCCATTTCGCCCGTCACGGCAGGCAGTCCGGCGGCGTCAGACCAGGGCAAAGCCAGTTCACCGGCCGCCAGTTCGTCCGGATGCGGCAGGTACAGGAAGCTTGGCAGCAGTGGCAGTTCTTCTACCGTGCCGGGTGCGGTGAGCTGGGGCACGGGCAGAACGCCGTGCTTGGTTTTCTCGCCGTCGCTGGCGGCCAGTTCTACGTAGGACAGCGCGCTGTGGGTGGTGCCAAGGTCGATGCCGATGGCAAAACGCGGATCGCTCACAGTTCCACCTCGGCCGGTGCCAGCACCTTGGCGTCGTGCGCTTCCGCCAGTTTTGGCAGGCGCACGCTGGAAGCGCGCCAGCCACGGTGGCTCAGGGTGCCGGTGAACGGCGCCTTGCCAACCACATTGCCGGTCAGGCGCACGGCCGAGGCGTCAAAGCCTTCCGGCAGGGTCACGCGGCTGCCTTCCGCTTCGCTGCGGACGGCGTCGATGGTGAAGTGCTCGCGCAGCACCTTCGAGCACCCTTCATGCACGACGCGGGCGGCGGCGCCGATGTCGGCGTCGGAATAACCGGACAGGTTTTCCTGAGTGAAGTCGATCAGGCGCGCTTCGCGCTGGAACAGGGACAGGAGTTGCAGTGCTGCGTCGGGCGTGGCTTCGCGCAGGGGCGCGGCGGCTGGGGCCGGGGCAGGAGCGGGAACTGGTGCAGGTGCAGCAGCCGGACCGATGGCGTCGTCACGCACGCGCGCAGCGAATTCGGCATCGCCCAGGGTTTTGAAAAAGGCGCCAAAGGCGAGGGAAATCCTGCTCCCAAAGGAGGGCAGATTGTTCGATTTGCTCATGTTATTGCTCTTTGAATGTCGGGGGATATCCCGGAGAAGTGCGCATGATACCAGCTTGGCTTGCAGCCGCGGCGCGGGCGGTTTAGAATACTGTATAAACATACAGTAGTGTATCGAGGCGCGCCATGCAGGACCATGAATCAGAAGGGCAGGTGATGCTGCCGCCGCAATCGCTCAAGGCCCAAAAAGGCCGCGGGGCGGTATCAAACATGCAAGGCAGGTATGAATTGCAGGCGCGCGAAGCGTTCGATGATGGCTGGGCGCCAGATCCGGACGATGCCGAGGCCGAACTGCGTCCGCCACGCACCGTCGTGACCGCGGAAACAGCCAAGACTATCCTTACGCGCAACCAGTCTCCCGATATCCCGTTCAATGTCTCGCTGAACCCCTATCGCGGCTGCGAGCATGGCTGCATCTATTGTTTCGCGCGTCCATCGCACAGCTATCTCGGCTTGTCGCCAGGCCTGGACTTCGAAACCAAACTGTTCGCCAAGGTGAATGCGCCGGAACTGCTGCGCGCCGAATTGTCCAAACCCGGATATGAAGTGGAATCGCTCGCGCTGGGCGTGAATACCGATGCCTACCAGCCCTGCGAGCGCGAATACCAGCTCACGCGCCGTGTGCTGGAAGTGCTGGCCGAATGCAACCACCCGGTTGGCCTGATCACCAAATCCTCGCTGATCGAACGCGATATCGACATCCTTGCACCGATGGCTGCGCGCAACCTGGCCGCTGCCTCGGTCACGATCACCACGCTGGACAGCAAAATCTCGCGCACGCTGGAGCCGCGCGCCGCCGCCCCTGCACGCCGCCTGCGCACGATCGAAACGCTGGCCAAGGCTGGTATTCCGGTCGGCGTCAGCATTGCCCCGATCATCCCCTTCGTGACCGAGCCTGATATCGAAAAGATCATGGCCGCCGCGCGCGACGCAGGCGCCGTGATGGCCACTTATGTCGTACTGCGCCTGCCCTGGGAAGTCAGTCCCCTGTTCAAGGAATGGCTGGAAGCGCATTTCCCCGACCGCGCGGCGCGGGTGATGAACCGCGTGCGCGATATGCGCGGCGGCAAAGAGTACGAGGCCGAGTTCGGCTCGCGCATGCGTGGCGAAGGTGTGTGGGCCGACCTGATCCAGCAACGCATCGAAAAGGGCATCACCCGCTTTGGTTTCCACGGCCGCCACAGCAAATTCCGCTCCCTCGATTGCACCCAGTTCAAACGTCCCGACTATGTGCCGTCTTCCGGCGCCCGCGCCCGGGCCGCAGCCAAAGCCGGCCAGTTGGATTTGTTTTGAAAGAGTAATCTCTTCATAAATTCCGGCGCGGCGGTCGAAGCATCTTGCCCAGACAGCTGCCGCACGGTGTACGAGGTTCCCTTCAATTCACCCTTCTTTGTCGGGGGCGGTTCTGAATGATGAGATAGCGAAGATGACGACGATTGCGGAACAAAAGTATGAATAATATAAATAACGAAAATCGGCCGCCGGGGCTATGAAGAAATGCGTCGCCACAAAAACAAGTGACGATGAATTCAATAATAAGGCCGGAATCTTATACCTGTTGCTATTTAATAGCACTAAGTTTGAGATTAGAGCCAATAGCAAATACAGCCATGGGTAAAAAATCCAAGGATGTGTTTCTGGCTGATCGGCTAACCACTCGGAAATCATATTTTTCTCAAATTTTATTCCGAATTCGTTCGTTACCACTGAAGGGGTAGCGACATGGGCCGCAGAGGATTGCCCGATCCTCAGTAGTGAGAGAAAATTACCCAGCCTGTGAATAAGGTAATCGCCTGGATTGCTGCTAATGGCTGAAAGCCATGATCTCTGTAATTCCGCGGCATCGCTTGAAGTTGGTGCTCTCAGGCCGATGAGGTCCTGGGTTATGCCATAGAACAGGCGATCATTTTGGCCAAAACCATACATCTTTTTCAATTCGCTCAAGGGTTGTTGCACGCGATCATTAATGTATCCTGGCAGCCGGTTCTCGCCTGTCTTAACTGAAATCGCAAACAGGTCATAGACTTGCGTATACTGAATGGGACTGTCGTTTTTAACGGGGAGGAGGCGCACGATCCCATAAGGAATCAAGAAAATCGCGGCCGTGATCAGCGAGGCCAGCAATGCAGAGCCAGCGCCAAGACGAGTCCGTTCGTTAAATTGCCAAAACAGGACAAGAAAAGGAATGGCAACAATTCCATTGATCTTGACGCCAACTGCAAAGCTCAGCAAAATTATTAATGCACATTGCTCCAGCCTTGACGTTTTTCGCTGCCAGCAATAAGCGTTGATAACGATCGCCCATCCCATGAATAAGCAGGACGCAAACGCGACATCCTTCCAGATTTGGCCAAGCACGAAAAAAAATCCTGGCCAAAGGCCTAAAAGCGGTACCAGGTAAGCATATTGGCCGGCGTCGCGTCGAATTGCATTTGCCAGTACTCCCCAACCACCCCAATACAGCAAGAGATTCTGAATCAGGAACAGCGCCGGACCTTGATAAACGAAATCCAACTGCCTCCACCACCAAGCCATCAATACGGGATGCCAAGCGTTGTACTCTCCGGCTCGCGCCTCGCGGTACTGCATGATGGAGTCGTTGCTCATCCAGCCCGGAAAGAAGGTCATACTGCTGACTAGAAACCCCAGGACGATAATCAAAAAGATAGGACGCGGCGACGTGGTTGAAGCGGCAGGGCGCATGCAGGATTCCGAATCACGAAATCGCTCATTGTAAACTACGCGTCAAAGAGGCCTCCTGATTGGTACCCTCTGGCACAGAAGGGGGCGCGTCGCGCTTTGCAGCTTATAATCGAGGGTTTAAAAATCAGAATCTGGGGTGGGCGGAGCTCACTTTGGGGAAATCACAAGCATGGCTTTCTATCCTGTCTTTCTATCGGTTGTATTTGTAGTTCGCAACCAAAGCGTGCACTTGGAGGGTATCCTCAGGCCCGCCTGTGAGCAACTGGCTTCGTATGCTGGCGACTATGAGTTGATCGTCGTCGACAATGCTTCTGATGATGCGAGCGTCAGCGTACTCAAGACGTTAACTGGCCAACAAGGATTACCCAATCTGCAGGTGTACGCACTGACCAAGGAGGTTATCAGTGATACTGCGGCGTGGGTTGGCTTGGAGAACGCGCTTGGTGATTTTGTTGCGGTTATTGATCCGTTGAGCGATGACATCGCATTCTTGCCTCAAATGCTTGAGAAAGCCGTCAGCGGTTCCGACGTTGTGTTTGCCTATAATAGCCAAAAGCCTCGGCGGAGCATTGCTTACCGCATGGCCAACAGTGCTTTCCACCGCTTGTACAAAAGCTTCAATGGCATTCACCTTGCCAAGGAGGCCCCGAGCTACAGGCTTCTCAGCCGGCGGGTCATTAACTTCATTCTCCAGCATCCGCAGCCTTCGGTGACCTACCGGCACCTGCCCGCAACAGGCGGGTTCGCACGCGTGAACATGGAATACAGCGCTCCCCCGATCGTAGGAAGCGTAAAGAACCTTGGTGAGAGCATCGACCACGGCATGCGCCTGCTCGTCTCGACAACCCAGGCGCCAATGCGCATCGTAACGAGTTTGTCGCTCTTTGGTGCATTAGCCAATCTGCTATATTCGGTTTATGTCGTGACAATCGGCATCTTCAAGACAGACGTCGCGCCGGGCTGGATCAGCTTGTCGCTTCAACAGTCAGGTATGTTCTTCCTCATTTCGCTCGTGTTGTTGGTATTGGGCGAGTACATTCTCAATATGGCGACCTTGTCGAACGAAGGCCCGCTTTATCATGTAGCACAAGAGTTCACCAGTGCCCGAATGACCCGCAAGGAAAAGCTGAACATCGAAACAGCGGACGCTTTCCCCCCGAGTGCCGCTCCTCAGGCCGCGCGTGCAGGTACCTGACTGTGAGCACAACAGAAGCAGATGCGGTCATCATTGGTGGTGGGTTTTATGGCGCAGCCATTGCCATCTACCTTGCCAAAGAGCGAAGACTCAGTCGCGTCATCTTGCTGGAGCGCGAGCCGCGGCTGCTGTGCCGGGCCTCTTTCAATAATCAAGCGCGCGTCCATAACGGCTATCACTACCCGCGCAGTTTCACCACGGCGTTTCGCAGCCGGGTGAATTTCCCCAGGTTTGTGCGCGACTGGCCCGAAGCCGTCAAACAAGACTTCACCAAGCTCTATGCGATTGCAAGGCGCAACTCCAAGGTCACCGCCAGGCAGTTCGAGCGTTTTTGCCATGAGATCGGCGCCAGGATTGAACCGGCTGAAGCTGGCCTGAAAGAGCTTTTTGAACCGCGCTTGATCGAAGCGGTTTTCCTGGTTGAAGAGTATGCATTCGATTCCACGCGCCTTGCAGCATGGGCATTGAAGGAGCTCCAGGAATCCGGAGTTGAAGTGCGGCTGTCGACAAGCGCAATGTCATTATCGCGCGACCCCAGGTGGGGAGTGAATGTGACGACACTCGACAGGAATGGCAATTCCGACTCTGTGCAATGCCGCTACCTCTTTAACTGCACATACAGCGGGCTGAACCAGCTGTCCGGAGAATTCCCTGGAACGAAGACTCGCCTAAAACACGAAATCACCGAAATGGCTTTGGTCACAGCGCCGCCAGCATTGGCCGGGCTCGGCGTGACCGTGATGGACGGCCCCTTCTTTTCGATGATGCCCTTTCCTGCCCGCGGCCTGCACACGCTTTCTCATGTGCGCTACACCCCTCATTTCAGCTGGCAGGACGAGCGCGGAGATGACCCTTACAAGAAGCTTCAGGAATACGAACGCGAATCGCGCGTCGAACGTATGTTGAGGGATGTCGGCCGCTATATGCCGGCGGTACTTGAAGCCAAGTATGCCGATTCGCTGTTCGAGGTCAAAACGATCTTGCAAAAAAATGAAGCCGATGACGGCCGCCCAATCCTTTTCGAACAACACGCTGAACTGCCTGGCTGCTACTCGGTACTGGGCGGAAAGATCGACAATATTTACGACGTGCTTGAAAAACTTGAAAATGAAAAATTTGAGAACGTTCTGGAGCGATAAATGAAGAAGAACGCATTGATTGGTTTTTCCGGTTTCGTCGGAACCACGCTGCTAAAGCAAGCATCCTTCGAGGCCTTGTACCGATCGACCAATATCCAGGAAATCGATAACAAGGAATTCGATGTCGTTACCTGTGCAGGCGCACCAGCGCAGAAATGGATCGCGAATGGCAATCCGGCAGAAGACAAGGCCAAGATTGAAGGGCTTATCAGCCACCTGAAGACCATTAGCTGCAACACGTTTGTGCTGATCAGCACAGTTGATGTGTTCAAGAATCCGCAGGGTGTGGACGAAGATACGCCCGTCGATGAAGACGGGCTGCACCCTTATGGGCTTCATCGCCGCCTGCTCGAAAAGTTCGTTGAAGAACACTTCCCCAAGCACTTGATTATCCGCCTGCCTGGTCTCGTCGGCCCAGGCCTGCGCAAAAACGTCATCTTTGACTTCCTGAACAACAATAACCTGCATGCGATAGAGAGCCGCGGCGTGTTCCAGTTCTACCCGATGGTGAATCTTTGGTTCGACATCCAGATCGCGCTGCTAAAAGGGCTGAAGCTGGTACACCTGACCTCTGAACCGGTCAGCGTATCAGACGTTTCACTGCAGGGGTTCGGGCGCTCATTCACCCAAGAGCTGGCCAATACGCCAGTACGTTACGACATGCAGACACGCTATGCCAGCCAATTTGGCGCAAGCGGACGCCACCAATACAGTGCACGCGAAACGCTCCTTGCGATCAGGGCATATGCCCAGTCCGAGCCTGTCACGACAGGAGGGGCCGCATGAGGCTTGCTATTTCCAATATTGCATGGGACGTCGCCGAAGACGAAGAACTGGCAGCGCTGTTGAAGAAATTTAAGGTTGACGCCATTGATATCGCGCCCTCAAAATATTTCCCAGAGCCAGCCAAGGCAGGCGCTGCCGACATCCAGGCCGTCAGACAATGGTGGGCCGAAAGAGGTATCGAAATCACCGGGATGCAGTCGCTCCTGTTCGGCACCGTCGGCCTGAATGTTTTTGGGTCAAAAGAGGTTCAGGATGTCTTGCTCGCACATCTGGCGGCAGTTTGCCGTATCGCTGCGGGATTAGGCGCAACGCGCCTGGTGTTTGGCTCTCCAAAAAATCGCGATCGCACCGGGTTGAGTGATGAACAGGCTTTGGCGGAGGCAGTGACTTTCTTCCGTCTGCTGGGCGACATTGCCCTCGAACAGGGTGTCATGATCTGCCTGGAGCCGAATCCGATCTGCTACGGTGCCAACTTCATGACCACTAGCGCGGAAACGGCGCAAGTGGTCTCGCGCATTGCCCATCCGGCAATCCGTATGCAGCTTGATACCGGCGCGCTGACCATCAATGGCGAGTCGGCTGTGGCTGTGCTCGAGAATTGGGCGGAATTGATCGGCCATGTGCACATCAGCGAGCCAAACCTGGTCCCTATCGGCGACCTCGATACCGACCATGGCCGCCTATATGAAGCGCTAGTCAGCTTCATCCCGGACCATGTGGCATCCATCGAAATGGTTGCGACTAAAGACGAACCTCATCTTGCCGCCATTGAGCGCGCGCTCTCGCGCGTAAGCAATTTCTATCGCCCTGTAGCAGGTACCTCGGTATGAAGTGGATAATTCTCCTAACCGGCATCTTCGCCAATGCCTCTGCCAGCGTGCTGGTCAAAATTGCGATGATGCCACCTCGCAAATTTCCATCGCTGGCCGATCCGATCGCTGCGCTCAGCAACTGGCCATTCTGGCTGGGACTCGGGCTCTATGGCGCAGCGTTCCTGCTGTATGCGGCGGCTCTTGCGCGGCTGCCTTTGAATGTGGCGCACCCGATTCTGACTTCCGGAGCCGTTGCTATGGTCGCACTGTTCTCCATTTTTCTTTTCCGTGAACCCTTCCACTGGACCACGGTCGCCGGCATCCTTCTTGTGATTTTCGGTGTAACCCTCATTACCTCGCGCGTAGCATGAATCAAATCGATACCCCTGCCAGCATCAAACCGCCGGGCCGCGACACGTGGGAAGTACCGGCAATGGACGTGCCGCTCTGGCAGGGCAAGAAGCGCGCATATTGTGTGGTCATCCCTGTGATCAACGAAGGCGACCGCATCCGAAACCTGTTAAAGCGGATGCAGTTTTGCCAGATTGCCGCAATTGCCGACATCATCATTGTCGATGGCGGCAGCACGGATGACTCGATGGAAGTCGAGTCGCTCAAGCACTTCGACGTGAATGGGCTGATCGTCAAGAAAGGGCCGGGAAAATTGAGTGCCCAATTACGTTGCGCCTATGCGTTTGCACTTGACCACGGATATGCAGGCATCGTGACGATTGATGGAAACGACAAGGATGATCCGGACGTCATTCCCCAATTCATCGACGCTCTGAAAAACGGCGTCGACTTTGTGCAGGCGTCCCGCTTCATTTCTGGTGGCATTGCGGAGAATACACCGAAATCCAGGGACTTCGCGATCCGCTATATTCATGCGCCGGCGCTGTCATTGAGTTCGGGTTTCAAATGGACTGACACCACACAAGGCTTCCGTGCATACAGCCGCAAGATGTTGCTGGATCCGTTGATTGGCACCTTCCGCAACGTCTTTCAGGAATACGAACTGCTCGCATACCTGTCGCATCGCGTGCCTCAATTGAAATATCGCTGTATGGAAATTGCCTCTGTCCGCCGCTATCCCAAGGGCGAAGTTCCAACGAAGATTTCAGCGTTTCGCGGTAATTGGAAAGTGCTTCGGACACTTGTCCGCGCCTGCTTTGGGAAATATAACGTTTAACGGCCACGCGCCTTGGAGGCAACGGCGACTTTCGTAGTTTTTCAGCGCTGGTGCCCGAGCGACCGCGCAGGCGCACCGTCTCGCACTATTCGGAAGGGTTGTTTTGCAGCCGCGCAAGCTGGGCTTCAATCGAGTGAACGTGCTCGTCATGATGGCCCAACTCGCGCAATGCGCCAGCCAGGTGCAGCAAGTAGTCGACGTTGGGGCCGCTCGGGCCTGAGGCTGAGGCGATGTGGCGGGCGATCTCTTCAACGGTCGCTTCACCCAGCCAGGCGGCGTTGTCGGCGGCAGCGATGTAGATCAAGCCTTCTTCGACCCCGCCTGCTTCGAAATGGATGTCGATCGCCACGCGCAGGTAGCCATTCTTCTCGCGATGATCGAGGTGCGCGAATTCTTCCGGCGTGACGAGATAGGCCATGCCATGGCAGACTGCTCCCTCGGCAGGAATCAGTGTCGCCACGCGGCCCGGCGCTTCAGGCGTGCCGCGGTGGTCGTGCGAACCTTGCCAGAAGCGGCGCGACCAGCCGAAGATGTGTGCCGGCCGGCGTTCGATGAATGGGAAGTCCGCCTTGTAAATCAGCGAGCCATAACCGAACAGCCACACCTGGTGGTGGCCGTCGAACTTGTCCATTGCCTTGTTGGCTTCAATCGTATTGTGCGACATGCGGCAAATTATAGGGAATACTCGCCAAGCATGCTGATGAAGCGTTCCGCTGCAGGCGAGGGCGTGCGCGAAGTCTTGGTGTAGATGAAGAATTTGCGCTTGAGTTCCGGTTCGACCAGCGGGCGCATTTCGAGCCCATAGCGGCGCACCATCGGTTCCGCATACGGCAGGCAGGCGGTGATGCCGAGTCCTTCCGCCACCATGGCCAATGCAGTCGTCATGAAGGTCACCTCGTTGTAGGGCGCCAGCGTGGTCATGTCGCGCAACAGCCGTTCCGTAAACTGGCCCTGCAAGGCGATGAAGGGATGCTGGTTGACTTCCGCCCAGGCGACGGTGCGCCGCCCGGCCAGGGGATGCGCGGGCGGGAAGACCACCACGAACGGCATTTCGAACAGCAGTTGCGCATCCACTTCGGCCGTCACATCGCGCTCCGGCCCGATGCCGACATCCACCTCGCCACTCACCACGCGCGCCGCCACATTGTCGACCGGGCAATCCACCAGTTGCACCTGCACGTCCGGATAGGTGGCGCGGAAGGCGCCGATCACCTGCGGCAGCAAGGTACAAGCCATCATCTGCGGCGCAGCAACCCGCACGATGCCTTTCTTCAGGGCTTTGCGGCTGGCGATATCGGCCATCGCGCCATCCAGGTCCTGCAGCATCTTGTCGAACAGCGGATAAAGCTCACGCCCGACTTCGGAAAGCTGCACGCGCCGCGTATTGCGCTCGACCACTTTCACGCCCAGAAGCTGCTCCAGTTCCTTGATTTGCCCCGACAGGGCGGACTGCGTGACATGCAGCAGGTCGGAGGCCGCAGTGAAGCTGCCGGTGCGGGCGACAGCGACCAGGGCGCGCATCTGGCGGACGGTTGGACTCATCAGAAAAACTAATAAATGGAGGTGAAAATATCGTTTGTATGATAGCTGAAACAAGAGTTTAATGGCGGGATACAAAGGAGCCCGTCATGAAAATCAAGCAAATCCACCACGTTGCCTACCGCTGCAAGGACGCCAAGGAAACCGTCGAGTGGTACGTCAAGCACCTGAACATGAACTTCGTGCTGGCGATCGCGGAGGATGAAGTGCCTTCGACCAAGGCCCCCGACCCTTATATGCACGTCTTCCTGGACGCCGGCCAGGGCAACATCCTGGCCTTCTTCGAATTGCCGACCCAGAAGGAAATGGGCCGCGACGAAAACACCCCGGCCTGGGTGCAGCACCTGGCGCTGGAAGTCGCCTCGATGGAGGAACTGCTGGCCGCCAAGGAGCGCCTGGTCGCCGCCGGCATCGACGTGCTGGGCCCCGTCAACCACACCATCTTCAAGTCGATCTACTTCTTCGACCCGAACGGCCACCGCCTGGAACTGGCGGCCAACACCGGCACACCGGAAATGATGCAGAAGCTCGACGATGTGAAGTGGGAAATGCTGGAAGAATGGTCTAAAACTAAAAAAGCACCCAAGCACGCAGCCTGGATGCACGCGCCCCAGAACTAAGGAAATACATGAAACTCGCCTCCCTGAAAGACGGCAGCCGCGACGGCCGCCTGGTCGTTGTTAGCCGCGACCTGAAATCCTGCCAGCCGGTACCGAACATCGCCGCCACCATGCAGGATGCGCTGGACAACTGGGACACCGCAGCACCGCAGCTCAAACAGATCTACGCCTTGCTGAACCAGGGCAGCGCATCGGGCGCCAAGCCTTTCGATGAAAGCCAGTGCCACTCGCCGCTGCCGCGCGCCTACCAATGGGCCGACGGTTCCGCCTACATCAACCACGTGGAACTGGTGCGCAAGGCCCGCAACGCCGAAGTGCCGGCATCGTTCTATACCGACCCGCTGATGTACCAGGGCGCCTCGGACAGTTTCGTCGGCCCGCGCGACCCCGTGTACGCGCTGGACGAAGCCTGGGGTATCGACCTCGAAGCGGAAGTGGCTGTCATCACCGGCGACGTGCAGATGGGCGCCAGCGATGAAGACGCAGCCAAGGCCATCCGCCTGGTCATGCTGGTCAACGACGTCTCGCTGCGCAACCTGATCCCGAACGAACTGGCGAAAGGCTTTGGCTTCTTCAACTCCAAGCCGGCCAGCGCCTTCTCGCCGGTGGCCGTCACGCCGGAAGAACTGGGCAAAGCCTGGAACGACAACAAGCTGCACCTGCCGCTGCTGGTCCAGATCAACCGCCAGCCCTTCGGCAAGCCAAACGCCGGCGAAGACATGACCTTCAACTTCGCCCAGCTCGTAGCGCATGCCGCCAAGACGCGCGAATTGTGCGCCGGCACCATCATCGGCTCCGGCACCGTGTCGAACAAGCAGGGCAGCCTGCACGGCTCCAGCATCGCCAACGGCGGCGTGGGCTACTGCTGCCTGGCCGAAGTGCGCATGTACGAGACGATCGAAAGCGGCCAGCCGCAAACCGGCTTCCTGCAGTTCGGCGACACCGTGCGCATCGAAATGCACGACTCGCAAGGCAAGACCATCTTCGGCGCCATCGACCAGACCGTGCGCAATTATGGGGAACGTTCATGAAGCTCTATACCTACTTCCGCAGCTCGGCCGCCTACCGCGTCCGCATCGCGCTGAACCTGAAAGGCCTGGCGTACGAAGCGGTGCCGGTGCACCTGCTGCGCGACGGCGGCGAGCAACTGGCGCCCGCTTACCGCGAAGTGAATCCGGCCGGACTGGTGCCGGCGCTGGAAGACAACGGCATCGTGCTGACGCAATCGCTGGCCATCATGGAATACCTGGAAGAAGTGCATCCGATGGTGCCACTGCTGCCGCAGGACGCCGTCGGGCGCGCCCGTGTGCGTGCCCTGGCGCAGACTATTGCCTGCGACACCCACCCGCTGATGAACCTGCGCGTGCTCAAGCACATCAAGGGACCGATGGGCCTGAGCGAAGAGCAGAAGATGGATTGGTACTACCACTGGATGGGCGAGGGCATGAAGGCGCTGGAAGCCCACCTCGAGCGCGACGGCGACGTGGGCCGCTTCTGCTATGGCGACACGCCGACCATCGCCGACTGCTGCCTGGTGCCGCAGGTGTATAACGCGCAGCGCTTCAACATCGACCTGGCGCCATACCCGAACGTGGCGCGCGTTGCAGAAAACTGCGCAGGCCTGCCGGCATTCAAGGCCGCCCATCCTTCCGCCCAGCCCGACGCCGAGTAAATCAGAACTGCACGACGCGGTTGCGTCCTTCCTTCTTTGCCCGGTACAGCGCCTTATCGGACCGCACCAGCAAGGAGGAGGGCGTGTCCGGAGCTCCATGCGGGTCGGCCGCCGCCACGCCGATACTGATCGTCAGCGCCACCTCAACCCCGGACTCCGTCCTTACCCGCAATCCCGCAGCCTGTTCGCGCAGGCGTTCCGCCGCATGCACGGCGACCGCGATGTGCGTCTCCGGCATCAGCAGCACGAATTCCTCCCCGCCGAAGCGCGCCACCATATCCACCGCACGCAGGTTCGCTGTCAGCAAGGTCGCAGTCTGGATGATTGCCTGGTCGCCCACCTCGTGGCCGTAGGTATCGTTGATGCGCTTGAAGTGGTCGATATCGATCATCAGCAGCGACAAGGGATGATGGAAACGCCGCGCCCGTTCCAGTTCCTGCGCAATCTGCTCCGTCATCTTGCGCCGGTTGGCGATGCCCGTCAGCGGGTCGGTGGTGGCCAGCGCCTCGAGCTTGCGGTTGGCCTGCAGCAGTTCCAGCGTGCGCTGCAAAATGCGGTCCTCCAGGCTGCTGCGCTCGGAAGCCAGTTCGGCCATCGCCCGCCGCCGCGAGCGCAGCGACAGCACCAGCGCGGTAATCAGCAGGCCCTCGAACACAATCAGCGCGCATGCGCTGATGATCTGCCAGCGGTACAGCTCCCACACGTTGTGCGGGCGGTTCAGTATCACCGCTTCCGGCGGGAGATTGCGCAAGCCGGCCTGGCGCGCAGTCGGGTAATCGAAGTAGTAGCCCTGCAGCTGGCTGGCCATGGCCGGCTGGCCGAGCAGCAGGCGTGCCATCATGCGGCCTACGGCCTCGCCGCTGACCACATAGCCGCCCGCCACGCCCGGCATTACCAGCGATTCGGAATGCGTAAACAGCGGCGCCCTGGTCGCCGACGCAACCTGCAGCGCCAGTTCGCGTGGCTGGATGCGGGCATTGCCTTCAGTGCGCAGGGAGGTCAGCATGAAGATCGCGCTGCCGCGGTCCAGGCGCGCCGCACGCTGGCGCAAGTCTTCCACGCTGCCGTCGTCCCAGATCTCGAAGCGGATATCGGGGAAGCGCGGCGTGATGCTGCGGATGCGGTCCAGCCAGAGCTGGCCGCGCCACGTCTTGTCGCCGATGACGGCGATATGCCGCACGTTGGGCGCCACCAGCGGAATCACGCCGATCGCGCGCTCGAAGTCGGACGTCACCTCATAGGCCATGCCATCGCGCGGCTGCCACTGCTCGCGCCCATGGTTCACGTAATGGCGCGGCACGCCGGCAAACAGTTCGGGGTGGCTGGACAGGAAGCGCGCCGCGACGAAGTTCTCCGTCACGATGGCGTCGAACTTGACGTCGGCATACTTGGTGGCGAGGTAGGGCGCCATGCCCTCCTGCGATTTGTCTTCGCCGACGCGGTTGGCATCGAAGCGCTCTTCGAAGATCGCCGGTGTCGCGCCCTGGCTGCTGCGCTCCAGTTCTTCGTACAGGCCCTTGTGCACCAGTCTTTGCCAGGCAGAGGAAGAATCGGCGCCAAGCGAGTACAGCACCAGCACGCGCCGCTCATCGGCCAGGGCATGGCTGCAGGCGCTGGCAAGCCAGAAAGCGGCAGCCAGGCGCAGGAATGCACGGCGGTAGGAGAGGGGGCGCATAGGGGAAACGAGTGTAGCACGGTCGCGTGCAACTTAATTTCCCTAAAGGCAACTATCGTGGCAGTTTTGCAACGTTACCGATTGATTTAATCGACCAGCAAGGAGTAAAGCTGTGCCGGCGTAATCGGCTTGACAAGATGGGCAGCAAAGCCGGCTGCCTGCGCGCGCGCCTGGTCGGCCGGCTGGCCATAGCCGGACAAGGCCACCAGCCGCGTATTGCCAAACCCGGGCCGGCGCCGCAACTCGGTGGCCAGCTCGTAGCCATCCATGCCCGGGAGGCCGATATCGAGGATGGCCAGGTCGGGCACGAAGCTGGCGCTGGCGCGCAGCGCGCTGGCGGGGTCGCCGACCGCTTGCACCTCATGGCCGCCCACTTCCAGCAGGGCCCGCAAGCCTTGCAGCACGTCCTGGTTGTCGTCCACCAGCAGCACGCGGCGCGGTGTCACCGCAGCCAGGTGGCCCGGCGCCGCACCCAAAGCCGGCGCGCTTGCCATTTCTGCCGCCAGCGGCAGCCGGATGGTAAATTCGCTGCCGGCGCCAACACCGGCGCTGTGCGCCGCGATTTCGCCGCCGTGCAGTTGCACCAGGCTGCGCGCAATCGCCAGGCCCAGCCCCAGGCCGCCGCGCGAGCGGTCCAGCGATTGCGGCGCCTGCACGAATTTGTCGAACAGGTGGGGCAGCATGTCGGCGCCGATGCCGATGCCGGTATCGCGCACCTTGATCACGACGCGGCCCTTGGCGGCGCTCGCGCGCACCTGGATCCGCCCGCCCGGGTTGGAATACTTGGCCGCATTGGTCAGCAGGTTGACCAGCACCTGCACAAAGCGCACCGGGTCGGCATCGATCGCCAGGCCCTGCGCCGGCACGTCCAGTTCCAGGCTCTGCTGGCGTTCTTCCAGCAGGCCGCTGACCGTTTCCAGCGCCTGCGCCAAGAGATTGGACAACTCGACGCGCTCTGGCCGCAGCGCGATTTTGCCTTGTGCGATGCGCGCCACGTCCAGCAGGTCGTCCACCAGCCGCACCAGGTGGTGGGCCTGGCGTTCGATGGCGGCGTGTTCGCGCGCTACGCCGCCAAGCCCCTTCAGCCGCATCAGCTCCAGCGCAATCAGGATCGGCGACAGCGGATTGCGCAGCTCATGCCCCACCATCGCCAGGAAATCGTCCTTGGTGCGGTTGGCCAGTTCGGCATCGCGCCGCGCGCGCACCAGTTCCGTCACCTCGAAGGCCACGATGGCGATGCGGTCCACATCACCGCGCGCATTGCGCACCGGCTGGTGCACGTAATCGAAATAGCATTCCTGCATGCCGCCTTCGCGCTTCAGCATCACGCGGCGTGCCTTGCCGGTGACCGGCTGGCCGCTCGAGAGCGCCAGTTCCATTTCCTCCACCATGCCCTGGCCCTCCAGTTCGGGGAAGGCGCGCCGCATCGGCAAGCCAATCAGCTCGCGTTGCCAGCTCAGTTCCACGAAACGGTCGTTGGCCAGTTCAAAACTGAGGTCCGGTCCGCGCACGATGGCAATGGCCGCCGGCGCCTGCTGGAAGGTATTGGCCATGCGCGCCATGTGGGCGCGTTCGGCCTGGCGGATGCGCGCCCGCATCAGCTGCGAATCGACGCGCGTCACCAGTTCGCGGGCGGAGAAGGGCTTGACCAGGTAATCGTCGGCGCCGGCATTGACGCCTTCGATGCGCGCTTCTTCGCCGGCGCGGGCCGACAGCAGCAGCACGGGCACGTCGTGCAGCAGCTGGTCGGCGCGCATGGCGGCGATCAGGCCAAAGCCGTCGAGTTCCGGCATCATCACGTCGGAAACCACCAGGTCCGGCACTTCGCCGGCCATCGCTTCGAGCGCTGCGCGGCCGTTGCCGGCGGTGCTGACGTGCCAGCGCTGGCGAAGCAGGCGCGCCAGGTAGTCGCGCATATCGGCGTTGTCGTCCACCACCAGCACGCGCGCGCCCAGCGTGAGCACGCTTTCGGCGTCGGCCAGGTCGAGGAATGGTTCCTCGCTATCCTCTTCCGGCAGCCAGCGCTGTGCCTCCAGCAGGAAGGCCTCGCGCACTTCGCTGGTGTCGGCATAGGCGCTGCTGGTCAACTGGTCGTCGCGCAGGTGGCCGTGGCCGAGCGGCAGCGTGATGGTGAAGGTGCTGCCCGCACCCAGCGTGCTATCGAGTTCGATACGGCCGTGCAGCAGCTCGACCAGGTCGCGCACCAGAGCCAACCCAATGCCGGAGCCTTCGTGCGTTCGTGAACGCGAGCCTTCCACGCGGCGGAAGCGCTCGAAGATGTGCTGTTGCTGGTCGTCGGGGATGCCGATGCCGGTGTCGCTCACCGACAGTAGCGCCGACTGGCCGTCCTGCCGCAGGCTGACCGTGATGCCGCCGTCAAAGGTGAACTTGAAGGCATTGGACAGCAGATTCAGCAAGATTTTCTCGAACAGTGCGATATCGACCCAGGCACTGGCATCGATTGCGTCGCAATCGACCGTCAGGGTCAGCCCCGCGCTCTCGACCACGGAGCGGAAGCCGCTCGCCAGGTCGCGCGTGAGGGCGGCCAGGTCCACCTGGGCGTAGCTGGCGTGCATGCGGCCGGCCTGCACGCGCGAAAAGTCCAGCAAGGTGTTGACCAGCTTTTGCAGGCGCAAGGCGTTGCGCTGGGCCAGCCGCAAGCGCTCGTGGTGAACGGCCGGCAGGCGGCTGGCGCTGTCGTTGAGCGCTTCTTCAATCGGCCCCAACAGCAGCGTCAGCGGCGTGCGGAATTCATGGCTCACATTGCTGAAGAAGGCGGTCTTGGCGCGGTCCAGTTCCGCCAGCGCTTCGGCGCGCTGGCGCTGCTCCGCCGCCGCGCTGGCATTCTGCACGGCGGCCGACACCTGGCCCGCCACCAGTTCGCAGAAGGTGCGGTATTCGGCATCGAGTTGGCGCGTTGGACTGATGCCCAGCACCAGCACGCCTTCGGTCACCGGCAAGGCCAGCGCCAGCTGTACCGCTTGTCCGGCCAGGCCTGGCGGCAAGCCCGGCATGCCGGCCGTTGCAACCGTCACCGCCTCGCCGCTGGCCAGCACCTGCGCCACCGGCCACAAGGCCAGTTCGCAAGCTGCGTCGGCCACATGCGCGGTTTGCTGCAGGCGCACGGTATCGCCGGCGCGCTTGAACAGCAGGGCGAACGGGATGTCGTCGCGGTTCCCGGCAATGGTGTGCATGGCGGTGGCGCAGGCGCTGGCCACGTCCTGCTCGCGCAGCGCACTGGCCGACAGTTCCGACAGCGCGGCCAGGCGGCGCGCGTTCAGGCGCGTGTCGGTCGTATCGGTGGAGGGGCAGAACAGGCCGCCCACAGCGCCGGCTTCATTGAAGATCGGGCTATAGGAAAAGCTGTACCAGACTTCCTCTACCCAGTCGCCGCGGCTCATGAAAAGCTGTACCGCGTCGACATAGCTTGGCTCGGCGCGCTGGAACACTTTGTCGGCCAGCGGGCCGCAGAAATGCCAGATCTCGGCCCAGACTTCCTGCGCCGGCCGGCCCAGCGCCCATGGGTGCTTGGCCGCGCCCAGCACGTCGATATAGGCGTCGTTGTAGAGAAAGGTGGCGTGCGGGCCCCAGCCGATCCAGATCGGGTGGCTCGAATTGAGCATCAGGTTGACGGTGGTACGCAGGCTTTGGGGCCAGGCGTCGAGGGGGCCAAGTGGCGTGGAAGACCAGTCGAAGGCCGCAATCTGCTGGCCAAGCGAACCTGGGGAGGCAAGGAATTGCAATCCTTCCGGTTTGATAGTCACACGGTTCTCTAACTGTAAATTTTAACAATTCTGCACTGTACGAAACTTGAACGGCGCACACAAGTGTCCTATGCAAAGCGCCGCCCCGGCCGCGTTTGACAGCACGATGCAAGCAACGGATACTGGGGCGATGACGATGCCGCCTTTCCCCATCCGCAAGGAGTGCCCGCCGGGCGCATGCGACTGCCACCGCGAGTCGCTGCTGGAGGACCCGCAGGCCGACCTGCGTGTGCTGCGCCTGACCAAGGAGGAAGAGAAGCGCTTGCTCGAGCGGATCGAGGCAATTTCCACCTATGCCGAGTTGATGCGCATCGGCCAAAGGCTGGAAGAGCAGCTCGGTGTCTCGGTGCGCATTGCCCCCGGCCCGAACGAAGTGCGCACGGTGCGCGGCTTCCAGATCGAGCTGGGCGTACGGCCAGGCCTGTGCCGCAAAACACGTCAATCTGTACCCGCGGCGATACGGAAATGCCTCGACCGGCACCCGGAAATCGCTTTTGCCATCCTGAATGCCCACGATTTGTTTGCTGGGCAGTAAAATATATTTACTTCCTATCAAATCGAAAGCTGTATGTTTTGCAATATTCCGCGCCTGCTGGGCATGTCCATCCTGGCATCCGCGCTGATCCAGTCGCCGGCCCGGGCGCAGGACGTGTCGGCTCGCCTGGGGCAATTGCGAGAGTTTTCCTATCTGGCCACCAATGGCACGCTGGCCGAATTGCAGAAACTGAAGCCGCAAGTCGGGCAGTGGCCGCAGCGCGACCAGGCGACTTATTATTCCGTGCTCAGCAAGGTAACCCGCACCGCCGACCGCGCCCTGTCGCTGCAAGCCGTGGCGGAGGAAGAACGCATCGGCCATCAACTCGACGATGAGTCGATCATCGCCAACAGCCTGCTCGACCGCTCCTACCTTTTTTCAGCACTGGACGACAGGGAAGCCGCAAGCAAGAACCTGGAAATGGCGCGCCAGCTCGCTGACCAGACCAGCGACTACGCGCTGCAGGCCAAAGTGATCCTTACCGTGGGCCAGGATGAAATCCGGCGCGGGAATGGCCGCAAAGGGCTCGAGTATATCGACCGCGCGGTGGCGCTGGCGGACAAGTCGGGCCAGCCCATCGCACAGTTCATGGCCTTGCGCGCCAGGGCCTATGCGCTGAATGGCCTGGCCGGCGGCAGCCAGGAAGCACTGAAATCGATCGACGTCCTGAAGGCCAAGGCCGCGCTGATCCCGCTTGACGGTCCCGCCATCCGGGCCCGCTATGCAGAATGGGAAATCGCAGAAAGCGCGGGCCAGGTTGCACGCGCCCGGGAAGCCCTGAACGATGTGGTGGCATGGCTGCAGAAGCACCACATGGATGAAGACGTGCCAGAGTTGCAGGTCACCCTGGCCGACATGAGCCTGAAAAGCCAGGACTACAAGGAAGCCTTGTCGCTCAGCCGCGAATCCAAGAAGGCGGCGCTGGCTACCGGCAATTCCGAAATGGCGGAGATTTCGCAGTTCAACGAAGGGATCGCCCTGATCTACCTGGGCCAGCTGGATGCAGGCCGCGAAGCGATCGAGGCGGTCAATATCGAGATGATGGACGCCGACGCGCTGTCGGAATATGCGCGGGCGCTGGACTATGTCGGCCTGAAGGAGCTTGCGCTGCAGGTCTATGCGCGGGCAAGGCGCAAGGCGCTCGATGCCAGCACGGCCCAGGTCCAGCTCCAGAAAAAAGAACGCGAAGACGAAGAACTCCTGCGCCAGAAAGATGAAAACACCAAAGACTTGCGCAACCAGTCGAAGCTGCGGCTGGCCTGGTCGGTCGCTGCCGGCCTGGCGGTGGCCGCCTTGCTCATGTTGGTCTTCCTGTACCGCAAGCTGCGCGCTGCCAACGTCAGGCTGAAGAATTCCGATTCCCCCGCGGAATAACATGTTAAATTTGCATCTCGGAATGAATCACCCACCGGGAGGCAGGCATGAAACGCAGCATTCCAAGACGTGAGTTCCTGAAACAGGCAAGCATGGCGGGCGTGGCGACTGCCCTGGGCAGCCCGGCGCTGTCCGCGCTGGCCGCACCGGCTGATGTGCGCAGCGTGAGGCTGCCCTTTGAAAACGGCGAGCGGGAACTGGTGGCCTTCCCGCAAAAGCGCCCGATGATCGTGCTCACCAGCCGTCCGCCGCAACTCGAAACCCCGTTCAGTGTCTTTGGCGAAGGCGTGCTGACGCCGAACGACGCGTTCTTCGTGCGCTACCACTGGAGCGCGATTCCCACCGCGATCGACCCGCAAGCCTACCGCCTGAAAATCGGAGGCCACGTCAACACGCCGCTCGAGCTGTCGCTGGCGGAACTCAAGCAGCTTGCCGACCCGATCGAGGTCGTCGCGGTCAACCAATGCTCGGGCAACAGCCGCGGCCATTTTGCGCCGCGCGCCAACGGCGGCCAGCTTTCCAACGGCGCCATGGGCAACGCGCGCTGGACCGGCGTGCCGCTGAAAAAGGTGCTGGAGCGTGCCGGCGTCAAGGCCGGCGCCGTGCAGGTGGCGTTCAACGGCCTCGATACCCCGCCCGCCGGCGACGGCCCGGACTTTGTCAAATCGCTCAATATCGACCATGCGCTCGATGGCGAAGTGATGCTGGCCTGGCAGATGAATGGCGAAAACTTGCCGATGCTGAACGGCTATCCGCTGCGCCTGGTGGTGCCGGGCTATTACGGCACTTACTGGATCAAGCACCTGTCTGACATCACTGTGCTGGACAAACCTTTCGACGGCTTCTGGGTTGCCACCGCCTACCGGATCGCCGACAACGCCTGCGCCTGCGTTGCACCCGGCACGACGCCCGCCCAAACGGTGCCGATCGGGCGCTTCAACGTGCGTTCCTTCATCACCAGCCACCAGGACGGCGCGCGGCTCAAGGCCGGCAACTCGGTAGTGGTGAAAGGCATCGCCTTCGATGGTGGCTATGGCATTACCGAAGTCGCCTTCTCGGCCGATGGCGGCAAGACCTGGCAAGCCGCCACGCTGGGCAAGGATTTGGGCAAATACTCCTTCCGCGAATGGAGCATCCCGTTCAAGCCGGGCAAGGGCGAACACGCGCTGATGGTGCGCGCCGTCAACCGCATCGGCCAGAGCCAGCCTGCCACGCCGTTGTGGAACGCGGCCGGCTACATGCGCAATGTCGTGGAAACCACCCGCGTCATCGCGGCTTGAGGGGGAACCGATGAAGACCTTTGCCATCCTGCTCCTGCTGTGCGCTGGCGCGGCGAACGCCACTGAAATCAAGCTGCCGGATGAAACGGTGGCCTACAGACAGAGCACACTGCCTGGCTACCAGCTGGTACTGGCCAACTGCCTGCTGTGCCACTCGGCGCATTACACCCAGATGCAGCCGCCGACCTCGCCGCGCAGCTACTGGGAGGCGACCGTCAAGAAAATGAAGAAACCGTTCGGCGCCCAGTTCTCCGACGACGACATCCCGGCCATGGTGGATTACCTGGCCAAAGTCTACGGCGCCGAAAAGCCCAAGCCGTAGACCGGGCCGGCTGGCGGCGATACAATCTCGCCTTTGCCCATCGCCGACAGCCGCCATGACGATTCCCAGCCCCATCCTGCAAGCGCTCGACCGCGCCCACCCATCGTGGCGCCCGATCCTGGAACGCGGCCTGCACGCGATAGCGGCAGCCAACCCGGCCTACCTGCCGGAACTGGCAGCCGACAGCTACCTGCCGACCGAATTGCGCCTGTTTGCCGCCTTCCAGCAGCCGCTCGACCAGGTGCGCTACGTGCTGGTGGGCGAGGGCCCTTATCCGCGCGCCGAAAGCGCCACGGGCGTCTGCTTCATGGACGGCGCCGTCAAAGGCCTGTGGTCGGAAGAAGAGGGCGGCGGCCTGTCCAAGCCCGTCAACAAAGCTACCTCGTTGCGCAACTTCATGAAAATGCTGCTGGTGGCCGACGGCCAGCTCGATGAGTCCAATACCGCCGGCGAAGCACTGGCCGCCTGCTCGACCCGCGCCAAGGCCGGCGCCGCCATCCAGACCCTGGCCGAGATGCAGGAGCGCCTGCACCGCCACGGCTTCCTGCTGCTGAACGCCTCCCTGGTGTTCCGCCCGCACGTTGCTCCAGTGAAAGACGCCAAGGCTTGGTTACCGTTCTTCGAAACGGTCATGCAGGCCTTGGCCGCCCAGCAGCCGAAATTAATTCTTTGGGGAAAGATCGCCGAGCAGCTCAACAAGCTGCCCAGCGTGCAGGCGCTGCCGCAGATCGTGGCGGAGCACCCGTACAACCTGTCATTTATTGCTAATAAGGAAATGCAGGCGCTGTTTGGCCCGATGGGATTACTGAAGCGCTGATTGAGGGGCTACGCCGGCGCGCGTTGCCCCTCGGACAGCTAAAGGCGCGTCCGGCAAGGTCTGCGCAAGTCTGTTATACTTGACTAAATCGTTCAAGTAATCAGGTTTGGATTTGCGAGAACAGAACGATATTTTAACTGAGTTGAACCGAGGTTGTGATGCGTCTGACTACCAAAGGCCGTTTTGCAGTGACTGCGATGATTGACCTGGCTATGCGCCAGGGCAAGGGTCCGGTG